>Ga0306920_100007670_pt1 | contig 14221 bp, 16 predicted proteins | sample flu12Cox44000170_FD_204666 | JGI IMG/M metagenome (GOLD analysis project Ga0306920, IMG submission 204666) | Lab enrichment of tropical soil microbial communities from Luquillo Experimental Forest, Puerto Rico - flux4day.12C.oxic.44.000.170 (v2)... | ecosystem: Environmental > Terrestrial >...
CTACATCGATACCTTGAGCAAATGTGCACGTACCAAATCCGATAATCATAGCCGCAATCATTAGCCATTTGAACGCAGCCACCTCCGTAATGCGGTTTTGTTGCACCTCGGACCAGCAACTGCTGAATGCCGCCACTGATTGACCTTCAACAAGGCCTTTTTCGTTGAGAGCCTGGCGAATGACCGAAATGTGCGGAGTGTCGATGTCAGGCGAACGGCTGCTGAGCAGTCCAATCACCGGAAACGCACGCTGCTGCGCACGTGCGGTGAGCGGCCACGCGGCTGCGCCGCTGAGAAGGGTGATGATTTGGCGGCGCTTCATGGCGAATATGGCGCCTCCCTCCTATCGGCTCGGGGGGCTTCCTAGCGGGCTGGCGCCGTTACTGCGCTGGCTTTAACCCGGAACTTCTACCCATAGAAGCATGATCAGGAGAATTACGATCGAATAGAGCACGACCCACACGATCTCGGAGGCCCAACCCCGCCTCTCCCCAACAGCCTGCTCGCTCATTGTAGCCTCCTTAGACCCGGCGCGCTCAGCCTGCCTTAGGCCAGTCCGCAAGTCCTTGGGGCAAACCTGAATTGTTCTGAATCGAGGCGTTGCCCCTCATGTGCCTCTAACTACCCCAGCAGGCCATGCCGCCGCCCCTACCGCTGTTGCGACGTATGCCGTGAGTTGGTGCTGGCGGAGGAGGCCGCGCGCTGCTACAGCTGGGAAAACGTAGCGCAAGGAGCGATCGCAGCCGCCCAGGGAAGACTCGACAAGCTACCGCCCTCGGAGTTCGGCGTTATGACTCAATTTGCCGTTCGCATCGGATCGATTCTTCTGATTTGCGTCGCGGCGACCCCAGTGATAGCCGGACCGCGCGGCGGAGCGCCCTTCGGCGGCGGCGTTCACTTTGGTGGTGGTGGAGGCGCGGTTGCGGCCCCGCACATTGCAGCACCTCACGTCGTAGCACCTCATCTCTCCTCGCCCGGCTTTACGCCCCATCGTTCCACACCACATCTCTCGGCGCCTGTCCCGTTCATCACCCCAGTTGGACCGCCGCGTTTCGCTCGACCGGGGCACCTGCTCCAGTCACACGTCATGCCCGGCCAAGTGGGCTCCGCGCCGTTGCTGGGATCAGTGCGGCAGATTCCTAGGCCCACGAATCAAGCTGCTAACGCCTTTGCTCTTTCAGGCATCCATCGGTTTAGCTCGGGCCAAATCCTTCACAATCCGTTGTTCATGAACCGGCCTGTCCTGGCACACACGATCTTCCGCGGTCGTTTCGCGCAATTTTCTTCCCGGCATCACCAACATTTCCTGCCGATCATCGTTGTTGGCTTCATCGGACCGCTGTTCTGGCCATATGCGTACGACGATTTCCTGAACTACACGTTCTACCCCTACGCCTACGACGCCTTTTGGCCGGCTGCGTATGATGACGTCTATGACCGCATCACTGGTGTCTACGGATCCGGAATTGCCCCTGGTTACGCCGGATCAGGAACTGGCCCTGCCTATGTCGGGACTGGTGGGCGCCTTCAGCCCCCAAGTGCAGAGGTCAGCAGCGGCCTCTGCGCCGGCCAGACCGCAGGTGTGACGGACTGGCGCATCGACGAGATTGCGCAGATTGTCGAGCCGGATGAGGCGCAGCGGGCGGCACTTGAAGAGCTTAAGACCGCCATGGCCAGGGCGGTCGACCTCCTCAAGGCCGGGTGCCCAACTGACCTGCCCAGCACCCCAACCGGACGGATCGAGGCCATGCGTGTGCGCCTTTCCGCAATGCTGGAGGCCGTGCGCACCGTGCGCGCACCACTCGCAAACTTCTATGCCTTGCTCAACGATGAGCAAAAGGCGCGCTTCAATGCTTTGCCCTCTGGCGAGGATCAGAACGAGCCAGAACGGCGCCGTAACCTGAGCGTACCGTGCAGCGAGCGTGCGTCGGGGATTTCTGGTGTACCAATTAGACGAATGGAACTTGCAGTACGACCGGATGAAGTGCAACGCGCTTCGTTACGCGCTCTCCAGGACGCCGTCGCCCAGGCAGGCGGGCTGCTTAAGACGGACTGCCCGACCTACAGGCCGGTCACTCCGGTGGTGCGCATCGATGCCATGGAGCAGCGGCTCGATGCCATGCTGCGCGCGATCAATATCGTGCAACCTGCTCTGCAAAAATTCTATGGCTCACTCACTGATGAGCAGAAAGAGCGCTTCAATCGGCTCGCGCCGGTGCAGGGATGATTCCCTGTCGCGGGGCGAGGGCTCATTTGGTTTTGAATTTCAGGGACGCTGCTCCGCCTTCACCTCGTGGCGTGCTCGCGAACGCGACCCCAAGACGTTTCCCCTTGCGGCTCATAACCAGGAACTTGTCCTCCGGCATATGACCTTCGTTCTTCAGCAGCTTTTCCAAATCAGCTTTGAACGTGGCCTCTGCTTCAACCATTGCATCGAAAGACTTCTTGACCACAAATCATCTGCATCGATGTTCTGCCACTTCAATTCTTCTCGTGCCATTGTCTTGCGCCGAATCTAGGCTGCGCCGACCAAACCGAAAGCGTCGCCTTCTCAGCGAACTGGCCGTCTTCGTTTCCGTGAGAAAGAGATGACTTTCTTTGGTGTCACGGCCTGGGCGTCTGCAATGCGAGTGTTAAGGTCGCCGCGTTCGATGGCATCATAGTAGTCGCGCGCTCGCAACTCCGCCGACTGGCAAGCAAAAATAGCGATGTAACCGGCACCGTCGCTGTCGAAATACTCCACCCGCCATGCGCCCTCAAGTTCGTGGTCGGCGCCAGGGCGAGGTCTGCTCGGCGACCCTGTCATCGCCCGAAATGCGCACCCCGAGCTCGACGGCCGTGGCTCTCAGCCGCGAGAGCGTGTCGCCGGCACCATTGACCGTGGCCGGCGGCATCTGCTCGACAAGTTTGGCTCGGAAACGCTCCAGCGCGGCCGCGAGCTCGTCAACCGCGGCCAATATGGCGGGCGGCCTCGGCCATGGCGCCTCACTGCCGCTGGCGCAGCGGATGCCCGTCCTCAATGTGCAAATCATCGCCCCATTCACTACCTCGGCCAGCCTCCCGGGCCTTCCTCGCTGCCTCGGACTTCTTGGTCCGGCGCGTCTCGACCGCCCGCTGATGCACATATTGCGCTGCACTAACCGCCGCACGATCGCGCCGGGCGCCGGATGCGTTCGGGTCGCGCATAACGCGAAGCAAATAGGCCAAGGGGCTCAAAAGAGCGGAATTTTCCAACTCCAAATCCAGGGCCCCCTCAGCTCGCCCCTCGGTCACGTCCCGGACAGGTGTACTTGCCGAACGCTTGCGTCGGGGCTTGGTAGATGGTTGTTCCATGGCTGCAACTCCTTGGTGTGGTGAAAAAATTCTGCGCGTGAAAGCCGGCGAGGTTATAGCGCGGCCGGCTGGCAAACATTTGCCTACCCCCCGCCATTTGGCGCCAATCGTTCCCGCAATCGCACCATCAGGCATGAACTGTAGCTGGTGAAGCGTTGCACAATGGAATGGCCAATCTCATCAGCCAGTGCCTTGATGTCCACTCGACTACGTCGTTGCTCTCCAATAGAGGCAACATGTTCCAATCCTATTCGATCGTGAGGATGCTCAAGAAGGTAGGAACGCAACCCTTGTTCCTCTTCCTCTAGACGTCTGATCTCCTGCCTAACATCAGCCAGACGATCAACAGGATGTCTATTGCGTTCCTCCATTTGCTTTCCTCTTACTTCTTATTTTGAAGACGTAGAAAGAAAGAGAGAGAAGATAAGAAGGAGACCGTATGGCCAACTTTGAGACAGTGCTGTCTCAAATCTGTCCATGGCACTGTCTCAAATCTGTCCACAATCACAGCCCCACCAGGGTGATGATCGGGGTCTTGCGCGGCGGTCGTTCAATGGTAATGAGCCCAGCCCGCTCGAGGTCGCACAGGGCCCGATATTTCGTGCGCCGATGTAGACCAAGCCTGGCCAGTCGACCGTTGGGCAGCGGAAATGTTGGGCGCTTGGCCTTCCAGGCGGCGTGAAGCAGCTCGATACACACCAGCGCTCTGCCGGTATTGGTGGCCTTGGTCGCGCGCGCAATCCACCACAACGGAACCTTTACGAAACGGCTCGACCTTCTTGCGCTTAACCGGCGCCGCAGCCTCCAGCTCGCGTAGACGTTTCACGTGCCAGGGCTCGTCTTGCATCAGCTGGCTTCCTGCTTCTGCACGCGCTGGCTTGCAAAATACTCAGTTAGGAGCTGCAGGACATTGGCCCACACGGCATCCCCGCGGCGGTCGGTGTAGCGGTCTGGGTGGCAGATGATCTTGTACTCGGTACGCAACTCGTGGGGGCCCAACACCACTCGCGAAGCCCGCCGCATAAGCTCTCGCATGAGCGCGACGTCGGCCTCGATCCGCTCGAGCGGCGCCTCGATCAGGATCGCGTCGTGTACTGGTGCCAGCAGGCGCAGCCCACGCCGGGTAGCCCAAATGCAGGCAACGCGCAGAATATCGGCACCACTGCCCTGGACTGGAAAGTTGCGTATAGAACGCGCGTTGAACTCGGTGATGCCGGTGCGGCAGGTCCAGCCGAGCGGTGTCCACATCAGGCCGGTGTCGAGCGCGTGCGCCAGCCAGTCATCGGACCAGCGCCAGTACGCCGCGAACAGCTCGTGATGTTGATTGATCATCTCGCCGGCGTCGAAGGTGGAGACACCGAGCCGCGCACCAAGGGTCTCGGCCTGGATGCCGTACTGGATCGCCAACAAGCCGGTTTTGTAGCGATCGCGCAACGGCTCGTGGGTCTTCTTGGTGGCCGAGCTCGGAGCTGCACCGACCCGCTTGGCAAACGTCAAGTAGGGATCGCCGCGATAGAACTCGAGCATCACGGGATCGTTGGACAGACTGGCCGCTATGAGAAACTCCATCGAGGACCAGTCGACATAGGCGACTGCCATGCCAGGCGCCGGCTTGATCAGCGAGCGCAACCAAACCGCCGGCGAGAAAATCCATTGTGAGGCTTTCGGCTGTGTGCGACTGGTCTTGGCTTTGTATGGCCACAGCACCGTGCGGTTGCGGCCAGCGGCGCCGACCGCCCGCTTGATCTTACGCATCTTGTCCCGGGCATGCCGCAGCTGGCGCAGTCCTTCGAGCTGCGGGTGGCCTTTCGTCATATCCTCAAAGGTTTTTCGCTTCGTGCTTAGCTTACCTTTCTCAGTTAACGGCCAGGTAATTCCCTCGCGTTCTAGGTATTTGCCGAAAAGTTCAAGACTGAAATGCCAGTCCCCATCTGCCCCTTTGGTGTAGACGCCATAGTCGGCGTCGATGATTGGCACCATCGCGTCGCGCACGTATCGCCAGGCATGCGTATCAGCAAGCTGTGGGAATATTTCCATGTCGATGGGAACGCCATGATACTCCATGTGGGCCGAGGCAGCGACGAACGCACCGCGGTGCAGAGCGACATACAACTCGATCTCGGGCTGCATGCGGGCCAGCAACAGGTACAATGCGTCGACGTCGCTGGCGCAGTAGCGCAGGATCTCCTCCCGCTCCTCGGCCGTAAACGGCCAGCCCTGCATGATCCGCTTCTGCATTGCGTCCTTGCGCTTGCAGCCGGTGTCGTTAAAGCCGTAGTAGGCCAACGCCCCTAGCAAACCCTTGCCCGCTGGCACGGTGCGGCCGTTTGTGATGCGGCGAAACTCGGCATTGAGGTCGAGGACGTTGACCGGCAGCAGCCAACCTAGGGCTAGATGGCAGTGCAGCTCGGCATTGCCGACAAAGCAGACAAACAGCACACGCTCGTCAATGCGATACGGTGGGACGTCGCCGAGCTGGTCGCGCCAAAGCCGGTGGGTCTGCCCGCCAGGCTCCTCACGCCAGGCCAGGCAGACCACATCGGGCAGCTCGCCAGGCTTCGCAACAAACTCGAAGTCGGCGTAAATGACTTGCTCATAGTCATGCAGGATCGCGGTCACGCGCGGCCCACTTCTGAAACAGTGTGTGTTCGGGGCTGTCGATCAGTCGGTTCTTATCGCGGAAGGCCAGCCGGAAGATTTTGGCTGGCTTCAAGATCGGCCACTGCGGTGCGGCAAAGCGATCAGCAGGTGCGGGGAAGACCTGGTAACAGCGGTTTTCCATGTCGGTGAACAGGCGCACCCATTGCTCGCGCGCCTGCAACATCGCGATTTCCTTGGTGCGCGCGTATTCGTTCTGCTCGCCGTCGCTGTTCGCCTGCCGTACCGGAACGATCCGCACCGCACCGCGCGAAGTAATGGTGAGGTAGAGCGCGTGGTCGGTGACTGAGATGCCGATCCCAGCCAGCGGCTCCACCATGTCTGGCGCCACCGCGAAGTAGTGCCGCTCCATCCCCATCTCACAGTCGACCATCGGGACGATCGGACGAAACTCCGGGTGAGTGCGGAAGAATTCGTTTTTAGCCGGCGCCTTGCCCACGGAGATAGCAACGATGCCGGCAGCACTGGCGCCTTTCACGCCAGGCAGATCTCGACGCAGCGCACGAAATTCTTGCTCTTCCTCGTCGAGCTCTTCCTCCGTGGGCGGCACGATTTTCAGGTCGGGCTTGGCAGCTTCATCAGTCATGTTCTCCCTCCTGTATTGAAATGCATTTCAGTCCGCATTGCCGCAGCAGGTATTTCAGTCCCCGCCGCAACGCCTTGATTGCGTCGACACCCGGTTGCGGCCGCAGCTTGAGCACGAACACGCGACCGCTGCTCGACGCTTTGTCAGTCGTCACCATCGACGAAACGGTAAGTTTGGCTTGGTCCATCTTCGAACAGCCCGTCGCCGCACGCGGTCACATCGGGCTCAGCGATCAGCGCGCGAGCGACGTCGTCGGGGATGGGCCAATTGCCCGGCGACAACACCCACGACGGCCCCCAGCGTCGATCAAAGTGGAAGTGCAGAACGCGACCCTCGTGCATGAGGTTCAGCGCGATCTCGACGCGTTCGCGTAGATCGGCACTGCGGCGAAGCTTGCGGTTGAGACGACGCGAGACGGCGTGGCGAGAGTGTGGGGTGTGAATGGTCACGACGCTGTCCTCCGCAGGCTTGTGGGGATGTCGAGGCCGTCGTCGGTGGGCGGCTTCGGCTTGTTCTTGGGCCCTTTCGGCCTGCCGCGACCGCGCTTCAGCTTGTCCGCCGGCGCGGCGGCGTCCATGGCGGCGAATTCTTGCTTGCGCTTCTCGGCTGCCTGCCCCGGATCTAGGCCGTTGCCTTCTGAGGTGGGCCGCAAGGCCTCGTCGAGAGCCTCCATGAACCGGCTCTCGCCGCCTTCCTGCAGGAAGCGATTGAGCGCAATCGCGATGTCGCGGTCGAGGGCGATCAACTTGGTGGCCAGCGCACCGGCCTCGGCTGTCGCAGTCTCGTCCCACTTTTCCCAGTCAGCGGCGGGCCGTCGTTTCCTTTCCTTTGCCGCCGCGGCGTCGCTCAAGCCCTGCAGCTTTGAAATTCTCTCTCGCCGCTTATCCTTCGGTCGCGCGCGCGCCGGCTGCTTGATGCCCTTGGCGTCTGTCCTGGTGTCCAACTTGGACACCTCGCCCTTGGCTTCCATGTTGGCGCGCACCGTCCCGATGGTGGTCGGGCTCGCCTTCACCGTCTTGGCGATCTGCCGATCCGACTTCTCCGGCGTGGCCTTGATCAGTTTGGCGATCAGCTCGCGGCGCTGATCAGCGGTGAGGTGACGGCGATGGATGTTGGCGGAGATGACGTAGGCGTAAGGATCGACAGACTTAGCAAGCGCTATGACCTTGTTCGGCGCGAGGTCCGGGCCGTCGATCCCGGGTTCGATCGCGTCGAGCCGGTTGCGGCCGTCGAGCAGATACAGTGGCGACCCGTGATCGCCCTGCCACAGCACAATCGGGCTGGTGAGCCCGTTCTTCTTGATGTCTTCGCCGAGCGCCCGCAGCTCGTCGGGCGCCATCAACGGAAACATCTCGGCAGCGGGATGGATCGGCAGAAACTCGCGCCAGGACGGCGTCGGCTTCGCGGCGGTGGGCATGGCGGTAGCTCCCGAAATGCGCTACACACCTGCCGGGCGAGACTGTGTGTAGCTCGGTGGTAGGGACGACCGGACTTGAACCGGTGGCGCTTTTGGCCTTGTAGGGACCTGCGCCGCGAACCTGCCGCCCCAGACGACAAAAACCCCCGGCCTCACGGTCGGGGGCTTGTTTTTTAGGCGGCGGGGATTGTGGTCTCGCCCCTGAGCAGGCGATCGAGCGCAAGGCGCGGGATCAGCCAGCGGCGACCAATCCGAAAGACGCCAGAGATTTGGCCGGACGCGACCACCTCGTAGGCTTGGTTACGGCCGATGCCGAGTTTGAGAGCGAGGTCTTCCACGGTGACGACGTCGTCCGTCGTTCGCCCAGCTCGCCGGACGCGCCGCCGTGGACGGGCAGGCTGCTTCATATCGCTCTCCCTTAATTCTCTGTGATTACCTAGAATTACCCTACGCTCATTTGTGGTCCTTGACAATACTCTGGGATCCACTAGAAAGGATTAGGAGGGAGAGCGAGGGACAATGGACGAAAAAATTAAGCGTCGCGGGCCGGGACAGCCGGTCAAGAAGGTGCCACGCGGCACGAAGCGCATTCAGGTGTCGATGATTTTGCCCGCCCAGCTCAAGACCCGCATCGATGCCGTAGCAAAGCGCGACGGGCGCACGTTCAGCCAAACCGGTGAGATGCTGGTTGAGCGTGCACTCGCCGTCGATGACGTGCTTCGGCAGATGAACCAAACGCTGGAAGACCTGGAAGGAATCGTCCGCGAGAAATTCGAGGCCGTGATGATACAGCGCGGCTACACGAAACTGCGCGTGCGCAACGATCCCCGATTCCCTCAAGGTTTTGTGTGGGTTTCGCCAGCGGCCCGCAACGAGCGCTCCGGATTTAAGCCATGGGACGAAGGCGAGCAGCCAGGAGGCAAAGTCGCCGGTCAGGTCGGGGGGGAGCCTAAATGAAGGGCAGCCTCACCCGTCGCGGCGCGCGGTCTTGGCGCCTGAAATTCGACGCCGGTCGCAATCCTCTCGGCAAGCGCGAGATCAAATATGTCACGCTCAAGGGCACTAAGGCGCAGGCGCAAGCCGAGGCGACCAAAATTCTCGCAGGCGCTCTCACGGGCGCATTTGTTGATCCAAGCCGGGAGACGGTCGCGACCTTCGCTGAGCGCTGGCTGCGTGACTGGGCGGCACAGAATCTCGGCGGCAAGGCGCATGAGCGCTATGGCGAACTGTTGCGCAAGCACGTCATCCCGCGTGTCGGCGGTCTGCCGATCCAAAAATTGCGCGCCGCCGACCTGCAGGCGATCTACGCGGCGATGGGCGACGTTTCCGATGCCACCCGACTGTACGTGCACCGCGTCACCTCCCGCATGCTGCGTCACGCAGCACAGTGGGGCGTCGTTCACCAGAACGTGGCGACCCTGGTCGACGCGCCGAAGGCACGCACGAGTGAGGTAGAGGTCCTAACGCAGGAACAGGCCAACGCCGTGCTCGAAGCCCTGCAAGGGCACTGGCTGCATCCGATCGTCGCCCTAGCGATCGGTTCCGGCGCCCGGCGCGGTGAGCTGCTGGGGCTGCGTTGGCGCGACCTCGACCTCGACTCGGGCACCATGAAGATTGAACGCGCGGTCGAGCAGACCAAGCACGGCATCGCGGTCAAGCTGCCCAAGACCAAGCATGGCCGCCGCACTATCACCCTGGCGCCGGTCACAGTCGACGTGCTGCGCGCCCATCGGCGGACGCAGCAGTAGCAATGGCTGGCTCTCGGCAGAGGCAAGGTGGCGCCGGAGGCGCCGGTGTTCGCCGCGGTCGAGGATGGCGGAATCATGTCGCCGCGCTCGATCAGCAAGGCATGGGAACGTGTGACCAAGCGGCTCGGTATCAGCGTCGGGTTTCACGCGACGCGCCACTACCATGCTTCGACCCTGATCGCTGCCGGTGCGGATGTGGTGACGGTCTCCCGCCGTCTGGGACACGGCAGCGCCGCCATCACGCTCACCGTCTACGCTCACCTGATGAAGCCGGACGACCATGCCGCTGCGATCATGCAGACGGTGCTCGGACCGAAAGCGTGAACAAAGGCCGGAATGTTGGGTGCCAATTGGGGGCCAATTTTCGGTTTTGTTCTTTTCGGGTCCTTGCTAAGTGATTGAGACTGCTATCTGGAGAGGTGGCAGAGTGGTTGAATGCACCGCACTCGAAATGCGGCATACGGGTAACCGTATCGGGGGTTCGAATCCCTCCCTCTCCGCCAAGCATTTGTCCGTCGTCGTACGACCTTTCGAGAAGCGCCACCGGCGCGGGGGATCGGCGCACGCCGCCCCGATCATCGCTCAGCTTGACATTTCGTAAGTGGTAGCTTACAGTAAGCTATGGCTTACGGAACTGCATTGGCGGCGCTGGCCGATCCGACCCGCAGGCGCGTGTTCGAGCGGCTCAAGTCCGGACCCAAGGCGGTCGGCGCGATCGCGCGCGGTCTGCCGGTCAGCCGTCCCGCGGTATCGCAGCATCTCAAGGTATTGAAGGAGGCGGGCTTGGTGGCGGACCGGCCCGAGGGCACCCGCCGCGTCTATTACATCGACCCCGACGGGCTCGGCGCGCTGCGCCGGTGGCTCGACCAGTTTTGGGACGAGGCACTGGCGGCGTTTGCGGCCGAGGTCGAAACCAGACACGAGAAGGACAAAGGCAAATGAACCGCACAGTCACCATCGCGCCGGTGCGCAAAAGCATTCGCGTCAACGCCGATCAGGCGCACGCGTTCGAGGTATTCACGTCGGGCCTCGGGCGCTGGTGGCCGCGCACCCACACGATCGGCAAGCCGCCGATGCAGACGGCGGTCTTGGAACCACGCCTGGGCGGGCGCTGGTACGAGTTGAGCGAGGACGGCTCGCAAGCCGATGTCGGCAAGGTGCTGGTGTGGGAACCGCCGCAGCGTTTCGTGATCAGCTGGGACCTCAACAGCAAGTGGAAGCCGGACACCACGGTGAGCTCCGAGGTCGAAGTCAGGTTCATCGCGCAAGGAACGGATGCTACCCTGGTGGAGTTGGAACATCGCAAGTTCGAGCGGCTGGGCGCGGAAGCGGGCGCCTCCATGCGCAAGGACGTCGACGGCGGCTGGCCCGGCCTGCTGGAACATTTCAAGCAGGAAGCCGAGGCGTCGAGCCGATCGACGCAGGCGTCCGGCCGCGCCGGACAACTCTGAATTTCACATCGCAAGGAGAATGTCATGACCATCGAGCTCTACGTCTTTCCGCCGAGCCCGCGCGCCTTCAAAGTGATGGCGGTCGCCAATCATCTCGGCCTCGACTACGAGATTCGCTTCCTCGATCTGCCCAAGGGCGCGCACAAGACGCCGCAATTCGCCGCGCTCAATCCCAATGTGCGCATGCCCACGCTCAAGGACGGCGACTACGTGCTGTGGGAGTCGAACGCAATCGGGCAATATCTCGCCGGCAAGAAACCGGACGCGGGCCTTCTGCCCCGGGACGAGCGAGCGCGCCTCGACGTGACGCGCTGGCAGTTCTGGGACCTCGCGCATTGGGATCCGGCCTGCGCGGTGTTCGCCTTCGAATACGTGGCCAAGCCCCTATTCCGTGGGATCAAGGAGCCGGATATGGCTGCGATCGAAAAAGGCACGGAAATGTTCCATCGCGCCGCCGCGGTGCTCAACAGTCAGCTCAAGGGCAAACGATTCGTGACCGGCGACGCGCTGACGCTGGCGGATTTCTCGCTCGGCCCGCCCATGAACTTTGCCGAGATGGCGCACTACCCAATCGAGCCTTACGGCGAGATCAAGCGCTGGCACGCGACGCTGCGCGCGCTGCCGGCCTGGCAGAAGACGCTCGCGCAATCCGCGCTGCCCGCCGCCAACGCCGCCTGACATCAACGCGTTCGTCGCCGCGTACTCGCTGCGCTCCCCTCCCCACCGAACCCGGCTTGCCGGGTTCGACACTTTAGAGTGGCCGAAATCGGGTAAACCCGACTTCGGCTGGGGAGGGGCGGGGGGTGGGGGTCCGTCAGCAGATTACCGCACGACCCCCACCCCGGCGCCATAGCGCGTCGAAGACGCGCGTAAACGCGCCTAAGGCGCCGACCCTCCCCGCAAGGGGGAGGGTAGGACCGAGTTCGCCGCTCGTGCTGACGAACGCGTTTTCACACGAACGCGTTCTAAATCGGCACGGCGATCGCCTCGAAGGCGCAATCGCAATTGATCAGGTCGACCCGCTTCTCAACGATGCGCAAACCCGTGCCGTCGCGGCGCAGCCGGTGGCGCTGCCGGCCGGCGAAGAGGCGCTGCGCCTCGTCGCGATACTCGACCATGATCACGGTCGAGCCGACGACGTATTCGCCCTTGGCCTCGTCCGCCTGCTCGAGGAGCACGTTGCCGACGAGGTGCGCCGTGCGCGAGGGCGGCGTCTGCACGTGGATGCGGGGATGCTCCAAGCGCTCGACGCGCGTCTTCATCAGCTCGCGGTCGTCGTAGAACAGCGAAGCCTGGTCGAACGGGCTTTCCTGGTCTGGCACCGCCGGCACCCAATAGGTGCCGTCCTCGGCGAACAGCTCCATCCACTCGCGGAAGCGCCGCTCGTCGAGCAGCCGCGCCTCGTGGATCAGGAATTCTTCGAACGGCGCGCGATCGACGCCGGCAACGGCCGGCGGAGCCGGAGCGCGCGAGGCCGCGCCGGTCATGCCGCCTCGCGCATATAGCCGAGCCAAGCCTTGTATTGGGCGCGCACCACCATCTCGTGGGTGGCAAGCGCGCGCGTGGCGTTAAGCTCGCGATCCGGCTCCTCCTCGCCCAGGCCGCGCGAGATATCGACCCAGTCGGTTGCGCAGCTGCGCAGCCCCTTCTGCGCGCGCACGAAGGATTCGAGATCGTCGGTCTGCACGAACGACGACGCCGAGTGCGTCACGTTGAGCAAACGGATATTGCCGAAATTCATCGCCGGCGGCGCGCCGAGGAGACGAATGGGATAGATCGTGACCTCGGTGCGATCGGCCGCGACCGGCTTGATCACGCGCACGTGGATGTTGAGTCCCATGATCGACATGTTGGGATAGATCAGCGAATTGTGCAGGCGCGGGGTGAGAATCTGTTGCGCCCGCTCGGCCCCGACCTTCTCCGCCAGCACGCGCTTGTATTCGTCGAAGGCTACGCTCGAGCGCTTGCCCTCGTCGAGCGCGGTGTTGCTGGTCCAGCCATGGCCATTGCCGGCGATGTAGCTCTTGCGCTCCTTCCACGACGCCGCCGTTTTCGTCTTTTCGGTTTCGACGACGGTCGCCCCTTGCCGGTCGCCCTCACGGCGCGCGAATTGAACGCCCTGCTTGTTGATCGTCGAAGCGTGGCCGAAGGGCACGTGATAGGAGTCGAGCACGTTTTCGACCTGGAGCTTCCAGTTGCCGTTGTAGGCGTAGCGGTGCATGCCGACATCGAGCGCAAGCGCGCCGTCGGGCGCGCGGTCGACGAGGTCGTCGATATTGCGCTTCATCGGTCCGATATGGTCCTCGAAGCTTGAACCTTTCGCCGCCAGACTCGCGAACACGAAGCCGCGATATGCGCCAACGCGCGGCGCATGAGCGAGACCGAACGCCGCTTGGTCGAAATCGGCGGCGCAGCCCTCCGGCACCGGCACCGCGGCGAGGCGGCCGTCGGTGTCGAAGCTCCAGCCGTGATAGCAACAGGTCAGCCGCGCGGCGTTGCCCTTGCGCTCGTTGACCACCTTGGCGCCGCGGTGGGTGCAGCGGTTGAGCAACACGTTGATGCTGCCGTCGCGATGGCGGACCATGATCACGGGCTGGCGGCCGAGCTCGATGGTGATGTAGTCGCCGGCACGCGGCACCTGGCTCTCGTGGCCGACGAACAGCCAGGCGCGGCCGAAGATGCGCTCCATCTCGAGCTCGAACAGCTCGGGATCGGTATAGACGCTGCGGTGCACGCGACCGGGCTCGATCAGCCTGGCGATCTCGTGTCCGTTGCGCATGCAATATTTCTTGGGATGAAGCAGCAGCGCGTCACTCCGCCGCCTGGTGGTGGGCGCGGTGCTGCACGTCCATGTTGACGAGATCAAGCGGCGAGGCGGTCTCCTCGAGCATGCCCCAGCTCTTGAGCCAGTCGTAGGTGCGCTGCATCTCCTCGAGCGGGATCGGCGCGGGATCGCAGACCACGAGGCGGCTCTCGCGCAGGTCTTCCACTTTCAACGCCGCAATTTCCGGATCGCTCTTGGCGTAAT
>Ga0306920_100007671_pt1 | contig 14221 bp, 13 predicted proteins | sample flu12Cox44000170_FD_204666 | JGI IMG/M metagenome (GOLD analysis project Ga0306920, IMG submission 204666) | Lab enrichment of tropical soil microbial communities from Luquillo Experimental Forest, Puerto Rico - flux4day.12C.oxic.44.000.170 (v2)... | ecosystem: Environmental > Terrestrial >...
CAAATCGGAGTGCGTCTAAACTTGAATCCGGCCGACTACCTAAATCGCCACGATGCCTACGATTACTTCGGAGCAACGGGCGGTCTGATCAAGACCGGTCTGACGGAGACCAATGTCATGGACCTTCGCGTCGCGTTGGTTGGCAAATCGGTACGACATGGTAATGGATTGTAATTTTTCCAGTGTTTTGTTTGCGAACTGGAAACTCGTCGAAAAGGTTACTTGAATGCAAGAAGAATCTCAAAGCCCTACAGAATAATAACTTAGACAAATCCGAACCAGTTTGGCATGTCATGGCATATTAATTGCACACCATACCTACTGTCTAGAGAGGAAAGGGGTGAAATCACCATCGGGGCCGGAACAGAAGAGTCTCGGGTTACTCCCGAGCAGTCACCCCCACACTCAACACACCGAGTTTAACTCAGTTCCACCACCCGCGACCGCCCGGCGCGGGTGTTTTCTTTTGGACCAGATTGCTCCTCATTTGTAAATCTAGATTTACAAGTTTGGAGATGCGTGCTGCTCAGCCAAGATCACGTTTTCCTAACAAATTGGGCATGTCCAGATATGTTTATCATTTGATCGGTTGGTTGGCACGTGTGTTGCTAAAACAGGGATGCGGTTTTTTTCATTGGAATTCGTTTCAGACTTCCAGCACGGGTTTTCGGGCCATCGGGAGGCCATGCACATGGGTTTCCGTGGGATCGCTTTGGTCTCTTTGTGGACCTTTTTGATCGGGCCAGTCGTTCATCAACCGGGCGCCTCACTAGTGGCCCAACCAGATCGTGCGACCGAGTCGATTAAGACACATCCAGAGTCGTTTTGCGCCAAAAGCGCGGTATCATCTGCTGTCACCACCCCCCACTCAATGCACCTAACTCATTCATTTCGGCGGAAGTAAATCGTCTTGGAATCTGAAGGAGGGTGGGCCAAGGAAACGCGGCCCGCCCTCCCCTTCGGGCCATAAAGGCGCACAGCGAACGCACACGCTGCGGGTGAGGACCATCCGGAGGAACTCGTCAATGACTGCTAACGAGTTGCATGCTCAGTTTGATCCTCCTTGAGTGACACGCCGCTAGTCTGATTATTTCGCATCTTTTCGGCAAGGGCCACGATGCGCTGGGCCGCACGTTCGATGGAAACGCCGCGGGAATGAATGTTCGAGATTAAGTTCCGTTGAGCGTCCGTATGGCCGGCCCTCGGACGATAGGCCAAATAAGCGGAAAGGCTTTCCACTGTCGCAAGGCCAGGACGTTCCCCAATTAGCAGGACGAGCACGTGCGGATCGAGAAGTTCCCCGATGTCGTTTAAAACGCCAACGCGGCAATAGCGGATTACAAAGGGCACGCCAAAGAGCCAACGGCGCGCAAGAGATTGCTGTTCTAAAAGGGGTAGGAGCCGGGGGACCTGGATGGCCGCCGCGGTCGCGGACAAACCATCGCCGATAACTACCTGAATATCGGCTCCCTTGGCACAATGCCGGATCAGTTCTCCCCGGCCGGCTTGGTTCAACTGGCGACCCAGATCGGGACGCATGAGAAATTGTGTCTTGGTTTCCGCGCATGTTGCAACCTCGATCAATCGCCAGCGGTCCTGAAATGGTCGGCCAAAGTCCCATTCTACATCAAGTTCCCGATGTATCGCATCGAGAGCCGCCGCATGATCCTGGCGCAGTTCCAGTTGTGTTGCCGTTAGGTAGGAGGAACCGGATCGACCCACGAGGATGCGAGCGGCAGTGCGCCTGCGAAGTGCTTGAAGATTACCGGGAACATCGATGGATATAGACACACGGTCTTGTTCATTTGGAATAACCGGCATCAGGGGTTTATTCATGCTCGAACCTTGACATCAATTACGGTTTCCAGACATTGTAGAAGCCGGCGCTTCGCCGGCGCGGATTCTGTTACCAGCTCTTGATTGACGAAGAGGCCTTGGTATTCCAACCACGCCAAGAACTCCGGAGCGGGGCGCAAACCAAAAATTTTCCGGACGGTGGCCGCGTCGTGAAAGCTCGTGGATTGATAGTGCAGCATCACATCATCGGCGCAGGGCACACCCATAAAATAGTTGCAACCGGCGGCAGCTAATAGAAGCAGTAAATTATCCGCCGAATTCTGGTCGGCAGCGGCGTGGTTGGTGTAACACACATCACAGCCCATGGGCAGGCCAAGCAACTTGCCCATGAAATGATCCTCCAGGCCGGCCCGGATGATTTGGCGTTCATCATACAAGTACTCCGGGCCGATAAACCCAACGACCGAATTCACCAAAAACGGATCGAACGCGCGGGCCACTCCGTAAGCGCGTGCCTCCAGGGTAAGCTGATCGACCCCATGGTGCGCATCGGCGGAAAGAGCGCTCCCCTGACCCGTCTCGAAATACATCACGTTTTTGCCGGCCCAGGCCTCGTCACGCCGCCGATGATGTTCCAGGACCTTTTCTCGGCCTTCGCGCAACACGGCAAGGTTTATGCCGAAGCTCGAATTGGCTGCCTGGGTTCCGGTCACAGATTGGAATAGCAAGTCTACTGGCGCTCCCAAATCCAAACATGCCAATTGCGTGGTGATATGGCCGAGGCAGCAAGCTTGCGTGGGAATTGCCAGACTGGTAATCAGGCGGTCCAGGCCGCGCAAAATGGTCGAAACCGGTCCGACGGCGTCCGTGGCCGGATTTACGCCGATAACTGCGTCACCGCATCCGAAGAGCAGGCCGTCCAGTGTCGTTAATAGGATAGCGGCGAGGTCGTCATCGGGGTGATTGGGCTGCAAGCGTATCCCCAGAACGCCGCGTTGACCCATCGTATTGCGGCAGCGCGTGATGTTCCGAATCTTGGATGCCGCCACGACCAGGTCCTTGTTGCTCATGAGCTTGGCTACGGCAGCGGCAATTTCAGGAATCAGCGCCCGAGGGAGGCTGCTTAATTCCGCTTCACCGACCGCATTGTCCAGCAGATGGTCGCGAAACTCACCAACGGTCAGACTGCGAAGGATTCGAAATGTTTCCGGGTCTACAGATTCCAGAATCAGCCGGCTTACTTCGTCATGGTCGGCCTCAATCAACGGTTGATCAACGATTTCGCCAAGCCGGACGTCTGCGAGAACCCGCTTGGCGGCTACCCGCTCTTGCTCTGAATTGGCGGCCAATCCAGCAAGTCGGTCCCCCGATTTTTCCTCGTTGGCCTTTGCAAAAACTTCACGCAGATCGGCAAAGGAAAACCGCTCATTGCGGATTATGGTGTGAAAGGCCATGGGGTTAACAGGTCACAAAGTCTTTAAGTATTCAATTACCGCCTTGCGCTCGTCATCGGTCAAGTGGTCTGCAAACGTGTGACCGCCGTTGCCTCGCCCCGGCTGGGTGGTGTCATAGATTTTTCGTCTTTCGATGGCCGGCAGCGCGGGATCAGCTCCCTTGTCCAATTCCTGAATTTTCCACCCCAGATTCATCGGGTCAAAGTCGGCTTCATCGGTTCGGAACGAGCGCGCATAAATTTTCGGACGGCTCTTGGAATTCAACACGTGATATACCGTGGGCACCGAACCGTTATGAAAATAAGGGGCAGTCGCCCAGATACCATCCAGAGGCGGAGCCTGGTAACCGCCCGTGGCACGCGCCGGGAACTCACCCGCCAGCCAACCCGGCTTTTCATGTGCAAACCAACTGCCGTTGTAGAACACGCCGGATTGCTCCGACAATCCGTCCAATCGCGTCCGGTCGGTGCCGATGGTGTCAATCGGCACAATTTTGTTGGGATAGTTCCAATCCTTGCCGTAGGTACCGTGGCATTTGCTACAGGTCTGCTGGAATATCGCCTGGCCTTGTTCGGCCAATCCGCCATTGATGGGGAACGGATACTTGGGCGGTTCGATGGATCGCAAAAACGCCTGAATATCCTTGAACACCGGCTCTTCGTTTTTGATGACAGAGGCTGAGTTGAGGGGGCTGAGCATAAATTGCATGATAGACCGGACCGAGCGGGCATCGCTGCTGCCGGTGTGATACATGGACTTTTTCTTTTTCAAAAGCCACCAGGCGGGGGGATCCTCGCACAAATCATCACGCACCCCCAAGTCCCGGAAAGAAGAACGGAGTTTCAAGTCCGGTTCGCGAAAGCCATACAAATAAACGGCCATGGCTCCCGCCTCGGTGGTGCCCCGAGCATTAGTGAAGGTGAACGGCGTCTTGGGAGACCGGCCGTCGGCTGCTGCCAACTCTTCATAGAGAGCTTGCATATCCAGCGTGGAATTGGGCAGCCCGACATAGCTCGTTCCCAGAATCGAGCCCCCGTGACAAAACATGCAATCGGTGGTCAGACCCGAGCCCAACAGTCCGCGCACCGCCCGAATGCCCATGGGATAATCGCCATTCGGGTACGGCGCGCGATGGAGGCCGTAGCGTTCCCGAAAAGCCCGGGAATAGTCTTGAGGTTTTTCGAGAGCGGCGGTATCCCATTGTTTCCAGGCGTTTTCGTAAGCAGACGTAGACCAGACCAAGGTATTGAACGGCCGTTCCAGGAGGGCTTTCTTCCCCCGCTCCTCAGCGGACGGTTCAGCTCCTGGCAGCATTGGACTGGACAGAACCGCGCACAGGAAAACGGTTCCGGGAATCCGCAAAGGTCGATTCATGCCGATAATCTCCTCCGGAATGGATTCCTGATATCTTAGTCGATAGACTCGCCGGACGGCATCCTTCTTGCGAATCAAAAGAGTTTATAGTAGGTTTCAAGAGGAACATTACCGAATCTGAGGAGGATGTTTTGTGAAGATTCGGACGTACCAGCCCGGGGACGAAAAGGATCAGGTGGCCATCTACAACGAGGCCACTGCCGATTTACCGAAATTCAAGCCGGCCACGGTCGAGGAAATCGCCAAACGCTATCGAGCGCGCGATTTCGACCCCAAAACTCGGTTATATGCCGCGGAGAGCGGCCGGGTGGTGGGCTACGCAACATTTCATACGAACGGCCGCGTGAGTTTTCCCTGGTGCCGCAAGGGAAGCGAAAGTGCAGCCGAAGTGTTGTTCCAGAACGTGCTCGAGCACGTAAAGGGCCGGGGCATCCACGCGGTATTTGCAGCCTATCGGTCGGATTGGCCCGCGCAAAAAGACTTCTTTCTGAACCAAGGTTTTCACGTCGCCCGCGAAATGGTGAATTACATCCTGGACCAGGGAGAGATGCCCACGCGGCCCGGGCGGCGCGATAACCTTTTGACGCCGCTGAAAAAGGAAGATGTTCCGTTTATACTGGCGTTTGCCCCTGAGGTCGTAAGAGTACAAACGGTCGAACAGTTGGATCGCTATTTCTTCCGTAATCCCTATTTCGGCCCGGAGGAAGTATTCGTCCTGCGGGAACGCAAAGAGGACGCGCCCACGGCCGTCGGCATTCTGGTGAACAACCAGGCTTATTCCGATCCCAAACAGGTCGATGCTTCCATGCCGTGTTTCCGACTGGGGGCGTTCGGTACGGAAGGGATGCAAACCAAACGTATCAACGGTTTGTTCAGTTACCTGACCAAAGATCAACGCCAGGCGGGAATGTACGCCATCGACCTGATGGGTCATGCCGCGGCGTTATTGGAAGATTGCGGCGCCACGAGCCTTGCGGCACAGGCTCCTTCGGATGCGGAATTCCTCACCCGCTTCTATAACTGTTACTTCCGCCGACAGGGCAGCTTTCCCATTTTTGAACGGACGCTCTGAGTGTCCAGCTCTGACGTTTTCCGCTGTTCAAGAAATGAATCATTTTACGGGCCTTTGTTCGCCGCAGTAGCAACATCCCGCGGCTCAAGGCAAAAATCCAAGATTTCATGCACGTCGGCCGATCGCGGAATCAACTCCGGTTGGCGGGCGGTTTTTTGCATGTGGTCGGCCAGATCGCGTGTAAACTGAGCCACACGCGCAGCATGTTCGGGCCTTTGCGCCAGATTCTTCATTTCCTCGGGATCGTTTTCCAGATCGTAAAGAAGCATGGTGCGGCCGGGTAGGGGTTTTCCGGTGGCGTAACCGTCCTGGCGGGCGCGCTTGCCGGTCGTGTAAATGAATTTCCATTTCGGCGTGCGCATCATCGCCTCGGCATTTTCCGAATATTCCACGACGACCCGTTCTCTGTGGCTCGCCGATTTTCCTTGCAGCAATGCTACCAGGCTCTTGCCTTGTACGTTGGCCGGGGCTCTTAACCCGCAGAAGTCGAGAACCGTGGGCACCAAATCAACGAACTCGACCATGGCCTGCGTGTTTTGACCAGGTTTGACTTGATTGGGGTAGCGCACGACCAACGGAGCGCGAATTGCCGGTTCAAAGCAGCAATGCTTTTCGAAGCGTCCATGTTGTCCGAGCATGTAGCCGTGATCGCCAAGATAAAAAACAATCGTATTCCTTTCGCGGCCGGATGCCTTCAAGGCATCTAGCACCGTGCCCACGTTCCTGTCCAGGAATTCCACGGAAGTGTAGTACGAAGCGATGATGCCTTGCTTTTCTTTATCGGTAAGATCCCGAAAGCATTCCGGGATTTGCCAATCATCATCTGGCCCTACCCTTGGAACGGGAAACGATTTGGGGTCGTGCCTGCCGAGATATTCCACGGGGAAATGGAATGGCGAATGCGGCTCATAAAAACTGACCACCATAAACAGCGGCTGATCGCGCTTTTCAAGAAGGCAGTCTGCCGCACAGCGGGCAAAGAAAGTGCCGGCCATATCGGCATCCACGGCCCCGAACGGGCGATAAAAGCTATTGAGCCAAATGCGGGCCGGCTCGCGAAACGGCTTCCACGCCGGCAACACGTCCAAATTCGCGGGTATCGTCCGGTGAGAAACGATTGGCGCGATGCGGTGCAGACCGGCGAACTGCAATAGGCGCGATCGCAGCGCATGCCTTCGGCCGCAAGGCGGTCAAGGCTCGGCGTTCGAATTTTGCGGTTTCCGTAGGCCCCATAGACATAAGCCGCATGGTCATCCGCGATAATCCAGACCACGTCGGGGCTTTTATTTGTTGCCTGCACCGTCAAGACGGGAACTACGCAACAAATAAGGGAAATGGGCCATTGCCAGCGCATAAATTAGTTTGTGAAAAGAAACGAACCCTTATCGGGTCTTATTCCGGAATCGGTTTCTGTTCGCTCGAGTTCCTGGTAATGGATGCCGATTTTTCGGAGAATGTCGAGGGCTGCCTCGGGTACGTTGTAGACATCGCCGCGATAACAATCCACGCGCCCCCGGCTCATGAGTGTTTGAAACGCTTTGGCGCTTTGTGCCTTATTGGGAATACGGATTTTGACCATTTCCATATCCAGTTCTCCCTTCCGAAATGTCATTAGTAACAGGTGTGCGCTCTTTATTTTAGCGCACTGGACATAGCACCACAATGTTATTGCGTTTTGTTTGTCCGGGGAATCGTCCATGATTTCCAAAAGAGAAGCGAAGTGATAAAATGCCGGACACCTTTACCAGTTTTGGTAACGTCCGATTTCGATCCAACTATCGAGGAGCCGATTCCAAGAGATGAATGGCGCAGCGTCACAGGAGTCCGCCCATCATGCCGGCAAACGGGATGTGGAATTGTACATCCGGACGTACATCACGCTCTTGCGCAGTTCCGGCGAGGTAAAACTAAAGACATTGGTTCAGACTCATTGCGGCATGCACGCGAGTCTGCATGCCGATGCGATGAAGCAAACGCCGGACATGTCGGCATTCATATACGCCATCAACCGGTTGCCGGAGTGCATTGTGCGTGCGCGGCGCATCCTGCTCGGGCAGTCGGCGTATACATTTGCCAATCAGAATATCGATGTGGAATCGTGGCAAAAAGTCAGTGCCCCGGGCCGGCGGCGGCACTGGTATTACGACGGCGATGCCACCATGGCTGCGTACATCGCCAGTTCCAGCGATGTCGACGACCTGATTCCGACGCTGGTTGCCTTTCAAATTGAGTGGAACAAGTTCCATCAGTTGCTGGCAGCGGATGATGCGGTTCGGACGCTCGTCCAGGATTTTCCACCGCGCGACTCTCCGTATTTCGAATTGCCGAGCGGGCAATTGCGCGAACGCTGCCACGTGGCGCCGGACGACTGGTCCCGATTGCTGACCTTGTGGGGAGATCAATTCGGGGCCAACCTGCGGGCGATGGCGGCGGCGGAAAAGAATTTTACAGCGCGCATGCTGGGCGGCACTTATGTCGGTTATGCGCGGGCGACGAAAAAATGGTGGCAACCGATTGCGGAGGAATTGCGGGCCCGCGGGTTAAAATCCGCCCCATTTTATTTTGTTTCGAGCAACCCGTATAGCCTGGTCAACCTCGTTTCCGGCGTAGCGCGCCGTCACAAAGACGAATTGATCCGGTTTGTCACCTCGGAGCAAGATCACGAATTGTTCCCGGAATATGAGAAACTGGTGGCCGGAAAAAGCAACTCGTCGTGGGACAATTTCCTGTATTACGCGGCAAAGAAATATCTGGCTCGCCAATCGGATGCGCCGCTTCTGCAACAGCGGGCTCAGGAAGAAACCGAGCGCGGCATCATCGACGTTCCCAGCCGGCAATCGCTGGAAATCGACGCTCAGGTATTTGAGTTGGCGCAATTTCGCCCAGAAGATCTCGATCCGCGGTTGGGTCCCATCGACGCGAAAGCCCTGCGCAATAGCAATGCCGTGGTGTTGAACATTGATTATCCGCTCGGACTGTGTGCCTATCATTTGTTGCTGGAGATCGCCGGCAATATCAGCAGTTTGCTGGGAGTCTACATCGTCGGCAAGGCGGCCACGCTGAACGGCAACATCGGCGACGTGCTGCTCGCGGACGTGGTCTTTGATGAGCATTCGGAAAACACGTACTGGATCAACAATGCCTTCACTGCCCAGGACATCAGCCCGTATTTGATCTATGGCTCCGTGCTCGACAATCAGAAAGCGGTTGCGACGAAGGGCACTTTTTTGCAAAACCGGCATTATCTCGATTTCTATTACAAAGAGCACCACACGGTCGTGGAAATGGAAGCCGGGCCGTATTTGAGCGCCTGCTACGAAATTGCGTCGCCGGTGCGCCATCCGCAAGGAGAGGATGTGTTTTTGAACCGGTTGCCGTTCGAGCTGGGAATACTGCATTACGCCTCGGACACGCCGTATACGCGGGCCAGAACGCTCGGAGCACGGAAGTTGTCCTATTTCGGGATGGACTCCACCTACGCCGCCGCCGTGGCCACCTGGCGACGGATTCTAAAGCGCGAGGGCTGTTGCAACCCGTGAGAGCAGCCGGGAGTTAGCGTTTCTTACTTCTGAACCGTGCAAGAGACCGGCACGAGCAGGGTCTCCGCGACCGGCCCGGCCAGTTCAATTCGGACCGTTGTCTGAAAACTTTCCGCCGCGAGCGTGGCCTTATTCAGCGTAATTTTCACCGTGGCATGCGTTCCGGGTCCCTCGACCCATTTGCAAACCAGTGCCGGATTGTCCGGCACGATCTTTTTGACAATAACGCCCTGGTTTTCGCGATCGCGCAGCAAAACAGTCTGGGAAGGCAATTGGCCTGGGTGAACTCCCAGGACGATTTCATGCGGATGGGCTGTGACGCGATGCCGCGACTGCTTGATAATCGTCACCGGGATCTCGAGCTCCTTGTAGACGGGATCATCCGTTTGGATGTGGACGGCCTCGGCATGACGGCCGTCGGGCAAATCGGCGCGGATTTCCAGTTTAACTATGCGAACGGCATTGCCGGCCTCGTCGCGCACTAGTTCGCCGATTTTGCACTGCAAGCCGGGCGAGGAGGCATGAACAGCCACGACGTTCATCGCATTGGGGCGAAAATCGACAACGCGAATTTCATGGACCAGCGCGCGGTCGGCGTATGCGGTCATGGTGGGCGGTTGAACGGATATTTCGGCGACAACTCGGGCCGTTAGATGCAATTGTATTTCCTTGCTGGCGTTGGCGGTTCGGGAAATTACTTGCAGGTTCCAGTGGTGCATTCCGGCAGGCTCCCCAAGGCTGCGAATTTCGAGCCGTAAGACTCCTTTCTCCCCGGACTGAAAGGTCCGCGGGTCCAGCGCGGGAACGATGCAACCGCAACTCGGCCGCAAGTCGACGATATCCACGCGATCGGGCCCGTCATTGATAAAGTCAAAGCGATGGGCTAGCCGCACACCGGCCTTTATCTCGCCGAGATCAGCAGCCGGTTGCAGGAAGCGCAAATCGGCCCGGGCGCGGGGAGAGCCTGGTAAAGCCCAAAAGATAGCTAATATAACACAGAAAGCCAAGTTCCGCCCGGCAGACTGTTTTGCACCGTTCATTGGAAAGGGTCCCGCGATTTGCTGAATAACCTGAAGGAACGAACCAAGGACCCATAATCCGGTGCGCGAGTTCAATCAATGGCAAAACATGTCAAAACATGTTCTTGACATTTCTTCGATCCACTCTTAGGGTGAATATAGATTCCGTTTTCTCATTTTTTCCTCAGAATTGTTTTTAGGAGATCTGCGGATATGTCTTTGCAATCTTCTCCCGTCAAATCCAGCCGCCCCGGATTCACCTTGATCGAGTTGTTGGTGGTCATCGCGATCATCGGCATTTTGATCGCATTGTTGTTGCCCGCAGTGCAGAAAGTCCGCGAAGCAGCCAACCGCATGAGCTGCCAAAATAACCTCAAGCAACTCGGTTTGGCCATCCACAACTACCACGACGGGTTCAATCAATTACCGCCGGCGCGGGTGGGCCGCGATGCCTACGCAAGCTGGCCGATTTTGATCTTGCCCTATGTCGAAGGCCAGAACCTTCGCAACCTGTGGGACATCACCCGCATTTACCAGCAACAGACCAACCACCTTGCTCAGACGACAACGCTCAAGATCTTTTTCTGCCCAACAAGGCGGGGTCCGATGACCAGCCCGCCCGAGGAAAACGGCGTCGATGGTTCGGATGGCAACGGCCACCTGGAGAGCGCTTGCGGCGACTACGCCTGCTGTGACGGCGACGCCAACAATCGCAACACCATGTTTGCCAACGGTGCCATGATCTCGCCCCTGGTCGCCAATCCAAACGTCGGCGACGACAACCCCTATCCCCGGCAGATCATCAGCTTCAAATCGCGTACCAATTTTGCATCGATCAGCGACGGCCTGAGTGATACGCTCTTGATCGGCGAGAAACATGTCCGCAAGGGCGAGCTCGGCCGGGCTGCCGATGGAGACATGGCGTATTACAGCGGTTTCGACTACACAACCGCGCAGCGTTCGGCCGGCTGGTATTACGACAGCAGTCACGTGCGCCAGAACAAGCCCTTGATGAGGATCGACGATGCGGCATCAACGATCCGCTTCGGCTCATGGCATGCGAGCGGGTGCAACTTCGTTTTCTGTGATGGATCGGTTCATACATTACCCTTCAGTATCGATATCGACGTGCTCCGCCGGCTGGCAGTTCGCAACGACGGCGAGGTAGTCTCGAGCGATGCGTATTAAATTGGTCATTGGTCCGTAGTCATTCGTCATTGGCGAGTCAAATGATGATTCGTGCCTGGCTTTGGGTCGGCATTGGCTCAGCGGTGCTGCTCGCTGCGGCGGGCTGCTCGGGCGGGAGCACGCCGTATCCGGTTCACGGCATTGTTTATCTGGATGGCGAACCGGCGAAGGAGTTGGCCGGCGGAACGGTTACTTTTAATTCGCCCGAATTGCACAAGAGCGCATCGGGTCAAATTCAGGCCGATGGCAGCTATCGCCTGGGCAGCACCAAGAAAGACGATGGCGCCATCCCCGGCAAATATCAAGTTAGCGTGTCTCCGCCGGAAAACCCATCGAGAGGAGAGCGCGGCCGCGCCACTGCCGCCGCAACGCCCGTATCATTCGAGGAACCCAAAGACATGGTCAGCGTCGAAAAAACGACCAACGATATCCCGATCCAACTCAAGCGCAAAATAAAAGCGGGACGATAGTTCCAAAAAGGGGCGGGAGTATCTCCCGATTCCTTTTAGCTTTTCTTCGCTTTTCTCGCAGGAGGATTGTCGATGGCCACCTACATCACGACCATCAAATTTACGCCGCAGGGCGTTACAAGCATTCGGGACACCTGCAAACGGGCCGATGCTTTCCGGACAGCGGCCAAGAAGATGGGCGCCAAGGTCACGGAAATTTACTGGACGCTGGGAGCGTTCGATGGCGTGATCGTCTTCGAGGCCGGCGACGATGAGACGGCGACGGCCCTGATGCTCCGCCTCGGATCACAGGGGACCGTGCAGACCCAGACGGCACGTGCTTTCAACGCCGGCGAGATGGAGAAGATTCTGTCGCATCTGGCAAAATGAACTTTCTCCATCGTCACCCCTGCAAGTTCGTTGCGATCACGGACGCACTGTCCATGAAAGTCGCGATTCTTTGGGCGTTCCACCGCCAAAACCATCCCACCAGGGGGCCAGCGCCAGTGGGACCTTCTTTTAAAACGTGGGACCAATGCCCAATTTTGGGACCTTCTCACCGTATCTCTTTTGGCAGTTTGCCTTTATCGTAGTTCAAAAAACATGCCTATGTCGTTCCAACGACACTGGGACCATCTCCTGCTTGTGCGCCATAGTCATAATCACCCCGTGATTCCCCCTTCGCAATCACCAAACCAATGACAGCACGATTTCTCCAGGCATCCAACTGGTGACGTTCGCAGAGCGCAATGGGCTCCCATGGCCGCCTGTGCTTCCGAACGCCATTTTGCCGGTGTAAATCTCTAGCAGTCTGTCATCGAAAAGCCAATTGCGGATCACTCGATCTCGAAGATGAGGCCATGAGGATCGCGGGGCACACGCCGACTATAATGGCAATCCACGAGCAGTTCCAGATCCAGTGGCGCGATTGGCCCGACGAGGGCAAAGCTTCGTTTCGGCTCGACATTGCCGGTGAACGTGCCGTGGCGACCCTCCATCGTGATTTCTGTTGCATTCGCCCCATTTCTCCTGCATGATAGACGCCATTCCCGAACCCCGGCCAGTAATGTCTTCAAAATCCGAAAAAAAATTCTCGTCCGGCGCGTAGGGTTCGAATGCCGGGCACGCTTTTTAAGGTAGGAAGACGCCATGGGGCGCAAGCCAGAGGCGGATGGCCGGTCCCTGGAGCGGTTTCGCGAGTATTTGTCGCTCTTGGCGCGGCTGCACCTTGACCCGCAGCTGCAGGGCAAGGTTCTCTATGAAAAACCTGTCCAGGCAATGGGTAAAGAAAGCCGAGGCCGACTACCTCATCGCACGATAAAGCAGCAAAAACCCCGCGCCGCTTCATGACGGCGTGTGCTTTCATTGTAAGCAGTCTACCGAGAAGTACTTGAAGGCGATTATGGAGGAACTCGGCCAGACCATCCCTTGAACGCACAACCGGGACGAGCTGTTGAACTTGCTTCTTCCCTCTCATTCCGGTTTGCGTTCCATTCGCCGGGGTTTGATATTCTTGACGGACTTTGCGTTGGACTCCTGCAATCCGGGACGAAACGCCTCCCGCCATCAGGCCGCGTCGGCTCTGCGTTGGGCAGAGCGGGTGCGCAACGCTTGCCGAACTGCCCTCGGACTTCGTCCACAACGGCGGACCAAGGCGCTATGTGGCATAAGCGATCGGCAACGACCAACACCTTCACAGGCCAGACCTGGTTAATGGTTGTGAGTTTATTTTTTCTGCTTGTTTTGATTCGCCACGAGCGGTTCGTAGACATTCATTTGCTTCGAACGTCTCAACCGAGCTGGGGAATAGGGGCGTTAATTGTCCTCGTGACTTGCCATTTGCCAGTTGTCACTGGTTTGGTTATTGGTTATTAGCATGATTTTTGGCGGGCTCGGTGAAAACAAGAAACAAAAGATCTTTTTGTCAGGAAGATGACAATTCTTTTTGGGACGAGGTCATTGCGGTGCGCTGGTTGTTGGTTTCGTAAAGGGGGGGGTGTGCCAGCGTGTCGGAAACGATCTGTCAGAAGTTGGCATGCAGCAATGATTTGTGGAGTGCTATTGGTTTCCGAGGTTTTGGGGTTGAAGGTACAGGCTTAGAGGATTGGCTGGCTGCCTGTGTCTTTGGATGTTGATGACGAAAAGTTATTGACATGGACGTGTCATCAAAAAATCCATTTCATATCCGGGGCATATCCCGTCGCAGGTGGCGGCGAACCGCGGTGCCTCCCAGGGGAGCGGTTTCATGGCGGGAGTCGGTCGTGGGTCACGCGCGCGGGTGACACCGCGGCGAAAGGCGCGGTAAATTTTTCGGAGCGGATAAAATGGG
>Ga0306920_100007672_pt1 | contig 14220 bp, 11 predicted proteins | sample flu12Cox44000170_FD_204666 | JGI IMG/M metagenome (GOLD analysis project Ga0306920, IMG submission 204666) | Lab enrichment of tropical soil microbial communities from Luquillo Experimental Forest, Puerto Rico - flux4day.12C.oxic.44.000.170 (v2)... | ecosystem: Environmental > Terrestrial >...
AGGTGAGGCACGACGCGGCGTCGTCCCAGCGCAAGTCCATGAGATAGGCGCTGATGACGCCAGGCGACGCGAAGCCCGGCCGCAAGCACACGTAGCGGCCCTCGAGCGCCTTCACGTTTTCGTACGAATACCCGCCGTAGCTTTGCGTCGCGACGCCCGGTCTCGGCGGGGCCGTCGGGTCGAGCGTTTCCGGCGGCTGGACGGCGGGGCAGGCCGAGATGCCCGCGCGCGCGCTTTCGGCCGCGTGTTCGGCGTCGTCGTGGCGGGCGCGCTCCGAGCGTTTGAATGCCCACAGCACCATCGCCCCAATCGTGATGCCGACCAGGCCAGTGTTGATCAACACGTGGACGCGCGCGTGTTCCGGATGCGCGTAGAATTTGCCCAGCACGTCAGTGCTCAGCAGCCACGCGACCACCGGTGCCGCGGCCATGAAGGCGAGCCCATTCCCGAGCGCTCCCAACGCGGCGACGCGGATCTGGCTCCAGGGCCGCGCGCCCAGATAGATGCAGAGGAGCCCGAGCGAGATCGTGCAGACGAACGGAATGATCACGCCCGGCCAGCGCTCCGTGAACTGAGTGATGACGTCAGGTAGCGCGGACTCGCTGCCCTGGATCAGGGCGGGGACGAGTGGGATCCCAATGCGCAGCGCGACCGACAGTCCCGCGACGACCAGCGCCGCCAGCGTCAGCTCGGCCATCGGTGGGTAGGGGTTCGTCTCACCCTCATGACGCTCCATGAAGCGCTGCGCCACCACGACCGCGCCGATGACGGCAAAGCCGATCGAGAGGCCGAACGTAATCGCAATCTGCAGAATATGACCGGCGGGGAGCGGCAGCGTCCCCGGCATGAACGCCATCATGCCAGCGCTAAACACGATGACCGCGAGGATGGTGGTCACCCATTGGTCCGGTCCAAACCTCCCGATCGCGCCGCTGGCGTCGAATCCCATTCGGGACAGCCGCTGGCGCCGCTTGCTCTTGGTCGCATTTGAATAGAGGACGTAGCGCGCGATCAGGCTGCAGGTGAGCTGCGAGACTTCGCTGATGCTGTGGTTCAGTGCCTCTGTAAGTTCTTTGGCCGGATGCGGCGTTGCGAAATAGGCGCAAGCCGCCTGCATCAGCTCTTGGTAGCGCGCGGCGGCGCGTGCTGCCGTCGCCTCGCTGAGCTGCATGATACGGGTATAGGCGGATCGGCCGTTGGCGTTGGCAAAGTCTATTGGCACGCCGTTGCTGCGGGGGCCGACGAACAGCCAGTACAGCCCCACCGCCCGCGTGAACCGGGCGGCCGGCGAGCCGTCCCGTTCGAAGCTCAACGCCTGCGCGCCGACGGTCTCCACAATGACTTTCCTAACCTGGGCGCCCAGCCGCTCGGTTTTCGGTTGGAAATCGGCGGTTTGCGCGAGTTCGAACGCCAGCCGGTCGGCCTCGCGCGGGATCGCAGCGAGCGTGATGCAGAATGCCCGCGCCGCGTTGTCGACCCGCCGGACCCAGGATAAGTGCGTCGCCACGACGACCAGCAGCGCCGCCACGAGGGGAGCGTATTGCGCGAATTCTCCTTGCGCCTGCAGATTGGCCCTTGCAAGCGCAAAGCCGAGCTTATCGAAACCGATGCTGCCTTGGCTGACCGCGATGATCACCAGGAGCCACAGCGCGACGATCAGGGCGTAGTAGAATATCAGGCCGAAGGAGAACAGCACGAAGGTCGTGCCGGAGCGATTGGTCGGCGGGGAGTTGAAGCGCGACCAGGCGACGACGATGAGCAGCACTGCTGGAATGATCCATTCGCTGGATTGGATCAACTGTTGCATGACAACCTCCCGTCCAGCCGGAGGTGCGGTTGACGCTTGTTGTGCCTCCGGCGAGGCCCATGGAAATGGGGAAGGGCGCGGGTGCGAAAATCGAAATGCTCGTGCGCTCTCTCGCGTACGCTGCCCGCGACTTCCCGCATTCTGACGGTAAAATATGCCGAATTGCGGAAGCGCGATGTGAGCCGGTTCACACTCGGTCGCGTTGAAAATTCTGCGCGTCAGCAGCGGCAGTGACCATTCGGCCAAGGTCTACGCGTTCATGATGCTGGATTATGTGAGGTAGCTGTCTTAATCCCGCGCCGGACACGGCGGGCGAATCTCGGGTCCCACGCCTAGGGCATGTACTCATAAATCCGCTCTCTGTAAGCGCGGGCTCAGTCAATGTCTGCTTCGCTCCGAAAACGACCGAAGTGCTGCTGCGTTGCCGCGAATTGACGCGATGTGCCAGAAGTGACTTCTGCACCTCAGCAATGACCTGATCAACGCGGAAAATCGGCGGCCGTGACGTCGCGCGATTGGAGTGATCAGTAGGCGATCTGGCCGAACCGGTAATTCAGACCGATCTTCGCCGTATGGATGCCGTCGAAGCGGTGGTCGAAGCAAAACGGTCCGCCGGCCAGGATGGTCCCGGCCGGGGTTGTCACCGGGCCGCAGGTCTGGAACCCGCTACCGTCGTTGAGGCCGATGAACATGTATTCGCCCTTGACGCTCCAGCTTTGGGCGAATGCCCATTCAAGTCCGCCGCCGACTGTCCACGTGGTGACGGTTTTGCTGCCCGAGGTCGAGATTAGCCAGTTGCCGCATCCAACGACGGTGTTTTGGCACGCATCGAGGACCGAAGCCTCAGTTGGGACGAAGGCGGCGCCGCCCTTGACGTAGAGCAGCCAACGGTCCCAGGCGTATCCCAATCGGCCGGTTATCATGCCGTACCAATCGCCGACCTTCGCGCTCCCCAGCACGTCAAGGACCGTCTGAGTGCTGATGATGGTACGGGGATCAAAGGCGTTGCCACTCAGACGCATGTAGCCGGCTTCGCCTTCAAGGCCGAGCACGAAGGGCGAGTTGACCGGCTGCCAGTTGCAGCCGAGCGTGCCACCGCCAATGAAACTGCTGCTCAGGTCGGCGTTCCACGAGTGAGCAGGTACGAGCCGCGCCGCGACAGCGCCGCCCGAATAAGACAAAAACGGAGGCACGGCGATCGACCCGGCGGGGCCGATACCGTTTTGGCCCTGGTCAGTGAATGTTGCGCCGTCGCCTCCCTGCCATGCGCCGCCGACGTAACCGCCGAGATAGCAGCCGGTCCAACTGAAGGCCGGAACCACCGGCGGCGCCTTCCGCACGGGGAGATCGGCGGCGGTGGCAGAACTGACTGCGGCCAGTGCGGCAAGGGGTACGCATCCGAGCAAAAGCTGTTTCATGTGGAGCCCCCCTACAAGAAACGTTGCCAAGTGTAGCACTTCACCCTGGGCTCAATAGTAACCGAAGGAACACACCTCAAAACAATTCGGAAGGCGAATCGACATCAACAAGATACCGCTCGGGCTGAGCCGTCTCCGGGTGCGGTCAATGCCCCGCGTTTATGAGTACACGCCTAATCCGAGATGGTAGGCCCGTCGCCCTGCGCGCAGTAGCGGCGCAGGAGATCGCGGCGGCGGTGGAAATTCATCACCGCGTCGGAGATCTTCTCCGAGCCGTACCGAGTATAGAGATCGAGCATCTCGCCGTGCTGGCCGCCGCCGTTCTCGCCATAAGTCCAGAGTCTGAGCAGGATATCGGCCTGCTCGCTGCCCAGATGATCTTCGAGGAATTCGGCCGTGCATCCGCAATTGAAGACGGAGCGGTGCAAGAGGTTGCGGCATTCGGCTTCGACGCGGTCCTCCTGCGCCTGCGCGACCCCGGCAAGGGTTGAGACCACGGTTGAAACTAACGCCATCGCGATCAGCCGCGCGCGGTTGCGCCCCGTGCCGGAGGCGCGCATTCGCGCGCCAGCGGTCTGAGGTCCACTTGTTTGAGTTTCCGCCGATAGCGATGGACGCGCCCAAGCCCGCAGCATGCGGGCGCTCTACCAGCGAGCGGCGTGACAAGCTTGCAGGTGGCGCGGAGCTTGTCTGGAGATTTCCTGGAATTTGTATCCAATGCGGCAATCGAATACCGCTTTCGCGCGCGGTCACGACAACCGGCTGCTGCGGCTTGCGGACAGGTCGCGATGCGCTTCGCTCGCTTATATCTTATTCCGCCGCCGCCATCTTCGCGGCCGCCGCCTGCTCCTCGTGATAGAGCCGGTCGAGAATGCGGCGCGCCTGGATCACGCCGGCGTCGGCGTTGATGTCGGTCTGCGGCGGGTTGGGAATGAGCTGCAGATTGCGCTGTTGCGCCTCGAACACCGCGACGTCCTCGAGGAACGCCGTCCTGATCTGCTCGATCAGCATCTCGGTCGTCTTCGGATTGCCGACGTCGAAGTTGTGCGCCTGGCCCCAGAAATAATGGCTCGTGGTCTCCGTCTCCGGCGTGATGGCGTTGAGATTCCACATGCCGATGCCGCCCACGCGTTTCCCCTCGGGCGCGCCGGTGCCGGTCGGCGTGGCGCCGACGTCGAGGCGCAAAAACGCCGGCGGCGTGAAATTGATGATCTGCCAGCGATCCACGTTGGCGGTGAAGCCGCCCGCCTTCACGAAGGTCGGCGGCGGCGGCGCGTCGACGATCCACCGGGTGACCGCGACGCCGTCGTCGGTGCGTTGCACCTTGACCTGCGCCTGGTTCACCAGCGCCGGGTTGCCGATCGTGGTCCCGTGCACGAAGGCGAGATGGGTGAGATCGAGCAGATTGTCGACGACGAGTTGCCAGTTGCCTTTGACGTGAAGGTACTCGCCCTTGGCGCCCCAGTTCGGATCGTCGAACCAGTGGAAATCGGTGATCTTGTCGGGATCGGCACGCGCGGGGTCGCCCATCCAGATCCACAGCCAATGGTAGCGCTCGACCACGGGATAGCTCTTGACCCGCGCCGTGCGTGGAATCGTGTCCTGGCCCGGCACCCGCACGCAGGTGCCGGTCTTGTCGTAGCGAAGCCCATGGTAGTGGCACTGCAAGGTGTCGCCGACCAACGTCCCCATGGACAGCGGCAGATGACGGTGCGCGCAGCGATCCTCGAGCGCGACCGGCGTGCCGTCTTCGAGCCGATAGAACACGATGGGCTCGCCCAGAATGATGCGGCCGAGCGGACGGCGTCCGATCTCATGGTCATAGGCCGCGACGTACCAGTAGTTCCTGAGGAACATGGGCTTTCCTCCGTTCAATCGCGGCCGAATTGCGCGACCAAATAGGCGGAGATCGCCTGGACCTCGTCGGGCGCCGACATGCCCCAGCGCTCGTACATGTTGGCGACGACCGTCTCCCAATCGCGCTTCTGCCGCTTGACCACGGTGACCCGCTCGAGGTTGTGGCAAACCGCGCAGCGCGTCTCGACCAGCTCCTTGCCCGGACCGCTCGGCAGCGCCGCCGCGGTGGCGGCGGGCGCGCCAGGCCCGAAATTGGTGATGAGATATTGGATGACGGTATCGGCCTCGCGCGGCGTCAATTGCGCGCCGCGCAGCACCATGTTGTAGACGTGCTTCTTCCAGCCGACCGGCCCGTCGCGGCTCGCCATGATGACGTTCAAGGTGTGGCATTGCGAGCAGGCGGTCGCGACCAGGTCGCGGCCCTCTCCGGGCGGCAACGCGCTCGCGGTCTGGGCGCGAAGCGGCGCGGCGGCGCCGAGAACGAGCGCAAGCGCGCCTACGAGCACGAGATGCCGCATGGTCACACCTTGCGTTGGCGCAAATCCGCGACCGAATACGGCGGATGCCAGCTCGAGGCCGCGCCGACGCCGTCGCGATAGGTGTGGATGTCCAAGAGATACGGCCGGCCGTCCGCGGTCGCGCGCTTGGCGCGCTCGATCGCGCCTTTGAGCTTGTCCGGCTCTTTGACCACCTCACCCTCGACGCCGAACGCGTCAGCGGCCTTGGCGTAGTCGACGTCGGGGCTGCCGAGATAGCAGGTCATGTCGCGGCCGGTCTGGAACTGCCGGCCGCCGTAATGCCAGATGCGGTTGCGCTCGTTGTTGTAGCTGTGATTGTTGAGCACGATGTTGATGATCGGCGCCTTGTAGCGCGACTGGGTCCACAGCGGCTGCGGGCCGGAGAAGCAGAAGCTGCCGTCGCCGACGACGGAAACCACGGGCACATCCGGCCGCGCGAGCTTGGCGCCGAACGCCGCCGCCAGGCCCCATCCCAGCACGTTCGGACCGGTGCCGATGTAGTGCTTGTCAGCGCCGCCGAAGGACAAGAGCGGGTCGATGGTCTTGCCGGAATCGACGTCGCAGACGTAGCAGGTGTCCTGCTCGAGGGCGCTTTCGAGCTCGAGCCCGATGCGCTCGAGGCTCACGGGGGTGCGCTGCGCATTTTCGCGCGCGATGCTTTGGCGGAACTCCCGCATCTGCGTGCTGTAGGCGCGGGTGCGGCCGGCGCGCTCCTCGGCGATCTCCTTGAGCCGCGCGGGCGTCGCGAGGTCGCGGATCGCCGCCGAGAGGTCGGCGGCCGCGAGCCGCACATCGGCGATCATGCCGAGATCGACCGGGCCGCCGCGGGCAAGGCTCGTGGGATCGAGACGGATCGAGATCAACTGCATCCCGGGCGCGGCGCGCTCGCCGTAGCGGTTGCCGAGGTTCAACAGCACGTCGACCTTGCCGGGATAGCGCATGTCGCGCAGTTGCGGCCCGATGTAGAGCGGATGGCGGGTCGGGAACGGCTTCGACCAGAAGCCGAGCGAGCCCCCTTGCCCGGTGACGGGAAGGCCGAGGAGCTCGGCGAGATCGATCAGTTCCTTGCTGGCGCGGCACCAGCTGGCTTCGTCGCCGACGCTCATCAGCGGGTTCTTGGCCTCGAGCAGCATGCGCGCGGCCTTGGCGATATCGTCCTTGTCGGGACGGATGCGCATGGGCACGTCGAATTTGGCCTGGTCCCAGATGGCGGCGGTTGCCTCTTCGCGCAGCGTGTTGGTCGGCAGCGAGAGGAAGACCGGACCGCAGGGCGACGTCGACGCGAACTTCATGCCGCGGCGGACGGTTTCCGGAATCGATGACGTCGTCTTCGCCGCCCAGTACCATTTTGTTATGGGCTGGGTCATGACCTCGCAATGATCGCTTTCCTGGAACAGGTCGCGCCCGAGCGCGTCCTGCTCCACCGAGGCGACGGCGACCAGGATCGGAATCTGGTCCTTCCAGCTGTTGACCATCTGCGTCATGGCATTGGGCAGCCCGATATTGGCGACGATGACGACGCCGGTCTTGCCTGACGCGCGCGCGTAGCCGTCGGCCATGGCGACCACCGCGCCTTCGTGGATGCCCTTGATCAGGTGGATGGCGGGCTCGTCCACCAGCGCATCGAAGATCGGATAGTCGCCGGTCGACGGGTTGAAGAAGATATGCTCGACGCCGGCGGCCTTGAGCTGCTGCACGAACAGCGCGCCGCCGGTTCCCTTCATCGTGCGCATGGCGGAGGCGGGAGGGGCGCCCTGGCCGAAGGTCTCGAGCGATTGCGCCACCGACTTGACCGCGGCGGTGCTCATGCCGAGCGCGCTCAGCCCGGTCATGAGCTGCCGGCGCGACATCCCATGGTCCAGATACTGCTTGATCAGCTCTTTCATGGACTCCTCCTCTCCCTCGCCCGTTCGCCGGGCCGGGCGGGGATGTCGCAAGCGACTCCCGCCGTTCTAGGGACGCATCAAGCTAGCACCGCCGCGCATTGCGCTAAAGGGGCGCAAGTGCGTTGTCCCTCGCACAGGCCGCATTACACTGGTCGATGCCACGCCGAGCGTCATAACCGCATGCGTAGGGACGCAACATGCGCGCACTGCGATTGATCCTGCTGCTGCTTGCCTGCGCATTCGCGACAGGCGCGGCGGCGCAATACCCGGACAAGCCGATCCGGCTCATCGTCCCGCAAGCCGCCGGCAGCGCCACCGACACGGTCGCGCGCATCCTTAGCGCCGAACTTGGCAAGGAGTTCGGGCAGCAGATCGTGGTCGACAACCGCCCGGGCGGCGCGCTGACCATCGGTCTCGACCTCACCGCGAAGGCCGAACCCGACGGATACACCATTTGCATGGGGCCGATCGGCGCGCTCGCCATCACCCGGCACATGGTGGCGAAGCTGCCTTACGACATCGAGCGGGACTTCCAGCCGATCGCGCTCGCGACGCGCGGACACCTTCTGCTCGCGGTCTCGCCCACGCTGCCGTTCAAATCGGTGCAGGAGATCATCGACTACGCCAAGAGCAATCCGGGCAAGCTGTTGAACGCGTCGTCGAGCAACGGATCGCCGGGCCACGTCGGCGGCGAGCTGTTCAAGTACATGAGCGGCACGGATATCGTCCACGTTCCCTATCGCGGCGGCGCGGCGGCGATCAACGACCTGATCGCGGGCCGCGTGCACTTGATGTTCGAGAGCTTGAACTCGATCGCGCCGCACGCGCGATCCGGCGCCGTGCGCGCGCTCGCGGTCAGCGGGGCGCGGCGCTCGCCGGGCTTTCCGGAGTTGCCGACGGTCGCGGAGGCCGGCGTTCCCGGCTACGCCGCGCCGACCTGGAGCGGCGTCATCGCGCCCGCTGGCGTGCCGCGGCCGATCATCGACAAGCTCAACGCGGCGATCAACCAGGCGATCGCATCGCAGACGTTCAGGGACCGCTTCGCCATGATCGGCGACGAGCCGGCGGGCGGCACGCCGGAAGAGTTCGCCGTGCTGATCCGCACGGATTCCGCCAAATGGGGCGAGGTCGTCCGGCGCTCGGGCGCGCGGCTCGACTAGCCTCCCCATCCGCTCGTCCCCGCGAAGGCGGGGACCCAGATCACGAGTCGCGAGTAGAGGCTCTGGATTCCCGCCATAAGCGCGTTTACGCGCGTCTTCGACGCGCTATGCGCGGGAATGAGCGGAAGAGGTGCGTCCACTCGAACCGATTTGCTCTAGTATGCTCGCGCCCGAGGCGCTGATCGTGACGGATAACCGGAGGAGAGCGAGGTGAGCGAACTCACGCGCCGCAGCGTGATCGCCGGCCCGCTGTCGATGCTCGTGGCCGCGCCGGCGCGTGCCAATCCGGATTGGCCCGATCGGCCGATCACGATGGTGCACGGTTTTCCGCCTGGCGGGCCGACCGATCTCGTGGCGCGCATCGTGGCCGACGGCCTCACGCGGCGGCTGGGCCAGCGGGTCGTGATCGAAAGTAAGCCGGGGGCGTCGGGCACGACGGCGGCGGCGCTGGTCGCCCGCGCCGCACCCGATGGATATACGCTGTTTGCCATTCCATCGGGGCACGCGTTCGCGGCCGCCACCTACAAGACGCTGCCTTACCGCACCATCGACGATTTCTCCATGATCAGCATGTTCACGGAGTATCCCTATGTGCTGGCGACATACGCCGATCACTCCATGCGAACGGTGGCGGATCTCATCGCGCTCGCGCGCACGCGCAGTACGCCGTTGCTCTACGGCACGCCCGGCAATGGGTCGGGCCCGCATTTGGCGGTCGAGCTGCTCGCCAAAGAGGCGCAGGTGCGCCTCCAACACGTGCCCTACCGCGGCAGCGCGCCGGCCGCGCTCGATCTCGTGGGCAAGCGCCTCGACTTCATGATGGACCCGGCGGCGGCGCTGATCGAATTCGTCAGGGACGGCAGGCTGCGCGCGCTCGCGGTGACCGGCGGCCGCCGCTTTTTCGCGCTCCCCGACGTCCCGACCATCGCCGAAGCCGGTGTTTCCGGCTACGTCGTGACGGGTTGGCAAGGCCTGCTTGCGCCCGCGGGGCTGCCGGCGGCGATCGTCGATCGCTTGAACGCGGAGGTCGTCGCCATTCTCAAGGAGCCGACGGTGGTGGAGCGTCTGCGCGCGCTCGGCAACGATCCGAGGCCCACGACCCCCGACGAATTCCGCGCGCGCATCGCCGACGACGTCGCCAAGTGGACGGCGGTCGTGGACGCCAGCAACTTCGAGCGCATTTGACGCAAAGGCTGCGTGCCCGGATGCGGTGCAGCGCTGATCCGGGACCAGCCTCATCCTGAGGAGACGGCGAAGCCGTCATCTCGAAGGATGAGGCGATCCATGACGCTCATGCTTCGAGACGCCGCGCCATAGCGCGTCGAAGACGCGCGTGAACGCGCTTGAGGCGCGGCTCCTCAGCATGAGGGCCGGGACACGCTGCTTAAGTTGACGAGTCCAGCACGAGAGCTAGTGTTATTGCCGATATTTTTGTGCGGCCGCCAGCAACGCCTCGTAATCGTCCTTGACTTGAGGATTGGCGGAGAGGACCGAGGTGGCGACCGGCGCGACCAAGTCGAGGTAGCGCTTGGCCTCGGCCGGCGGCAGCGTGATGAGCTCGCCACTGTTCTTGCGCCACACCCCCTCCGCCCGTTTGATGTCGGCGATGTTCCAGTCCGTGAACAGCACCTCCGCCTTGCGTGCTTCCTCCCGCACGATCGCCTCGAGCTCCGGCCCCAACGACTTCATGAATTGCCGGTTGACCAGAATGGGCGCGACCAGCGTGGTCGACGGCAGATAGGTCATGGGCTTGGCGATGTCGTAGTACTTGAACGCCGTGAACGGCGCGACGCCGGCGATCATCCCATCGATGGTGCGGTTCTGCATCGCCGGCAGCGCCTCGCCGAGTGGCAGCGACACCGGCAGCACGCCGAGCTTCTTGAACGGCTCGACCTGGATCGGCGCGCCGCCCTGGGTGCGCACCTTCTGTCCTTGGAAATCGGCGACGGCGCGAACGCCTTTGTGCGTGAGCAGCATCATCGGGCTGTAGACGCCGGGGGCCAGAATCTCGACGCCCTTGTCCTTGCCGAAGGTGGCGAGGCGGCTGCGGATCGCGGGGTCGTTCACGACCTTGTTGCCGTGCAGGACGTCGTCGAACAGGCCGGGCGCATCGAGCACCTGGAAGCGCGGCTCGAGGCTCACCCAGAACCCGTTCGCCGCGCTCCCTGCTTCGATCGTGCCGAGCGCCACGCCTTCCACCACCGCGGGAAGCTGGCCGAGCTGGTTCGCCGGGTAGATCTCGAGCTTGATGCGCCCGCCCGCCCGCGCTTCGACGCCGGCCTTGAGCGTCTTGTAATATTCATGCACCACGTCGTTGATCGTCGGCTGCGACAGCTTCATGGTGAATTGCTGCGCGTGCGCCGCCGTGGCGGTGAGCGCGCTTGCCGTCGCGATTGCGATGAGCGTGCCGGCGAGACGGGCGTTGATCGCGTGCATTTTGAGTTTTCCTCCCTCGATATGGTCGCAAGCTCAGCCCCTGGCCAGCAGGTAGCGAACCCCGATCAGCGAGAGGTCCGGTATGTACGTGATCACCGCCAAGGCCACGAGATAAATTATCACGAACGGGATGATGCCGCGATAGATCGTCTCGAGCTTGAGGCCGAGCACGGACTGCGCCACGAAAATGTTGATCCCGAACGGCGGATGAAACAGGCCGATCGCGAGGTTCACCGTCACCACGATGCCGAAGTGGACGGTGTCGATGCCGGCGGCCTTGACCAGCGGCACGAGCAGCGGGCTCAGCAGCAGGATCGCCGACAGCGGGTCGAGAAAGCATCCCACCGCCAGCAACAAGACGTTGATGGCGAGCAGCAGCGTCCACGCCGATACGTTCAACGACTGCAGCCACGCGGTCATGGCGGCCGGGACCTGGTTCACGGTCAAGAGCCACGCGAACACGCCCGCGCAGGCCACGATGATGAGGATTTGGCCCGTGAACAGCACGGTCGAGGCGGCGGCTTCGACGATGTCGCGCAGTGTGAGCTCGCGGAACACGATGGCGGTGACGAACGCCGCGTAGACGCAGGCGACCGCGGCGGCTTCGGTCGGAGAGAACACGCCGCCATAGATGCCGCCGAGGATGATGACCGGCGCGCCCAGCGCCCACAGGCTGCGGCCGAACGCGGCGAGGAAGACTTTGAGCCGGAACGGCTCGCCCGCGCCGAAGTTCTCGCGCCGCGCCCGAAACACCACGTAGAGCGCGAGCATGGCCGCGATCATCAGGCCCGGCAGCACGCCGGCGGCATAGAGGCGCGCCACCGATTCCTCCGCCGCCGCGCCGTAGACGATCATCGGTATGCTGGGCGGGATGATCACGTCGATGGCGCCGACCGCGGTGATGAGGCCGGCGATGAACGTCTCCGGATAGCCGGCGCGCCGCATCGCCGGCACCATCACCTTGCCGATGGTCGCCACCGTGGCGGCGCTGGCGCCGGAAATCGCGCCGAAGATCGCGGACGTGCCGACCGCGGTCACACCAAGGCTGCCGCGGATCGAGCCGACGCCGCCCTGCACAAAATCGACCAAACGCTGGGCGACACTGCCGCGACCCATCAGCTCGCCGGCATAGATGAAGAACGGAATGGCGAGCAACGCAAAGGCGTTCACCGACGCGAACAGGGTCTGTTGCAGCGCCGCGAGCGGCACATGCATGAAAAACACCAGCGCGACGGTGACCGCGGTCAGCAGGACCAGGAAGATCGGGAAGCCGAGCAGCAGCAGCGCGACCGGCACCACCGCGAGGGCGAAGGTCATGGCTCGGCCTCGCGTTCCGGCATTCGTCGCATCATGCGGACAAGGCCGCAAAGCGCGACAACGAGGATGAGACCGAAGCCGAGCGCGACGGTGGCGTGGGGAATCCACATGGGGATGCCGGCCATGTCGCTGGTGCGCCCGATCCGCCACATCTGCCGGGCATAGAAATAAGACTGCGTCAGCACGAAGCCGGCGAGCGCCGCGAGCAGCACCTGCTCGGCGACGCGAAGCGCCACGCGCACTGGCGCGGGCAGGAAGCGGATGAGGACGTCCATGCGCAAATGCAGGTTGCGCCGGGTGACGATGGCGGCGCCGAGGAACGTCATCGCGACCATGATGAAGATCTGCACCTCGTCGGCCCCGAGCAGCGAGAGGCCGAGGAGGTAACGGCCGACCACGTTGGCGAAGTTGAGCAGAACCGCGAAGATGAAGGCGAGCGCCAGCGTCACTTCGATGACGCGCGCGACGCGGTCGAACGCCTGGTCGATCACCGGCTCCCCGCCCTCCACGACATGATGCCGCGCCTCGATCGCCGCGACACGAACGCTGAGACGAACCTTATGCGGGCCACCGGCGGCGGGCAACGCCGTTACCGGTCCGCGCGGTCATCGGCGGCGCGCGTTTCGATCAGCTCGACCAGCGCGTGCGTGATCGCCCCCTCCGGTCGCGCAAGCTCGTCGAGAATCGAATAGTGGTGGCGTGCGGACAAAACGGTGAGCGCAACCGGCAGTCGGCGCCCGCGCGCCGCTTCGGCATAGCTCGCCGACTGCCGCCGCAGCTCCGGCAGTTCGTTGCTGCCCACGAACAACCGCAACGGCGGCGAGCGGTCGCGCAGCACGCGAAGCGGCGAGAGCGTTGCGATCTCGTTCGCGTCGAGGGCGAGCTTGTCGTTGAGGTAATTCAGCGCGATGGGTTCGAGATCGAAGATGCCGCTGATGGGAAGCCCGCCGCGAAACGCCGGGTGGTCCGACACGATCGCGGTGAGATGTCCCCCGGCCGACCAGCCGCCGACGAACAGCCGATCACGGTCGAACCCGAACTCGCGGGCGCGGTCGCGCAGAACGCTGAGCGCTTGACGAATTTCTCCGACGATGTCGGTGAGACGGGCCTCCGGCGCCAGCGTATATCCGACGACGGCGACGTCGATGCCGTGGGCGCGCGGCCCGTCGGCGAGGAAGGCGAACATGTCCTTGTCGTTGCGCTGCCAATAACCGCCGTGAATGAACACGAACAGCGGCGCCCGCGCGGCCCCGCAGGGGAAGTAATCGAAGCGCGCGCGCGGCCGGCTGCCGTAGGGACTATCGAGGCGCGCGCGCGGGCTTGCTCTGACGGCGGCGCTCAATTCGCGCCAGCGCGCGAGCCAGTCCGCGCTGTCGGCGACGGCGGCGCCGTTGTTGTAGGCGGCGTCGAGCGCGGCCCGGTCCATGCCGCGGTAGATCGCGGTTGCGGCCGCCGGCCGTGCCGATGTTTCCGTCATGTCAGGCCACCGTCTCGAGCGTGCGCGCCGGCGCCATGTGGCTCGTGAGCCGTTGCGCGAGCTCGCGCCGCACGGCGTTGAACTCGGGCGAGGACACCTCGCGCGGGCGCGGAAGATCAATCCTGATATCGCTTTCGATGCGCCCCGGTCCGGCGCTCATGACCAGGACGCGGTCGGCGAGCAGCGCCGCCTCCTCGACCGAGTGGGTGACGAAGAGGATGGTCACGCGCGTGCGCGCCCAGATCTGCAACAGCTCGCGCTGAAGCTGCTCGCGGGTGAGCGCGTCGAGCGCGCCGAACGGCTCGTCCATCAGCAGGATATTGGCGTTGTTGGCAAGCACGCGC
>Ga0306920_100007673_pt1 | contig 14220 bp, 13 predicted proteins | sample flu12Cox44000170_FD_204666 | JGI IMG/M metagenome (GOLD analysis project Ga0306920, IMG submission 204666) | Lab enrichment of tropical soil microbial communities from Luquillo Experimental Forest, Puerto Rico - flux4day.12C.oxic.44.000.170 (v2)... | ecosystem: Environmental > Terrestrial >...
AGCAGGCCGTTTTCGCCAAGCGCTACAGCCTCGACTTCGGGCGGTCCGGGGAGCGAGGTGAAGACGAGCTCGGCGGCCTCGGCGACGGCGCGCGGCGTGTCCACCCACGTCGCCCCGGTTGCGAGACAGGGCTCGGCCGCCGCCCGGCGCAGATCGTGCACGACCAGCTGATGGCCGGCCTTCTGCAGGTTCGCGGCCATCCCGGAACCCATCATACCTAGCCCGATAAACCCGATCTTCATCTCACCCTCCCGCAGTTGGTCCTCGTCGCCGCTCGAGGTTACCTCTTGTCGAACACGTCCTTGGCCACCTGCGCCGCGGTCATCGCCGCCGGCCAACCGGCATAAAAGGCGAGATGGGTGATGACCTCGCTCAGTTCTTTCTTGCTCAGGCCATTGTCGAGCGCCCGGCCCAGGTGGCCGACGAGCTGCCTTTCGCGGCCGAGCGCGATCAACGTCGCGCAAGTGATCAGGCTGCGGTCGCGCTTGGAGAGACCGGGACGCTCCCAGACCTCGCCGAACAGCACCCGCTCGCTGAGATCGATCAAGCCTGGAACGATGTCGCGGACCTGCTCACGAGCGGCCGATGGTTGTGATTGAGCCATGGTTTCCTCCTTTTTCGATCCAGCGGTTGGATCCGCTGCGAGGCTAGCACGCGGCTGCGGAGAAGGGCGAGCGGGAATGAACCCGCCGCAACCCCGGCTTTCTTAAACTGCAGAGGTGCTGAAGGAGTTGCGGTGCGCGGCGCTTTGATTTGCCGAGGCGATCCCGGCTTGTGTCTGTCGTGGCGCTGCTGCCGCGCGTGACCGCCAAATGAAGACCGACGACATGGCGTAATTCCATACCGCTCCGATGGCGGCGCCGCCCAAGCCGGCCAGCCACCACGAGTGATTGGCAACGAACAGGTGAGAGGCGATCCCGATGTTGGCAGCCGCGCCAAGTCCGCAGACGGCGTAGAACGACAAGAGGCCGGTCACCAGGCCCCGCCCGCGGAGCCGCCGATCCCGGTAAGTGAATAGGTTGTTCAACAAAAAATTGCCGGTCATCGCGATGATTGTCGCGCTCGTTTGCCCCGCCGCGAAGGGGATCCCGAACGGGTAAACGGCGAGCCAAAGGGTGGCCAGATGCGTCAGGACGCCAAAGCTGCCGATCATCGCGAACAACAGGAAACGAACCGGGATAATGGGTCCGGCGAGCTTATCGAGTAGCAAAGTCAGGTATTCCCATGCGACCAATGTGTCGAGCTTGCTCGCCCCATGAACTCGGTGGCGAAAGTGGAACGGCAGCTCGGCGAAGGCGAGCGGCCGCGGCGACGAGGCAAAAATGTCGAGCAGGATTTTGAAGCCTTGCCCGGACAAATTTCTCATGGTCTGGGCAAAAGCGCCGCGGGTGATCAGGAAAAAACCGCTCAACGGATCCGTCAGCTCAGCCTTGATGACGAGGCGGGCCAGCCGGCTTGCGACAGTGCTGATCACCACCCGCGATCTTTGCCAATCGCCGACACTGCCATTTATCCCGTAACGGGTGCCGACTACGACGTCGAGCTCCCGGTCTTTGATCATCGCCAGCATGTCCGGAAGCAGCGCCTCATCGTGCTGCATATCGGCATCCATCACCGCGATGAATGGGGTCGAGCTGGCGAGGATGCCTTCGATGCAGGCGGAGGACAGGCCGCGGCGCCCGAGCCGCTGAACGCAGCGGATATTGCTCTGCCGCTGTCCGAGCTCGCGTACCAGATCGGCGGTTCCGTCGGGTGAATCATCGTCGACGAAAACCGCCTCCCAGCGGATGCCGGCCAACACAATGCACAGCCGGTCGACTAGTGCGGCGATGTTTTCCCTTTCATTTAGGGTCGGGATCACGACCGCGAGTTCGATCGGCAGGGCAGCCGGCTCTGGTACCGGTACGCCCTCCTGCCTTCCATACGCGAAGCTGGTCATGCAAACCGTTTCCGTTTGCCGCGACTGCACGGCAAGAATGGCCAGCCAAAGCTTTAGGATTCTTTACCTGCGGGCCCTTGTCTCCGGCGCGCAGAAACGATCGGCAGGCGAATCACCTAATCGGAGCAGCGCACCAGCCACGCTTCATCGCGCGCGGACAGCCGCCGGCCGAGCCGTGCACGCAGCAACGGTGTAGCCTTGGCCGCTTGCCCGGAGCGCAGATAAGCGACGATCAGCGAGTCCTCGAAGATCTCGCGCTGTGCGTGACTGCCGCCGACCCGCGGCAGGTCGGCTAACGCAGGTTCGAGGATTTGTGCCGCCTCGGCGTTGTCACCGCGGCCAAGTGCCGCCGCGGCCGCGCAGAGTGCCGGTGCCACTTCGCCCGGTGGCAGGCGTCCGTCACGAACGAGGTTTCGCAGTCCGGCGATGCGGGTTTGCAGGCCGTCGGTGTTTCCGGTCGCGGCCTCGGCGAAGGCGGCGTGAAGATCGGCGAAGGCGAGGCTGGCGTGCGGAAAATACCGCAGCGCATGGGCGGCGACCTCGGCCCACTCTTTGTCGAGCGGCGGGGCCGCTTCATAGAGCCGCCAGCGCCATAGAAACGATGCCGAGTCGGCAAGGACCAGCATCGGCGCAGCCAGAGCAACTGACGGCCTGATATTGTCGAGGTAAATCGCCTGAGCGCGCGCGGCATCGCCGCGGGCCAGCTCGAACAGTGCCAAATGCCACGACAAGTGGCAGTGCAGCTGGCCCGCTCGGTCGTAGCCCTTCAGCCAGTCCTCGATGAAGCCGACGCCGCCGGTCGCATCGCCGGACTCGAAGAAGCCATGGACGCGTTGGTGGGCCGCATGCGCATTGTGCAGGTTGCCGGCGAGCGATCGCTCGACCAGTCGGATTCCCTTCGCAACCTGACCTGTCTCGATGTAGGCCCAGCCGAGATAACCGAGAAACCACCAGTCGTCATCCCAACTCGGTGTCAATTCCTCGAGCAGCGCTAGCTGCGCCTCATGATGGTCGCGGCGTCCGCTGAAGCCCAAGAGCCCAAACACGCCCAGCGCCAACGACAGCGGGAGCGCGTCGCGCGGATGTTCCGCGACATGCGCGTCGACCATCGCCAACGCCTCGCCCGCAGAGCCATTGATCGACAGCGCGATCGCCTCGATGTGCCGGCGCTCGCGTGCCGTGACCCGATCCGCGCGCGAGCGAGCGTCCGCCGCCGCGGCCTTCGCTTCCGGCATGCGCGCCTGTAATTGCAGCAATCGGGCGCGCGCGATATGAGCCAGCGCAAAGTCGGGATCGGCGGCGAGCGCGCGGTCCAGCAGCGTCTCGGCCCCGGGCCATGCCGACAGCAGCAGATCCACTCCGGTGACATAGTCCTGGGCCGCGGCAGCGGCGGTACAGGTTACCGGCAGATCAAAGCGGTCCTTCAGCGGCATGAGCTCCCCGCGAAACTACGCGCGGCCTTCGCGCGCCGCTGTTAACGTAACTCATCCACCGCAAGTCGCAGCCGAGCAATGAGCAACAACCAAGAATCGGGCGATAATGGACGATCGCGTGCCGAGATGGGCAGCACGAACCGGCTCAAGCTGGGTCTGTTCGGAGCCAACTGCTCCTCCGGTCGCGCGGTCACGACAGTTCCGGGGCGGTGGTCCGGCAGCTGGCCCGATTGCTTGCGTCTTGCGCAGATGGCCGACCGGGCGGGCATCGAGTTCATGCTACCGATCGGCCGCTGGAAAGGCTATGGCGGCGTCACCGACTATCAGGGTGCGACGCTGGAGACGGTGACCTGGGCCTGCGGCCTGCTCGCCAAGACCGAGCGGCTGACCGTGTTCGGAACCGTGCATGCGCCGTTGATTGCGCCGCTGATCGCAGCCAAGGAATTCGTCACTGCCGATCACATTGGCGAGGGCCGCTTCGGTTTGAACCTCGTCTGCGGTTGGAACGAAGGCGAGTTCGAGATGTTCGGCGCCACGTTGCGCGATCACGAGTTGCGGTATGCTTACGCCCAGGAGTGGCTCGATGTCGTCAAGCTCGCTTGGTCGCCAAGTGAGGATTTCGACTTTGAGGGTGGCTTCATCAGGCTCAAACGCGTGCGCGCCAAGCCCAAACCTTATGGCGGCACGCGCCCGCTGATCATGAATGCCGGCGCGTCGCCGACCGGCCAAGCCTTCGCGGTCCGCAATTGCGATGCGCTGTTCTCGACGATTTCACATGGCATCTCGTTTCGCGAGACGGCGCAGCACGTGGAGAACGTGAAAGCGCTGGCGTGGCAGGCCGGGCGCGAGATCGACATTTATACGGTGGGCGTCGTGACTTGCCGGCCGACAGCAAGCGAGGCAACGGACTATTATCGCCATTGCATCGTCGAGAACGCCGATTGGGACGCGGTCGATAATATCCTGGCGATGAGAAACGTCACACCGCAGACGCACACGCCGGAGGAGTTTCGGCGGATCCGCGAGCACCAAGCCAACGGGATGGGCGGGTTGCCGCTGGTCGGCGACCCGGACAGGGTCGCGCGCGAATTGGCGCAACTGGCGGCGGCTGGACTCACCGGGATCGCAGTGTCATTCGTCAACTACCTCGATGAGCTGCCGTATTTTTGCGCCGAGGTGTTGCCGCGGCTGGCGCGGTCGGGGCTGCGCGAAAAGCCCAACGCCATCTGAAGCTCGGCGGCGATTACCAGGCGGCGTCGAGCAGATTGCGGATGACCGCCGGGCCGTCGATCTTGCGCGGGTTGGTGTGGATCCAGCGGTCGTGCATCGAACCCTCGGCAATGCGGTCGAGCTGCTCCGGCTTGACCCCGACATCGCGCAATCGGGTTGGCAATCCGAGACCCTCTATCAGCCCGGCGACCACCTCGGCTGCGGGCTCTTCGGCCCGGCTGAGCGCCTCGCTGACCCGGGCTTGTTTGTCGCCGTTTGCCGGGTGATTGAAACGGAGGACATGAGGCAGCATCACGCAGGAGGTGTAGCCGTGCGGGACACCGGCGGTACCGCCCAGAACATGCCCGATCCCATGGCTCGCGCCCTTGCTGACCCCGGTTTGCGAGCCGACCATCGACATCCAGGCGCCGATCTGGCAGTCGAGCCGCGCCGTGACATTCTCCGAGTCCGCCTTAACCGCCGGCAGGCCGCTCCCGAGCAGGCGTAGCGCGTGGTAGGAAGCGCCTTCGGCGATCGGCTGGCCGTTGACCGAGCAGATATCCTCGACAGCGTGGTCGACGGCACGGATGCCCGTCGACAAAAAAAGCCACTCGGGCGTGTGCACGCTGATATCCGGATCGAGGATGACGGTGCGCGGCATCATCATCGGATGGCTGTAGCTCTCCTTGACGTGGCGCGCCGTGTCGGTGCAGCCGGCCGACGCCGTATATTCCCCGGCGGACAGGGTCGTCGGGATCGCGATCGAGCGAACGCTCGGCGCCTTGACATCGGGGCACCGCACAGTGCCGTCGGCGGCGATCTGGCGCGGAAGTGATCGAGCTGTGACGGGTCGGTGACGCCATTGCCGAGACAGAGGCCGACCATCTTCGCCGCGTCGGTAACCGAGCCGCCGCCGAGGGTCACGATCAGATCGGTGCCGGCCTCACGGGCCGCGTTCGCCGCGGCGACGACGTCGGTCCGCGGCGTATGCGCGCCGATTTTGGCGCATTCGCCGGCGAGGCGGTTGCCCAGCTTTTGGCGCAGCCGGTCAACCGTGTCGGTGCCGCGGGCCAATGTGCCGCTGGCGAGAATGAACACCGCACGCGCCTCGACGCGATCGACCTCGTGCGCCAGCGCGTCGACAAAAGGCTTGCCAAAGATCACGCTGTCCATCGCCGGAAATCGATAGACGCCGCTCAGCATCGCTTCCTCCCCTTGCTTCCGAATATGTATGCTAGAATTCGCGAGCCGATGGAGTCGAGACAACCTATGAAGGTTGAAAAGACTGCAGTTTATCTGCTCCTGCTGGTGCTGGTCACGGTGATGGTTTCCGGTCATGTCTGGGGACAATCAGATGCACCGGGAACACAGCTGCGGCGCGTGGTACCGCCTGACACCGAAACGATGGTCAGCTCGGCCTCGCGGTGGCGCTACCGGGAAGGGGAGGGTCAACGGCAATGCTCTCCAAACGGTAATCCCGTGCTGGAGCTCGTGAGCCCGCCCAAGCACGGTACCGTGCGATTTGTCGACGCCGATCTCGGCATCCCAAAAGGGTCCGGATGCATCAACTCGGTGTACGGAAAGGCGGTCTTGTATCGACCGAACCCCGGATTCGTCGGCAAGGATCGATTTACCTACAACGTTCCGGTTGACCCGATGGCATTTGAGCACCTCGGGCGCCCTCCGGGACCGTGGACTGTGTTCATTACCGTGCGTGAAAAGAACTAACGCGCGAGATAGCCGCCATCGACCGGCAGGGTGACGCCGGTGATGTAGCGCGCCATGTCGGAAGCCAGAAACACGGCGGGACCGGCGATATCCTCTGGCGTGCCGATGCGGCCGAGGGGGATGCGGGTCGCAAAATTGGCCATATAGGCCGCATCCTCGCGCGCCTTCGCATTCAGTGGGGTCGCGGTGAAACCGGGGCCGATCGCATTGACTCGTATGCCGAGCGGCGACAGCTCGATCGCCAGTGCCTTGGTCAAAAGGCTGACCCCGCCCTTCGAGGTCGTATAGGCGGCCGAGTTCGGCAGCGCGACAAAAGACTGGATCGAGCCGATGTTGATGATCGACCCTTTGGTCTCGCGGAGTTGGCCGAGAAAGGCCGTCACCATGTTGTAGGGGCCGTCGAGGTTGACGGCCAAGGTCGCATCCCAATCGCTTCTGGTGTTGGCCTCCGTCACTGTTCCGCGGCGGATGATCCCGGCATTGTTGACGAGGATCGAGACGGCAGCACCGATCCGCGACCGTGCGGCGGCGGCGAGACCATCACAGCGCTCGCGGTCGGTCACATCGCAAGCGAAGCCCACGGCCTCGCGACCGATCTGATCCGCTGTGCGTTCGGCGGCAGACGCGTCGATATCGGCGGCTATAACCCGCGCCCCCGCCTCCGCCATTGCATAGGCGATCGCTTCACCGATCCCCGATCCGGCGCCGGTGATCAGCGCGATGCGACCATCAAGCAAACCGGTCATCTTCGTCCTTCACCCAGCCCTCTCCCCGTCGCGCGGGGAGAGGGCGATACGAACATTGGGACGACTACATCGCGGCCATGCGGGCGGCGCGGCGGCGCGCCAGCGGGGTTGTCGGCTCGACGGCCCGCTGGGCTGCCGCCATCCGGCCGTTGTCGCGCGGCAGCCACCAATCCCACTCGTCCGCACCCATCTGGTAGTACATCAGGTTCTGCTTGGCGTTGCGGTTGACGAGCTTGCGGTTGTAGAGCGGGTGGGTGATCGAGCGGACCTCGTGCTCGATCTTGAACAGGCACTTGCCGGTGTCGAGGCAGGCAATGTCCTCGAAGCGGTATTGGTGCTGACTGCTCTCCTCAGTGATCAAGCCGCGCTTTTCGAGCTCCTCGTGCGGGCCCGAGAATTCCTGGATGTAGATCTGGAGGTGGTGGCCGTCGAATTCGGGGATCTTCTTGTCGGTCTCGCGGAAGACGAGGCACTGACCGAACCCCGCGCTGATGCACGCGGCGCGGCCGTCGCCGTTTTCCTCGATCTCGGTCGGCGCATAAAAGATCTCTCGGTAAAAGCGGGCGATCCCGTCGGCCGTACCCTCCGGCACGTCGAACTCGACATAGGGCATGCCGAGACTGACTGGGCCGAATTTCTCGACGCACGGCTCGTACAAGCGGAAGCGGTTGCCCCACGGGCAGGTCGCCTCGACAAAGGCGTTGTGCCGCTTGCAATCGAATTTGCTGTCCTCCAGCCGGGCCTTCACCGCGTTGAGCCGCTCGCACAGGTCGTCAAGGCTCGGCACGACGAGCCCGACATGACCGCGCAGCACGTTCGGGTCGCCTTTCGGCAGATGGAACTGGCTCTTGCCGACATTGACCCACATGTTGTTGGTGCCCGGCATCATATAGGGGTCGCGGGTCAGGCCGAGCCCGGCGAGATAGAAGTCGGTAGCGGGCTCCTGGTCGGGAACCCGAAGGTTGACGTGTTCGAGACCGACGATGTTGCCGATATCCTCGGCCTTGCGGTCGTACTTTTGTTGGGTTTGTGCCATAGGGCCCTCCAAAGTTGCTGATTAGCCGGTGCTGTCAGCCGTTGCCTTCATTCGGCGTTTGTAAACGCCCGCCATCAAAACAGTTTTTCGAACCTCTCGTCCACTGGAACGCGATAGCCGTTAGCTAGGCTATTGGTTTCATTCGCCATGCCGACGACCGCCAGGACCTCACCGAGCATCTCGGGGGTCATCCCCGCGCGCTTCGCGGTGGCGCCGTGCGAGGCGATGCAATAGGTGCAGCCGTTGCTGACACTGACTGCAAGGTAAAGGAGTTCCTTGGTCAAGGGATCGAGCACCCCCGGCGCCATCACCTCCTTGATGCTCTCCCAGGTGCGCCGCAAGGTCGGTGGGTGATTGGCCAGCGCCTTCCAGAAATTGTTGATCCAATTCGTCCCGCGTGTCGTCATGATGTCGTCGTAGACGGCGCGGATCTCGGCGCTCGCGTCGTCGTATTCGATCAACCGCGCCATCGTCATTCTTCTCTCCTCAGCTCCGGATCGAGCCGTCCCCGCAGGAACAGGCCGAGCATACGAAAGTCGCTGACAAACGACCAGACCGGATGCCCGAAGGTCGCGGGGCGGTTGTGCTCGAAGACGAAATGTCCGAACCAACAGAAAGTGTAACCGACGACCGGCGCGACCAAAAGCCACCGCCAATCCCGGGTCGCGCCGGCTGCGACCAGTGACGCCACCCCGGCGAGGGTGCCGAGATAATGCAGCACCCGAGTACGCGGGTCGGAATGCGCAGCGAGGTATACTCGCCAGAACTCCTGGTAGGTCATGGCACCTTCGTCACTCCCGTGGAAAGCGGGAGGGTAACAGGGCACCAGTCGGATCCGCGGCCCGTTATGCCCGCCTCTGCGGGCATAACGCCAGGAAACCGGTGCTTGTAAAGCACCGGCCGGCATCGTAAGTCAGCTTGGATCATCCTCCTATCCGCCCTGGAGCCTCGATATGGGTTTCAAAGTAGCGGTGGTCGGCGCAACCGGCAATGTCGGGCGCGAAATGCTGACTACCCTGGCCGAGCGCGATTTTCCCGCCGACGATGTCGTCGCATTGGCCTCGTCGCGCTCGATCGGCAAGGAGGTGTCCTTCGGCGAGGACGATATCCTCAAGGTCCAGGGCCTCGATACTTACGATTTTCGGGGGGTTGACATCGTTCTTTCTTCGCCGGGCGCCAAGGTCTCGGCGGCATTTGCTCCCCGCGCGACCAAGGTCGGTGCGGTGGTCATCGACAACACCTCCTGCTTCCGCATGGAACCGGACGTGCCGCTGGTCGTGCCGGAAGTCAATCCGCAGGCAATCGCGCAGTGCACCAAACGCGGCATCATTGCCAACCCCAATTGTTCGACGATCCAAATGGTGGTGGCGCTGAAGCCGCTGCACGATCGCGCGCGGATCAAGCGGGTGGTCGTCGCGACGTACCAGTCGGTCTCCGGGGCGGGCCGCGCCTCTATGGACGAGTTGTTCAACCAAACCCGCGCGATCTATGTGAACGATCCGGTCAAGCCCGAGCATTTCACCAAGCAGATTGCGTTCAATGTGATCCCACATTGCGACGTCTTCATGGACGACGGAGCGACCAAGGAAGAGTGGAAGATGGCGGCTGAGACCCGCAAGATCCTCGACCCCGATATCTCCGTGACAGCGACCTGCGTGCGGGTTCCAGTGTTTATCGGCCATGCGGAGGCGATAAATGTCGAATTTGAACGGCCGCTCAGCGAAGACGACGCGCGTGCCATCCTGCGGCGCGCGCCAGGAATTACAGTGGTCGATCATCGCGCTGACGAGGGGTATGTGACACCGGCTGAGGCGGCCGGTGAGGATCCGATTTATGTCAGCCGCATCCGGCGCGACCCGACCGTCGCGCACGGGCTCAATCTGTGGGTAGTCGCCGACAATTTGCGCAAGGGCGCCGCACTCAACGCCGTCCAGATCGCCGAAATCCTCGTCCGCGACCATGTCAGTAGCGGACGCCTCGGTTGGCGGTCGAACGTCGAGCCTCTACGCCGCACGACCCATTAACGCACCCCGCCGGGGATGACGGCTTCGTCAGAACCGGCTTGGAACGCAGCGCCGGCGGCCGACCGCTTTCTCGGCCGCAAGATCTCCCCGCTCACCCGGCGCCGTCTCGACGCTTTTCGCCGCAATCGCCGCGGGTTCTGGGCGCTATGGGTTTTTCTCGCGGTCTTCCTCATCACGCTGTTTGCCGAATTCATCGCCAATGACCGGCCAGTTCTCGTGCGCTTCGATGGCGCTTGGTATTTTCCGGTCTTTGTCGATTATCCGGAGACGACGTTCGGTGGCGAATTTCCCACCGCAGCCGACTACCGCGATCCCGCGGTAAAAAAGCTGATCGAGGCCAAGGGCTGGATGCTCTGGCCGCCGATACCGTTCAGCTACGGCACGATCAATTACGATCTGTCGGGTCCTGCGCCATCGCCACCGTCCAGTGTCAATTGGCTCGGCACCGACGATCAAGGACGCGATGTGTTGGCGCGGCTGATTTACGGCTTTCGCATTTCTGTGCTGTTCGGCCTCACATTGACCGGTCTCTCTTCGGTAGTCGGAGTCGCGGCCGGTGCGGTTCAGGGATATTTCGGCGGTCTGATCGACCTTGGCTTCCAGCGCTTCATCGAAATCTGGTCGGGTCTGCCGATCCTCTACCTGCTCATCATCATGGCGAGCTTTATCCAGCCGAATTTTTGGTGGCTGCTCGGGCTGATGCTGCTGTTTTCGTGGATGCAGCTCGTCGATGTCGTGCGCGCCGAGTTCCTGCGCGCGCGCAACTTCGACTATGTCCGAGCGGCGCGGGCGCTCGGCGTGTCCGACCGGATCATCATTCTGCGCCACGTGCTGCCGAATGCAACGGTCGCGACCGTCACCTTTCTGCCGTTTATCTTGAACGGCTCGATCACCACCTTGACCTCGCTCGATTTCCTCGGTTTTGGGCTGCCGCCCGGCTCTCCCTCGCTCGGCGAATTGCTCGCCCAGGGTAAGGCCAACCTGCAAGCGCCCTGGCTTGGCCTGACCGCGTTCTTTGTGCTGGCGTCAATGCTTAGCCTCTTGATCTTTGTCGGCGAGGCAGTGCGCGACGCCTTCGACCCGCGCAAGGTGGTGCTGTGACCCCCGCGGGGGCAACCATGCCGCTCCTCGAAATTCGCAACCTCAGCGTTACCTTCGCCGGCCGCGGCGGCGCTCCGGCTGTCGAGGCGGTCAAGGGGGTGTCATTTTCCCTTGATCGTGGAGAGACCCTGGCGCTGGTCGGTGAGAGTGGATCGGGCAAGAGCGTGACCGCGCTCGCGATCCTCCAACTGCTGCCCTATCCGCTCGCAGCCCACGGTGCCGACAGCAGCATCTGCTTTGCCGGCGAGCAACTAGTCAGCGCCGCGCCGGAGCAGCTGCGCCAAGTGCGCGGCAATCGCATCGCGATGGTCTTTCAGGAGCCGATGACCTCGCTCAACCCGCTGCACACGATCGAGCGGCAGGTCGGCGAGACGCTCCTCCTCCACGAGCACATGGCCCCTGCGGCGGCGCGCGAACGCACCCTCGAACTTTTGCGGCTGGTCAACCTGCCGGATGCCGAGCGTCGGCTCGGCGCCTATCCGCACCAGCTCTCGGGGGGCCAGCGCCAACGGGTTATGATCGCGATGGCAATCGCCAACCAGCCGGATCTGCTAATCGCCGACGAACCGACAACGGCGCTCGACGTGACAGTCCAGGCGCACATCCTGCAGCTTCTGAAGGATCTGCGCGATCGCTTCGGCATGGCACTGCTGCTGATCACCCACGACCTGACGATCGTGCGCAAAATGGCGGACGAGATCTGCATTATGACAGGGGGCGAGATCGTCGAGACCGGTCCAACCTCCGCCATCTTTGGGCGTCCGCGCCATCCCTACACGCGACGCCTGCTCGCCGCCGAGCCGAGGCGCCGGGCGCCACCCGCTGATCCCACCGCGCCGGACCTGATGACGGCGGAGAAGCTCAAGGTATGGTTCCCGATCCGCAGCGGTGTGCTGCGGCGGGTCAGAGGTTACGTCAAGGCGGTCGACGGCGTCTCGCTTGCGGTACGGACGGGCACCACCCTCGGTATCGTCGGCGAGAGTGGGTCGGGCAAGACGACGCTCGGACTGGCGCTCCTCCGCCTCGCCGAGGCGGAAGGGGATATTCGTTTCGCCGGGCGGGACATCGCGGCACTTGGCCAGCGCCAATTGCGGCCATTGCGGCGCGAAATGCAGGTGGTTTTTCAGGATCCGTTCTCGAGTCTTTCGCCGCGGCTCTCGGTCGCGCAGATCGTTGAAGAAGGGCTGAAGGTGCACCGCCTGGCGGCAAGCGCCGCCGAACGCCGGCGGCTGATCGAGACGGCACTCGCCGAGGTCGGGCTCGACGCGAAAGCGGCCGAGCGCTACCCGCACGAATTCTCGGGCGGCCAGCGCCAGCGCATCGCGATCGCCCGCGCGCTGGTACTCAAACCGCGCTTTGTCGTGCTCGACGAGCCGACCTCGGCCTTGGACATGTCGGTGCAGGCGCAGATCGTCGAGCTCCTGCGCGAGCTGCAAAGGCGCCACGGCCTCGCCTATCTGTTCATCAGCCACGACCTTCGGGTGGTGCGGGCGCTGGCGCACGAGATCCTTGTCATGAAGGACGGCCGTATTGTCGAGGCCGGTTCGGCCGAACGGGTAATGAGCGCCCCTGAGCACCCGTATACGCGCGCGCTGATGGCCGCCGCCTTCGACCTCGCCGCAGTGCCTGCCTAACACCGTCCTGCCCGGGACGACCCCGTTCCGCACTAACACGGCGGCGTTCGACCACACCGGGGTTTGCGCGTAAACTTCGGTGTAGGACAGCAGGGAGCAGAGCAACATGAGGCTTGTCGATCGAACGGTGCCCCGTATCGGTGTCGTCGGATGACGCTGATGGGGGGCTTCGGTGACCACCGACGCTAATCACCTGCCGCTGGCGGCCCGCATTTTTAACAGGTTGGCCCGCGGCGCCAGAAACCAGTCAAAGACGATCCAGCCGCGCCCCCGGCGCGGCCTGACTTGGCCCCTTCGCGGGCTCCTTGCCGCATCCCTTGCCGTGCCGCTCTTGTTGTTGGCGCTCGCCGCCTGGCAGAATTTTCGATTGGTTCGGAGCCAAGCCGAAGAACGGGTGATGATCGAGGCCGGCGAATTGCGCGAGCACGCACTGGATACGATCAAAACCTATGCCATCGTGCTGACCTGGATCGATGCCCGAACGCGCGGGTTGGACTGGGACCGGATCGAGCACGACGAGGAGCTCCATCGGTTTCTGTCGGATCTCGACACGCTGCCACAGATCGACGAAGTCTGGATGGCCGATGCCGTCGGGCATCCTCGGGTCAGTGGTCGCGCTCTCCCCATCCCGGCGATCGACGTCTCCGATCGCGATTGCTTCGCCGCCGAGCAAGAGCAGGATGTCGGCCTTTTTATCGGACGCGAGCAGATCGGCGCCCTGACCCACGCGCTCGAGTTCAACATCTGTGAGCGCCGCTCGACGGCGGACAAGACCTTCGACGGAATCATTGTCGTGTCCGCCCGCCCCGCCTATTTCAGTGAATTCTACCGCACGGTTTCGGAAGACAAGCGCTTTGCGGCCTCGTTGCTGCGCGGCGATGGCTCCCTCCTGGTGCGCTATCCGGCACTGACAGCCCCGCCGGTTCTGGCGCGCGACACCCCCTTCATGAAAGCCATTGCCGCCAACCCTGATCGGGGGCTGTTTGGGGGTCGGGGAGATACAGACGGGGTCGAGCGCATTTTTGCCTACCAGCGGATCGAAGGCCACCCGCTTTATGTTGCCTACGGCATACCCAGGAAGGACGTACTCGCTTCGTGGCTCGCCAACCTCGTCAACTACTCGCTGTTTGCGGTACCAGCCTCGCTCGCATTGTTCGGCATGACGCTCCTCGCTGCCCGGCAAATCCGACGGCATACGATCGCCAGCTGGCGCTGGCGCACTACGGCCCGGCGCCTCAGGCGTGAGATGAATCGCCGAGCCGCGGCCGAGGCCGAGCTCCGCCAGGCGCAGAAGATGGAGGCGCTTGGTCAGCTGACGGGCGGCGTCGCCCATGACTTCAACAATCTGCTGACCGTATTGCAGGGCTCTC
>Ga0306920_100007674_pt1 | contig 14220 bp, 16 predicted proteins | sample flu12Cox44000170_FD_204666 | JGI IMG/M metagenome (GOLD analysis project Ga0306920, IMG submission 204666) | Lab enrichment of tropical soil microbial communities from Luquillo Experimental Forest, Puerto Rico - flux4day.12C.oxic.44.000.170 (v2)... | ecosystem: Environmental > Terrestrial >...
GCGGAGTGGCGAAACGACGATTTTCGTTGTATTTCGCGGCCGAGATAGGGCATTTGTGCACGCTTCGCGGACGGGCTTAGCCCGTCCGCCGCGTTTTTCGACAGTTGCGCCGGGCGCGCGTAAACCCATATCGGCGGTGTCATGTTCGCGGTGATCCGGACCGGCGGCAAGCAATACAAAGTCGCCAAGGACGATGTGATCTCGGTCGAGAAGCTCGCTGGTGAGCCTGGTGCGGTGATCGAGCTCGCAGAGGTGCTGATGATCGGCGAGGGGGCCGAGGTCACGACCGGGACGCCGCTGTTGGCCGGCGCGTCGGTTGCCGCCACCGTCGTCGAGCAGACCCGCGCGCCGAAGATCATCGTCTTCAAAAAGAAGCGGCGGCACAACTATCGGCGCAAAAAGGGTCATCGCCAGCAGCAGACCGTGTTGCGCATCGGCGAGATCACGGGTGCCGGCGGTCCAACGCATCAGGAAGGAGTGACGGATGGCGCATAAGAAAGCGGGCGGCTCCTCGCGCAACGGACGCGACAGCCGCGGCCGCCGGCTCGGCGTCAAGAAGTACGGCGGCGAGATCGTCGTTCCCGGCAACATCATCGTGCGCCAGCGCGGCACCAAGTTTCACCCGGGCACGCATGTCGGCATCGGCCGTGACCATACGCTATTTGCGACATCGGGTGGTGCGGTCACGTTCCACAGTGGCCGAGCTGGGCGGACCTATGTCTCGGTCGTCGTGCCGGCGACTGCGCAGCAGGCGGCGGAGGCCGCCGAATAGCCAAGGCGGCAGCCCATCGGGGCTGTCGAAGCCCCATGCAGTTTCTCGACCAGTGCAAGATCTATCTGAAAAGCGGTGACGGCGGACGCGGCTCCGCGAGCTTTCGCCGCGAGAAGTTCATCGAGTTTGGCGGCCCCAACGGTGGTGATGGCGGCAGAGGCGGTGATATCGTCTTTGCCGTGGCCGACAATCTCAACACCTTGATCGACTACCGCTATCGGCAGCATTTCCGCGCAGCCGACGGCCGGCCGGGCGCCGGACGCGAGCGCACCGGTGCCGATGGCGAGGATCTCGTTCTGCAGGTTCCGGTCGGGACTCAGGTCATGGATGCCGAGAACCGACAGGTGCTCGCCGACTTCACCCGCCCCGGCGAGCGGCGGATTTTCCTTAAAGGCGGCGATGGCGGCTTTGGCAACACGCATTACAAGAGCTCGACCAATCGCTCGCCGCGGCGCGCCGATCCTGGCTGGCCGGGCCGTGAGGCCTGGGTGTGGCTGCGCCTCAAGCTGATCGCCGATGTCGGTCTCGTCGGTCTGCCTAATGCCGGCAAATCGACCTTTCTCGCCGCGGTCTCGCACGCCCGGCCCAAGATCGCCGACTATCCGTTCACCACCTTGAAGCCGCAGCTGGGCGTCGTACGGCTGCACGACGAAGAATTCGTCGTGGCCGACCTTCCCGGTCTGATCGAGGGCGCCAGCGAGGGTGCCGGGATCGGCACCCGCTTTCTCGGCCATGTCGAGCGCTGCTCGGTGATCCTCCATCTGGTCGACGGAACCCTGGAGGATGTCGCCGGCGTGTACCGCACTGTTCGGCAGGAGCTCGAACTATATGGTCACGGCCTTGCCGACAAGCCCGAGATCGTCGGGCTCAACAAGACCGACGCGCTCGATCCCGGAGCGGTACGCGCGAAGCTCGGGGAACTACGGCATGCCGTCCGGCGCGGAACACCGGTGCTGCCGGTCTCGGGCGCCACCGGAATGGGCATGCCGGCGGCGCTCGAGGCGGTGCTCGGCTCGCTCGCGGCGACCCGGTCGGACCAAGACGACGCCGCGCCGGAGACCCCGGCGCTCGCTGCCGCGCTATGACACCAGCGGCGGCGCTCGCGGCGGCCCGCCGGCTCGTCGTCAAGATCGGCTCGGCACTCCTGGTCGCCGAGCGGGGCGAGATCCGGCGTCTGTGGCTCGCCGCCCTCGCCGACGACGTCGCGCGCTGCCGCGCCCGCGGCCAGGAGGTGATCCTTGTCTCCTCCGGAGCGATCGCCGTGGGGCGGCGCCATCTCGGCCTCGCCAGCCGCCGCCTCCGCCTCGAGGAAAAGCAGGCGGCCGCCGCCACTGGGCAGATCCGGTTAGCGCATGCCTATGAGGAGGGGCTCGCGCGCCACGGCATCACCGTCGCGCAGATCCTGTTGACCCTCGACGACACCGAGGAGCGCCGCCGTCATTTGAACGCGCGTGCCACCTTTGCCCAGCTTTTGGCGCTCGGGGCCGTTCCGGTGGTCAACGAGAACGACACCGTCGCCACCGCGGAGATCCGCTTCGGCGACAACGACCGGCTCGCCGCCCGCGTCGCCCAGATGACCAGCGCCGACATGCTGGTTCTGCTCTCCGACATCGACGGGCTCTACACCGCCGATCCGCGCAAGGACGCATCAGCGCGGCATATTCCTCTCGTGCGCGAGATTGGGCCCGAGATCGAGGCGATGGCGGGCGAAGCCGCACCCGGGTACAGCTCGGGGGGGATGGTGACCAAGCTCGCCGCTGCGCGTATTGCGATGGGTGCCGGCTGCCATATGCTGATCGCCAAGGGAAAGGGCGCTGACCCTCCGCTCGCGGCGATCGAGGCGGACGCCCGGGCGACCTTGTTCTTGCGGCGCGGCGAGCCGCGCTCGGCGCGCAAGGCGTGGATCGCGGGTGTAGTGAACCCGTCGGGGATCCTGACCGTCGACGATGGGGCCGCCGACGCATTGCGGCGCGGCACGAGCCTGTTGCCGGCCGGCGTCGTCGCGGTCGAGGGGGTTTTCGAGCGCGGTGATGCGGTGATCGTCCGCACCCGCTCCGGCAGCGAAGCGGGGCGCGGTCTCTCGGCCTATTCGAGCGCCGACATCCGGCGCATCGCCGGCTATAAGAGTGGTGAAATTGCCGGCATCCTCGGCTACCGTGGGCGTGACGAGATCATTCATCGCGACGATCTGGTGGTGACCGAAAACCGATGACGACCGAGACCTTGCTGCGTGAACGGCCCGCGGCGTCGGTGCTCGACCTGGCGGCGACGATGGCCGATATCGGGCATCGCGCGCGCACGGCCGCGACCGCCCTTGCTCTGGCCTCTGTCGAGGCCAAGGTTGCGGCCTTGCGCGCTGCGGCGCTGGTGGTGCGCGCCCGGCAGGAGGAGATCCTCGCCGCCAATGCACGCGACCTCGAAGAGGCCGAAAGCGAAGGCCTCTCGGGGGCGATGCGGGATCGGCTGGCGCTCGACCCCAGACGATTGGAAGCGATCGCCGCGGGGCTCGAAGCGATCGCCGAGTTGCCCGATCCGGTCGGCCGCGTGCTCGCCGCCTGGACCCGGCCAAACGGGCTCGCCATCGCGCGGGTCGCCGTGCCGCTTGGGGTTATCGGCATCATCTATGAGAGCCGGCCCAACGTCACTGCCGATGCCGGCGGGCTGGCGCTCAAATCGGGCAATGCCGTGATCCTGCGCGGCGGGTCCGAGAGCTTTCATTCCTCGCGCGCGCTGGTCGCGGCGCTGCGTGACGGGCTGTGCGAGGCCGGGCTGCCGGAAGATGCGATCCAGCTGGTGCCGACGCGCGACCGTGCCGCGGTCGGGATGATGCTCACGATGAGCGGAGTCATTGACATCATCGTGCCGCGCGGCGGCGCGTCACTGATCGAGCGGGTCCAGCGCGAGAGCCGGATCCCGGTGATCGCCCATCTGGAGGGGCTCTGCCACACCTATATAGACGGTGCCGCCGATCCCGCAAAGGCGCGGGCGATCGTGCTCAACGCCAAGATGCGGCGCGTGTCGATCTGCGGGGCGACCGAGACCCTGCTCGTCGACCGCAAGGTCGCGGCGACGATCCTGCCGCCGATCCTCGCCGATCTGCGCGCCGCCGGCTGCGAATTGCGCGGCGATCCCGAAGTCCTGGCACTCGACGGCGCGGTCGGGCCGGCAACCGAGCAGGACTGGCGCACCGAATATCTCGACGCGATCCTCGCGATCCGCGTCGTCGATGGCGTCGAGGATGCGGTCGCACATATCGAACGCTTTGGCTCACACCACACCGATGCGATTGTCACCGAGGATCACGCGGTGGCGGAGCGTTTTCTGCGCGAGGTCGACAGCGCCATCGTGCTGGTCAACGCCTCGACCCAATTCGCCGATGGCGGCGAGTTCGGCATGGGGGCCGAGATCGGCATCTCGACCCAAAGGTTGCCGCCGCGCGGGCCGGTCGGTGCCGCCGAGCTGACGACCTACAAATACCTCGTGCGCGGCAGCGGGCAGGTGCGCCCCTGAGCGCGGTTGCCCAGTGGCGGTCCGGCACAGGCCGGCATCGCCGCATCGGGTTGTTGGGCGGCTCGTTCAATCCGGCCCATGACGGCCATATGCATCTGAGCCTGCTCGCGCTCAAACACCTTGCGCTCGACGAGGTGTGGTGGCTGGTATCGCCACAGAATCCGCTGAAGCCGGCCGCGGGAATGGCGCCGTTTCCGCTTCGGCTGGAGCAGGCGCGGCGGGTCGCCGCAGGCCACCGGCGCATCGTCGTCAGCGATCTCGAAAGCCGGCTCGGCGGCTCCTACTACACGGCCGACACCGTGAAGGCGCTGTGCCGCCGCTATCCACGGTGGCGTTTCGTCTGGCTGATGGGTGCCGACAACCTCGTGCAATTGCGCCGCTGGGAGCGGTGGAACGAGATCCTTCGGACGGTTGCGATCGCCGTGTTCGACCGCCCTCCCTACACGCGGAGGGCGCTCGCTGGCCTTCCGGCGCATCGCTATGCGAGGCAGCGCGTGCCGATGGCGAGGGCGCGCCGGCTGACGGAGATCAAGCCGCCTGCCTGGGTGTTCTTCGACACCCGGCTCGATGCGAGCTCCGCGACCCGGATCCGTGCCGAGCGCCAAGAGATATCGTCCCAGACCTTCAAGGAGCAGAGACCCAAATTGTCCACGATCAGCACCCTCACTCCCCGCACCCGGCCAAAGCAACCCCGCCCGGTTGCTTCACCCTCCCTCCTCGAGCTGATCCATCAAACACTGGAGGATGGCAAGGCCGAGGACATCGTCACGATCGAGCTCGCCGGCAAGACGACGATCGCCGATCAGATGGTGATCGCCAGCGGCCGCTCGGCCCGGCAGGTCTTGGCTCTGGCCGAGCATCTCGACGAGGTGCTGTCGTCGCGAATGCGGATCTCGGTCGAGGGCAAGACGCAGGGCGACTGGGTATTGATCGATGCCAGCGACGTGATCGTGCACCTGTTCCGGCCGGAGATCCGCGCCTACTACAACCTCGAAAAGCTGTGGAGCGAAGCCTTGCCCGAGAGCGAGGTGGCTCGGCAATAGCCAGGGGGTCCGCCATCCGCCTCCGCCTCCTCGCCGTCGGCAAGCTGCGCAAGGGGCAGTTGACCGAGCTGCAGGCGCTCTACGCAGCGCGGATCGTGCCGCCGGTTGCGATCGTCGAGCTCGAGGTGCGGCAGCGCCTGCCCGCGGCGGTGCAGAAGACGCGCGAGGCGGCGTTGATCCTCGCGGCGTTGCCGGCGCGGGCGCGGCTGATCGCGCTCGACGAGCACGGCGCGATGTGGTCGAGCCGGGGGCTTGCCGACCGGCTCGCGGCGTGGCGCGACCAGGGGGTAGCGGAGCTCGCCTTCGCGATCGGCGGCGCCGATGGTCTCGGCGCCGAAGTTCTCGACCGCGCCAAGGCGATAGTGTCGCTCGGCCCGATGACGTGGCCGCATTTGTTGGTGCGCAGCCTGCTGCTCGAGCAGCTCTACCGTGCCCAGCAGATCCTCGCCGGACATCCTTACCACCGGGAATGATATGAACAATCGCGCCATGGCGTTCCCGTCCCCTCGTTTGATCGGGCAAATCAGGCCGAAAACTCGAATTGCCATTGAAATCGTACGAGCCGGTAACAATAAGATATCGACTATCAAGTACTTAAGACTCCGATCTTCGGAGCTGCTGCCCAAGTCGCCCCGGGCACGTTGAAGGCCTCCACGCCACGCGCCATGCCGAGCAGCGCCACGCGGGAGAACAGCACGACGTAGCCAATCACGGGCACGATCAGGAGCACCTGCGCGGTGATCCTCAAAACCGCGCTGGCCGCAACTTGGAAAGTCGAGGACGCGGCGATGCAGGCGTGATCAAAGTTGGGTAATTGCCCCGTGTGGAGATTTTCCGAAGAAGCAGCGCCGGCGCTCCTGGAACGCCGTGCACCAGCGACGCCCCGTCGCTAACCAAATTGACTAGGCTTTGGATCATCGTTGAGAACAGCAGAGCGTAAAGCCTTCATTATTCCGGTGCACTCGGGTGTTCGGCGAGCCCATTGAACAAGACCTCCAACAGCAAAAAGGGCGTGCTGCGTTGTGCCGCCAAACCGTCGAAGGCCTGGACCGCGTTGAAAACCTGATGAGCCCAGGGAGCGCGATGATGCCGTGGCGAGGCCGACATCCACCGCACCAACGCGCAGGACCACCCACGGCCAAGCTCGGTCGTTGCGGAAGATCTCTCACCTCGGATTTAAACCAGGCGTTGTTGTTACATAAATATATATTGACAATTGCTATGCGTTTTTATATAAGACAACCCCTTGCTTTGCCCAGGAGCAGCTATGATAAGCATCAACAATTCGATCGTTTCAACGACGGTACCACTCGGCACGATTGTGGGCACTCTGACCATGACTAATGTAGCCGGTGCCGCGCTGGCGGCCAACTTTATTCTAACAAAATCCGCAGCTGGTACATTCGGCATCTCCGGATCTAACCTCGTGACTGAGAGATCTGCCATTCCGCCAGGGATTTATTCTGTCCGAGTCTGCGGCGTTGCCACAAATGCGAATTATGCTAATAAGGAGTATATTACGATTACAGTAACGATGTGATCAATAGGCCGTCAACGAAGCGTCTTTGGCAGGCGCTGGGATAGCGGGCTTGCTCGCAACCGTTTTTAAGCAGCCCGGATCGGGTGGTTACTGGTGGCTTGGACGCCGCTATACTCGCGCTATGTGTGTGGCCGGGTTCGCTCTCCTCCGAGGTAAGCGAGATCAAACTCGTCTTCTTGATCCCGCCGCACCAGCCCACGCCAAATTTCGCTCCGAGCTAGAACGTGGCCCCGACCGACCCGCTCCCCGTGGTCCGCTATCAAACGAGGGCCGGTGAGCGCAGCTTGGACCTGTTGCGGTGGGGCCTCGTCCCGTACTGGGCCAAGGACATCAAAATCGGCTTCGCGAATATCAGCGCGAAGGCTGAGGGGATCGAGACCAAGCTGGCCTTCCGCGAGGCGTTCCAGCGGCGTCTCTGCCTTGTCCCGGTCGATAACTCTTACGAGTGGAAGAAGACCCCGGCGGGCAGGCAGGCCTTTGCCATCGCCCTGGCGGCTCGGAGACCGATGGCGCTGGCCGGTCTCTGGAAGACTGGCGCTCCCCGGCGGGGGAAAGGGTCCGCAGCTTCCCGATCGTGACCACGCGGCCCAACGAGCTGCGCGGCGAGCTACACAACCGGATGCCGATGGTCCTCGGCCCTGAGAGGTGGCCGGCTTGGCTCCCGAGGAGCCTGCCGATGCCCGACAGCTAAAGGCTATGCTTGGCGGCGGCCTGGCGCCAAGCGATCGAGGTGTTCGACGAGGCGTCCGGCCAGCCGCGAACATTGGCGCTGTTCCCGGAGGATCGCTGCGCGGCGGTGGTCGACGCCGCCTAACCGTGCGTGTTTGTCTCTCGGCGCTGACGCTGCGCCGACCGCGGCAATGGGGCGCGTGCTGGCTCTCGGGTCAGCTGTGGCGCGAGCTGCAATTGGATTGGTTCTGGGCCGCGCGCTTGCCGGCAAGCCGGAAGGGAACGCGCTGGGAGCCGATTCTCCGAGAACAGTTTTTTGAGCTTGGCCCGGATCGGCTCCGTCGGATGCGTGTAGATCACGGGGGCGGTGATGCTCTGATGACCGAGCAGGATCTGGATGGTGCGCAGGTCGACGCCGTGTTCGAGAAGGCGCGTGGCATAGCTGTGGCGCAACATGTGCGGCGTCACGCGGCGGCGGATCCCGGCGGTACGCGCTGCCGTGGCGAGGGTGCGGGCCAGGACGTCATATGTGAGGGGGCTGGTGTCGGCCCGGTTGGGGAACAGCCGGCGGTTGCGGTGGATCCGCCACATCTGGTGCAAGCTGTCGAGGACCGGCTGCAGCAGCGGCACCCGCCGCTCCTTGTTGCCCTTGCCGAGGATGCGCAGGGTCAGGCTTGCGGTGTCGACCGCGCTAAGCTCGAGGGTCCTAGCCTCGCTGATGCGCGGGCCGCAAGCATAGCCGAGCGCCAGGCAGGTTTTGTGGATCGGGCTTTCTGCGCAGCCGAGAACGCGGCGGATCAGCGCGTCGGCCAGGACGCTGGGCAGGCGCTCCTGCGTCGGCGGCCGAATCTTTTTTTGAGAACGGCGGCCAGTCGCGGCCGAGCGTCTGGTGATAGAGAAACCGAATGCCGTAATGATCGGTCTTGAAGGTTCCGCGCCGCCCCGCGCTTGCGCAGTCTGAGCAAATACGCGCGAACTTCCTCTTCACTCAATTGATCCGGCGACCACCGCTAGTAGGCCGCCAATCGACATACGGACTGATGTATATCTCTTGGCTGCGGGGAGCCAATCCAGCCAACTCCACGTCCTCGATTATCCGGCACCGCAATGGGGTCATCCTCACCTCCCTTCGTCCAAGCTTCCGCTGGGCTATATCCAGTCCAGCCGCACGAAGAGATACTCTCAACCGCCCCCATCAGCGGTGACGTGCTCCCCCTCGGCGAAGCCGTTCAGTCCAACGAATTTAAACGGGCTTAACAACTGAATAGCAATGGGAAATTGTGCCCCGCGGAAATTCGGCAGTGAAGTTCCGCCACTTCTACTTTTAATCCACGCCGCGATGGCGATTTAACGCTCGTGGCCACCACGAAACCTCGCCTGTATGAGCCGGAGAATTCAGATGATTGAGCGCAGACCCTTTGAAAGCCTGGGCGGCGCGAACCACGGTTGGCTCGACGCCAAGCACCATTTCTCGTTTGCCGACTACCATGATCCCGAGCGCATGGGCTGGGGCGCGCTCAGGGTGTGGAACGACGACGCGATCGCGCCGAACGCCGGGTTTCCGCCGCACCCACACGCCGATATGGAGATCGTCACTTATGTCCGCGAGGGTGCGATCACCCACCAGGACAGCCTCGGCAACAAGGGGCGCACGGCAGCTGGCGACGTGCAGGTGATGAGTGCCGGAACGGGCATCCGTCATTCGGAATACAATCTGGAGCCCGGCGTCACCAAGCTCTTCCAGATTTGGATCCAGCCGACAAGCCGCGGCAAGGCTCCGAGCTGGGGGGCCAAGCCCTTCCCCAAGAGCCACCGTTCCGGCCGCTTCGTCATCCTGGCGAGTGGCGACCCGGATGACAGCGACGCTTTGCCGATCCGCACCGATGCGCGGGTTCTGGGCGCGACCTTAACGGCGGGCGAGACCGCCGAATATGCTCTCGGAGCAGAGCGCCATGGCTACCTCGTCCCGGCCAAAGGCTCGGTCGAGGTCAACGGTGTCACCTTGAAGCCCCGCGACGGAGCGGCCATCCAAGATGAGGCTGTGGTGCGGGTACACGCGCTTGATGACGCCGAGCTCGTCCTGGTGGATGCAGCCTGATCTAAGAGCCGCTATTATAACACCTTGAGCGCGTGCTCCCCGGAGGACCAGGTGACGGATTTGTCTCTACGGCATAAGCCGATCGAAGGGCCGAGCGTGTGGGTCGGACGTGATGTTCTGCCCGAGGATTACCGGGTCGAGCTTTCGGGCGCGTCGCTCGACGAAATCCGCCGGGCAGCCGACGAAATCCGAGCATTCCCGTTACCGACGATCATGCTGCGTCCCGAGGATTTTGCGATGCCGGCTTGCCGCGAGCAAATGGCTCGGGTCCGCCACATTATCGATCATAACGTGCGCTTTGCGATCGTCGACCGCCTGCCGATCACCGAGCTCGGCGCGCGTGATGCGACAGCGATCTATTGGATCCTGTCGAGCATGGTCTCGCGCCCCGTAGCGCAGAAGCTCGACGGCACCCTGATCTATGACGTTCTCGACACCGGGCAGCAGGCGCTACCCGGATCGGGGGTCCGGCCGGACAAGACCAACACCGAGATCCGCTTTCACAACGACAACGCCTACAACAACACCCCACCTGACTATGTCGGGTTACTTTGCTTGCGACAGGCGATGAGCGGCGGGCACAGCCGCGTGATCAGCTTCCACACCGCGCATAATGCGCTGCTCGCCAGACATCCGAATGAACTGCCGCGGCTCTATCAGCCGTTCTGGTTCGACCGGCAGCGCGAATTTCATCTGGACGAAAGTTCGGTCTTTGCCGCACCGGTCTTCGAGGACACTGGAGCGGTGAAGGCGCGGTTCAGCGTGCATCAGATCAACAGCGGCTACGCGCTCCGCGGCGAGCCTATCGACACCGAGGGGGCAGCCGCAATTGCCGCGATGTTCGAAATCGTCGAAGGAGACGGGCTCTCGGTCGATTTCGACTTGGAACCGGGCCAGATCCAGTTTGTCGACAACCGGGCGCTGGGACATAGCCGCACCGCGTTTGTCGATTACCCCGAGTTTGAGCGCAAGCGCCACCTCGTACGGTTGTGGCTACGTGATCGCGGCCGCCGCGCCTATGCCGGTTGAAGACGGATGACCGCGACCCATCCCGCCAATATCGACATCGAGGCGGCGCTCGCCGAGGCGGAGGAGCTGTACCGGGCGCGCAACGCGAAAAGCCTGGCGCAGCACCACGCGGCCTGTGCCGCGATGCCGGGCGGGAACACCCGCTCGGCCATTCATGTCGACCCGTTTCCGCTGACGATCGCGCGCGGCGAGGGCGCCCGGCTGTGGGACCTCGACGGGCACGAATACGTCGATTTCCTGAGCGAGTTTACCGCGGGGATCTTTGGCCATTCGCACCCGGCGATCCGCCGGGCAATCGAGCAGGCGCTCGAAAGCGGCCTGAATTTTGGCGCGCACAACGCGACGGAGGCACGGTTTGCCGGAGCCATCTGCGCCCGCTTCCCCTCGATCGAGCTGGTGCGCTTCACGAATTCCGGCACCGAAGCCAATCTGATGGCGGTCAGTGCGGCGCGCGCGATCACCGGCCGGCCGAAGATTCTGGTCTTCACAGGCGGCTACCACGGAGGGGTCTTCTATTTCCGCGGTCATGGCAGCCCGCTCAACGCGCCGTTCGAATATCTGCTCGGGCATTACAACGACCTTCAGGCGGTTGAGGCGGTCGTCCGGCCGCACTGGGCCGAGCTCGCCGCGATCCTCGTCGAGCCGATGCAAGGCACCACCGGCTGCATCGCGGCCGAGCGCAGTTTTCTCGCCGGATTGCGCGCGCTGGCGGACAACACCGGGGCGTTGTTGATCTTTGATGAGGTGATGACCTCGCGGCTGGCGCCGGGCGGGCTGCAGGAGGTGCATGGCATTCTCCCCGACCTGACGACCCTCGGTAAATATGTCGGCGGCGGTATGAGCTTTGGCGCATTCGGCGGGATCGCCGACATCATGGAGCGTTTCGACCCGCGCCGGCCCGACGCCTTCCAGCATGCCGGCACCTTCAACAACAACGTGCTGACGATGAATGCGGGGCTCGTTGGGTTGACCGAACTTTACACCCCCGAGCGCGCCCGAGCCCTCAACAGCTGGGGTGACCGACTGCGCGACCGGCTCAACGCGGTGGTGCGGAGCCGCGGGCTGGCGATGCAATTCACCGGGCTCGGCTCGATGTTCTCCGTGCATATGACCGACCGGCCGATCCGCTCGCAGGACGACGCCGAACAGGGCAATGCCAAACTGCGGGATCTATTTTATTTCGATCTCGTCGCGCGCGGCATCTGGTTCGCCAAGCGCGGCATGTTCGCGCTGTCGATCGCGCTCGACGAAAGTGACGGCGACAAGCTCGTCGAGGCGGTCGAGGAGTTCACCCAGACCCGCGCCCCGCTATTCGCGCGCACGTAGTTTGGTTGGCGCTTCAGGCGGTAAGAGAACACGAGGACACAAACATGAAGATACTGAGGGGAGGAACGCTGATCGACGGGACCGGCGCCGGCTCGGTGGCTGGGGCCACGATCGTTATCCGCGATCAGCGGATCGAAGCGGTCACGGTCCGAGCCGGCGGCGATTGGCCGAGCGACGCCGAGATCATCGACGTCTCGGGCATGACGATCCTGCCCGGGTTGATCGACTGCCACGATCATATGGCGATGCACGGCTATGATCTGGCGCGGCGCTGGGGAATCGACGAGCCGCAAAGCACGCGAGCTTTGCGCACCGCCAAGGTGCTGCAAGAGACCCTCGCGGCGGGATACACCGCGGTGCGCGATGCGGCCGGGCTCGACACCGGTTTCAAACGTGCAATCGACGAAGGTCTGATCACGGGACCGCGGCTCGTCCTGTCATTGTGCATCATCTCGCCGATCGGCGGGATCGGCGACCGGGTCAGCCCGTCCGGCTTCTCGTGCTGTGTGCCCAATGACCCATTGCTGCCGGATTGTGTCGTCAATAGCCTGGCCGACGTCCGCCCGGTCGTCCGCCGGATTGTGCGGGCCGGTGCTGACGTCATCAAATGTGCCACGACCGGGGGCGCCAGCTCGCGCCCTGGTCACGGACCGCGCGACGGCGCCTTCAACCTCGACGAGATGCAGGCGCTGACCGAAGAGGCCCACGCCCTTGATCGGCGGGTCATGTGTCACGCGCTGGGTGGCCGCGGGTTGCGCGTTGCGATCGAGGCGCGTGTCGATTCGATCGAGCATGGCTGCTACCTGAATGAAGAGCCCGAATTGCTCGACCTGATGGCTGAGCACGGCATCTTTTTCGTGCCGACCTTCGCGGTCTACGAATATCACCGCAAATCGGCCCTGCCACACGTCCGCGAACGGGCGCACCACCTGCAGGAGCATCACGTCGAGAGCTTGCGCAGGGCTTTCGCCGCCGGCGTCAAGATCGCGGCCGGAACCGATGCCGGCGGGCACGGTCATCCAAGCAATGCGATGGAGATCGAGTGCCTGGTCAAAGCCGGTTTGACCCCGCTCCAAGCATTCCGGGCGGCGACCGGCTGGGCCGCCGAGTGCGTCGGCCTGGAGCGTGACATCGGCACCGTCGAGAAAGGCAAGCTCGCCGACTTGGTCGTCGTTGCCGGCGACCCGCTCAGCGACGTGACCGTCCTGCAAAATCCGGAACGGATCGCCCTGGTGCTGAAGGGCGGAGAGATCGCGGCAAACCGAATGGCGAAAACCCCGCACTAAGATCCGTTATCGCTCGTATTCGTCGTGCAGGCGCACCCACGCCATCTTGTGGGGGCCGGTCTCGTCACGTCCTTTGGGTACCAGGTCGAGCCAGTGATAGGCGCCGTTCAGCATGTCGAGCCCGCGCGAATAGCATGAATAGGTGTGGAAGATTGTCCCGTCGTCATCCTTATAGAACACGCTGATGCCCGGTTGTTCCTCCATCGTCGCCCGGGTCGGCGCGTAATTGTAAACGGCCTTCCCAGACGCCACTTCTTCGGGCCGTAACGACACGTAGTAATCGTAATTGAAGTCACTCCCGTACGACGAGACCCATTTGAAGGTCCAGCCCATCCGTTTCTTGAAGGCCTCGATCTCCGGCCACGGCGCGCGCGAGATCGCCAGAAAGCTGACGTCGCGTTGCCGGAGGTGCATGTCGATGCCATTGAAATTGTCGGCCCAATAGGAGCAGCTCTTGCAACCCTCCTTCCAGCCGGGCCCGAGCATAAAGTGATAGATGGCCAATTGATGCTTGCCGTCGAAGAGCTGTGACAGTGTTTCACGCCCGCGGGGTCCGTCGAAGACATAGTCCTTGTCGACCCGCTCCCAGGGCATATCCCCGCGTTTCTGACTAAGCCGGTCGCGCAGTCGGGTGAATTCCTTCTCCTCGGCGAGCAGCTGCCGCCGCGCGGCAAGCCAATCCTCATGCGAAACGACTTTGTGGGTTGCCATTGTATCCTCCGACGTCAGTGGTACGTGTATTGGGGCTGCCAGCCATTGGCACCTTGCGGCAGCAGATCGAAGAGGTGCCAAATCGCGCAGAAATCATCCCCCGGCTGGAAACCCGTATCGGAGACTCGGTAGATCGTTCCACCGCGTTTGCAGAACACCGACACGCCGGGCAGCCAGCCGTTCTCTCTCCGGTAGCCCATGTCGTCGGCAAAGCCGGTCTCGAGGTACGACACCAT
>Ga0306920_100007675_pt1 | contig 14220 bp, 16 predicted proteins | sample flu12Cox44000170_FD_204666 | JGI IMG/M metagenome (GOLD analysis project Ga0306920, IMG submission 204666) | Lab enrichment of tropical soil microbial communities from Luquillo Experimental Forest, Puerto Rico - flux4day.12C.oxic.44.000.170 (v2)... | ecosystem: Environmental > Terrestrial >...
CGAACGCGAAGCCCCAGCCCGGTCGCTCCGGCACGATCGCGCGACCTTGCGCATCGAGGCTGATGCGCTCGCGATAGGCTGGCTCGCACCAGGGCATGTATTCGAGGTAGATCGCGTTCGGCACGGCGGCGAGGAGCGCGAGGTTCATCTCCGGGAAGAGATGCGATGACACCGGCGTGTTGAACGCCTCGGCGATGTGCGCCGCCTTGAGAAACTCGGTCGGCCCGCCCATGCGCTGCAGGTCGGGCATCAGGATATCGGCGGAGCGTGCGCGCAGCATCTCGAACATGCCGCGGCTCGTGTACTCGGTCTCGCCGCTGGCGACCGGCGTATCGAGCGCCGCGGCAATCTCCGCCTCGCCAGCATGGTCCTGATAGGGGATCGGCTCCTCGAACCAGGTCAGATTGAATTCTTCCAACATGCGGCCGAGCCGGATCGCCCGCGGCACGGTGAGTTGTTGATTGGAATCGACCACCAGCCCGATGTCGGGGCCGATGGCTTCACGCACGGCACGCACGCGCGCCACATCCTCCTCGGCGCGCGGCTTGCTGATGCGCATCTTCATGGCGCGCCAGCCTTGCGCGACGAAATCCGCGGCCTCGCGCTGGAGCTCATCGACGCTGCGGCTGATCCACAGCCCACCGCTGTGATAGGCGGGCACCGCCGTGGTGCAGGCGCCGATGAGACGCGCCACGTTGAGCCCGGCCGCCTTGCCGCGCAAATCCCACAACGCGTTGTCCACGCCCGCCACCCCGATGACCGCAACACCGGTGCGGCCGAGAAAGCCGATGTCGCGGAACGCACGCCCCGAGAAACTGCCGCCGAGCTCGGGATCAAGCCCGATCACCAATGGCTCGAGGCTGCGGATCATCTCGTCAATCACAACCAGCCGCTGCTTGTTGAGCGCGAAGACAAGCCCTTCGCCGATCAGCCCCGCGTCGGTTTCCAGAAACACCAGCACGCAATCGGCCGAGCGCAATAAATGCGCGCCGCCGTCGATCGGCGGGTCGAACGGGAAGTGCACGACCTTAGTGCGCAGCTTGGTGATTTTCATGAATTCCCCAACCACGATGACGGCAGTGATGGAACGTCGTAGTGTCGGCGTCTGCACCGTAACGTCAATCACTTCCGCGTGGTCTGCATGAAAATCACCAAGGTCGAACCGATCCTGATCAGCGTGCCCTATGACCGCGGCGGCGGGCCAGTCCCGAAAGCGGACGCCGTGCCCTGGCGCAACATGGACACCTTGCTGGTTCGGGTCGAGACCAGCGACGGCATCACCGGCTGGGGCGAGTCGTTCGGGTTCGGCGCGTGCATCGCGACGCACACGGCGCTCACCAAATTGGTCGGCCCGTTGGCGATCGGACGCGACCCTGGCGACATCGCGGCGCTGATGGATGACCTTGCCCGCAAGCTGCACAACTACGGGCGCAACGGACCGGTGTCGTTCGCGCTGTCCGGGCTCGACATCGCGCTGTGGGACATTGCCGGCCAGGTCGCCGGCGCGCCGCTTTATCGGATGCTGGGTGGTGCGAGCATCACGCGCGTTCCGGCCTATGCAAGCCTGTTGCGCTACGGCAGTGCCGATCTCGTCGCCCGCAACGCGGCACGCGCGATCGAGCGTGGCTACGCGCGCATCAAGCTACATGAAATCACGGTCGGCGAAGTTGCCGCGGCGCGCAAGGCCATCGGGGCGGACACGCCGCTCATGGTCGACACCAACTGTCCTTGGTCGGCGGACGACGCGATCGCCATGGCCCGCGCGTTCGCGCCGCATAATCTTTATTGGTTGGAAGAGCCGGTGTGGCCGCCGGATGATTATGCCGCGCTCGCGCGCGTGCACACCGCCGGCGTGCCGATCGCGGCCGGCGAGAATGCCGGCACCCCGATCGAGATCGCGCAACTCATTGACGTCGCTAAGGTCGATTTCGCGCAGCCGAGCGTGACCAAGATCGGCGGCGTGACCGAGTTGCAGCGACTGATCGCGCTCGCTGCCGAGCGCGGCACCAAGCTCGCACCGCACTCGCCCTATTTCGGGCCCGGCCTCATCGCCACGATCCACATTTGTGCGAGCCTGGCTGAGCCGGCCTTTGCGGAGCGGTTCTATTGCGACCTCGAAGCAAGCCCATTCGGTGACCAGGTCAACGCGGCGGCCGGATATATGACCGTGCCGCAAGCCCCCGGACTTGGGCTTGACATCGACGAGGCTGTGATCGCCCGATATCGGGTCGATGCATAGAACAACAACAGGAGGAGGCGCCGTGGCTCGGACCGATCAGATTGTCGAGACCGACACCGGCAAGCTCGCAGGCGTTGACTGCCGGGATGGCGTCTCGGTCTACAAGGGCATTCCCTACGCCAAGCCGCCGGTCGGCGATCTGCGCTGGATAGCGCCGCACCCTGCGGAACCGTGGACCGGCGTACGCCGGGCGGATGCCTTCGGGCCGCGCTGTGTGCAGCCCTCGCGCCGGGAAAACTCGATCAGCTATTTCGGACCAGAGCCGGAGAGCGAGGATTGTTTGTTCCTCAACGTGTGGACACCGGCGAGCGGAGCAGACGCAAAACTCCCGGTCATGGTCTGGTTTCATGGCGGCGCGTTTTATATCGGCTCTGGCGCGCTCGGTTTGTTTGATGGCGAATATCTCGCCGCCCGCGGTGTCGTCATTGTGACAATCAACTATCGGCTCGGACGGCTCGGATTCCTGGCGCATCCGGAGCTCACCCAGGAAAGCGCCTTCTCCGGAAATTATGGACTGCTCGATCAGATCGCGGCGCTGCAATGGGTGCAGCGGAACATCGCGGCCTTCGGAGGTGACCCCGGCTGCGTCACCATCTTCGGCCAGTCCGCCGGCTCGATCAGCGGATCGCTGCTGATGGCCTCGCCGCTCGCCAAGGGTCTGTTCCATCGCGTGATCGGCCAAAGCGGCGCGCTGTTCGGCCCGGTGGCCGAGAGCTGCAACACCGGCGATTCGATCCAGTCGCTCGCCGCCGCGGAGCGCACCGGCATAGAGTTTGCGCACGCGCTCGGCGCCAAAACGCGGGACGACCTGCGCTCCTGTCCGGCGCGCGAGATCCAGTTGGCGCACCGGCGCGGCGGCACCGGCTCGGGCTCCAACAACAACCCGTCCGATGCGGCGCGCGGTGTTTTCGATACCAATTGGCCGATACTTGACGGCCACGTACTGCCGCAAAGCCCGTTCGAGTTGTTCAGCCAAGGTCGCCACAACGATGTTCCGCTGCTGAGCGGCATCGTCGCCAACGAAGGCGCGACGATGCCCTGCGTCGAGAGCCTGCATGCTTTCGAGGCGCAGGCGCGCGCCGACCACGGCGAGCAGGCAGAGCGCTTCCTGCAACTTTATCCGGCCGGCAGCGATCGCCAGGGGCGCGACGCCAGCCGCACCGCGTTCAGCTATCGCAATTTCTATTGGCAGAATTTCTGTTGGAACGAGTTGCAGGCGCGAACCGGACGCGCGCCGGTCTATGTCTATGAGTTCACCCGGGTGCCGCCCATGCCGGCCAACGCCGACTACGATGAGAACACGCCTGACAAGTTTGGCGCGTTCCATGGCAGCGAGATCCCGTATGTATTTCGCACGTTTGGCGTGCGCGATTGGGCCTGGAGCGAGGCCGACTCGGTGCTGGCGGACACGATCTCGTCCTACTGGCTCAACTTCGCCCGCACCGGCGACCCGAATGCGGCCGGGCTGCCGCCGTGGCCGACATACGACGCGTCGGCGCGGATGACGATGGAGCTCGGTGACAACGTCAAGGCGCGGCCGATCCGCAACCTGCCACGGCTCCAATTCTGGGACACATTCTACACGGCGCAACGGCAACGCAGCCCGCTCGCGGCTTGATCATCGGCGGCTCAGCGCGGATACTGATTGGCCGTAACAACATGCCGGCTCGGGGATAACGTTGACGCAGTCCAGATCGACGTGGTGGCTTCGTCCGCCGGTTCACGATTTTCTCGCCAACGTATTGTTGGTCGCGGCGACAACCCTGATCATCTACGCAGCAGCGACAGTGCTCGATCCTCACTACTTGATCGTGCTGTACCTCGTCCCGATCGTCCTTGCGATGCTGCGGTCGGGCTTCGCCCAAGGACTTGTGGTCGTCGTGCTCTGCGCGCTTGCCATTTCGTTCTTTTTCTACGAGCCGCTCTACAGCTTCTACGTTGACGACCCCGAGGAAGTAGTCGAGCTCATCATCTTCGCAATCTTGGCTGTGGTCATTTCTTACCTTGTCACCGTCCTGCGCGATCTCCGCCGCATGGGACCGGACCAGCTTGCCTAGACACCGCAAGCATCCGCATGGTGGCATGATGCCGAAAGTGCTCACGCAGACTTGAGTGCGGCGCAGTATCTTGGATGACCACCAGCCCAGGTCGGAAGCCACGCTTCGTCCCGTTCATTCTTGCTAAAATATTGATATTGCAGATTATTTAAAGCGTGACGGTTTGATGAAAAAGGCCTCACGCCGTCGTGTTCGCAGTTGCGAGAAGAAGTCCTTCTTTCGACCCTATGCGCCCCCATTTGTGCGGCGGGTTGGCGGCGATTGAGAAGGAGCTTGCGATGACTTCAACGATCAAGGTTGCGCTTTTGGCCGCTGCGGGGACCGCACTGCTGGCGGGGTCAGCGTCGGCGCAGACCTATGGGTATCGTGCCCGGCACGTGGCGGTTCATAGCCGCGCCTATGCGCCGGCGTATATCCCGGGCGGGCAAGTTTATCTGCTCGAGAACCGTGGCCCGGGTACGCGCAACACCAATGCGGCTGCGCGCTTCCAGGATCAGTTCAACGTCGATTACTGATCGCCGCACTTTGAGCTAAAACAGACGAGCGGGCGGTCGCCGAACCGTCCGCTCGTTTTGTTTGGGCGCGAGTACAACAAAACCGTATGTGCAACGAATACGGCAACCGCATTCCCTACCGCCGCTATGTGGAGGAGTTCAGCCATCTCAAGCTGCACCTCTCCGTGTCAGGCAACGGCCCGGATCTTGCGCCGCGCGAGGAGATCCATATCCGCGACACCGCCCCTGTGGTTCTGCGCACGGCTGACGGCGTCGAACTCACCGAACTGACCTGGGCGCCGCGTGACCGCAACAAGAAGCCGGTGTTCAACTTCCGCTCCGAGAAGCGCAGCTTCGCAAACAGCACGCGTTGCCTGATCCCGGCGTCGCATTTCGTCGAATTCACTGCGCCAACCGATCCGGGCAAGAAGCGCAAAGACAAATGGCGCTTCACGCTCGCCGGTGCCGACTGGTTCGCAATCGCCGGGTTGGTCCGCGCTGATGCGATCGATCACGCCGATTGCTTCACCATGTTGACCACCGCGCCCGGGCCCGATGTCGCGCCCTATCACGATCGGCAGGTCGCGGTGCTCGCTCCCGCCGACTGGCTGGCGTGGCTTGATTTGTCCCGCCCGGAATCGGACCTGCTGCGGCCGCTACCACCCGGCATGATTACCGTCGCGCGCGTCGAAACGCACTGAGCTCGAACAACTAATTGGTTGACCGCGCCGGCGCGCGGGGCACGCGTGTGGCAGGAGCAGCCGGTTGTGGCGAGGATCCGCCGCCGAACAACAGCCGCATCGGACTATCCTTGATGTTCTTGAACACGGTCTCGGCGGTCGCGACAGTACGGCGCGTTTCCGTCATCAAGGCATCGATGTTCTTCAGTCCTGAGCCCGTGAACTGTTCAAGGCTACCGGACATCAGGTCCATGTTCTTGGATAGATCATCGGCCATCAGGCGAATCGATTTTGCCGCCGATGTCAGCTCGCCCGGCTTGTCGTCGGTCCCGGTCAGACCTTCCATCCCGGCCAGGATGCGATCGAAGCGATCCGAGTTCTGCGTCAGCACCGCCGTGAAGGCTGCGAAATTCACCAGCGATTTTTGCAGGGCCGAGTTCTCGCCGATGAGCACATCAAAATCCTTGCCGAGCTCGCTCGCCGCGCCGGATATGCCTTCGCCGGCCTTCTCGTCGGCGATGAGTGTCGGCATCCCGTCCGGGCCGGCCGGAATAATATCGGCGCGCGGATCACCGCCGCGCAACTCGATCCAGGCAACGCCCGTGACCGTGCCGAAGCGCAAGCGGATTTGCGTATCGGTGCGCAGCGGCGCATCGGAATCGACCGCGATGGTGGACAGGATGTGTTTGGGGTTCGTTGGGTCGAAGCGCAGATCAGAAACTTCGCCGATCTTCATACCATTGAGCTCGACGTCGGCGCCCTTCACAAGTCCGCCAACCGAGCCTTGGAACACGATGTGATAGGCCGCGCCGCGCCCCGTCACCGATCCGGTCTCGAACCAATGCACAAAGCCGACCACGCCCGTCAGGACGAGCAACACCAGCACGGCGTTGAGAAAAAAGTTGGCTTTGGTTTCCATGCCTAGCTGAGGATTGCGCCTGCCACGATCAGGCGAACATGCGGTCGCCTTGCATGTCGATGATCTGCTTTGCCTTGGAGATCGTGAATTGGATCGCCTCGTCCCGGCTGTGGTGCGTATCAGCCCGGATGAACTGGTGCTCCTTCACGCCATCGGGTGTCTCCTTCTCGATCACGCCGGCGGTTTGATAGAGGCCATTGGTTGCATACGGGGTGGGGCGAATGCGGTATCCCTTGTATTCGACCGCCGGAGCAGGTGGCTCGCGGTCGCCCGTCCCAGCGCCTGTTCCCAGGCGGCTCAATGCGGCTTTAAGTTTGGCGAACATATGTCGAGCCCCTTTGCGCGCCCGCCTCGCCTCTCGCGCTTGCGACCACCGTTGCGCCCGTTAGGATCAAGGCGAAGCGCATCCTCGCCATGCAATACCCCTGATCATGGCGGATATGCACAGGGTAGCAGTTTCGTACGCCACCGCTCAACCGGGCGTTCGGGGGGCGAAGGGGTGAACAATGCGGGCACGCAACCACAACGGGCCACGCCGCGAAGATCCCCCGCGCAAAATGCCGGTGCATGCGCCGCCTGGCCCGATGCCCACGCTGGCCGACCTCGCGAACCAACACGTGACCGAGCTCCGGGTGTGGTGCGGAGCCTGGCCGCAGCGCTGTTTTCACCGCGGCGTGGTGCGGCTTGACCTGTTCCGACCCGCCGAGACCATCGAGCAGGCGAGCCGGCGGCTGGTGTGCACCAAATGCGGCCTCATCGGGGGATACGCGCAGCCGCACTGGCCGAGCTAGGCCTGTCGCACCCATGCGCCTGTGCTAAGACGAACAACAAATCGATCGAAGGGGAGGACCCGGTGCGGGCCATCGTGTTCCATGAGTTCGGGCCGCCCAACGTTTTGCGGCTCGAGGATGTGCCGACACCCGAGCCCGGACCCGGCGAAGTGCTGCTCAAGGTGCATGGCGTCTCCGTCAACCGCACGCTTGATCTCGTGGTGCGATCGGGCCTTTACGCCCGAAGGCCGCCACTGCCGCACGTGCTCGGCGTCGATCCATGCGGCGTGGTCACCTCTGTGGGACCGGACGTAACCGGCCGTAAAGTTGGTGATCGCGTGGTGTGCGGACCGATTATCGGTGTGGATCCCAACGGCGCGCCGCGGCTGCTCGGGGTCAATGCCTGGGGCGGCTATGCGGAATACGTCAAGGTGCCGGCCGGCATCACCCATATCATTCCGGATCGGCTGGACTTTCAGACCGCAACCGTCGTGGCGCGGCATGGCCCGCTCGCCTTCACCCAGTTGCGCGACCGGGCACAGGTGAAACGCGGCGAATGGGTGCTGGTGATGGGCGCAGCCGGCGGGCTCGGCAGCGCCGCCGTGCAAGCCGCCAAATATCTCGGCGCCAAGGTGATCGCGGCGGCCGGATCGGATGCGCGGGTCGAAGCCGCCGTGACGCTCGGGGCCGACACGGGCGTCAACTACCGCAAACAGGATCTCACCGCCGAGGTGCGCCGCATCACCAATGGGGCGGGTGCCAACGTCGTGGTGGAGAATATCGGCGACCCCGACCTATTTCCCAAGGCCTTTGCGGCGCTCGGTTTCGCCGGCCGCCTCGTCACCGCCGGCGGGCACGGCGGGGGCACAGTCGCACTCGATGTCAAACACCTTTATCTCAACCGCATCACCATCCTGGGCGATCCGCGCGACAGTCCCGACACCTTCGAGCTTGCCATGCGGGCGGCGGCCGAGGGACGCTTTCATGTGCTGATCGATCAGGTGCTGCCGCTCTCGCAGGCGGTGCTCGCGCATGAGCTTGTCGAGGCGCGCGAAGGCCTGGGCAAAATCCTCCTCGATCCAACGCGGCTCAATTGAGCTAAAGCTCGTTCAGAACGTCGACTTCAGCCTGAGGTGGTCGAGGCGATTCATCGACTTGACGTCGACGCGGCGCTTGCCGCGATCTTGTGCAACATCGAGCGGAATGATTGTGCCGGCGGAACCGCGCGCCCAGACCTTGCGGTAGAACTCCGGCAGCGTCCTGATCGCAACGCCGCCGACGCCCATAATGATATCGCCGCGCTCGAGCCCTGCCTTCTCGGCCGGCCCTTCCGGGCTCACCTGCGTAATCACCAAGTGCCCGTCTTGCTCTTCCGTATTGAGGCCGAGCCAGGGCGGAGCTGGCGCCGATGGTCGCCCCTGCGCCAGCAGATCCGCCAGGATTGGGGTGAGCGTGTCGATCGGCACAAACATGTTGCCCGGTTGGCCCTTGCCGCCGGCATCACCCAGAATGAGCGAGCCGACACCGACGAGCTTGCCGTCGCGGTTGACCAGCGCGGCGCCGCTCCAGGCCATGTGCGGCGGGGCCGTGAAGATCGCGTTGTCGAGGAGATATTCCCAGCTGCCGGCGAACTCGCGCCGCGCGATCACCCGCACGGGCTGGGCGCTGGCGGCGCCGCCGCTGCTCGCGACAATGACCGGATCGCCTTTGCGCAGGTCGGCGGATTTGCCGAGCGCCATGGGGCGCACTTTGAGCGGGGCAATCGCCCGCAGCAGGCCAAAGCCGGACGTCTGGTCATAGCCAACCACATTGGCGGGAATAGTGTGGCCCTCGTTGGTGGTCACTTCCGCCGCATGCGCCTCGACCATCAGATAGCCGATGGTGACAATCAGGCCGTCGTCGTCGATGACGATGCCGGATCCTTCGCGCTCACGGCCGAGATACTCAACCGTGCGCCCATCCGGATTGATGAAGGTTTTGACCGCCACCACGCCGGAGAGGAGCTCGTCGGTGGCAAGCTTCTGGGCATGCGCAGTCGCCACCGACAGCAAGGTCAGCCATAGGGTCGCCAAGACGGCGGAGAGACGCGCACGCATATATCTACTATACGCGCCCAAAGGCCGGCGGCCATATGCGTGCACGTGCAAAGGGGGGATTTGATGCGAGCCTACAAGATTGCGGCTATTCCGGGCGACGGCATCGGACCGGAAGTGATCAATGCCGGCCTCGAGGTGCTGGCGCTTTGCGCCAAGCGCGATGGATTTGCGCTCGAAGTTGCGCCCTTCGACTGGGGCTCCGACTATTACCGCAAGCACGGCGTGATGATGCCGCCCGATGGACTCACGCAATTGCGCGGGATCGATGCGATCTATTTCGGCGCGGTCGGCGCGCCCGATATTCCCGATCACATCACCTTGTGGGGCTTGCGGCTCGCGATCTGCCAGGGGCTCGATCAATACGCCAACGTGCGCCCGACACGCCTGCTCCCGGGGATCAGCGGCCCGCTGCGCGAGCCCGGCGAGCTCGATTGGGTGATCGTGCGCGAAAACTCGGAGGGTGAGTATTCGGGCGTCGGCGGGCGCGTGCATCGCGGCCTGCCCGAGGAGGTGGCAACCGAGACTTCGGTGTTCACCCGCGCGGGTGTGACCCGCATCATGCGCTTCGCCTTCGCTCTGGCGCAGACGCGGCCGAGGAAACTCCTCACCGTCGTGACCAAATCAAACGCGCAACGCCATGGGTTGGTGCTGTGGGACGAGGTCGCCGCCGAGGTCGCCGGCGAATTTCCTGATGTAACCTGGGACAAGATGCTCGTCGACGCCATGACCATGCGCATGACGTTGCGGCCGCAGACGCTCGACACGATCGTCGCCACCAACCTGCACGCCGATATTCTCTCCGACCTCGCCGCGGCACTCGCCGGCTCGCTCGGCGTTGCGCCGACCGCAAACCTCAATCCGGAGCGGCGAACGCCGTCCATGTTCGAGCCGATCCATGGCTCGGCGTTCGATATCACCGGCAAAGGCATCGCCAATCCGATCGGCGCGTTCTGGACCGCGGTGATGATGCTTGGTCACCTCGGCGAAGCGGCCGCCGCCGCACGGCTGATGCGATCAATCGAACGCGTGACCGCGGCGCAAGTCTTCACGCCGGACCTGGGCGGCAACGCCACCACGCGCGAAGTCACCGACGCCGTGCTGCGCGCGCTGGAGGGGGATAACGGGTGAGGTTGTCAAGCAAACAGACCCCCCACCCCTGACCCCTCCCCGCCACTCGCTTCGCTCGCGGGGGGAGGGGAAGCCAATCTCTGAGTCAGTGTTTTGTTTCCCCTCCCCCCGTGAGCGCAGCGAACGGCGGGGAGGGGTTAGGGGTGGGGGGCCGCTTTCTTGAGCAAACAATCGCGACCACCGCGACCGCCTGACACCCGCGTTCCTCGCGCGCGGCGGTTGCGTCGCGACATGACGAATGCGGAGAAGAAGCTCTGGTGGTATCTGCGGCAGCTCTCTGTCGATGGCACGCACTTCCGACGGCAAGCGACGATTGGGCCCTATTTCGCGGACTTTGCCTGTCACGACTCCCACTTGATCATTGAAGTTGATGGAGGTGGGCACGCTCTGCCGGATCAGATTTTTGTTGACGAGAAGCGAAGTGAATATCTGCGCTCGCGTGGTTATCGCGTGCTGCGATTTTGGAACAATGAGATATTTGAGAATATCGAGGGTGTGGTGACGGTTATCTTAGAGGCACTGCAGGAAACGAAGACCCCCCACCCCTGACCCCTCCCCGCCACTCGCTTCGCTCGCGGGGGGAGGGGAAAACATGCCGTGAGTTTGTGCGCTACTCAAGCCCCGTGGGCACGTTCTTGTTCTCGCTCGTGAGCCGCATGCCGGACATCTGCGCCATGGTTTCCATCAGGGTGGCGAAGTCCTTCGCCAAATAGTCCTCGGCGTCGGGGCGCAGCATCGCGGCGCCGATATGCGCCTGCAACAACTCGCGCGTGGCTGCCGTCACCGGCATCGGCACGTCGTGCTCGCGGCCAAGCTCGAGGCCGAGGTCGAGATCCTTGCGCAGCAGCTCGGGTGTGAACGTCGTCGTCCAATCAAGGTTGACCAGCGCCGGCGCTTTGTAGCCGGTGAACATCGAGCCCATGACGCTGTTGTTCATGAAGGCAAGGAACGCTTGGCGCGGAACGCCCATCTTGTTGGCGAGCAGCGTGATCTCGATCAGGTTCTCGATCACGACGCCGAGCATGACGTTGTGCGCGATCTTGCACACGCGCGCGAGCTCGCCGTCGCCGACGTAGGACACGCCCTTCGGGGCGAACACCTCGATCAGCGGCGTCACGCTTTTGCACACCGCTTCGCGCCCAGAGATCACGGCGGAGAGCTTGCCGGCCTTGATCACCTTGGCGTTGCCGCTCACTGGCGAGGCGACGAAATCCGAGCCGCGCTCTTTGAGCTTGGCACGAACCTCGGCCGAGTCGGAGACCGCAATGGTCGAGCAATCGACGATGATCGGCGGCACCTTGTCTCCCGTCGCAGCACCGTTGGGTCCAAACAGGACCTCCTTGAGGTCCTTGCCGGCGGAGACGATTGCGAACAACACGTCGACACCGCCGAGATCGACCGGCTTGTCGACCACCTTGCCGCCCTTGGCGGCAAGCGGCTCGGCCTTGGCGCGGGTGCGGTTCCAGATGGTGACGTCATGGCCGGCCTTGATAAGCCGTTCGGCCATGGAAAAGCCCATGCGTCCCATGCCGATCCAGCCGAGCTTCTGCGTATTGGCCATGCGCGTCTCCTCATGATGAAATTGGATTAGTCGTCTCTGCGATAGCCAGCGGCATCCAGGCTGGCAACCCTACTCGTCGCGCCCGGCGATTTCCGCCTGCCACGGGGCGACGCGGCGCTCAATCCAGCCGATCAGGGCGTTGAGCCCGATCGCCAGCACCATCAGCACGACGATGGGCACGAACATGGTCGCGGTATCGAAGTTGTTGGCCGAGTTGATGATGATGGCGCCAAGGCCGGAGATTGACGTGAAGAACTCCGCAATCACCATCGCCACGACGGCGCGCCCGACGGCGAGCCGGATCCCGGCCATGATGTAGGGCAAGGTCGCCGGCAGCACGATCCGGCGCAGGATCACCAGGTTGGGCGCGACGAACGCCTTGCCGACGTCGATCAAGCTTTTCGGCACGGCCGCGACCCCGAGCCAGGTGTTGATGCAGATCGGGAAGACCGACATCAGGAACACGACCGCGGCCTTCACCGCAAAGCCAAGCCCGAGCCACAGCACCAGCAATGGCACCAGGGCCACCAGCGGCATCGCGTAGCCGGCCGTGACGTAGATGCCGAGCCCGGCTTCGGCGACGCGGAACCGGCCGATCAACAATCCGAGCGGAACGCCGAGCAGGATCGCCAGCAGATAGCCTGCGATGAACGGCTGCAGGCTCTCGAGCAATGCCGTGCCGAGCTGGCCGGAGCGGACCAGATCAACAAACGCGAGCGCAATCGCGCTCGGATAGGAACCGAACACCGGGTTGACGTCGCGACCGAACCATTCCCAGATCAGCAACACCAGCGTAACCGACGCAATGGTGATCAGCCATGAGGGTACGCGCCAGCGTGGCCGCTCACTCGCGGTTTCGTTGGGCGCAGATCTGTCGGTGAGTACGTCGACCATGGGCGTCCTACTCAATGCCGAGTCGGCGCGTGCAGCGCCTGCCAGACGTGATAGCGCGTATCGGCGAATGCCTTGGTGCCGCGCACGCTGCCGAGATCGCCGCGCGGCCGCGATAGCGGCACGTCAATGATTTCCTGCATGGCCCCCTCGCGCAGCACCACGATGCGATCAGCGATCAGCACCGCCTCGTCGAGATCATGCGTGACGAACAGGATCGTCTTGCCGGTGCGCGCATGAATTTCGAGTAGCTCACCTTGCAGAGCTTCGCGCGTCTGCGCATCGAGAGCACCGAATGGCTCGTCCATCAACAACACTTTCGGATCGATGGCGAGCGCGCGGGCGATGCCGACGCGCTGCTGCATGCCGCCGGAGAGCTGGTGCGGGCGCCGGTTGCCTGATCCATCGAGACCAACCAAAGCCAGATAGCGCTGCACCGTTCCCTGCAGCTCGGCCCCGCGCACGCCTTTCATTTCCAAGCCAAACATCACGTTCTGGGCGGCGGTCAGCCACGGCAACAGCGCGGCGTGCTGGAACACCATGCCGCGATCATGCCCGCAGCCCTTGACCTCGCGGCCATCCACCAGCACCCGCCCGCTGCTCGCGCTTTCGAGCCCCATGGCGATGCGCAGCGCCGTGGTCTTGCCGCAGCCGGACGGACCGATCAACGCGACGATCTCCCCGTCATCCACCGTGAAGCTCACACGCGCGAGTGCCTGCACGGACTGCAGCTCGCCATCAACGCGCAGCGAGAAACGTTTCGAGACGTCGACGAGACTCACACTGCCCATCGTTTCCTCTCAGACTCACAATACAGAGGACGGATGGCGGAGGACAGATGACGCGTCTGTTACCCCAACCCCCGGTTCTCAAGCCCTTCCGACTGGACTAGGCTGGCCGCCCCTGGGAGGGACCCCATGACCCAAACAATCTCGCTCAACGTCAACGGCACGACGCACCAGATCGACGCCGATCCGGACATGCCGCTTCTCTATGCGCTGCGCAATGACCTCGGCCTCAACAATCCGCATTTCGGCTGCGGGCTCGCCCAATGCGGCGCCTGCACGGTGCACCTCGACGGCCAGCCGATCCGCTCCTGCATCACGCCGGTCTCGTCGGTCGGCGACGGCAAGATCGTCACCTTGGCCGGCCTCGGCACGCCGGAGCACCCGCATCCGCTGCAGACCGCCTATGTGGAGGAAGAGGTGCCGCAGTGCGGCTACTGTATCAACGGCTGGCTGATGACCGCCGCCGCCTTCCTGCGCGACAACAAGAAGCCGACCGAGGCGCAGATCAAGGAGGCACTCTCCGGGCTCAAGTGCCGCTGCGGCACGCACATGAGCATCCTGCGCGCAGTCAAGCGCGCCGCCACCATGATGGGTTAG
>Ga0306920_100007676_pt1 | contig 14217 bp, 15 predicted proteins | sample flu12Cox44000170_FD_204666 | JGI IMG/M metagenome (GOLD analysis project Ga0306920, IMG submission 204666) | Lab enrichment of tropical soil microbial communities from Luquillo Experimental Forest, Puerto Rico - flux4day.12C.oxic.44.000.170 (v2)... | ecosystem: Environmental > Terrestrial >...
GGCCGGAAAAGGAGCCGTCGGCAGACAGAGGATCGTTTGATTCGTAAGCAGCATCAATAATTCTCCTCGCCGCGCCGCCTGAAAGTCCCGCGCCGTGGCAAGCGCTGCGTCCGATGTCTGCCTGCCGCGAACGAAGTTGTCGGCAATGTCGAAGGCGAGGCGCGGATTGGTCTGGTCAATCCATTCGCCGAAGCTACTCCAGGCCTCGCGGCCTTGAATCGCCCGCTGATGCGCGGTCCAGTCCGAAAGCGGCACGGTGGTCGAGATTGGCCGTTTCTCGCTACTGCCGATGAAATTGCCGAGCTTCTCGGCTGCAAACATCAGGGTGGCTGCGGTCGCCTCCTCCGCGATTGCGAAGGCGTCAGTCGCGATGATAAGATGACGCGGCCGCGCTGCGCGCTCCAGCTCCATTCCGAGCAGGACCTCGCCGACGCGTCCCAGCAAGCCGGCATCGCGTGCGAACCATCCGATTGTGTCGAAGCTCGGCGCCTGTCCGACGACGCCCGCCAGCGGCAGACGGCCATGAGTCGGCCGGATGCCGTAGATGCCGCAGAAGCTCGCCGGGATGCGCACCGAGCCGCCGGTATCGGTGCCGAGGGCGAAGTCCACCAAGCCGCCGGCCACAGCCGCAGCCGATCCGCTGGACGAGCCGCCGGGGACGCGACCGGGCGCATTGGGATTGATCGGGGTCCCGTAATGAGCATTCTCGCCGAGAATGCCGCGCGAGAGCTCGTCGGTGTGAGTCTTGCCCACCATCTCCGCGCCGCTGTCGACGAGAATCTGCACCGCCGGCGCAGTGCGCGGCGCCGGCGAGTGGGTAGCCAGCCAATCCGGATTTCCGGCGCCGGTGACATGACCCGCGATATCGAACAAATCTTTCACGGCAAATTGCAAGCCGGCGAGCGGCCCGGCCGGAAGGCCCTGCAAGCGGGCCTTGGAATGCGTGCAGAAAGCGTTCAGCGGATCGCGCATCTGCCGGCGTGTCCTTACTCGCGCGCCACTGCTTTCACTGCGGCTGCATTGGTCGGCAGGCCGGCGATTTCCGCAAGCGTGACCGGCTTAACCGGCGGCCGCAGCCGGTAGTAACCAATCTCCCCGCAGGACAAGGCGCGCGCCTCGGCCATCAGCTCGGTCACCGTCAGCCCGCAAAAGCGGCCCTGGCACGGACCCATGCCGCAACGCAGGAACGCTTTCATTTGATTGGGGCCCTGACACCCAAGCGCCACCGTTTCGAGGACCTGCCGCGCAGTCACTTCCTCACAGCGGCAAACCAGGATTTCATCGCGCGGCCGGCGGAAATTCGCCGCCGGTTGATAAAGCAGATCGAGAAACGCCCGCCCGCGCTCATACCGGCGCAGCATGCGCCTTGCCGCTCGCTCGGGCTCGGCAAGCGGAAATTTGCGGGCGAGCTCGCGCACGGCTGCAATCGCGGCAAGGTGGCCGCGCGCCTGCGCCACTTCCGCGCCGGCGATGCCCGCACCGTCGCCGGCTATGGCGATATGCGGCAGCGAGCTCGAGCCATAGCCGTCCACGCGCGGCACCCAGCACAATTGCGTGTCGCTCCATCGGTGAGCAACGTCGGCCGACATGGCGAGATTGACATTGGGCACCACGCCCTGATGCAGCAACAGCATGTCTGCGGGAAGGCGCTCAGTCGCCCCTCGGGCTGTTTGATAGCTTACCGCTTCGATCCGCTCGCCGCCCTCGGCCCGGATCTCGACAACTCCGGCGACCACGCGCACAGCAGAAGTGCGTGAGCAGCCGCTAACGTCACGCCGCTGTGGCAGGTCGCGAAGAAGGCGCCCGGGCAGACTCTTGATTGATCATAGATTGGATACCCATCCTGGGGCATCACGCGCAATGCCGCCCAGCAGCGCACGACATTGAGCCTGCCCAGGTGCGGGAACATCCGCACCGCGCGGTCCGCCATGACCGCAAGGACCTCGCTGCCGACGGAGATGTCGAATCCGGCTTCCTCCACCGAATCACTGATCATGACGCTGCCTTCATCAGTTTGGCGGATCGTGTGCACGACGTAGTCCATGAATGGGGCGATCTTCTCGGTGACCATGATTTGCCCGCGCTGTGGACGCACCGGCGCCTCGAGCCCGACCATCGGAGCGAGTCTTGCGTTGCCGAGCCCCGCGGCGAGAACGATCTTCTGCGCGGCAATCTCGACGCTGCTGGTGTGCACGCGGAACTCACTCCCCGCCGGCTCGACCCGCTCCACAGCGCTCTCAGGAAAATATCTGCCGCCCTGTCGTTGAAAACCGGCGTGCAGTGCGCGAAGCAGGCGCAGCGCGTTGACGTGACCATCGAGCGGGCAGAAGCTCGCGCCGGCGACCTCAGGCCCGATTTGCGGCAGCATCTTCTGCACCTGCGCATGATCGAGCATATGATACTCGAACGGCACCATGTCGGGCTGGTTGTGCAGGCGCTTGAGCGCATTGGCGCGGTTTTCCATCTCCCGTTGCGAGAGCAACAGGTGCAAGCCGCCGGGCTGCTGCAAGCAAACATCGAGGCCCGTGTCCGTCCTCAGCGCTTGCGCGAGCTGGGGCCAGGCATCTGAGGATTGCCGCGTCCAAGTGGCATAGCGCGACATGCCGCCGCCTTTGCTCTGGACCCAGACCAGGGCGAAATTCCCGCGTGAGGCCCGCAACGCGCGATCGTCCTCATCGAGCATGGCGACGCGTCGGCCGCGCCGCGACATTCCCCAGGCGATTGCCGCTCCCACGAGCCCGCCGCCAACGACGGCAAAATCGAATTCGTTTGGGGCAGCGCTGGCCATTTTGACGGAATACGATCAATGCTCTCCTTCGTCATGCGCGGGCTTGTCCCGGCCATGACGAGCGTCTCATTCACTACGAGTGAGCAGCTTTAATTATCTTAGCAGGAATTGAGTAGCCATCCACAGGCATGACTCACTCGTAATGATCCTTGCAACGACCCTGTCGGGGTGCTTCAGGCTGCGCTATAGAACGATCGCTGAAAGTGCTGCATGAGGACGCAGAATGCCGATCGACGTGCATGCGCATTACGTTCCGCATCGGCTGATCGACACGCTGGAGGATCGCGCGCGTGAGTTTGGAGTCTCGCTGGTCAAGACAACGCCGCAATGCGCCTTGCATTTCGATTACGGCCTGAAAATCCGTCCCTTCTTTCCCAAGCTGATCGAGCCGGTCGAGCAGCGGCTGGCCGGCATGGCGGCGCAAGGTGTGACCCGCCAGGTGCTTTCGGTCTGGCCTGACATTTTCGCCTATGGGTTGCCTGCGCCGATTGCCGCGCGCTGGCATCGGCTCCTCAACGAGTGTCTCTCGGAGTTGTGCAGCAGGCACTCGGCGGAATTCGCATTGTTTGCATCGGTGCCCCTGCCTGATGCGGCCGCGGCCGCGCGGGAGGCTGAATATGCCATCACGCAACTTGGCGCGGCCGGCCTTGTCGTTGCCGCCAATGTCGAGGGCACCAACCTTGGCGAGGTTGCCCTGGACGAGCTCTGGGATGCGGCGGTCAGACTTGCCGCGCCCGTCTTCATCCACCCGGTCGAAGCAATGCCGCCTCCACGCGTGGCCAAGTTCGCGCTTGCTCAAATTGCGCAATATACCTTCGACACCACCCTCTGCGTCGGCTCATTGATCTTTTCCGGCGTGTTGGATCGCTTTCCGAGCCTGCGTCTCATCCTCTCGCACGGTGGGGGCGCATTTCCTTATCTGCTCGGCCGCTTCGACTGCATGCACGCGCGCATGGACCGCGCTGCTCAGGGCAACGTGGCGGCTGCGGCGCCATCATCCTATGCTCGGCGCTTCCACTACGACACGATCCTGCACAATCCAATGCAGCTTCGCTGGCTCGCCGAGGCTGTCAGCGTGGAGCGCGTCGTTCTCGGCAGCGACTATTCGTTTCCGCCCGCTGACCTCGATCCGATCGGGACGGTGCGCAAGGCCGGCTCAGCGACGCAGATGTCCGCAAAATCCTGGACGATAACGCGCTCGAGCTGCTGCCGCGGCTGCGCGCGTAGAGCGAGGGGTTGCCCGCCGTTATGCCCGGACTTCTTCCGGGCATCGACGTCTTTATGCCACTGTAGGGGCGCCCCTTGTGGGCGCCCATGGGCGGCCACGAGCGCCGCCCCTACGGGCGATGGGATCGGATGCTGCGTGTCAATCATACATCGCGCCGACCTCTTCGAGCACGAAGCCCTTCTCGCTCGAAGCATCCGGCACGATGATCTTGTTATCGTGCCCGGGAAGCACGCGCATCCGGTACTTTTCGACGAGGCGGCGCACCTTGAGAGCAGACTGCGCCCAGCGGCGCGGATCCTGGTTGAGAAGGTTGCCCATGAACGGGTTGCCATAGCTCGCAGAGAGATAGATGTGGTCGGATGCCAGCAGCAGCCAGCCGGAGTGCGGCAGGTTTACCGCGACGCCCATCGTTCCCCAGGTGTGCCCCGGCAATGAGACGGTCCACACGCCGCGATGGATTTCCTGATCGCCGAACACGGTGGTGGCGCGATCAGGCAGGAGACAGGCGAAATCCTTGCGCGTGAACCCTTGCGGCGAAGTGACGCCCCAGAGCGTGAGCAGATCGTCGCGCAGGAGGCCGCCTTTCTCGGTCACGCAGCCGCGCAGCTCATCCTCGTGCACGATGATGCGCGTGCCGCCGTTCGCAAACAGCGGCACGTTGCCGGCATGATCGGTGTGGAGATGAGTGACGATGAGGTCGGTGAAATCCGATGGTTTCATGTCCATCTGCGCGAGGCGCTGTGTGAACAACCCGTCCGGCCCGGGATCGTAGACCATTGCCTCTTTGTAGAAGTTGTTCTTCCAATCCCTGCTGAAGGTGTCGCTCATTCCGGTGTCGACCAGGATTTGCGCCGCGTCATGCTCAATGACGTAGGCATAGATGGGATGCGCGATCTTGCCATCCGGGCCGGGCGTATGCGTGCACGGGATGAGGTGGCGAACAACCGATGGATCAGGATGGCCTGTCAACACCAATTCGAGATCGAGGGTGGTGTGGCCGCACGACAGGACTAGCAACTTCTTCGCTGGCATTGCAGGCGTCCGGTTTACTGCGCCGATTTGAGATGCGGATGCAGCTCGATCAAGCCGATCAATACGCCGCCGGTGCTTTTGGGATGAACGAAGGCGTGGCGACCGCGCGAGTCGCTGAACGTCTGCCCGACCAGCTGCCAGCCGGCCGCGGTAATCTGCGCACAGGCGTCGTCGAGATTCTCCACCTGAAGGCAGATGTGGTGCAGGCCGGAGCCTCGACTTTCCAGGAACTTGCGCAGCTGCGACTGCGGCCCGAGCGGGCGGATGATCTCGAAGCGAACTCCGCCATCGCCTTCGAAATAATTTGCGCTGACATCCTGCGCGTGAACTTCCTCGAACCCGGTGGGCTTGATGCCGAACAGGGCGAGCGTGCGTTCCCCGGGCTCGAGCTCGGAGGCAGCCCAGGACACGTGCTCAAAGCCGTTGATCTTGATCATCCGGTACCTCGCTTCGGGTGGAGCTTCCCGCAGTTATCATAGGACAAATGATGCGGTACAAAGAAGCGATGAGTGATCGAGCGTAGCCCGGATGAGCGCGCCTGCGCGGGCGCGCGATATCCGGGGACTACCCGCATATCGCCATAGCGCGCCAAAGGCGCGTTATGGTTCATGCGAGCTACGGGACTACGGGACAAGATGGAGGCCTCGAATGCCTGAAAGCCGCGGATCGATGCGAGCCCTGACAATTGCAACGGCAGCCTGCATCATCGCTGGGACGATGGTGCTCCCATCGGCTGCGGCCGATCCCGGGGTTGACAAGGAGAGAATCCTCATCGGCGCCTTCGGGCCATTGACCGGGCCGGCCAGCTGGATCGGGCTCGGCGCGCGCGACGGCATGCAGCTTGCCGTTGACGAGATCAACGCCAATGGCGGCGTCAATGGACGCAAGGTCCAGCTGCAGTTCGAGGGCGCGCAGACACCTGCCGAAAGCATCGCCGCGGTCAAGAAGCTGGTCGAGCAGGATGGCGTCTTCGCTCTGGTGCTGGGATCCGGCAGCACGGGGGCGGCCGCGGCTGCCGACTATCTGCGCGAGGCGCAGGTGCCGAGCTATAACATCGTCGGGGCGACGCCGAAGATCAGGCAGCCCTTCTCCAGGCACATCTTCCACGGCGTCTTTCCCAGCGCGGCAACGATCGCCGCCTCGTTCGTGCAAGAGGCCCTGCGCAGCAAGCCGAAGAAGGTCGCCATCATCACCGGCACCTACGAGCTGCCGCAGGCTCTGCTCGCCGGCGTCGAGCCGCAACTCAAGAATGCCGGGGTGGAAATTGCAACCAAGCAGAGCTTCGATCTGGGAGCGAAGGACTTCACGGCGCAACTGGTGGAAGCTGCACGTGCCAGGCCCGACGTTATCTTGTTCATCGGCCACTATACCGAGGCCGCGCCCGCGTTGCGGCAGGCGCCCGAGCTCGGCGCCAGGTACGCGCAATGGGTTGTCGACATTTCAGCGATCTCGGATTCTCTGCCGGAGATTGCCGGCTCGGCGGCCGATGGCGTGCGCTCGATCTGGATGTTCCCTTATTATTTCAGCGATCCAGCGCCGGCGATGCGCGATTTCGAAGGCAAGTGGAAGAGGAAATACGGCACGCCGCAGGGGCGGCCCAACTACGTCGACATGAATGGATATGGAGACATGTACGTCATGACAGTGGCGCTGCACAAAACCGGCGCCGGCTTGACGCGCGCGCGTCTCGTCGATGTGTGGAACAATGACATGCACGCGGTGAAGCCGTCGGATTTCGGCGCTTTCGCCTCCGACGTGATCTTTCCTGAAACTTTCACGCCGCAGGACCACGACGGCAACAAGGCCCACAGCTCGCTCGAAGTCGTCAATGGCCATTGGCAGGTCGTGAAGTAAACACCGGCGCCCGGCCATGACGAGCCCCTGAGGCTCGATAACCAATGGAGGAGGTGTTACAATTATTGCTGGGCGGACTGAAGATCGGCGCGATCTATTCGCTCGCGGCGCTCGGCATCGTCGTCATCCACAAGGCGACGAAGACCGTGAACTTCGCCCACGGCGCGCTGATCATGCTGGGCGCCTATTTCGGCTTCTTCCTGCTCCGCCTGCTTGGGTTGCCCTATGCGCTCGTCTATCTGCTCGCGCCGCTTGCTGTCGGCTCACTTGCCGCCGGCACCGAATGGTTGCTCCTGCGGCGGCTGCGGCGAGCCGATGCTTTCGCTGTGGTCATCAGCACGATCTTCATCGCTTTGGCAGTCACCGAGCTCATCCGCGTCGTCTATCGCTCGGATCTGCTTTCCATGCCGCGGGTGTGGAGCGGTCCGCCGTGGCTCGTCGGCGATCTCATCCTCACTCGCGAGACGCTGTGGATCATTGCCGGCGCCTTTTGCCTGGCGGTTGCCGGCGCCTCCCTGTTCGCGGCCGCGCGGTTCGGTCGTCCGATGCGTGCCATGGCGTCGAGCCTGCGCGGCGCGCAGCTGTGCGGCTACTCCGTCGACGGCGTCTATGCGCAAGCCTGGTTCTTGGGCGGGACGCTCGCCGGGCTCGCCGGCCTCTTTCTCGCACCGGTGATGGGCATTACGCCGGAGCTTGCCGACATCATGATCGTGCCGGCTTTCGTCGCTGCAATTCTCGGCGGCTTCGACAGCATCAAGGGCGCTGTGCTCGGTGGACTTGCTCTCGGCCTCATTGAAACCTTCGCAGCGGCCTATTTGTCGAGCGCGGGCAAGAATGCACTCACGTTCCTGATCCTGCTTTGCGTGCTTCTATGGCGGCCGCGCGGGCTGTTCCCGGAATACAGGCTGCGTGATGTTTGACCATCGGCCCTTGCGGATCGCCTGGCGCGATATTGCGGGTCCTTGCGGTCTTACTCTTGCAATCGCCTTGTTGGCGCTGGCCTGCGGCACCTATGTCCAATATGTCGTCTCGTTGTGCCTGATCGCTGCCATCATCGGCGTGGCCCTGGTTCTGATCGTGGGCTTCGCCCGCGTCATCATGCTCACAGGCGGAGCCATGATGGCAGTGGGTGCCTATGCGTCAACCGTTCTGGTCGCGCGGTTTGACGTGCCCTACCTCATCTCCGTTCTTGCGGCGACGGTGCTGGGGGGCGTGACAGGGGCGGTGGTTGCGGTCCCGGCGAGCCGCTTCCGCGGCCATTATCTCGCCATGGCGACGCTCGTCTTTCAGTTCGTGATCATCATCGGCCTGCGCGAATGGCCGGGCGTGACCGGGGGCGCGGCAGGCCTGAACGTGCCGAATGCGCGCCTGTTTGGCTACGTCCTCGCGAGCGATTGGCAGTACGTTGTGTTCATCGGCATTGGAGCAACGGTCGCCGTTGCCATTCTTGCCGCCATTCTCTGCGGGCAATACGGCAAGGCTCTGCGCGCGATCAGCGCCACCGAGATTGGAGCGGAATCGTTTGGCATCGATGTCGCCCGGTATCATCTCGTTGCGTTTGCGGTGAGCTCCGCGGCCATTGCTTTTGCCGGCGGATTGCTGGCGCCACGTGTTCGCATTCTCGATCCCGAGAGCTTCGGCTTCGCCAGCTCCGTTTTCATGCTGGCCTATCCCGTTGTCGGCGGCATGCACTCGGTCTGGGGCGGTTTGCTCGGCGGCATGATCCTTCGCGCACTGCCTGAGGCGCTGCGCGTCGGTCAAGAGCTGCAAGGCCTGATTTATGCGATTCTGGTTGTCGCCGTGATGACCTTCTTCCCGCATGGGCTCATCGGAGCGATGGATCGGCTGGCGCGGCAAGCGAGGCCTGTCCGCAAAAAGTTTGCTGCGCCCTCTGCCATAGCAATCCCCGCCACGCCCGCGGGCGCACGCAGCGAGCAACTGCATGACGGGGCGACAGCTCTCGAGATGAGCGACGTAAGCGTGAGCTTCGGCGCGCTGCGCGCCGTCGACAGGCTCTCGCTACGCGTTCGCGCCGGCACGATCCATGGGGTGATCGGTCCCAACGGCGCCGGCAAGACTACCCTGTTCAACGCCATCTCCGGTTTCATCGCCGTCGATTGCGGAACCATTCGCCTGTTCGAGCGATCGCTTTCTGGCGAGCCCCCGCGCCGGCGCATTCACCATGGGATGACGCGAACGTTCCAGAATGTCGCCCTGTTCGGACCTCTGACCTGCATCGACAATGCAATGCTTGGGCTGGGCCGCAACGCCATTGGCGAATCACTGGCCGCCAGCCTCGCGCAAGCGGTTGCGGCGCCGGGGTATCGCGCGCGGCGGGAAGCTGCGCTCGAAGCGCTTGCCGCGGTCGGGCTCGATCACCTCGCCGACCGGCACGCGCAATTGCTTTCGCTGGGTGATCAGCGGCGGCTGGAGCTTGCGCGCGCAATCGCATCGCGCCCGCGGCTCATTCTGCTCGACGAGCCGGTCTCGGGCGTCTCGCGCGAGGAGGAAGCAGGAATATTGAGCCTGTTGCGGCGGCTCAGCGGCGAAAGGTCGATCACGATGCTGGTGATCGAGCATAATATCCAATTCGTTCGTCGGCTCTGTGATCGCGTCTCTGCAATGTCGATGGGACGTCTGTTGGCGCAAGGCGATCCGGAAACCGTGATCAATGATCCGCAGGTCCGTTCAATCTACTTCGGCGAGCAAAATGGAGCCGCGTCTGATTGACCTCAGCGGTCTTGATCGGCGGCCACTCGCGGCATGGCGCCAGCGTGGCTGGTGGGGACGTTCACCGCTGTGGGAGCGTGTCAAAGAGGTTGCTGCGCGCGATCCGGCAAAACCGGCCGTTATCGACGCAGATCATGTCCTGTCCTACGGCGCGCTGTGGCACGCCGCGTTGCGGCAGGCACAGGCGATGCGCCGCGCCGATGTCGATCGCGGCGACGTCATCCTCGTCCAGCTTCCCAATTGGCATGAATTTGTGGTTCTCGCTGTCGCCGCCGAGATCGCCGGGATCGTATTTGCGTTCTGCCCGATCGCGTGGGACGCGCGCGAGACGCAGCGCGCGCTGCATCTTGTGCGCCCGCGAATCTGGTTCACGGCGGCGGCGCCGCGCCGCGATCAGAACCGCACGGCATTGATAGCGCAAGCGCGCGCGGCATTAGGCTCCAACGCGCCGCATTTGGTGCTCGTGCGCTCGCCCGATGCCGATAAGGATCAGGTATTCGAGCGCTGGGCTGCCGATGCCAACGTGGATACCGATGCGCCGATCCGCGGGGGACGCAATCGCGATGCATTGGAGATTGCCGTCACATCGGGCTCGACGGGCGATCCCAAGGGGGTGCTGCACGTGCACGATTCGGCGATCGCCACTGTGGATTCCACGATCGTTCGGCAGGACATAGGACCATCCGACATTGTGCATGTCGCGGTTCCGATCGGCCATACGTTCGGATATTTTTACGGGGTGCGCTGCGCCTTGCAGGCGCGCGCGTGCCTGCTGCTGCAGCCGCGCTGGGATGCGCAGGCGATGGTGGTTCTCGCGGCGAAGCACCAGTTTACGGTCTCTCTCGGTCCCTCCGCCTATATCATCGACCTGCTTGGCCTCGAGCCCGCGCGCATCGAGCCGTTGCAGTCGATGCGACTGTTTACACTTGCCGGCGATTCGCTACCGGCGCCGGTGGTGCGCAAGGCAATCGACTCGCTGCCGTTCCGCATCTCGCGCGCGCTCGGCATGACCGAGTTTGGCCACGCCTGCTCCACCGATGCGCGCACCCCGCGCGCACTGGTGATCGAGACGCTGGGCACCGCGCAGCCGGAAATGACATTTCGCGTTCTCGACGAGAATGGGCGGGATGTCGCGCCCGGCAGCGAAGGCCGTATCCTCGCCGGTGGTCCGTTCTTGTTCGCGGGATATCTCGCCGGCGACACGCTCAACCAGAATGTGCTCGACGAGGCCGGTTTCTTTGATACCGGAGATCTCGGGTCGATCGACGAATCCGGTTATGTGCGCATTACCGGCAGGGTCAAGAACGTGGTCCGGCGCGGAGCGGAGACCATTCCGGCGCGTCTCCTGGAGGATGTCATTGCTTCACATCCCGATGTGGTGCATGCAGTCGTTGTCGGGGTCCCGCACGAGCGTCTCGGCGAGACTCCGGTCGCCTGCGTCCAGCTCAAGCCGGGCCGCACCCTGGAGCTGGCCGACGTCAACCGGCTGCTCGAAGGCGAAAGGATCACGCGTCGATTCTGGCCGAGCGAATTGCGCATGTTCGAGCAATGGCCAATCGGAGCTACCGGCAAGATCGATCGGCGCATGATCGTCGCCGAGATTCAGAAGCTGATCTAATGCATGTCGCGCAAAAGCCTGCCCTTGGGCTTGACCCGAGGGTGGGAACCGGTTTTGCGAAAAAGGACGACGATTCGAAGATAAAGTCATCCTGCGCTAGTGCCCGCGGATGCGCGCAAGCACGCGGCCAAAGAGACCCGAAGCAGCAATTTGTGGATCTGCCAGTATCGACCCAGGCGCGATGGGGGGCGCCGCATGAACGGGCATGCCTTGAGGCGTCTCCTCGCGGCCGTGCTTTGTGAACACCAGTCGCTGCTCCACGTCCTGGCATTCCGAGCACGTGAAGGAGTGATGCTCGAACCCCGGGACCGCCATTGTCTCGTCCGGCACGACGTTCATCAGGATCATCTCGCCGCCGCATCCCATGCATCGCATTGCTCGTACTCCGCTGGGAATCGCCTGTCGGGTACCCGCCCGGAGCACGCAGTATAGAGATTGATCCCCAGCTTGCTGTGATAACGCGTTAAGGCCATCTCGCCGCGGTCAACAGAGTTGATGCGGGGGCATGACACATAGGGATGAGCCGCCCAGGTGCCCTCTTGCCTTTGCGCCTATCGCCTGCACGCTCGCCAGCGGCGCCCTTTCTTCGCCTGCGGCGTGGGGGGCATGCCCATGATCCTGTAATGGAGATGCCCATGCCCAACTATGGTGGTTTTAGACGTATTGCACATATGTCTACAACGTAATACAAGTAATTACCATGAAAACATTGACAGTTCGGCTGCCTGAATCCTTGGTGACCCAAATTGAAGCCGAGTCACGTCGTCGCAAATTGTCGAAATCCGATGTGGTGCGCGAGCGACTGACCGGCGTGGAGAAAGCGCGCGGGCGAGGGCCGCGTTCCTTGGATGCCATTGCCGACCTCATCGGCTCCGTCGATGGACTGCCGCGCGACCTGAGCTCGCGGACGAAAAAGTATCTGAAGGCGACCGGCTATGGCATCAAGCGCACTCGTTGATGCCAGTTTTATTGTAGCGCTCCTCAGCCGTCGCGATGCCCACCATGGCTGGGCTACGGCGCAGGCACCGCGCTTCCCGCCGCCCTGGATGACCTGCGAGGCGGTGTTATCAGAGGGCTTTCATTTGCTTGGGCGAACGGGAGCCGGAAGCCTCGCAGCACTGCTTCGTCGCGGAGCCATCGTCTGTGACTTCCGCTTTTCCGACAATATGGAGCCTGTGCTCAAGCTCCTTCAAAAATACGCCGACGTGCCAATGAGCTTCGCAGATGCGTGCCTCGTGCGCATGACCGAGACGCTGAATGATCCCGTCCTGCTGACTACGGACGCCGATTTCCGCATCTACCGCCGGCATGGCCGGCAAATTATTCCGTGCTTGGTGCCGCGCTGAAGCTGAGCACAGTCTACGAGATTTCAGGAGTCAATGGCCTGCCTTGCGCCGGCATGTGGACGGAGTCGTGGCTGCCGTCGTCCGATCGCTACTGGCTTGCTGCATTGCATCGGTCCGACGCTCAGTGCCAGGAGCCGACATTAGCTAGCTCAACAGGCACAACTCAAGCCGCGAGGCAAATTACTTGGTGACGACCGGCGGGTAGTAGTTGCCAAACTTGTAGTTCAGGCCGACGCGGACGATGTTGTCGGTAAAATGCGTGTGCGTGGTGATGGACCCGGTGAAGGGGGATAGCACTATCCCACCAATTATCACTCCAGAAAGAGCGGGTCCGCCGGGGAACGGGGCCACCGCATCGAGCGATCCCAGGTCGACATAGAGATATTCCAACTTCCACGTCACAATGGGCCTAGTCTACCCAAAGCCTTGCAACCTTATTTTTCCCAGAAATACCATGACGAGATGATGCGAAAGACCGGCAACACTAAAAAACCCATCCCCAACGGTGGCACCAATGAGCGTCCATGTTTTGCATTTCTAGATGCACGGCCACAATTGCGGGAATGGGACAATTTTGTGCGAGAAATGCAGGACAGTTCATTTGAGCTGGAGGATGGCGTAATGCCTCCCCCAGAACTGCCTACTCGTGAACCGCCAAAATTACCGGGAGATGAGAACTTTGGAAATGATGAATTGCAAGATGACGACTTAGAGCAGGACTTTGAGTAATATTCTGCCAACACCGATTAGGATCGCTGGCTATATCGTCTTGGAACGGGGAGTTTGGGAATCGCAACACCGTATCATACTGCCTACCCCGTTAACGAAAGCGACAAGGCGATTGGCGCACAGTGGTCAGGTCGGCATTGTAGTATCAAGTGAATTGGTAGTAACATCAGTTACGGCGCATTGGGAGGCAACCATGCGATTGGCCGTAATTACTCTTCCGTTCGTGTTCGCGGCACTTCTCTTGCCCCAACAAGCGACTGCCCAGCGTGTGTCACAAGGTCCGCACCCACGCCATCTCGGTCACATCCAATCGCCCCAGACAATTTGTCCTGCGACTGCGAGCAGTCCTTGCTTCCAGATTATGGCGACTCCCACTTGGGTGAGAAATGCGGCGCCAACTTATACTCCTCCTGGGGTTGGATATAATGGCCCACTCGGACATGTGGAAGTGTACATTACCGTTCAATCTACAGGCGGCTTTGCCGGTGTAGTGAATCTAGCACTTTCCTGCTGCAACGATGGAACCGACAATCCAATGGTGCCGTCCGGGCCATTACCTTCAGTTAATGTGGACGTTCCTCTTAACGGTACGGCCAATACAACTTACGACATCGACCTTGTTCGGCAGGGGAATGTAACAAGTTGTCCCGAGACCGTGCATACTTGCCCTTATTATTTATGGCCGCGTTATGGTGAAGGCTTTCTCGTTACAATCGTGGCAACTAGCAACGACCTTGGCAACAATACAGGTTGGCCCTTTTTCTATTTGGCCTGGGATAGAGTCAGAATGTTCGGGAGACAATCCCAGCAATTGCGTATCATGGAAGGGAAGCAACTTCCCTGAAGGCCCAGCCTGCTCCGACAAATGGCCAGAAGCCCTTCCTATGAGAGG
>Ga0306920_100007677_pt1 | contig 14217 bp, 12 predicted proteins | sample flu12Cox44000170_FD_204666 | JGI IMG/M metagenome (GOLD analysis project Ga0306920, IMG submission 204666) | Lab enrichment of tropical soil microbial communities from Luquillo Experimental Forest, Puerto Rico - flux4day.12C.oxic.44.000.170 (v2)... | ecosystem: Environmental > Terrestrial >...
ATTTGCAAGCGGACACCTTGAATTCCGGGATTTTGCTGCGCGGATCTAGCGTACGATGCGTCAGCCGGTTGGCACTCCGCGCGTCGGGCCAGTGGTAAGGGATGAAGACGGTGTCCGGACGAATCGTACGCACAACCATCGCTTGCAGGGTGATCTCGGCGCGCCGCGAAGTAACCGTAACCCAGTCCCCATCAGCGATGCGGTATTGCTCTGCGAGACGCGGGTGAATTTCGAGACGCGGATTCGGATACTGGTTGATAAGAGCGCCGATTCGGCGTGTTTGCGTTCCCGAGAGATACTGGCTCACCACCCGCCCGGTGGTCAGGTAGACTGGATAGTCGGCAGAAACCGGATCGCCGCTTTCTCGCCATTGCGTCGCGACGAAGTGGTGCTTGCCGTCGGGATGATACGAACGGCCATTTTCGAACAGCCGCGGCGTTCCCGGATGTTCGAGTGAGGGACATGGCCAGAAGACGCCCATGTTCTCGTCGATTTTTTCGTACGTGATTCCGTAATAGTCGGCGTGACCGCCACGGGATGCTTCGCGCAGTTCGTCGTAGATTTGCCGAGTCGTTTCGTATGGGAAAAACTTTTCTTTCCCGAGGCGCTTCGCCAGTTCGCAGTAGATCCAGCTATCGCTTTGCGTTTCCGGGTGGATCCACCGCCTTCTGGATGTGGATCACCCGGCCCTCCGCCGTGCAGCCAATACCTTCTTCTTCTTCCTGCAGGCTGCCCGCAAGCACGACATCGGCATAGTGCGCCGTCTCGGACATAAAGAAGTCAATGACGCCAAAGAATTCGAGTTTTTCGAGGGCTTCGCGGGTGAAGTTCGCATCGGGAAGAGAAACGAGAGGATTGAAACAGCACGACAGCAGCGCCTTGATTTCGCCGCGATGAATCGCCTCCATGATTTCCACAGCCGAATAGCCAGCCTGCGGAATTTCCTCCGGAGTGATACCCCAGACCTTGGCCGTGTGGGCACGCGCCTCCGGGTCGCTGATCGAGCGCTGCCCCGGAAGCTGATCACATTTCTGGCCGTGCTCGCGTCCGCCCTGACCATTGCCCTGCCCCGTAATCATGGCGCATCCCGCTCCCTCGCGGCCGATATGTCCCGTCGCGAGGCAGAGGTTTATCAATGCAAGGCAATTCTCAACTCCCTTGGAGTGATGCTCGACACCACGAGCATGCAGCGCGATTGAGCGGTCCGCCTCGGCGAATAAGTGCGCAGTCCGTTCGACAGATTCAGGAGGAACTCCGGTCTTCTCGGCAACCGCACGTGGGTCCCATGCGCGAACGGACGCCGCTACCTCGGAAAAGCCAGTGGTGCACTTTTCGATGAAGTCTCGGTTTTCGAGTCCATCGCGCAAGACGACATGGAGAAGGCCCATGTACAACGCTAGGTCTGTACCCGGCCGAACAGGAAGGTACAAATCCGCATTACGACAGATAGGGGTCATCCGCGGGTCGACAACGATGAGTTTTCCACCGGCGTCTTTGCACCGCCAGATGTAGTCCGTGGTGATAGGCGCGCACTCGGCCACATTCGCGCCGGCGACAAGAACAACTTGAGCCTTGGGAATATCGCTCCACGGAAGCGGGCTCCGATCGACACCAAATGCCAGTTTGTAGGCGGTCCCAGCGGAAACCATGCAGAGTCTGCCGTTGTAATCGATATGACGGGTGCCCAGCGCCACCCGCGCGAACTTTCCGAGCAGGTAGGACTTTTCCGAAATCAGGGAAGCGCCACCATATATCGCAACGCTGTCTTTTCCATATTTTTCTTGGATTTCCCGCAAGCGCCGCGAGGTGAAGTTCAGCGCCTCGTCCCACGTGGCCGCCCGAAAGCCGTGCGGACCGCGCAAAAAAGGGTCGAGTAGACGGTCGGGGTGCCCGCCTTGCAGATACCGTTTCACACCTTTGGGACAGAGCATCCCACGATTGAAGGGAAATTCTTCCCAGGGTTCGAACCCGATGACCTGGTTGCCTCGCACTTTGAGCTGGATGCCGCACTGTTGGCCGCAGAAGCAGCAATGCGTTTTCACGAGCCTGTCTGCAGGATGTTCTGACTCGTCTTGCCAGCCACCCGCCGGGACGTAGGCGGGGTGCGGCCCGAATCGTTCGAGGAGTGCTTTCGAAGAAACGGGAGGCTCAGCCACGGGACTCCTCCTTCAATTGTAACTGGGCCAGTGAGAGCGATTTTCGCTTGCAGGCTGGACAGATTTCCTGCCACGTCGCTTCTCCGGTTCTGACGGAGTAGTCGAAACCCACCTGAGGAAGTATCTTCTTCAAATCGTCGATGTGCATGCGCGAGGCAAACCGTTCGCCACACCGCTTGCAGATTGCCGGTTTACCCTTTTCGCCTTCTGCTTGATAGAGCTTGACCCCTAGCTGCGCTGGCCGCTGGAAAATGTGAAAGAACTTGCCGAACGGCAAGTACAACAGGGCACTGATGACCGTGATGGCATGCAGGATGGCGAGAAAGCTATAAGACTCTCCACGCAGCCAGCTTTGCGAGATGGTCAGCGCCAACCCGGTCACGGAGATGGCAAAAAGCAAGATAATGGGCAAAAAATCCAGTGCGAACGACTGCACCGCCTGCGCACCACGGTCCCGGAATCGTCTCCACAACGACAATCCGATCCCGCCTAAAACCAGAAAGGCCGAAATGTCCAGGCCGTGGAATAACAGCTCCGCGAACAAGGTGTGTAGGCGGAACGTCATGGCTCGGAAGCCATAGACCAGCACCACGTAGGTGTTTTGGTCATCGGGCAGAGTCTCAAAGGAAATCCACCCGAACACTAATGGAAAGGTAATTAATACTGCAAGTACGCAACCCCAAAAGATCAGCTGGTGCATCCACCAGCGAAGAGCGGATCGCTTATGAATGAACGTCTGCGCAGCGAGATTCCTGGCCGCGAGACCCATTAAACGAAAAGAGCTTCTTAACATTCCCTGTTGGCGAAATACCTGCCACCCGCGTTCCCAATACACGCGGGTTGGTGGCTTATCGAGCCACACGCGATAGTGATACACGACGCCCCAGGTTGCAAAAATGATCGCGAAAGTATAGATGACCAGCGCCGGGTCAAAATTTTGCAAATTGCGCGAGCCAACCACGATGGCGGCTACGAGTAACCCGGTAAAGAGGGTCGCGGTCACCCCCGCGCGCAAGCGATCCGCTGTGCGCCGCAGGGCAGGTGAGAGTGAGACATCGACCTTCTCCTGCCGCGGCAGAAACGCCACACCATTCATGCGCCAAAGAGCGACGGCTACTAGCGACAACAGAAGGAACCCTGGCCAAACCGTGTGCAGATGATCGCGGAAGAATCCCAGAAGAAGCGGCGGGAAGAATCCTCCGAGCCCACCCATCGCACCGACCAAGCCTGTGACGGTGCCGACCTGCTTCGGGAAGTATTGGGGAACGAGCTTAAAGACGGCGCCGTTCCCGATGCCTAGCAGGAAAGCACAACCCAGCGCGCCGACGGTGAACGGCAACATCGAGGGCCAAGACATCAGCAGCGCCAAGGGAGCGATGCCGAGAAACACGGCGTTCAAAACCCGGGCACCGCCGATCTTGTCGGCAAGCCACCCTCCTAGGGGTCTGACCAGTGTCGCAAGGACCACGAAGCCAGCGGTCCGGAATCCGGCATTGGCCGGCGTCAAACCGAACTGGTCTTTCAGTAGAACCGGCAGATAGATCGCGAAAGCAACGAATCCGCCGAACGTCAGAAAATAGAAGAGCGACAGCACCCAGGACAAACGCTCCTTGGCAAGCAGGCCCAGCATTTCTGCAAGTCCCGACGGCCGCGCCGATTTCGGGGAATTTCTTGCCAGCGCGTAAAAGGCGATTCCCCACACGACCAACAGCGCTGCGCCGCCGCGAAAAATATTCTGCCAGCCCACAGCCGCGGCCAGAACGGGGCCGAGAAAAACCGCCGCGGATTGGCCGATATTTCCGAGGCCATAAACGCCCAGTGCTCCACCTTGCTTCTCAGACGGAAACCACCGCGAAACAAAGCCAACGCCAACCGCAAACGAGCTCCCTGCAATTCCGAGAAAGAAAGCCACGAGGAGCAAGTTGCGATAGCTGCCTACGGTGGGAACAAGAAATGCTGGAACGGCAACGAGCACCATCAACAAAGCGAAGATCAGGCGACCACCGAAGCGATCTGCCAACATTCCGGTTACGATTCGCAGCAGCGAACCTAACAACACCGGAACCGCTACGAGAAATGCCGTCTGCGTTGCGCTCAGATGAAACGCTTCGCGGAACCGTGGCGCAAACGCGCTGATCAGGCCCCAGGCCGCAAAGCACAGGGCAAACGAAGCCGTTGCAAGGGTGAGTTGCCAGTTGGCTGAAGATCTGTTTTTCGGCACGTCTGACGACATGATGGCAGCGACCCTTCCGCTACAGGAGAATTCCGTCGCAGAGAACGAAGGGTCGGAAGGGAATCTCAGCATACCTCTCCGCGCCGGTTCCCGCAAAACGAATCAGCAAGGTCACCGTCGTGCCGGTTGTGTTCGAGTTTCTCGTTCCCTCAAATGCAGGCACCGGCAACTTCTGGCTAATCAGAGTTTGTAGTTGCTACGAACTGAGGCAGGCTAATCATCATCGGCTCGTTCACGGCATGGCTCTTCTGCAATAGGAATGTGCACAGCATATTTATGCTGAAGACCGAAAGCGCCGTCAGTTCGATTAGCGCGGAAGCCGGCAGAATATGCCAAGCCCATCCTGCGTAACCCTCGTATGCGATGACCTCGCAGGACACCCGGAGGGTGCACCCGATGGTAAGCAGCAACAGTCCGATGAACATCAACTTCGGACTCCACAGCAGCCGCATCCCGGCGAATGCCGGCAATATCCGTTGCCCCACCGCCAGAATCGTGATCCCGACGAACCCGACCGTGAGGGCATGGCGCGAAGCGCCCCAAAATCCGCCAGAGGTATCCCATCGGCTCGCGGCTGCACCGACCCCTGCCGCGATCAGTAGCCAACCGTAGGCCGTTCGAACGAATAGGGGAAAGCTCCTATGAATGCCGCGAATTTTCGGCTTGTGCTCGTTTGGGTCAAAGATCCGAATAGCAAGCACCGAAAAAAAGGCGGCTGCCAATAGAAGGGCACTGGCCCATGTGAACTGTCCACTAGCGGTGCAACCCACTCCGAGAAAATCGAAGGCTACCGCACCGAACAAAAATGCCGGGCGAATCGGCCTCAGACCTAGGAAGACACGCATCCACTTGGCACTGAAGCCCCAAACGAACGGTACCAAAAAGCCCCAACCTAGGAGCGCAAGATAGCGCTGATCAAAATTCCGCGGGAAGGCGGGGTCAACGCCATGCAGGGCCACGAGAATGCTTTCTACCAGGTTCGTGCCGAGCGAAAGCAGAAATCCCACCGTTGCGCTCAGGACTACCCAAACCCACGGTTCCAGCCCTCCCTTCGAAGAGTCCTTGGGACGGTGCCGAGAGACGATGCCAACGAAGATACAGAATGCCATCAACTCTAGAACGCCAGCACCTGGGACGAGCACGCGCCATTCCCAGTTGTACACTGTTGCTGCCCATCGCACCGCGACACCCAGCGTCCACAACGCCCAACACACCCACGCCGCCCAGATTATTCTCGTCGCACGCTCCCGTAGTTTTGGGATCGAGTAAAGGCCGATGCCGAGAAGAAAGCTGCCAACCCAACCGAACACCTGGGCGTGACCGTGCGCCTGCAGCCACGATGCCGGAATCGAACCTCTACGCTCCGGCCCGCTGATTTGCAAAAGGTTCCAAACGCCTAGCAAAGTGCCGGGAAAGAGCATGAAAACCAAGCCGGAGGAGATGAACGCCATGAGAAGTTTAGACATGGCAGCCTCACGATCACGCATGGCCCGCAAGGCCTCCAAGACACGCGGATCTGCGCTGAACCCTTTCAACGGTCCGTTCTCCCCGTTCATGGCTGGCGCGATCCTCAGGCACACAGCATTTCCAGGTTAACCGCGCGAGGAAAGAGAATGTTGTTCTCGAGATGAATGTGCTGGTGCAAATCCGCTTCAAATTCCTGAAGCGCCTGATAGAGCCCTTTGAAACTCACGCAGGCGTCCGGGGGCACGGTGTAGCCGTTTGCCACCTCTCGCATCCGGTGCAACAGCTCCCCAGCGGAATCGTGCTCCATCACCATCATTCGCACTGGGTTCTGGACCGTGCCGAACATCGGCGGGGCCAGCCGGCTTCCGCAACTCACCGCACTCTCCAGTTGTTCGATATAGGGGAAGAGCATGCGCTCCTCCTTCATCAGATGCAGGGTTAATTCCTCAGCCAAGGCCTGGAACGACGATTGAATCTGCTCAAGCTCGCCGTGATTTTGGCCATGTGCACCGACTACCCTCGCGAACAGCGGAACCAAGCGCTGAATTTCCTGTCGAACAAAACCGTGATGCCTTGCCACAATGTACCTGGTCAGCTCAGCGAGCGAAGCGTTTTGCCAGTCACGGCCCTCCCGTTGAGGTGACGGCGGCGCTTCAAGAGCGTCCGCAACTTCGCGGATGCTCACCTTTGCCGCAGAGCAGGCCTGAGCCAATGTTCTTTCTCCTCCGCAGCAATAGTCGATTCCGAATATCTCAAAGATACGTGCCGCCGCGGGGTTTCTGCTCGCCAGGTCCCGTACTGTCCGCTCGCCAAGTGATGGCATGATGCCCCTCCTGTAACGCAACCCTTACGAGTATCGGGGCTAAAGGCGCTGCGGGATATGACTTTAGTCACAGTCTCGTATGGGTCAGTTGGATCATGGGACGGAGGCATACCCATTTGTGAACTGCGCCAGGTTCACCGGATAGGATTTCGGCCGATCTTTAACGAAACCTTGTGGGTCGCAAGATAAGAATGGCTAGTTTGTGGTGTGAGCCCCATCGCAAACACACTTAAGACCACAAAGGTCAGACAGCAGATCACGATAAGATTCCCCCGGCGAAAAGCAGCTTCGGTGGCCGGCTTGACGCGTATCAGGAGCCACGGTTGGCGATCGGAATAGCTACCCCTATGCACGACGCTGTTGCGCCCCAATCCTGGGAGATCGCTGTCATTGCGTGGCAGTGAAGGCCCAAAAAAGCTTCAACCATTCCTAAAAGTAAGATGTATCGTAATACGATATGGTTGCCGAGCAGAAGTGTAAAGAGGCAAGTTATTGCACCTGCAAGTTTAGTTCCGGATCGTCATGGTGAGACGGGGCAGGTGGTGCTGCGGACAGATACTCAAACACGTGTTTCACGACGCGATCGCAACGATGTCCCATCAATGGAAAGGCTTCCTTCGTGCTCATTCCGACCCGTTCGAGCAGCACTCGACGCAGTAAAGACCGGCCGCGATGCAGACGCACCTTCACGTTCTCCTTCGGTGAGACCGAGCGCTTGTTTCGAAGATACTCAGTTCTTAAACGTCCCGAAGCATCAACACTGGCTTTCAGAGGGAGGTCGCACGACTTGCAACGCGCTCTGTGGGGCTCGAGTCGATGTTGGAAAGAGGGAGTTCACCGATGGAAGGCTGCCAATTATGATGCACTCCCGTCGCGTATTTCTCTTGCGGCAGACAGGACTTCAGAGACGACTTCATCGATGTCAGAGTCCGTCGTACGGTGATTCACGATGCAGGCCCGCAAACAGAATTTCGAATGCAGGGTGGCGTTGGAAAGATAAACACGCCCGCGCTGGTTGGTTCGCCGAAGGATTTCGAAATTGACTCGATCCAGTTCTGGACGCGCCGCATTGCGATCACCCACATATCGGAAGCACACTGCACTAAGCTCGATTGGTGCGACCAATTCGAGCTCGGAACTTTTTTCGATCAGCGAGCCCAATCGCTGAGCATGCCGTAGGTCTTTCTTGATAGACTCGCGGAACGATTCAAGTCCGTGATACCGGAGCGAGAACCACAGCTTCAGCGCGCGGAATCTTCGAGACAGCTCGATTGATTCTTCGAAGTAAACGTGACTCTCGATGGGATCTTGGCCGAATGGGCGAACATAATCACCGCTCTGGGCGAACGCCGCGCGTGCGGATTGCGGATCGCGATGCAGCAGGCATCCGCAATCGAGGGGTTGATAGAGCCACTTATGAGGATCCAGCGCCAGCGAGTCTGCTTTCGCAATTCCGGAAAATTTTTCTGGCACCGCGATTGCCGCTAGCGCACCGTAAGAGCCATCTATGTGAAGCCACGCTCGGTAGTTGGCTGCGATCTCCGCAACGTCACCCAGTGGGTCGAGTGCTCCTGTGTTTACAGTGCCCGCTGTCGCCACGACTGCCAGGGGCACAATTCCAAGGTCCTGGTCTCTTCGCATACCTGCCTCGAGCGCTTCGGGAATCATTCGAAAGCTTTCATCTACTCGAATGAGCCTTAAGTTCCCGCGGCCGATCCCTAATAAACTCACGGCCTTCGAAATTGACATGTGCGCTTCAGTTGAGGCATAAACCGCATGCGGCGCCGTGGCACGGACCCCACATTCATTGGCCGCAAGCTTTGCTTCCCTCGCCATTGCCAAACCCATTAGGTTTGCGGAAGAACCCCCGCCCGTTAGAATCCCTCCGAACTGACCGCAGCCGATGGCTTGCGCAATCCAGCCAACGACCTCCTTCTCAATCGTGACGGCGGCCGGTGAAGAGCGCCACGCCGTGACATTTTGGTTCAGCACACTGCAGAGCAGATCCGCAACGGCCGCTGCTGGCTCTCCGGAGCCCAGCACATAGCCGAAAAAGCGGCCATTTTGCGCGCGCGAGTACCAGGCCGTATCCTGGAGGCCGCGGATTGCCCTCTCGGGGTCGCCTTTTTCGGGAGGTGTATTGCGGAACTGTTGTTCGATCTCCGCGCCGGTTCCTTTCGCCGGAATGGCTCGGTTGGAAAGGCCCTTCAGATAGTCTGCAGCGATCTGTGAAACACGCTCCGAAAGCTCGCAAAACTCTTGGAGAGACATGTCGATGAGGTTCATCGCACGCGATTCTACCGCGAAGGGGCAGGCCGATTTGCAACAATCTAAAGTGGGGAGCTCGCGAGAACCACACAGCAATGTCACAATATCGCTCTGGACCACCTCCATGAGTCTCTAAAGCGTGTGCTTAGATTCTGGCGGCACTGTGAAGGGCCATAGAGCACATATTAGAGCAGTATCGCGATTATGAATCGCGCGTGGTCAAGTGCTGGGTTCGCTACGTCAGTGAACGGGTCAACCGCGTAGCATCGTCTGAGTGCGTGAGGGTCGCCCCGCTGCAATCCATATAAGAGGTGTCTTGCTTCTTTCTTCAGATGATCCAGAGTCAGAATATGTGGCGATGCAGCATGCTCGCACCACCTCCCACGTCAGGAGACAACAGTGTGTTCCGTCCGGATGTGACCGTCTTCACTGGAGGATTAAGTCAGGAATAAAAATGCCCCAAGATGCTCTAAATCCTGGGGCCATTGTGGGATCGGACAGGGTGCCCGTCCGAGTTGCCATATTAACTTCTATTCTGATTTCCCCGAGGCGGACTGTCGTTGCCTCCCGTCAGTTCTAGAGTTGACTCAGGGCAATCTCACTCGACAACCTGCCGCAGATGCACGAGCGCGGTCTCGTCCTTCCCGTTTTACACTTGGAACCGAACGCCATCCGTGCGATTGATGATTGCCTTCACAACAGCGTCAAAGCTGCACGGTAACGCTCACGGGGGAATGCTGTCAGCTGGTTACCGAGCGGAAGCAGCCTGGGATTACTTGTTTACTCACGACGGAGAGCCCGTGAGGGACTTTCGCTGCGCCTGGGAAGCTCTGACAAAGGCCGCGGGAGCGCCCGGTTTGCTGTTCCATGACTTCCGCCGCTCGGCCGTTCGGAACATGATTCGCAGGGGCGTTCCGCAGAAAACCGCGCGCTCTATCTCGGGCCACAAGCCAGACTCGGTATTTGCGCGTTACAATATCGTCTCTGAGGCGGACATACAGGATGCGGCTCGCAGATTGAGGAGGGCGCGAAGGCCGCGCTTTCGGGCTCAATTCATAGTTGAGCCTCAAAAGGACTCCGAGCGGGAACAGGAGAAACTCAAAAGCCTTCCTAGTGATAGACTTAGGAATCGTGCGGGAGTGGCGGAACTGGCAGACGCGCAAGACTTAGGAACAAGATCCCGCGCATTGCAAGCAAAGGACCTATTCGGAAAACACGCCACTTAACTTACAAGAGTTCGTAAGAGTTCACCAGAGTTCGTACTTCGATCATTCCAACTTGATTCCAACCGATGTGAAGTACAATTGAGTTCCCACCTCTGCCGGGAGACCGGCAATGTCACACCTGACGGGAATCGCATTTGAATCACCGGAAGTCCAATTGCAGAAGCTGGGCGAACGTCTGCGCCTCATGAGCGACGAGGAGCTGGTCAAGTTTGGCAAGACGGTTCGCGGCTTGAGTGCGCCGAGGGTTGGCGTCGTGAATGACCCTTGGCCAGCGCAATTGCAGGAGGCGCGTGCGGAGTGGAGGCGCAGGCACCCGAAAGCGCAGTGATTATCTGTGCCAGGCGCAAGCCCGAGGAGGGCGGATTCCCCTGCTTACCCGCGATTCAGGACGACGATGGAATACGAGTCGGCAATCCGGAAGTTATGGCTGCTCTGGAGCATTTCCAGGACTGCCCGCGAGCAACGACAGTCCACGTTTGGAAATTAGAATACACATTAAGGAGCCACTCGAATTACGTCCTTAGCCTCGCTATCGCGCTCACTCCTCCACACTAGCAGATCGGGAATTTTTCGAGGGTCGGGAAAGACCCAGCGCACAGCCCCAGCAGGAAGCAGCGGTACATACTCCAAGTTCACTCTGCATAGTCTAGGACAGCAAACTATTCGAGCCATTAGTTCAGGTACCATTTACAGCGATGCTCTCCGATGTTAGGCTCTGGACAGGTAAGATACTGACACTAATAAGCTTATCAGTGTTCTCGACATACTGCAGTTTTGTCCCAGAGGTGAGGCCTGGCATGAAGCAGCTCTGTCCTTTGATCTTGGGTATTCTGTCCTTGATCTTGATCTCCTGTGGAGGCGGTAGCGCTCCTCCGAATCCACCTTCCGATCCTTCTGCCGTGACAGTCTCAGTATCTCCCTCCTCGGCGTCGCTGCAGATCAACTTTACTACCCAGAGCAGTCAGCAGTTCCTCGCCACCGTGACAAACGCGACGAATTTGTCGGTGACTTGGCAAGTTAATGGAGTGACTGGCGGCAACGCTTCGGTGGGAACGATTACGCCCTCCGGTTTGTACTACACACCGGCGGCGGTGCCCAGTCCTAATCCAGTGACGGTAACGGCCGTTTCCGTGGCCGATCCGACAAAATCCGCTTCGGCTTCGGTAACTATCATGCCACCCGTGGCGGTCTCCATCTCGCCTGCGACCTCAAACGTGCAGTTTGGCGGGACCCAGCAGTTCACAGCGACAGTGCAAAACAACAGCAACACAGCGGTCACCTGGCAAGTAATATACTCCACACCCTTAGGAAGCATCTCCAGTAGCGGCTTGTACACAGCACCGGCCAGCGGCGCTCTATACTCGATTGTACTGATCTCCGCCACGTCTGCTGCGGACTCGCGTGTGACTGCCCAAGCGACGATTATTTTGACCGGCCCTCCTGGCCCCAATGACTCCGAACTACAGGGTCAATACGCCTTCTCGCTCAAGGGAGAGGACTTCTTCGATGCTGCACACTATCCTCAGGAGCCCAAGACAATCGTCGGTAGCTTCCGAGCCGACGGGTTAGGCAACCTAGAGGGCGCGGTCGACATTGTCTTAGTCACAACATCAGGGCAAGCGCTGACGGGAGCGATAAGCCCCAGCCACGCGAAAATTGCAGGTGCATACACGGTTGGAGCGGATGGTCGGGGTAGCTTGGCCCTTTTCTCGACAGACCCGAATGTAGGTTTAGGAGATGGTTACTTTCTTCCCACCTGCCGGTTTGCTTTGGGAACGGTGGTTCAAGGTGTGGCGACGCAGGGGCGCATCATTGAGTTCGATAGTTCCCCGGTGAATACCGGATTCACCTGGATGGCGGTTACCGGGACCATCGAGAAACAAGACCCGTCGGCGTTCTCTACCACGGCAATAAACGGAGATTTTTCGTTTGGTTTTTCTGCCGACTCCTTCAGTGCGTTTGCCGCAGTCGGAAGGTTCCACGCCGACGGCAGTGGAAACATTTCGGCCGGTTCATTGGACACCAACGCGACTCCGCTCTTGCTGAGCAACCAATCGTTCACCGGCTCTTACGGTTCAGTTGATGGCGACGGGAGGGGAAGCGCTATTTTGGTTATCCCTGGTGTGGGAAATGTCACAACCGCCTTTTACGTAGTTTCCAACACGGAACTATTGTTCATCGGAGCAGGTATCCCGGATAACGGCGGCACGGTTCACAATGGATCCGTGGCATACAGCGGTTTCTTCGCCGGGCCAGCTCTTCGGCAGACCGGCGGGCCCTACACGAATGCTTCATTGAGCGGCAGCAGCGTCTTCCAGTTGACTGGTATGAACGCGAGTGGGACCTCCACGGAGGAACTGATCGCTGGTGAATTCGTCGCCGATGGTAAGGGGAATCTGACGGGAGTCATGGATGAAAATATCAATGGCTCCGTTTCTTTGAACACGGTGATTACCGGCAGCTACACCATCGGCGCAAATGGCAGGGGAACTCTAACGCCGCAGGGCGGCGGCGAACCGTTTGTTCTTTACATGGTAAGCCCGGGCCAGGCCTTTTTGCTGGATCCACCTCCTGGTGATCCCCAGATTGGCTTGCTGCAGCCGCAAGCGAGCGGTCCGTTCAGCAATACTTCCATTTCCGGAACCTTTTTGGGGGGCACGTTGCTCATCGCTGAGGTGTTTGACAGTTTGAGCGCTGGCACCGTCACAGCCGCCGGAGAGTTCACTTTTGACGGAGCTGGCAACGGTAGCGGAACGGGAGACCTCAGTGCCAGCCGTTATATCAACTCTACCGTGGGGTACATGTCTCCGGATCAGCCGTTCGCCGCGACCTACACAATTGCTGCGAACGGCAGAGGTACAATGACAGTGACTTCGCTGGCTGGCGGCCCCTACGTCCTGTATGTCATATCGCCGACAAGCTTCTTCACCATGTATGTGGGGCCGATTACGTCGATTAGCGTACCAAGCTTGGTCTTTACAAAGTGAAGTAAACTGCTAGCTTTTGGCTGGTTTATGTCTTGGCTTCAATGGCTTCTCGTGCCAGGCTTTTTGCAGCTCGCCCGGCTGCAAGTGCGGATTGCCTGAACACTGCTCCTCCGGCGAATACGTATCGCGGCGGGGCGCGTTCGCAATCACTTCCGTGGCCAGCGGCTGCTTTGGCTTCCCTTCGTGCTCGCTCATGGCTTCCTCCTGTCGCTTACCGCTTGCGCGTCTTCGGAGCTCTCTCACGATTGCGCGCATCTCTAAACGCGGAATAAGTGACCCGCTCGGTTGGAATATTGCCCCAACCAAGATCGTCGCTGATATCCTCGATGGTATCGGCTAGTTTCATAGGATCCATCTTGCAGAGTGCCGAGCAGACCTCAGGCGCAAAGCTCAAAAATAACGCGATGTCTGGCCCATTGCGCATGCGGAAGATTTGATCGCGGGCTGCCAGAGGGATCTCGGTCGGCTGATTGACAAGCTCGCTGAAATTCGGCTGCTGCTTCTTAAATTCCTGCACGCGCCGGTCATATTCCGCCGCATTTTCCATCAGCTCGCGGCCAGGCATAACGCCTGACAGGTTCTGCACGTCTTCCGGCGCATGCTCAATCGTCCCATCGTCACTCACAACGGGCTGGCGCGCTGTGGACACCGTGATGGATACGGTATGGTAAGGCGCGAAGGTAGCCATTTCGCGCTCGGCTTTGGTGTCCGTGCTTTCAATCCTTAGGTTTTTCGCCATTTTCTAGGCCCTCCCATCGTTCCAACTTCATTCCTACCTGGCAGCAAGCCATTGATTTCATTGCCCTAAAACCAGCGCGTTAGACTAGTCGTCCAATGCGTCAAACCATCCAACTGTCTTTGCCGAGCACTTTTCCGCTCGGCCGATCCGAATCCTGGCCCACAAAGGCGCGTAATGAAGTCCTGAGGCGCTGTAGGCTCTTCCGCAATAATCCTGCGCGGCTCCTTTGTCTCCGCGGGCGCCGGCGGCGTGGACGGCGGCGGATTGCGACCGATTTGTTGGTCAATTGCTTTCTACGCAGCCCACTTGTTATTTGTA
>Ga0306920_100007678_pt1 | contig 14216 bp, 8 predicted proteins | sample flu12Cox44000170_FD_204666 | JGI IMG/M metagenome (GOLD analysis project Ga0306920, IMG submission 204666) | Lab enrichment of tropical soil microbial communities from Luquillo Experimental Forest, Puerto Rico - flux4day.12C.oxic.44.000.170 (v2)... | ecosystem: Environmental > Terrestrial >...
CAGCCTTGCCAAGCCCTTCAGGGTTACCGACGGCTCGCACTTCAGCCTCAAAGACATCGATCCAGGTGATACTCTCGACCTGGAAACCGAAGAAAAACCGCGAGCAAAGGAAGCCCTCGCCACGGGCGTCGAGGCGCTGGCCGAGTTGCAGGACATGCTCTACGCACAAGACCGCTGGGCGGTGTTGCTCGTTTTTCAGGCCATGGATGCCGCCGGCAAGGACGGTACCATCAAACACGTCATGTCTGGAGTTAACCCCCAAGGTTGCCAGGTGTATTCCTTTAAGGCTCCCTCGGCGGAAGACCTCAATCACGATTTTCTCTGGCGCTGCATGAAGTACGTGCCTGAGCGCGGGCGCATCGGCATCTTCAATCGTAGCTACTACGAGGAAACCCTCGTGGTACGCGTGCACAAGGAATTCTTGGAAAAGGAAACACTCCCGCCTGAGCTCCTCAGCAAAGACATCTGGAAAGAGCGATTCCAGGACATCCGTAGTTTCGAGAGATACTTGACCCGCAACGGCATAGTCATTCGCAAGTTCTTTTTGCATGTGTCGAACAAGGAGCAGAAGAAGCGTTTCCTCGAACGGCTCGACAATCCAGAGAAGAACTGGAAGTTCTCGGCCAATGACGTCAAGGAGCGCGCCTTTTGGGAGGATTATATGAAGGCGTACGAGGACATGATTCGCGAAACCGCCACGAAAGATGCGCCATGGTACGTCGTGCCGGCTGACAACAAATGGTTCAGTCGCATCGTGGTCGCTGCGGCCGTCATCGAGACGTTAGACGAGCTCGATCTACACTATCCGAAGGTTAGCAAGGAGAGGCTGAGTGAGCTCGCTGCCGCGAAGCGCACGTTGGAAGAAACAAAATAGCTGAAACACGGGCCGAGGCCGTCAGCTTCCAGACCGGTTAAAGTGCTTGTTGTTCTAGCGCCGCGGTGGAAGCTGGTTTTCGCTCGATCCCTTTCCTATGTTGGCGGCTCCAGCTTATCTGAAGCTGCGATCCATATACGGAGGGCCGAGGGAATAAATCCGCTGGCGCACTCTAAGATTGTCGTACTCGCGTGCACTCAAAAAAGCGTAGTGCCGGCCCTGAGGTCACGTTGCACATCTAGTTCCACTCACAACGTGAAAAATCATCTCCCTGAGCGTTCATAATTTGGTCCCTCCGCGATGAATCGGCCATCGTCTCGACGCAGGACGCGGCAGACGTTATCGCCGCGGAGAGATACTTGCGGTACATAACCTGCCCGAAGAAAGGAGGCCGGGTAGGTTGGATATAACCCCAGGGGCTCTCTCCTGAAATGTGTTGCTATGGACAAATCGGCCGTGCCGACGGTAGGTGTGCCGTGGCTTGGAATACCCTGGAATCGCCTTGATCACATGTGGAACGAGGAGAATGCTATCGTCATCAGCACCGTGCTCGTCGGGATGATCCCAACTAATAATTGTCAAATTACGCGCTCTGACATATGCAAAGAGTCGGTCCCTAGTCTTTTCCGGGTGAACTATGCGCTGTTCGAAGTGCGGAGCTGAAAATCCTGACAGGGCGAAGTTCTGCATCCGGTGTGCGTCACCCTTTGTGCGCCGATGCCCATCGTGCGACGCTGAGAATCCTCCAAATGCGAAGTTCTGCATGGATTGTGCGAAGCCGTTGCAAGCGGCAGCCATCCCGGCGCCGGCAGATGCCGCATCCGCGCGCCAAGCGCCTGACGGTGAGCGGCGTCATCTGACGGTTGTCTTTTCGGACTTGGTCGACTCGGCCGAGATCGCATCTCGTCTTGATCCTGAAGACTGGCGGGATATCGCCGCCCAGTATCAAGGAACAGCGGCATCAGCGGTAACCCGTTTTGGTGGTCATGTCGCCAAGTACCTGGGAAACGGTTTGATGGTTTACTTTGGCTGGCCGGAAGCACACGAGGACGACGCCGAACGCGCGATCCGCGCCGGCCTGCTGATAGTCGACGAAATTGCTGCGCTCAACGGGCGTCTTCCCCGTGCTCACCAGGTAAAGCTCTCGGTTCGCGTCGGGATCCATTCCGGCTCGGTGGTCATGGGCAAGGCCGGCGGCGCCGAAGCGGATGTCTTCGGCGACGCCCCCAATATCGCTTCGCGGGTCCAGATGGCCGCTGGGGCCGATTCGGTCTTGATCACCGCGGCTGTGCACGAACTCGTATCGGGACTATTCATAGTCGAGGATAGTAGTGCGCATCACCTCAAAGGAATCGAGCATCCGGTACAGCTCTATCGAGTGATCCAGCCCACCGTAGCACGCCGGCGCACGCATGGGGCAGCGGCCCGCGCCCAGACGCCGTTTGTGGGGCGCGAGGACGAGATGCGCCTTCTTCTCAACCGGTGGCAGCGGGCTTTCGAGGGCCGCGGTCAGCTCGCGCTGGTAATAGGGGAGCCCGGAATCGGGAAGTCGCGCCTGGTCGAGGAATTCCACGGGCGCATAAGAGACAATCCCCATCTGTGGGTCGAGTGCGCCGGCGACGAGTTCTCTCGGAGCACACCGTTTCAAGCGGTGACCCAGATACTCAACCAGGGCCTGGGTTGGCGGGGTGACGAAAGTCCCGAGGAGCGCGTCGCCCAACTCGAGCGTAACCTGGAACTCGCCGATCTCAAGCTTGGCGAAGCCGTGCCGCTCATCGCCGAGATGCTCGGCCTTCCGCTCCCGGATAAGTACCCGTCGCCAGTATTTGCTCCTGACCAGCGGCGTCGACGCTTGCTGGCCAACTTAACCGCATGGGTACTCAACGCAGCCCGGGTTCAGCCGCTAGTAACGGTGATAGAAGATCTCCATTGGATCGATCCATCGACGCTTGAGCTTGCCCACACGCTGGTCGAGCAAGCGGCGACCGCGCCGCTGATGCTGCTCTACACAGCGCGGCCCGAGTTCCGTGCGTCGTGGCCTATGCGGGCGCACCACGCGCAGCTCACACTCAGTCGCCTGAACGACCGTGATACGCGAGAGATGGTAGCTCACATAGTAACCCGTACCGCGCTGGCCCAGGACGTGATCGATACTGTAGTGAAACGTACCGACGGCGTTCCGCTATTCGCCGAGGAGCTGACGCGGCTGCTCCTGGAGGGGGACGGTCGTTCAGTGACGCGCGAGATTCCTGCCACTCTGCAAGATTCGCTTACGGCACGTCTGGATCATCTCGGGCCCGCCAAAGAGGTCGCCCAAGTCGGAGCAGTAATCGGACGTGAGTTTTCCTTTGAGTTGCTGCAGGCGGTTGGAGCGATGGACGAGAGGGAGCTCCAATCCGCCCTGGACAAACTAGTCGACGCAGAGCTCATTTATGCGCGCGGCATCGCTCCTGAAGCCACCTATCAATTCAAGCACGCGCTGGTTCGGGACGCCGCTTATGAGGGGCTACTCAAGACCAGACGCCGGGAACTGCACCTCCGGGTCGCGGAGATGATCACGCAAAATTTTCCTTCCGTAGTCGAGGAACAGCCCGCGCTGATCGCTCGACATTGGACCGAGGCTGGAGAAAAAGAGAAGGGCCTCGCTGCTTGGAAAAAAGCTGCTGAGAAAGTCTTCCAGCGCCGCGCATTCAAAGAAGCTGAGGAGGCATACCGGCAGGCGCTGGCCATCATCAGGAGCTTTCCGGAGACGAGTGAGCGTGATCTGCAGGAGCTGGAACTAATGATCCGGTTCGTTCAGGTGCTGCAGGCAACCAAAGGGTGGGCCGCGTCGGAAGCCGCTGAAGCGGCGGCGCACGCTCAAAGGCTGGCGGAAAAAACCAACAATTTCGTGCAGCTCGTCATACAGATGGCGGGATTGTTCGCGGCGCTCTTTACTGGCGGTGATCTATGGACGGCGAGTGCGGTCGCCGATCGGGTTCTGGACCTCGCCAAGCACGAAGGCGGTCCAGCTTGCTTGGGAACAGCATACGCCTGTCAGATCACCGTGCGCTACTTCAGAGGAGACTTCCACCGAGCGGAAGACCACTTCACGGCAGGCTCTGCGATGCTTGAGGCAGCGGGTAGGATTTTTTCATCTGCGCTCGGGGCCGGGTTCGGGTACGGAAGCCATATCGCTTGGATGCGGGGCTTTCCTGACACCGCTCGCGACCGAATGCGCCTCGCGATTGCTGCTGCCACCGAACTCAAGAGTCCTTTTGAACTGGCTTACACTCAGTGGCTTGCCGCTTCATTGCAGCTCTTTCTTCGAAATTTCGAACTAGCAAAAAGCGCCGCGGCGGCATCAGCTGCTTTGTCAGACGAGCACGGATTTCGGCTATTGTCTGCCGGCGCCAGATTTTACCTTGGCCTGGCGGAAGTCGGGGGCGGCCGCCACAACTCTGCAATGGACAAAGTCAATCTAGGGTTTCGCGGCCTGGAGGAAAGCCGGACGATAGCCGGCATGACGGTGTTTCTCAGTTGGCTCGCAATGGCGCAAGCGCTCGATGGCAAAACAGCTGAAGCACTCGAGACGGTGGAGAGGGCTTTGCAAGCGAACCCCGCAGAACTATACGTGTTGCCTGAGGCCATCAGGATACGGGGAGAATTGCGGCTGAGACACCAGCAAACAGAGGCGGCAGAAGCGGATTTCCGCGAGTCGATCGCGCTCGCGCAAAAGCAAGGAGCAAAGGCCTGGGAGCTACGGTCTGCGATGAGTCTTGCACGAGTCCTGAGAGAGCGCCGTGACCACACAGCGGCGCAAAGTCTCCTTGCTCCCATCTACGAATGGTTCACTGAGGGCTTGGACACCGCTGACCTGACGGACGCCCGGGCGCTGCTCAATGAATTGAAGAATCCAGCTTGACTGTCACCAGCGATGCGCTGTGTTCGGCGTTCGTGAATACTGGAAGGCCGCCGTAGCATCTGTTGGTTGACAAGGGTTCGACCCTGGGGGCCCAATGCGCTGTTGGAAGTGCGGAGCTGAAAATCCTGACAGGGCGAATTTCTGCGTCGAGTGTGCGGCACCGCTAGCGCGCCGATGTCCATCGTGCAACGCCACGAATCCTCCGACCGCCAAGTTCTGCCTCGAATGTGCCAAGTCGCTGGAAGCGGTAGGCATCCCGGCGGCGGGTGTCGCATCCGCTCGCCAAACACCGGACGGTGAGCGGCGTCATCTGACGCTTCTGTTCTGTGATCTGGTCAACTCCACCGAGATCGCAGCCCATCTCGATCCTGAAGACTGGCGCGATATCGCCGCCCGGTATCAAAGCACCGCGACAGCGGCGGTGACACGTTTTGGCGGCAACGTCGCCAAATATCTCGGCGACGGGTTGATGGTCCACTTCGGCTGGCCCGAGGCCCATGAGGACGACGCCGAACGCGCAGTCCGCGCCGCCCTCGGGATCGTCGACGAGGTCGCGGCGCTGAACGGACGCCTTGCGCCTCAACACCCGATAAAGCTGTCGGTCCGCGTCGGGATCCATACTGGCTCGGTGGTCATGGGCCACGGCGGCGGCACCGAAGCCGACGCGTTCGGCGACGTCCCTAATGTGGCCTCTAGCGTGCAGTCAGCCGCGCAGCCTGACTCGGTGTTGATTACTGCCGCGGTTCACGATCTCGTGTCGGGACTATTTGTAGTCGAGGACTGTGGGGAGCAGCGACTCAAAGGCATCGCGTATCCGGTCCGGCTCTATCGAGTGATCCAGCAATCTGTAGCGCGGCGCAAGCATAGGGCGGCTATCCGCGAACAGACGCCATTCGTGGGGCGCGAGGACGAGATGCGCCTGCTTCTTAACCGATGGGAGCAGGCATGCGAGGGCCGTGGGCAGCTCGTATTGGTGGTAGGCGAGCCCGGAATCGGGAAGTCGCGCGTGGTTAAGGAATTCCGTGGGCGCATCAGAGACAATCCCCATCTGTGGGTCGAGGGCGCCGGCGACCAGTTCTTCCAGAGTACGCCATTTCACGCCGTCACTCAGATACTCGACGAAGGGCTGGGTTGGCACGGCGACGAAAGTCCAAAGGAGCGCGTCGCCTTACTCGAGCGTGGGCTGGAACTAGCCCAGATCAAGCTCAACGAAGCACTACCGCTCATCGCCGAGTTGCTGAACCTGCCGATACCCGAAAAGTACCCGCTGCTGACCTTCACACCGGACCAAAAGCGCAAGCGGTTACTGGCGAACCTGACGGCCTGGCTGCTGAACGCCGCGCGTGTTCAGCCTGTAGTAATAGCGATGGAAGACCTGCACTGGATCGATCCATCAACCCTCGAACTAACACAGATGTTGGTCGAACAGGTGGCTACCGCGCCGCTGATGCTGCTGTACACGGCGCGGCCCGAGTTCCGTAGGCCGTGGCCGATGCGAGCGCATCATGCGCAGATCACTCTCAGCCGGCTCGAGGACCGCTATACGCGGGAAATGGTTGCTGGCGTTGTAGCCCGCGCGGCGCTCACCCAGGATCTGATCGAAACCGTGGTGAAACGCACGGATGGCGTGCCGCTTTTCGCTGAGGAGCTGACGCGGCTGCTCCTCGAGGGCGACGCTCATTCCGTCTCCCGCGTGATTCCTGCCACTCTGCGCGACTTGCTCACAGCGCGTCTGGATCGTCTAGGCCCCGCCAAAGAGGTCGCCCAAATCGCAGCGGTGATCGGACACGAGTTCTCCTTCGAGTTGCTTCAGGCGGCCGCATCGATGGGCGAGACGGAGCTGCAGTCGAGCTTGGAGAAACTAGTAGACGCAGAACTTATATATGCACGCGGCATCGCTCCGGAAGCCACCTACCAGTTCAAGCACGCACTGATTCAGGATGCCGCCTATGAGGAGCTGCTCAAGACGAAACGCCGGGAACTGCACCTCCGCGTCGCACAGACGATCAGCGAGAGTTTTCCCGCCGACGCCGAAGAGCACCCGGAAGTAATCGCCAGGCATTGGACCGAGGCCGGAGAAAAGGAGTTGGCGCTGGCCGCCTGGAAAAAAGCTGCGGAAATCGCATTTGAGCGCCATGCATTCAAGGAAGCTGAGGAAGAATATCGGCAGGCGCTCACTATCATCAGAACCCTTCCAGAGACAAGCGAACGCGAGGCGCAGGAACTGGAACTAATGATCCGGTTCGTGCAGGTGCTGCAGGCAACCAAAGGATGGGCCGCCCCGGAAGCCGCTGACGCGGCCGCTCGCGCTCAAACGCTGGCGGAAAAGACCAACAATCTAGCACAGCTCGTCCTGCAGACGACCGGGCTGTTTGCCACGCTCGTTGCTAGTGCTGACTACCCGACGGCGAGCGCGGTCGCCGATCGGGTTCTTGATCTGGCCAAGCGCGAGGGCAGTCCGGCTATCTTGGGTGTGGCACATTCCTGCCAGATCACGGTCTGCTACCTGCGAGCAGATCTGAACGGCGCGGAGAACTACTTCGCAGCCGGCTCTACGATGCTCGAGCCGGCCGGCAAGATCTTTTCATCTGCGCTGGGGGCCGGGTTCGGCTACGGAAGCCATACCGCGTGGATGCGGGGATTTCCAGACACCGCCCGCGACCGAATGCGCCGGGCGATTGCCGGTGCCACCAACCTCCAGAGCCCCTTTGAACTGGCTTATGTTCAGTGGCTGGCTGCTGGCTTGCAGCTCTTTCTACGGAATTTCGAACTAGCGAAGACTGCCGCAGCGGCGTCGGTTGCCCTATCAGATGAGCGCGGATTCCAATTATTCGCGGCAGGAGCGAGACTCTTTCTTGGCCTGGCGGAAGCTGCTGACGGTCACCAACTCGACGCCGCGATGCCAAAGATCTACTCGGGGTTTCGCGGCCTTGAAGAGAGCATGCTGGGAAGTACAACCTCGTTTCTCGGTTGCCTCGCGGCGGTGGAGGCGCTGGCCGGAAAAGCGGCCCAGGCGCTCGAGACGGTGGAGAGGGCGTTGCAGGCGAACCCCATAGATTACGCACGGCCTGAGGCCATGCGGATCCGGGGAGAGTTAAGGCTAAGCCAGCAGTGAACCGAGGCCGCAGAGGAGGACTTCCGCGATTCGATCGCGTTTGCGCGAAATCGTGGAGCAAAGGCGTGGGAGCTGCGGTCTGCGATCAGTCTTGCACGGTTGCTAAAGGAGCGCGGAGAGCGCACAGCGGCGCAAGATCTCCTCGCTCCCATCTACAATTGGTTCACCGAAGGTTTCGATACTGCTGATCTGAGAGAGGCCAAGGCTCTGCTGGAGGAACTGGCCACCTAAACCAGGGTGGGGAGAATGCGCTGCGTGAAATGCGGCACCGTCCAAAGCTAGTCGCACTTTTGGTCCGGCACGATGAAACTGCCATCAACTTCTCGCAATCGTCGGGCGCAAACGGAGTCGTGGCTGAGATGATGAAAGTATCGAAGCCGAGTTCGGGCGCCTGGCGAGCGCGACCGTCTTGATGCCATCCGCCGGCGATTGGCGACGGATTATCGCTTCGGAATTGCCGGCCCGCCAGCCCACAACTCCTCATGCCCTCGGTACCGCTGGGTAACGACGGTGTCCTGAAGCGCGCGAGCCCGTCGTAGCCGTAGTACCGCAACGACAGAGGGGGGCGTGAGCGCCCCCCTCTCTCTCCGTTTGATCAATATCTCAGTGCAGTTGGGTGATAAAGGTCCCCCAATTGGCGAGCTGACCCGTGGCGACCGTCTTGAAAGGAATCATCTCGTTGGCGGTATAGTAAAACCCGGTTTTGGCATCGACGACCGCCGCACCGTAATCGCCCCAGCGGCCGACTTGGCCCGGGCCGGGGCCGGGGCAGCCGGTAAAGCCGTCATCTGAGGCCTGTCCCTGGCCCGTGATGACGATGGGCCCGGTGGGGGCTGTTCCGGCGAATTGGATGAAGGCGGCACTCGGAAAGAGCATGCTGTTGTTGGTCACGGTAAACCCCATCGCGCCGTCGCCGGTTTTGTTCAAGCCGAACGCCGGATAAGACAGACTGAAACCGTTGGGCGGTATGACAAACCCCTGGTTAAAGACCGTAGCAGAGGGGACGCCGATGCTGCTCACTGAGGGCGTCAGGGCGAACCATGCGATCACGTCGCGATTAAGCTGGTTGGCGTCTGGGGAGCCGAACGCCATGGTGCCATAGAGCCTGCCGCTGGCCTGCTGGACGGTAGCCTGGAAAGCCGCGAAGCCGCCATCAAGCAACGGTGCTGAAGTGACACCCTTCGATTTGCAGAAAGGGCCGACGACGTTGGGCTGCGTCGAGGGAACGGTGGCACCACCGTAGGTTTCGACAGGGACATCGACAGCTAACCCGCGCAAGGATCCGGGATTGCTGACGATGTTGTTCGTGTTGGAGATTGCCCAGACCCGGACGTTGTTCGTGCCGTCAACATCTTTGCGCGTCTCCAGCAGGTACTCGGTGCCGTTGGCGGCGGTGACAAAGGGTTCGCCTGGCGCCGGTATGCTGGGCTGCACGGTGAAGTCGTTGGGAAACGTCAGTCGCTCATAGATGAAGCCGGCCCCTGCGTTGAGCTTTGACTTCGGCAGGACATAAGCCGCAGCCCCGACGAAGCCCCCGCCGGTCTTTGTGTTGAACAGATTGACGTCGATGACGAAGATGTTCTGATCGTAACCGGCCTTCGGGTAATCCGGTAAGCAGTCTTGGCCGCCGCAGCCTGCCAGATCGCTGCTGAATGCCCTGATATGGTAAATGAAATATGAACCGGTGGGGTTGCTCGTCTGGCTGATGGCGACTGCGATGTCTTCGATAGTGGTGTTGTTAAAGACTAACTCGTCGAGGAACCAGCGCTGGGTCGTGGGATCGAAGAAGGCTTGGGTGTCAGTCAACCCGGTGCCGGCCGGGGCTTGGAAGAACAGCGAGGTGGCGATCAGCCCCGTCAGTGGGGCGCCGGTGGTTGTGTTGAAGACCCGGATAACGTTGTTGACGATTTCGACGGCCTCGTTATTGTAAACGGCCAGCCCCTGATCAGGCGGTTCGAGTTCGAAGTGATTGGCCGTAATATTGTCGGCTTCGACGATGCCGATGAAGCCCTTGATATTCGCGAAAGACGGGCCGAACGCCTCTGCGCTGACGATGTCCGCATTCGGCTCGGCGATCAAGGGCAACGCATTGAGGGTCGCCTGGCTTGGCGCCGAGGTCAGGCTGCCGTCCGGCAGGCGATGGACAGGTTGCTCCACTGGCGATGCGCTCTGCTGCGCTTCCAGCGCCTGCCGATTGGCCTCGCTGGCCGCCAATTCGGAGACCGAGACCTCCCCTACCAAGGTGGCAGTGGAGCTCGAGACCGCCGTGCGTAATTCGCCGGCTGTGGCGAGCCCGGAAGCCGAGAGTGCCGCCATAAATGCAAGTGTAGTGGTTCTGATCAGTCTCATACGGAATCCCCAAATAGGCACCAGCCTAGTGTAACGATTCACGAGCTAATCCTCCCGTTTGGATTTTGGTTGAGGCATAGCATTTCCCTAGCATCGTCCTAGCCTCAGCACTTTGGCCTCGGGCTCCTGCTCTGCCATACAGAGGTGTCTTCGACTACAGCGTTTCTCTTCTGCTCAGACTTGGACCCACAAGGCACTATGAAGCATAGAAATGAGTCACGGAAATTCCCCCAGACGCCGCGAACCATACCACTTCTGACCTTATTTCAAACTTTCGAGCCTTAGCTACACTAATAAGACCAAGGATGCAAATTTTCGGCAGGGCTCGCCATCTGATTATACCGGCGCCATCATTTTGGTAAGAGCCTTATGCTGCTATATTGATGCCGTGATATGGCCTGAGCAATTAAATCGGATATCATGGCAGAGATGTTTTCTAATCCTTCTACTACTGGCTGGAGGCACTCAACTTATCACCGCTATTGATTCTCCGGGCTATGGCCAGCGCTTGGGTATTCTTGTAGGGAGCGTCACCAAAGGGCCGCTTTCCCCCGTCGAGCAGCAGCCAGGCGGAGCGCCCCCCTCTATGGGGGTCGCCGGCGCCCGGATCGACATAGCAACTGCGAAGGGAAAACCGTTGACCTCAGTCGTAACCGACTCGGGCGGAACTTTTAGGGTTCAGCTCCCGCCCGGAACCTATAAGCTTACGATGCCTTCCCTGTATGGTGCGATGTTCGCGAATGATCTGCCCGCAATCGTTACAATCGCGGCCAGTGAGGTGAAGCGGGTCGATATTCATCTCGATACCGGTATACGTTGATCAGAGGTATACCTGCTCGGCCTTTGAGAAGGCCTTAGTCCCATCTGCGACGATGGTAAGTGTACAGGGCACAAAATTCTTCCTGAAATTCCAGCCGCCCATTACGTACGTTTATCGGCTTTGCGAATGGTCCCCAGTTCTGCAAATTCGCGGTGAATTAGATAAGACCAGCCTGAGCAGGACAGGATACGTTCGCGACGCTGTCCGCTCGATCTCGAGCATGCACTTTTAGCCGTATCTTAACGAGCTATTAACCTAAACAGACTTCCCCATTCAATCAGCCGTAACTCAACGCAATCATATTCGTGCCGCTCAGTTTTCACTTAGCCAACAGGGAGGAGTTATGCGCAGAAAATTCTTATTCCTTGTACGTTCGGGTCTCACAATGCTCACTACGCTGGGACTGGTGGTCTTGCAATCGGGAATTGCACTGAGCAACACAGCGACCCCGATTCAACATCTGGTGGTGATCTTTCAAGAAAATATCTCCTTTGATCACTACTTCGGCACGTATCCCAATGCCGCCAATCCGGCAGGTGAACCTCAATTTACACCATCGCCTAATAGCCCCAATGTCAACGGCCTCAACGGCGTCCTACTCAGCAAAAATCCCAACGCTCTCAACTCAGACAATGGCAGCGGCGCGGCCAATCCGTTCCGTTTGGACCGTTCGCAGAACCTCACAACGGATCAGAATCATGGCTATACGCCGGAACAGCAGGCCTTCAACTTCGGTCTGATGGATGCCTTTCCGGAATTCACCGGCGCCGCTGGTCCGCCACCGGACCCCCCGCCTAGCACTGTCAAGACCACAGGGTTGGTAATGGGTTATTTTGACGGCAACACAGTTACAGCGCTATGGAATTATGCCCAGAATTATGCACTCAACGACAACTCTTATAACACTGTTTTTGGCCCCTCGACCCCAGGCGCCCTCAACCTGGTCTCGGGTCAGACCAACGGTATAATCCAGACAGCGAATGGCCCTTCCACTGACTGGATCAGCGATGGTAATGGCGGACTGACTATGATCGGTGACGCCAATCCGCTCGGCGACCGCTGTTCGAGTGGCGCACAAGCAAGAATGGGCGGGCCAAACATCGGCGACCTGCTCAACCGCGCAGGTATCACTTGGGGATGGTTCCAGGGCGGATTCAACCTGAGCATCGTCAACCCCAACCGCACAACCGGTTGCCAACGCAGCAGTACCTCGACGTTAACCGGTGTCACCACGAACGATTACGTACCCCATCACGAGCCATTCCAATATTATGCTTCAACCGCCAACCTCAACCATTTACGACCGACCTCGCCGATAGGACAGACCGATCGAGCCAATCATCAGTACGACATCCAGGACTTCCTGGCCGCGCTCAAGGCTGGCAATTTACCGTCAGTAAGCTTTCTCAAGGCTATCGCTATCCAAGATGGGCACCCCGGTTACTCGTCGCCGCTAGACGAGCAACAATTTGTCGTCACAGTGATCAACATGCTTCAGCAAAGCTCCTTTTGGGACAGCACGGCTGTGGTCATCCTCTACGACGACTCCGACGGCTGGTATGACCATCAGATGAGTCCGATCGTCAACCACTCCGAGACGACCGCCGACCAGCTCACCGGCAAGAGCAGCTGCGGCGATGGTAGCAGCGCTCTGCCAGGTATCAACCCGAAGACGCTGCATGCTCAAGGACGATGCGGCTATGGTCCGCGCACGCCATTAGTGGTGGTCTCAGCCTGGTCGAGGATCAACTTCGTTGACCATACGCTGACCGATCAGAGCTCGATCACCCGCTTTATCGAGGACAACTGGCTGAACAGCAAGCGATTAGGTGCCGGCTCGTTTGATACTCTGGCCGGGACACTCAATAACATGTTCGACTTTCACCTTATGAGCCACACCAAGTTGATTTTGGATCCGAACACAGGTGAGCCAGTTCCTTAATACTGTGACGGTAGATAATTGAATCTTGGCTAAATTGGGCCCGCATGCGCATCAAGTGGTGTGCATGCGGATTTGGTGGTCACGCCCGTACCACCTCGTTACATTGCTTAAGCTCACGTTCAGTTGCGGAGGCTGCGCCTGACGGAGGCGGACGTTAATCCGGGTGCGGCCGTCGCCGGCTATAATGGCGCTGTTCGCAAGGGCGGGGTGTACTCGTACATATTGCGCGGCAGCCTGAGTGGATAATCCTTGCCGTCGCTGGCGACGTTGTGCTGTTGCTTGATCAGCACCGCCTGCAATTCCTATCTCGACATCCGCACAATCAGATCGGCTTGGTAGCTCGAATACACCCCGCGCTTGCGAACATCGCCGATGATCGCGCCGTAATAGCCCCCTGCCCTCGTGGCGTCGCGCTGATTTTTCAGAGCGATCGTGAGCTTGTCGAGAAATTCATCCTCGCTCACGCAGCGCGACAAATCGTCAGGATGCGCCCCCCTACCCTGCTCATTGCCGCTGTAGATGACGATGTTGTGATAGGGCGGATGCGACAGCACCAGGTCAGACGGCTTGCCTACCTCATCGAGAATGCGCCGCTTGAGGATGTTGAAGCCCGAATGCAGATCGAGGCCATGCGCCTCGATGCGCATCTCGCGCGCGACCTCGACAGACGTACCGCCGACCATCGGATCGGTGAACACGCACGGACGCAGAAATTCGAAAATCTGGCGGTAAATATAGCCTAAGCAGTTGCCGTGATAGCCGGGGGGCGCCTCACGCTGACCACCGTTACGCTTCCACCTCACACGCCGCCCAGGGCACCACGGTTGACCGCGTCATCGTCAACGTCGATCCACTGCGCAGCGCCCAGCTGGTCAACCGCAGGCAGTTTTATGTGTCGATAAGCCGCTCCAGGCACGACGCCAGGATCTACACCGACGACACCGAGGCGTTGCGGCGCGCAGTGGCGCGAGAGCCGCGCAAGGAAATCGCCCTCGACGCCGTCAGGCAGTGGCCGCCCCAGGGACTCAAGCCTGGCTTGACCTTATCTACATAGCTACGCATACTCACGGATATATATCTGCACAGGCACGTAGCTGTGAGGGGATGCTGATGTTCGTGACGGTTGCCAGCTACAAAGGCGGTGTGGGCAAAACCACCACCGCCATTCATTTGGCCGCGTATTTTCAGAATCTCGCCCCGACTTTGCTCATT
>Ga0306920_100007679_pt1 | contig 14216 bp, 9 predicted proteins | sample flu12Cox44000170_FD_204666 | JGI IMG/M metagenome (GOLD analysis project Ga0306920, IMG submission 204666) | Lab enrichment of tropical soil microbial communities from Luquillo Experimental Forest, Puerto Rico - flux4day.12C.oxic.44.000.170 (v2)... | ecosystem: Environmental > Terrestrial >...
CTCGCCCCGAACACACCGACATCGTCATTTTATCAGCCGTGGCTCAGGATCACAGAGTCAAGCATAGATCCGACTTTTGCAACGGTTACTTCTTTGTTGGCACCAACGCTAAGGGCGATCGCGTTCGGCGGAGACGTCAACTTGGTTGGTCGATTCAATTTATTTCCGTCGCCTACAGGCACGCTCGACCTTCTCGCCGCAGGCGCGCTGAATGCGTTGCAGTCAACTGGTGCCGCCACGGTCCTTGGTCTCGGCAGAGTAACGACCTGGAGCACAAGCGCGATTGATGTTTCCGACGCCGACCCGTCGGCGGTTCCTGGAATCGCCTCGCCGTTTGCGTATCAATCTTTGTTTCCATCTAACATTAATCCGAATCTATTTCGTCAGACGCAGAGCGGATTCTTGTCACCGGTCGAAATCCTCTTCAACGAGACCGGCTCAACCACTGGCACTGCCGGTGTGTTGCAAACCAAGCAGGCGCTTCACGCTGCCGGCTTGCTGCACAAAAACGATCTCGAGCCCATCCATATTTACGCTGGCACGGGCAACCTCTCAGGTTTGACGCTGTTCTCGCCCAAGGCAACGCGGATCATCGCCGGGCACGACATCACCGATATTGCATTCTACCTGCAAAATTTGAGTGCGAACGACGTAACCGTTGTTTCGGCGGGACGCGATTTGGTTGCCTATGACCCGAATTCACCGCTACGAACCGCCGCGCAAACCGGCGCCAACGCTCTTAATCCCGGCAGTGGGCCGCTTGCGGGAGATATTCAGATTAGCGGACCCGGCACACTCGAAGTCTTCGCCGGACGCAATCTCGATCTCGGCATTGGGTCTAACAACGCCGACGGAACAGCTGTTGGCATCACGAGCATCGGTAATGGACGCAATCCAGCCTTGCCGTTCGATGGCGCCGACATCATCGCCGGTGCGGGCATTGGAATTTCCAGCAACCTCGCGAATAGCCAACTGGATTTCGCCGCGTTTGAAACGCAGTTTCTCGACCCATCAAACCGCAGCGGATCGTCTGCACGTTATCTTCCAGAGCTCGGCAAGCTCCTTGGTCTAACCAACGCAGCGGATGCAGCCGTCTGGACCGCGTTCAAGCAGCTTCCGAAAGTGCAACAGGACACGCTTGCCTTGCGCATCTTCTACCTTGTCCTGCGCGATTCCGGCCGCGATCGCAACAATCCAAGCAGCCCCAATTTTCGCAACTTCGACAAGGGATTCGCCGCGATCGCAGCGCTCTTCCCAGATAGCGTGAAGTGGAACGGCGATATTTCATTGACATCGCGCGAGATCAAAACTGCCAACGGCGGGGACATCACGCTACTTGCGCCGGGTGGCCTGGTTACGGTCGGTCTCGCGCTCACCGGAAACCAGCCCGTTGATCAGGGCATTCTCACCGAGCACGGCGGCGACATTTCCATTTTCGCTAATGGTAGCGTGAGCCTGGGCACGTCGCGTATTTTCACATTGCGCGGTGGCAATGAGATTATCTGGTCGTCCGTCGGCAACATCGCGGCCGGTTCTTCGTCCAAGACTGTACTATCGGCGCCGCCGACGCGCGTCTTGATCGATCCGCAAACTGCCGATGTGAAGACCGACCTGGCAGGCCTTGCTACCGGCGGCGGAATCGGCGTTCTCGAAAGCGTAACCGGCGTTCCTCCGGGCGATGTCGATCTCATCGCGCCGGCCGGAGTGATTAACGCCGGCGACGCGGGCATTCGAGTGTCAGGGAACTTGAACCTCGCTGCCGTCCAGATCATTAACGCAACCAATATTCAGGTAGGCGGGACGAGCGTTGGTATTCCAACGATTGCCGCGCCCAACATTGGCAATCTCACTTCCGCTTCGAACGCCATCGGAGCGTCAAGTAACGCGGCTCAACAGTTTGCTGCGCAAAACAGCGGGCCAGCTCCGCAGGAGGAACTTCCGTCAATTATCAGTGTCGAGGTCTTGGGATACGGAGGCGGTGAAGGAGATGAAGACGAGCAAAAGCGAAGGCAGCAGCAGCAGCCAAATTCCGCCTTTGATCAGCGGCCGTATCGAACCGCGCACGACGCCTCGATTACTCGGGCTGCTCCCGTAAACCTTCTGATCCAATGATTGTGCATCATTTGAACGCGAAAACGTATGCTTTCCTCCAAATTGGTTTGATCTTGTCCCTTACCATTCTCGTCCCGTTTGGTTGCGGTCCGGCGAAATCGGAGTTCGAAGTCCACTTGCGCGACGCGGACAAAGGAAATCCCGACGCGCAATTTTATATTGGCCTGGCCTATGCGACTGGCAAAGGCGTGCCACGGGATCTGGCTCGAGCCGCCGAGTTTTATGCAAAAGCCGCAGAACAGGGCAACATCAAGGCAATGAACAACCTCGGCTCATGTTACGGTGACGGTGTGGGCGTTGCCCGAGATGATGCGAGAGCCGTCGAATGGTATCGCCGCGCAGCGGAGAAAGGAGCGAGTCTCTCGCAGGACAATCTTGGCATGATGTATCTGGAAGGCCGTGGCGTTGTCAAGGATGCGGGGGAAGCAGCTAAGTGGTTTCGAAAAGCGGCCGAGCAGGATTTTCTGAACGCGGAGATTCATCTCGGAAAGCTTTATTATTTCGGCGATACCGATCTTCCAAAGAATTATCAGGAAGCTGCGAAATGGCTCGCGAAGGCCGTTGCTCATGGCAGCGTCTGGGCGCAAAACACACTTGGTCTGATGCACCAGGAAGGCTTGGGCGTGAAACAAGACTTGAAGAAGGCAGTCAACCTTTATCAAAAAGCTGCGCAGCGCGGGGATGCCAAAGCGCAAAGCAATCTCGGCTTCATGTATTACGAAGGCTTTGGTGTCGAACGCGATCTCGTTAGCGCTTACAAATGGTTAACGCTTAGTGGTAACCAGGGCGAAATCACCGCCGTCAAAATGCGGCTGGAAGTTGAGGACCGGATGAGACCGGACCAGATCACCAAGGCCCAGCGTCTGGCTGACGAATTCAAATCCACGAACTAGAATCTTGATCTTCGTGTCAAGATCGACATTCAACCTCTGGCGGGAGCCGTTTGTCATTGCCGCTGTTTTGTTCGCACTGGTTCTGGGCGTTTTTCTGCCATGTCTCCGGAATGGGTTTTCAAATTTCGACGATCCGGTCTACATCCTTTGGAACCCTCACGTTCATTCCGGTTTGAGTTGGAAAGCGATTCGCTGGGCGTTCACCAGTTTTTATGCGGCCAACTGGCACCCGCTCACCTGGATCAGCCACATGATTGACGTCCAGCTTTTTGACGGGCGTCCCTGGGGCCATCATTTGACGAACGTGCTGTTTCATTCGGCGAACGTTGCCTTGCTATTTCTGTTTCTAAACAAAGCGACTGGATCGGTTTGGCGCAGTTCGCTCGTGGCGATCTTGTTCGGTTTTCACCCTCTGCACGTCGAGTCGGTCGCGTGGATCGCGGAACGGAAGGATGTTCTGAACGCGTTTTTCTCGCTGCTCACTTTGCTTGCTTATGTGCATTGGACACAAACCAACAAGCCGGGTCGTAGCGCAAGTATCTGGTATCTCATCGCCCTGCTCTGCTTTGCCTTGAGCCTTGGCAGTAAGGCAATGTCGGTCCCCCTGCCGGTTCTCCTCCTGCTCTTGGATTACTGGCCGTTGAAAAGACTGGACTCGTCGCGCGCCGTCCGGTGGGCCTTCGTTGAAAAGATCTCGCTTCTGATTCTTGCCGCGGCGGCCAGCACACTGACTATTGCCGCGCAGAGCTCAGGCGGCGCGATCAAAGTCACCGTGCCATTATGGGTTCGAGCGGCGAATTCTATCTTATCCTTCGCGCAATATCTGTGGAAACTGATCTGGCCGCACGATCTCGCCGTTTTCTATCCATATACTGTTCCAACGGTGGCGAGCATTCTTTTCTCTCTCCTGTTCTTCATTGCCATTTCGACGGCCGTCATTTTTTTGCGACGAACTTTTCCGTGGCTGTTTGTCGGGTGGTGGTGGTTCGTCATCAGTCTGCTCCCCGTGATCGGCATTATCCAAATTGGAACACAGGCGATGGCTGATCGTTACATGTATTGGCCGTCGATCGGCCCATTAATAGCGCTGGTTTGGAGCGCCGCCGACTTTTGCAGAAAAATCCAGTTGAGCCGTCCGATTTTGGCGTCGGCAACATGTCTGCTTGTTACGGTCTTTGCCGCTCTAACGGAGCGGCAAATCAGTTTCTGGAAAAACAGCGAGACGCTTTTTCACCACGCGCTGGTCGTCACTGATAACAATCCCACGGCCAACCTTAATTTGGGTGTTGCCCTCGCCGACCGCGGAGCTACCGCCGAGGCTCTATTCTATCTGCGTGAAGCGGTCCGGATCGCTCCTCTCTACCCGGACGCGCATTTAAATCTTGGGATGGCGCTTCATGAAAACGGCATTTTGCCCGAAGCAATTTCCGAATTCGAGACCGCCATTCAACTCAAGCCCGATTATGCCAAGGCGTATGTCAATCTTGCCGTTGCCCGGCAAGAGGAGAACGATCTGGAGCGTGCGATTGATGCATATCGGGCAGCGCTGCGACTGGATCCAAGTTCTCCCGAGGTACGGGTCGGCTTTGGGTTGGCGCTGCAACGCTCGGGTCAGATCGATGCCGCGCTCGATCAGTTCGAAGAAGCGATTAAGGAAGATCCAGCTTATGCCGGCGCGCACTCAAATCGCGGCATCGTCCTGGAAAAGCTGGACCGACTCCAGGAAGCTATCTCAGAATATCGAAAAGCCCTTTCGCTCGATCCAAAGAACGCCGACGCTTCACTCAATCTTCCTGTCGTTCTTTTCAAGACCGGGCAGGTCGATGAAGCCGTGACTAAAGTGAAAGAATTGATCAAACAACGCCCCGACTACGCCGAGGCTTATTTCAACCTCGGTGGAATGCTTTATTCCAAGAGCGATTTCGACGGCGCGGTATCGGCCTATCGTCATGCGCTCGAACTCAGGCCGGATTACGCTGACGCCCAGCATAACCTCAACGTTGTCTTGGAGGAGAAGGCCGCTGCTAAGCGTTAATTAAAAGCGACCGCGCTGGTGCACCTGCATGATGGACGTCGTGTTGTACGCCTCGTCTCCCGCGATGGCATGAAAGATTTCATCAGTTGCCGGTTGTGCCCATTCCCAACGTTGCGCATAATCAGGATCCGCCGGGTCAGCCGTGGCCGCGCCGGTCGAATCAATGAAATCCTGCTGAAGTCTTTGCACGGCAGCAGCGACTTCTTCGCCTGCAGGTAACGCCTGCGTGTAATCAAAGAAAACCAATGGGAGATAGGCTTCATCTGCATCGAGCTCGGTCTCCGATGGTTCTCGAGCAGTGTCTTCCGGACTGCGTGAATTTTGCCCCGAAGCCGGATTTTGGTCCACTTCTTTAGTGTAAGAGTCGCTTGCTCCCACAGATGGTTCCGCGATTGACGCAGTAGGATTACCGCTGACATCAGCCTCTTCTGCGAGATCGTCATTGTTCGGTGTCGATGTTGCACTGTCCAAGAATTTTTGCTCCGGCTCGGGCGACGAGAATGCTGATTGCGAGTTTGGATACGGCCTTCCTCCGGCACGAGGAAAGCTGAGGGCGAGGATAAGCACGCTAGCGAGCGCAACCGAACCTGCGGCCAGGAGAATTTTTTGTCGGTTCATTGTTCCAAAAAGATAGTGCGGATGGGTTTTTCCCATCCGCACCGCTTTGTTGCCAAGTAACCCTGTCTTGTTCAACGCCCTAATGCTATTCCGGAGAAACTTTACGGCGTGGCGTAGGTGTTGGTGACCGTCGAGCCGTCCGTCGTCCGCGAGACTTGCATGTTGGACAGCAACACCACTGCATCGACATTGTGTAACTGGGTTGTCAAAGTATCAGCCACGGTTTTAACTGCAGCCGCGATGGTCGCGGTGTTATAAAGAACATGCTCGTATCCCCAGAAGGTGTATTGGCCTTCAGTCAATGCAGTCACGTTGTTATAAGTGTTTGGGGCGACGGGAATTCCCAGTAACACGCCGTTGTAAGATAATTCAACGCCGAGAGCAGGCGGAGGAGCCCCGCTGAGAAGGTTCGAGTCCGCATCGCTAGTGCCCAGATAAGCAACGCGCGTCACGTTCGCGGCAGGATAACTTGTCGCCGTAATAGTCACCGGGTCGGTGGTGACCGCCCGCATGGCTTTGGACAAGTCGCCACCGCTGGAATAACCACTGTTAAAGATGCCCACTGGCACGCCGTTGATCGTTTCAGCCGGCCAGGCTACAAATTTCGAGATGGTGCCGGCGGTCGTTTTGACCAGGGCGCCTGCCGAATCCTGGGGTTGATATTGTTTCACGACATGGAGCGCGCCAAAGCCGGTTTCTGCGAAGCTCGTCAGTCGTGTGCCCGAGTCCGGATTTCGCCCGAGAGCGACTACCGGCTTGGTTTCGTCAGCATTGTTTCCGGTGAACAGAGCCAGCGGCAGTTTGCCCGTACCGTAGAGGGCGCGAACCAACTGCGAAGTAATATCTGTGAAAGGGGCGCCAGCACTTGCGCACCACTTGAAAGGGACAATACCAACCGGCGACCCCTGCCCTGCGACCGTTCCTGCTGCTTCCGACAGCGCCCCGTAAGTGACTCCGCGAAATATGCCGTTAAATTGCGAGGTGGATTGAAACGTGTCGGACATCGCGACATCAGGATGGTGCGCATCCGTCCCGGCTGCGACGCTAGTTCCTGGGTTCGCGCTGCAATTCGTAGGGCAGGTCGAATCCGGCAAGAAATTGACTGTCTGCGCGGGATCGGCGACAGTCTGGATGCCTGCTTCCGAACCGCTCCAGCTGGTATGAACGTTAACAGCAACCCCGCCAATGTTGCCTACGAAGATCGACTGATTTGCTCCCTGGAAGGTGGCGCTGTTATTTTGGAAAGCAATCTGCACCGCCGGTGTGGCATCGTAGATATGCAAGATCGCGTTTTCGGTAGCCGAGCGGTAGGCCGTCGATCCGGTGATGTAGACTAGGGTTTGTGCGTGAAGCGTTGTGGCGCCAATAAGCGCGATAACGACTAGAGTTAAGGTGCTAATTTTTTTCATTAGATTTTGTTTGGGCATTTGAGTTAGGGTGTGAATTAACTGCGTGAAATTTTGATTGGCCGTTCACGCGCGAACCGTGCGGCGACGCCGTAAAATCTGCAGGCCGACGAGGCCGACGGCTCCCAGCGCCATTAGCTCATAGGTTTCAGGTTCCGGGACGACGGTGAAGGTGAGAGTGCCATCGGAATTCCATGTGAAAAATCCCAGCGTGGTGCCATGCAGACCCCCTGTGTTTGAGGATAGAATGGAATCAAACGCGAGGACGGTATTGGTGCTGCCTTCGTTGGTGGGATTCCAAGTCGCGAAGCTAATACCGGATGCATTTGCGCCGCCGGGCTGCCACGATGCCCAACTGTTGGCGACAGAAGTGGCCTGAGTCATTGCCGATGTCGTTCCAGTTGCAATCGGGTTTCCCGAGTACGTGCCAGCGACAGTCTCGATGTTCGTTGCAGTAATCGATTGCGAAGAGTCAGAATTCCTCGGCCACGGTGGTGACACCAACGACGGATTGCGCGTTGACCACAATGTATTTGCAACGATGTCATCGGCCACGACTGCCCATTGAACAGAAGTCCTTCCGGTTGCGGCATCAATACGTGTGAACCAGTCGGCGCCGAAGTTCGTAGTCATGAATGTGCCGATACTACCGAGACTCAAAGTAAAGGTGTGATTGAACTGCGAGGCCGGACCAAGATCGATCATTCCGTCCAACGTTGAGCCGGTGCCGCTCGTCACGCGGAATCCGAACAACGCGTCCGTATTATTGTAACTTGTTATTTGCGCATGAGCGGACACCGCAAGAAGCGCCGCACTGAACAAAGAAACGAATGAGGTGATTACCAAATTTTTTATTTTCATATTAGTTTCTTTCCTTGGTTAAGTTCTGTTCTGCCGGCGAAAATCGTATCGTGGCGCACGTCTTGGTCGAGAAAAGAAGAGTAACATTTAGGCGTTCGCCAGATGACAGATTTGTGACAATAAGACGGCCGCAATGACACGCGAAATATGGTCGATACCGTGAGGGTACATTTTGGCTACGCATGGGCGTGACCGCGAACGGATCGCGCCACGGGATTACGTTTTTGCCAGCGCAGCGGACCGCTTGGATTGCTTGCTAGAAAAAGCTCTGCGGAACTTCGATTTTGTCGCCAGGCTGAAGCCGGACGTCTTTCGACGGATCTTTACGAAAAAGCCGCACGTCATAGGTTGTGACGTTGTTGCCGCGCAGAAGGCGAACGCGTTTCTGGTTGGCAAAATCGTTGAATCCTCCGGCTGCATTAATTGCGGTAAGCAGCGTCATGTCCTCGGTGAAAGGGACGCGGGAAGGAGTTCGAACTGAGCCGCCCACGTTAACGTAGCGTGCGGTGGGCTGCATGATGATGGTGATATTCGGGTTCGTGTAGATCTTGTTCGCGCGATAAATCTCTTCGACTGATCTTGCGAACTGAGCGGGCGTTAAGCCCTCCGCCCGCACATTCCTGATGTAGGGGAGATTGATCGAACCACCTCCATCGACCGTGTAAGTGTTATTGACTTGGGCTTGTTCCTCGGCGGGAACACCACTGATTTTCAGTTCGACCGGGTCGCCAACTCGGAGCGCAGCCTGTCCGAACGCGGCCGCGGCCAGCGTAAAGAAAAACAGGAGAGTCGTGAGAGAGAGTCGCATCAATATTCGTCGGGTTCGGAAGGACCGTTTCGCATGGTATTAATTGCTACCCCACTCGACTGAGCGCGGCGGCTTTCTTTGCTCCGCGGTTGAGGTCGATAGTAACCGTAGTAGCCAGTGTAATAACCGTAGTTCTGGTCGTGCTTAACATCGACGTTGTTCAGGACGACGCCCAGAATCGTCCCGTGTGCGGCGAGGATAGTTTGCTTGACGCGCGCTAGCATCGCGCGCGGGAAGCGTCGGTGCTGGACCACGATAATTGTCTGATCGACTTCGCTTGCTATGACGGAAGCGTCGCTCACGCCGAGTATTGGCGGTGAATCGAACAAGACAATGTCGTAGCACAGGTTGAGCTCTTCGATCGCGTCCAACATGCGCCGCGATTTAAGAATATTCACCGGTTCGGAACGCGGGAGGCCGCTGGGCAAGATGAACAGATTTTCTACAGCGGTCGACTGAATCACTTGACCGAGCTCGATGTCGGTCGTCAAATAATTGGTTAAGCCGCATTCGTTAGGGACGCCTAGCAATCGGTGCTGCGTGGGGCGGCGCAAGTCCGCATCGACAATAAGCGTGGAGTTACCGGCCTGCGCGCAAATGAAGGCAAGGTTTGCAATCGTTGTAGACTTCCCTTCTCCCGGGCCTCCGCTGACTATGGTGATGGTATTCGCTTCCGGGTTCTTGCGTTTAAATTCAATATTTGTTCGTAGGATTCGATAAGCTTCTGCATCCGGCGTGTTGGCCACTTCCTTGGAAAGTAATTTGATGTTTTTCGGGATTACGGCTAGCACCGGGACGCCCAGAAGACTTTCTACGTCTTCCATTGTCTTCACGCTCGTGTCCAGATACTCGATAAAAAACGCAAGGCCGATGCTGACGACCAGGCCAACCAAGACGCCCAGAGTCAAGTTAAGTCCCACACGTGGGCGTGCCGGAAAAGTGGCCGGTTCCGCCACTTGTTTTACGCTGACGGCGACGCGCGGCATGGCCAATTCCATAGTTTGAGTTTGGGCGCGAGTCCGCACGCTATCCAGCAAACCTTTTTCTTTAATATAAGCGTTCTTTGCGCGGGTATAATCGGCGCTGAGGTTCTTCGTTTGAAGCTGCTTGGCATTGATCTGATCGAGCCGCTTCCTTAGCTCATCCCGTGCCGCCTGCGCGGTTCGAAGATTTCTCTCCAGCGCGCTGCGAACGCTGCTTACCTGGTCCTCGAGTTGCTTACCGTAAACCTGTTTGGTGGCACGCAGCGCCTTTACCTTCGGATGATTTTCACCCAGACCGGAATTTAAAAGCAACGCTTCCTGCGCGACTGCATCTTGGTAATTCGGCAGGATTTTTTGAAGAGTTGGATCCTGTATATCCAGGGTTGGTAGCATCCGCATCAGGTCCTCGCCGTTGAGTTTCTCAATTTGATCGAGCTTAGCGGAAAGTGACGACACTTTCGTTTCGGCGTCATTCACTTCGGTCTCCTGCTTGACAACGATGTTGTTGACTGGAGCCTGGCTGTCCTCGGTCCCTTCCGGATTAAGATCAACGATGTGTTCTTCGTCGCGGATGCGCGCCATTTCGGCAGCCGTGTCTGCGACGCGCTTCTGTTGTTTGGCGACTTCTTCATTCATCGTCCCGACGGCACGATTGAGAATCTCTTTTTCTTCCTCGACTCGTGTGTCTTGATAGACAGCTACGATCCGATTGGCGATATCGGCTGCTTCCTGCGAATTGGTGTCAAAAACGCTGATCTGGAGGAGGTCGGTGTTGCGGACTTCATCGACTTGGAGCTTGCTGCGCAACATTTGGTAGGCCGCCTCCCGCGGGAGCCGGTGACCGTCTCGCGCCCATTTTTCCTGCAGCTTTAATTGCTCGATCACCGGATAGAGAATGCCGGTACGCTGGATGACTTGATAAACGGTTGGGGCGAGTTGCGGGTCGTGCACCGGTTGGTTCGGGTCGCCGGCGCCAAAAATTCTAGGACTTTGCGCCTCCGATTTTACCTCGATAAAAACCGATGATTGAAATTCGCGTGGCTGGAAATACGTGACGATGGCCACCGTGATCAGGACAAGGAGGAACGCCAACAGAACCACTACCCAGCGGATGCGAATGACACGCCATTATTCAAGAAAATGCAGCTTAGCTTCGTCGTTCTGTCCCATAAAATTATATCGATTTTAGAACGAACCGGCCTTTGCGCCCACCACCAGCGCAATTTTAAAATGCCGTTGCCGCCTAATTGTTCTCATTTGTGAGATTTTTCCCGGTTGTGGTTGTCGTTACCTGTTGCGAAGCCGCCACGCGGGTACAAAATCCGCGTCCTTTTTTCTGCTCCAGATTTTAAGAATAACTGTGCCCGAGTCTAAAAAAGAAAAGTGACAATTGGATGTACAGCGCGTGACAAATTTGTGACAAGAAGTCGGCCCAAGGCGCTGGAATTGCTCAAGTTGGTGCGACAACTCCGGCAGACGTCATTCGGTTTGCAGCCCGTTAGGGCGATCTGACGGTTCGCTGACATCGTGGAGCGCGAGCGAAAATTAGGCGCCTCCATAAAACCCGAGTTCCCTCGTCCAATCGTGTCTTGAAAGTTCGTTCAAATATCTGTCCGCAGTTTTGGTGGCGGTTACCGACGGGATTATGGTGTTGGCGAGGCATGTTCCCGATCGCGATCGCTGAAAAAGACGCACTCGTTTTCCACGCCGAGGACGGAGGTGCTCCATTTAAGGGGAAATTGCTCCAAGACTCGGTACCGGCCGATTACGGCACCCCATTCACGATATTCGCCCTTCACGATGTCACGGAACGTGTTGTCGGTGCCACTGACCGGGGTGAGATAGAGCCCAGTGACTGGTGCACCGAGAATGCTGTAATCGCCAAAGGCGGCAAAGCTCTTCGGTGTATCAGGCAGCCAAAGACTGCGTCGATCCGCATACCAGGCGATTGCCCATGGCATATCCGAGGCTGTAACCTCCTCCGGTTTCATCCAGTCGTTTAAGATTGAGATCGCCGACGGAACGTAGGGCGGCCAGCGAACCAGCGACTTTGGCGGCGCCAGCCACGGCGTGCCAAAAATCATCGGCAGCGCGCAGAGAAGATAAAGGAGGGCGATGAACCCGACGCGCGCGACGGGGATGTCGATGCTCAGTCGGTTCCATTGAACGAGTAGATAAGCAAGGCCGTAACAGGTCATCAGTGGAATAAAAATCAAATGCAATTGGTTCGCAGCGACGCCGAGTTCCTCGTTGATGCCGTAGAGGGCCATTCCCAAGACCGCACCGCCCCACATTGCTAAGAGCATCCAGCGGAGCACAGCGGTTTCCCGTCGTTTGAACGGGTAAAGCAATCCGGCGAAAAACATCATGGCCACGATGCTTAGGCCGAAGTATTCAAAAATGTGACCGGCTTGGCTGGTTAGGTTGGTGATAATCTTGTCACGAAAAGCACCGGGGACTACGCCCTCGAGATTAAGATCCACTCGACGCATCCAGCCGGCTTCATTGTGGACCGTGCCGTTGAGGACGGAGTAGATCGCGACGCCGCCAGGATTGCCACAAAACAGATAGGTCCGGATGAGCCACGGCACATATACGATGACGAAGGCGGCGAGCACGATTCCCGCCGCTGAAACACGCAGCCGGAAAAAAAAGACACTAAAAATAAGAGCCGCGCCAAACACCCACAACGTGAGCGCGTGACTAAGCGCCAGCAATCCGAATCCACCACCGACCGCGATCAACCAAATCCAAGTAGCGCCTCCCGCGTAATGCTTTTCCACTGCGCGAACCAGCGCGTAGATGGTCCCATTGAACAAGAGCAGCAGGAGCGTCTGCGGCAGGCCGGAAAGTGAGTACTGCCAGAACGTGTCGGAGAGCAAAACTAGACCGCAGGCAAGCAACGCCAGTCGCTGGTCGAACAATCGGCGAGCCGTAAAAAACAACACGGCGATCGAGCAAATGAAAAGAAAGACCGACATCGCGGCCACGGCTTTGTCGCCAGCGTAAACAAACTCCCGGTTGGTCATTTTCCAATGAGCTTTCACCGGCAAAAGTGCAATGGCATCGACAAGAGGCGGCAGCGGCGCGTTGTAGGTGTCATACCAAATTTTTTGGGTGACGTCTCTGCCGTGGGCCTGAAGTTGGCCGACAGCGCGTGGCCGAATGAAATTGGTCCGCCAACCCTTACCGCTAGCGATCGCACGGCCGATCTGGGCTTGGTCCATAGCTTGCGATGTGGCGAGCCCGCGGAAATGGCCAGGCCACAAATAATAGACGGCGAGGCCGACGACGCTGGCTGCGACCAGGCCGCGCTTGATCCAGATCGCCAGACCGCCCGCTTCCAAAGCGTGCACCGCGCGTTGAACTAATTCTTCTGCACCGGCCATTCTTTATGTGCGCGAATTGTGCTCGCTTTGTTCATTTAGCATAGTTCCAGATCCCGATTTGCTCACGCCTGTGCTGCCCTCGGATGGATCGCCGGTCAAATAGTTGTCTTCGATTAAGATGGGCGAGTCCTTTTCCCGTGCGCTCATATAGATGCTGATGGAATCGTTCCGCTACGCCTGCCCTAACCGCCAGAACAGATAGCAGAACGATCGCCCTCCCCTCGGATATCATGAAGCTGCGATCGTTCATCAAAAAAATTCCGACAGGACTCCTCTCGCCGCATTTGGAGCAACTCAACTATCTTTAGTGTTACAATTAGGCGACAACCTCAGCGTTTGTGGCCGTCACTTAAATCCTCGCGGTGCCAACACGATTCGCCGTTGTACGTCGCCCAAATCGCTTAGCTCGCCGCGCCAATAACTTTGCCGTGCTGCGATCCGCTGAAATCGGTATCTTGCTAAGTTCATGGTCCGGACTCGTCACCCAACCAACCAAAGTAGGCAACGTGTGAACCCAGTGCGGAAGCCGCCGAAGGGAACACTTCAGGTCCTCCTTCGCGATCCGTGGTTCCGCGTCGGAGTCATTATCGTGGCAGGCGCTGCAGCGCATGGGGGTTGTTTGCGTGCGGTATTCTACCTCGACGATCTGTGGCAGATCCAAGATTCGGATTACGTCGAAGGAGGCCTTTGGTGAATCGAGCCAAGCAAGGTCCTTACGAACTTCAGCTATTATCTCACCTGGCGCTGGCGCTACGCGGCAAATGGCTTTGGGGCTGGGCCGCGCTGGCAGCAGTGCTTGGCGCCGCCCTCTCTAAAGGCCCCGGACTTCCGCAAGCTGTGCTTAGCGCCGCGCTTGTAGTGCTCGCATTTTCAACTCGCGAACGCTGGCGGATTTTATTTTCCAATCGGCGGCTTTTGATAACGGTAATTTGCGCGATCGCCGGGACAATGTGGTTAGTCTCCGGACAGGTCCGATCGCTCCTTTCCATTGTTGTTGCGGAAAGGCGCGAGCAATTTGGACTTTACGTGCTAACGCAGTGCCGGGTTCTCCCGCAATATTTGTGGCGCATGGTTTTTCCACTCAACCTGTGCTCAGACCACTTGGTCCAAA
>Ga0306920_100007680_pt1 | contig 14216 bp, 14 predicted proteins | sample flu12Cox44000170_FD_204666 | JGI IMG/M metagenome (GOLD analysis project Ga0306920, IMG submission 204666) | Lab enrichment of tropical soil microbial communities from Luquillo Experimental Forest, Puerto Rico - flux4day.12C.oxic.44.000.170 (v2)... | ecosystem: Environmental > Terrestrial >...
CTATATTGGTGTGCCAAGCCAGCACCATGCGGCCTTTCGGCGCTACCGCTTCGGCTGCGGCACGCTGCACCGCCGGCGCCGCCAAACCGCCCGCGGCGACAACCACCATCTGTAACGCCCGGCGCCGCGTCAGCCGCCCTGCGCTCACGGCCATCTCCCTGTGCGGGCCCCTGTTCCCGGAGCCTCGCGCCAATTGTAGGCCAGCTATGCAAAAGAGTCGCGCCCTATTTCTCGCTCGGGCGCAATGTCGCAGGGGATTGCGCGGCGGTGCGTCTGATAGGGTGCGTGGCACGGGACTCCGACGCAGCATACCGCATTCGTGAGGATCAAGTCAGGGGTTCGCTGCGCTGCGGGATTTCGATCCGGTCCTTCTCGGCTCGGGGTCAAAAGCGCCAGGAATTTGCCGGGCGGCAGTCCCATCCATTTCCCCAGTTACTCCAACACCCGACGCAAATCGCGCGGGCGCAACCGATCGAAAGTTGCGGACATGCCGACGCATGAGCTTATATGCGAGAAATGGCACAGCACAAAGCGCGAAGGAAGTCAGATCATCCGAAGGTCTTCGGAATTCCCTCGGATGGTCCATGTTGGCGAGCAGAAACACGCGCCCAAGCAGGGAGGCGCCCAGGATCGAGAGAAGGCCCAATGAGTCTCGCGAGATCCAACGCGCTGTTGACTGATAGGGGATTGGTGTCGTGAAGCTCGACCCAAACTACTCCGACCAATTACCAGAGGAGAAAGCAATGCCGCATGTCATCGTAAAGCTCTATTCCGGCAGATCGGAACAGCAAAAAGCGACGCTGGCAGAAGAATTATCCAAAGCTGTCGTCAAGACCTTGAACTGCGGGGAAGAAGCGGTGTCGGTGGCCGTCGAAGATATCAAACCGGAGGAGTGGGCGCAGAAGGTCTACAAGCCGGACATTCTTGGCAATGCGGAGAGGATCTACAAGCAACCGGGATACGACCCTTTCAAGTAAGAATCAGAGACTGACCGCGATGGCGTAGCGCCTCGACCAACAGCGCAAAGGCCGCCGGAGGCTGACGCCGAGCAGCGAGATGTGGCGCAGGTTATGGAAGCCTTTGGCTGTTGTGGCGGGCTCGGCCGCGATCGTGTTGGCTGCCTGCTATATTGCCTATCGGCTGATCGATCCGTTGCCGCCGCGGCATCTCGCCATCGCTGCCGGGGCGCCGGGAACGGGGTACGAGAACATTGCGCGGCAATATGCCCGCATCCTTGCGCGCCATGGAATTGAGCTGCAGATCCGCAACTCCGCCGGCGCAATCGAGGATCTTGATCTGCTGCGTGATCCTGCATCAGGCGTCCAGGCGGCGCTCACGACCTTCGGCGTCACGCAAGCCGCCACCGATGCCGATGCCCTCTATTCGCTCGGCGGGATCTTCGACACAGGGATTTTCATTTTTTACAGGAGCGCAGAACCGATTACGCTTTTCAATCAGTTTCGCGGCGCGCGCCTTTCCCTCGGTGTGCCCGGAACGGCGCTGCGGTCGCTTATGCTGGAGGTTCTAAAAGCCACAGACGGGTTGGATGCTTCCACCCGCCTTGTGGATCTGGATAACCCACACTCGATTGATGCGTTGATCGCAAACGAAATCGACGTGGCAATCGTCCCCCAGATGGAGGGCGATCGCATGCAGCGTGCGCTCGATGCGCCTGGGATCCGCTTGATGAGCGTGGCGCAAGCCGAGGCAATCGCGAAAACGGTTCCAGGCTTGAAGCATGTCGTCTTGTGGCGCGGCCTCATCAACCTGCCCCGCGACGTTCCAAACACGGATGTTGACCTCCTTGCCTCCCGCAACCGATTGTTGGTGAGAAAGGATCTGCACCCTGCTTTGCAATATTTACTGTTGGAAGCCATGCGCGAAGTGCACTGGCCGGCCGGTCCGTTCAATCGCCTGGGCGAATTCCCGGCCGAGCAACCGAATGATTTGCCGCTTTCTCCAACCGCACAGGCATTTTACCGCTCGGGGCCGACCTTCTGGCAGCAATACACGTCGTTCTGGCTGACCTCGCTCCTTAGCCGGATCATCTTCTTTGTTCTTCCGGTGGTGGTCGCGCTTGTTCCCGTCATCGGCTTCGCCCGTCCGGTTTACCGCTGGTTGCATCTTCGTCGTATCGACCAATTGCACCGCGCTCTCGGGAATCTCGAACGCGAGCTTCCTCGGAACGCGGATAAGTCGCGGATTCGCGAGTATGAGAAACGGTTGGCGGAAATCGAATCCGCCATACGCTCGCTCAAGATCGCACGTCCGTTCGAGATCGATCTTCAGCGGCTACGGATTCATTTGCGCATGGCTCAGGACGACATCAGTCGCATGGAAGCGACGAGCGCGGATGGGTAGGTAGGTTGGGTCGAGCGCTTCGCGAGACCCAACTCTTTCGTCCGTGAGTGTGAATGTTGGGTCTCGTAAGAACTCGACCCAACCTACAGTGCTACCAGGGAAACAGGTCGCGGGCGCTGTTGAGCCGCTCGAGATTCATCAGCTTTTCAAACGCACCGGTTTTCACGTTGCCGGAGAATTCGCCACCGAGGCAATCGGCGAACTTTTCGTGCAGCTCCCCCCGCGACAGCGGAGACTGGGTGCTGCCTTTGGCGAAGCGAATGGGCTCCGTGACCATCGTCTTGCCGTTGAGCGTCGTGATCTCGACTTTGTCCCAGGGCGCGAAAGCGGAGCCCGCCATGGTCTCTTTTGTCGTCGTGGTCGAGACCCGCGGCATGAGCGACTGCACGGGAGGGCTGCGCACGAACTCATCGGTCAACTGCGCCAGTCCAACGCTGCGGGCCACCAGCGAGGATGCCATCGCGAACTGGATGCTGAACTTCGCCTCCAGCGCGGTTTGCGGGCGCGCGTTGCGCAGCATCGTCATCTGCGTCTCGCCGGTGGAGATGTGGATGCGGTCGACGTCCTCGGGCTTGAGATCGAAGCGCTGCGCGAGATCGAGCGCGCCATCGATGGCGCGGTGGGTGGCGTAACAGATGGGATAGCGCTTGATGTTCAACCCCTGGCGCACGAGATGCCATTCTTTCTTCGGGCTTTCCACGCTGCGTGACAGGTCGGGCTTGTCGCCGGGCGAGAACGCCGTGAGGAAACCGGATTTGTGCTCCAGCGCATCAGGGGACGCGGTCAAGCCGGCTTGCGCCAGGCGCGCCGCGATCACGCCCGATTGTGCCGCACGCCCGACCTGAAAGCATTTCGTATGGGATCCAAAGTTGGCCACCAGTCCGCCTGCCATCGAGCTTGCAATGGCAAGCGCGGTGGCGGTCTCCGGTGGGGCAAGCCGGCGCAACTTGGCGCAGGCCGCGGCGGCTGCGACCGTGCCGCGGACCGCAGTCGGGTGCCAGCCTTTCTGGTGGAGCGGGACCGGCTCGCGTATCAGGAGCTCTGCCCAGACCTCGTAGCCCGCGGCATAGGCGGTGAGCAATTCCGCTCCGCTCGATCCCAGTGCCTCGCCCTGGGCGAGAATCGCGGGGACCAGAACGGCGCTCGGGTGCCCGTCCAAGGTAACGTCGTCGTAATCGAGCACATGGGCCGCCACCCCATTGACCAGCGCGGCGTCTTCCACGTTACGGCGTTCGAGCGAGGGAATAATTGAGGCGAGCGCCGCGCCGTCGGCCCCGGCCATTTCCCGATCGACGAGCGCCACCACCGGGTCGCGGCTGCCCGCGATCATCACGCCGAAACAATCGGTGAAACCCGTCTTGGCCACGGCTTGGCCCTCACCCGGCACGTCGCTCAGTTTGAGCTCGGAAACGAAGGCGCCCAATTCCGCGGTCAAAGAGGCCATTGCAAATTCCTTTCCTTGCAGCGACAAGGCCATCACGGCCCTGCAACAGCTGTCAAGACGATAAACATGCTGCGGCTTGCTTTTGATATCGGCGGCACCTTTACCGATTACGTCCTGGAGGATCGCAGCACCGGCCGCATCCGTATCTGGAAAGTACCGACCACGCCCGAGCCCGCGGGCGGGGTGGAGGCGACGCTCGCACAGATGATCGCCACGGGCGAGCTGACGTTCGAGCAGGTGACAAGCGTCATTCATGCCACGACGGTTGCGACCAATGCCATTCTCGAGCGCAAGGGAGCCCGCCTTGCCTTTGTCACGACGGCGGGATTCCGGGACGTGATTCTCATCGGCCGGCAGAAACGCTACGACATGAACGATCTCTATATCGACAAGCCCAGGCCGCTGGTCGAACGCTCCGATATCTTTGCGGTCGAGGAACGCACGGCCGCGGACGGGCGGATTGTCAAAGCGCTGGATGAAGCGGGAGCCGCCGCCGTCGTGCAACAGATCCGGTCGCGCGGCTACGAGGCGGTCGCCGTCATGTTCCTGCATTCCTACATCAATCCGGCCCATGAACGCCGGATGGGGGAGCTGCTGCGGGCGGCGAAGCTCGACGTGACTCTTTCGAGCGACGTGTCGCCAAAATTCCGGGAATACGAACGCGCCAGCACGACGGTGGCCAACGCCTATGTGCGCCCGCTGGTCGCACGTTATCTCGACGCACTTGATCGCTCGCTGAACGAGAAAGGCTTCGGCGCCCAGCTTGCCATCATGCAATCGAATGGCGGTCTCGTTTCCTCCGAGGTTGCGCGCCTTCATCCCGTGCGCGCCATCGAATCAGGGCCGGCTGCCGGAGTGCTGATGTGCGCACAGCTCGGCCGGCAACTTGGCCATGAGCACGTCATGTCCTTCGATATGGGCGGCACGACAGCCAAGCTCGGCCTGATCGAGAACGGCGAGCCGATGGTCACTGCGGCCCACGAGGTGGACACCATCAACTCCAGGAAAAACAGCGGGCTTCCACTGAGCGTTCTCGCGCTTGAGCTCCTCGAAATCGGCGCAGGCGGCGGCAGCATCGCCGACACGAAAATGGGGTTGATCACGGTCGGACCGCAGAGCGCCGGCGCGCTACCCGGGCCGATTTGTTATGGCAGCGGCGGCACCCGTCCGACTGTCACCGATGCCAACCTCGTTCTCGGTTATCTCGACCCGGACTATTTCAATGGCGGCGCAATGACGCTGGACAGCGCGGGCGCGGCCGCCGGCATCAATTCCGTTATCGCCGAGCCGCTCGGGCTTTCACTCACGAGTGCCGCCTGGGGGATCTATTCCATTGCCAACAGCAATATGGAACGCGCCATGCGCGTGATCTCGATCGAGCGCGGGCGCGACCCGCGGCAGTACGTGCTGGTTGCCTTCGGCGGCGCCGGTCCCCTGCATGCGGCACGTTTGGCGCGCGCATTGGGCATGCCGAAAGTGATCGTCCCGTTCGCCGCCGGCGTCGGCTCCGCGCTGGGCTTGCTTGGAGCGGAGCACAAGGTCGATGCCGGCGTCACGCGACTGCTCACGCTTGGTGGCAATAGAGCGGCGGAGATCGCGGGGATTCTCCGTGATCTCGAGCAAAACGTGAAGCGCGAGGCTGCGCGCCTTGCGCCCGGCGACAAGCTCACGATAGCCCGCAGCGCCTACATGCGTTATGCCGGACAGGGCTACAACCTGCGCGTCACCCTGCCGGAGGGTCCGGTGGACGACGTCTATGAGAAGCAGATGCGTGAAGCATTCCATACCGTCTATCACCGGGAATACGGATTTGTGGATCGCGAGGCGCCGGTCGAGGTATCCGATTGGTATGTCGTTGCATCGCTCGGCAACGGCACGGAGCGCGTTGCGCCGTCCTTGAGTTCCGCGCTGCCTCCGCTTGGTGCGACCAGCAAAGCATCAAGTTGCTCAGTCCCCGAGACCAGCCGTGAAGCCTATTTTCCCGAGCTCGGCGGCATGGTGATGAGCAAGGTCGTCAATCGCCACCGAATGAACGCGTCCGGCCCAGTCGAAGGTCCTGCTCTCATTGTGGAACGCGAGGCCACAACGCTCGTTCCTCCCGGCGACGTCGCCAGCGTCGATCGTTTCGGTCACCTCGTCATCGAGATCGATCGGGGACGCCGCAATGCTGCTTGAGCCTGGCAGCGCGATCGATCCCATCACGCTCACGGTCGTGTGGAATGCGCTCACTTCCATTGCCGAGGAAATGAGCGGGGCGCTGCGCCGTACCGCGTTCTCCGAGGCGGTGCGGGAAGGAGAGGACTTTTCTGCCGGCATTTTTGATGCGCACGCGCGGCTGATCGCCCAGGGTAACAACACGCCCGGCCATCTCGGCGCCATGCCCTACGTGGTCAGGAGCGTGCTCGACTACGTCCCGCTCAATGCGCTCGCGCCGGGCGATGCGATCGTGACCAATGATTCGTACATCGGCGGCGGCCACTATCCTGATTTCTACATGGTCATGCCCGTGTTCGAAGACCGCGAGCTGCTCGGCTACGTGGTCAACACGGCGCATCATGTCGATGTGGGTGGCGCCACACCCGGCTCGCAGGCAGTCCAGGGCGTGACCGAGGCGTTCCAGGAAGGCATCCGCGTCCTGCCTGTCAAGCTCGTCCGTCGCGGCGAGTTCGAAGAAGACCTGATGCGCGTGATATTGGGCAATGTTCGCCTTCCCGAGAAGGTGCACGGCGATCTGCGTGCCCAGCGCAACGCAAATCACGTCGGCGCAGAGCGGCTGCGGGCGCTCTACCGCGCGCACGGCAACTCGACCGTGCAAGCGGCAATCGAGGAGCTGCTTGCGCGATCGGAAAAGCGCACCCGAGAATTGATTTCTGCGATTCCCGACGGCGTTTACAGTTTCGATGATGTGCTCGACGACGTCGGCCCCGGGACGGAACCGATCCGCTTCTGTGTGGATGTGACCATCAAAGCCGACGAGGCGTTGGTCGACTTTTCCCGCAGCAGCGATCAGGTCAACGCGGGAATCAATTCGTATATCAACTATACTCGCGCCTATGCGACCTTCAGCATTCGCAGCTTCGCCAAGGTCGACGTGCCGCATAACGACGGCGTCGAACGGCCGATCAGAACCGTGGCGCGCAAGGGCAGCTTCTTCAATCCGCAGTACCCCGCTCCGAGCGGCGGCCGAGCCAACATTCAGATCCGTATTTTCGACGTGATCAATGGCGCGCTCGCCAAAGCGCTGCCCGAGCGCGCCATGGGTGCATTCTCGCACTGGGCCAACCCGATTTTCGGCGGCGTGCGCGATGACGATGGCCGCCGCTGGGTGATGTATGACCTCATCTTCGGCGGCTATGGGGGGCGCTTCGACAAGGATGGACCGGAGGCGCTCTGTCCCGTCTTCAACGCTGCCAACCTGCCGGTTGAAGTGCATGAAGCGAACAATCCGGTCCTGTTTCATCGTCTGGAGCTGATTGGCGATTCCGGCGGTCCGGGAAAGCATCGCGGCGGCTGCGGCATTCGCAAGGACGTGGAGATCCTCAGCGCAACCGCCACTGTCTCGCTGCTGAGCGACCGCCATCGTGTCGCGCCCTACGGGTTGTTCGGCGGGGAGCCGGGAAGACCGGGACATACGGTGCTCATCCGAAACGGTCAGGAGATCGGGCTCGGCTCGAAGGAGCGCCGTCAATTGCAACGGCACGACATCGTCAGTATCCGGCTCGCGGGCGCCGGCGGATACGGGGCGGCGCGCGAGCGCGCTGCCGCACATGTGCGCCGTGATGTCGCGCTTGGTCTCGTCAGCGCGGAGGCCGCACGTGTGACCTACGGCATCGAAGACGATGCGGTGTCGCCATGAGCACCATCCTGTCCTTGCAGGATGTTGAGCGTGCGCGGCAGTTTTACCAGGCGGGCTATTGGCGTTCCGACACGCTCTATGGGTTGTTCCGAGGTTCGGCCGAGAGGACGCCGGAACGCTTTGTGCTCCGCGACAGCAATGTTCGTCTCACGTTTCGTGCTGCACGAGAGTGGGTCGATGCGCTGGCGCAGGACCTGCATGATGCCGGTATCCGGCCAGGCGATCGCGTATCGGTGTGGCTGCCGAGCAGAGTGGAGACCGCGCTCATTTTCCTCGCCTGCTCGCGCATGGGATATGTCTGCAACACCTCGCTCCATCGCGATTATACCTGCGCCGATATTGTCGCGCTGCTTGAGCGCGCGGGCTCAGCCGCTTTCTTTGCGCAGCCGGGTTATGGCGCGGAGGGCGCAAAGAAGGATATTTTTTCCATGGCCGCGGCACTGCCGCGTCTGAAGAAAGCGTACGGGATCAAGTCGCTGCGATCGGATATCGGCGAAAGCGAGCGCCCCATCGCGTTGGGCGGCTTATCACCTGCTGCGTGCGCCATTCCCGCTTCGACCGATCCCGATCGTATCGTTTATCTCGCTTTTACCTCGGGCACGACCGGGCAGCCGAAAGGGGTCATGCATTCGGACAATACGATCCTCGCCAATGCGAGAGCGATCGTCAAAGACTGGGGCTTCGATCGCGAGACGGTCGTCTATTCGCTCAGTCCGCTCAGCCACAATATCGGGATTGTGGGTCTCGCCATTGCGCTTGCGTGCGGCGGTGAGTTTGTTGCCCATACACCGATTGACGCGCTGCGCATGCTCGACCGCATCGTCGAGACCGGCGCGACCTATCTGCTTGGCGTACCGACCCATGCCATCGATCTGTTGTCCGAGATGCGGCGGCGGGGAATGGGCGAGCTCGGGCGCGTTGGCGCGTTTCAACTTGGCGGCGCGCCGGTGCCTCCGACGACCGTATTGGGATTGATGCAGATCGGGGTGAAGACCCAGAACGCCTACGGCATGACCGAGAACAACTCGTTCCAGTACACCCGGCCGGATGATTCGCCGGATACCGTCGCTTCGAGTTGCGGGCGCCCGGCCGAGGGGATGGAGATCAGGCTGTGGCGCGAGGATAACTGCGACGCGGAAAGCGCGCCGGGCGCCGTCGGCGAGCTCGGTGTACGCGGCGCCTCGTTGATGCTCGGCTATTTCGACGACCAGGCGACCACCGAGCTGTCATTCAACCGCCATGGCTGGTTCATGACCGGCGACCTTGCCCGCTTCGATGAGCGCGGCAACCTGCAGATTGCCGGCCGCAAGAAGGATCTCATCATCCGCGGCGGCCACAACATCTATCCCGTTCGCATCGAGGACTTCACCATGCGTCATCCCGCGGTGGCCAAGGCCGCTGCCTTTGCGGTCTCCGATGACCGCTTGGGCGAGCGCGTCTGCCTTGCCGTCATTGCGCGTGCGAATGGAGCGCTCAATGCGCCCGAACTGCTCAAGCATCTCAATGATCAGGGCTTGTCGAAATATGACATGCCCGAGTTCTTTCTCGAGCTCGATGAATTCCCTCTCACCGCAAGCGGAAAGGTGCTCAAGCGCCGTCTGGTCGAAATGGTGGCGCAGGGGTTGCTCAAGCCCGAGCCGGTGCGTTGGCATGGCTAGATAGAGCAAGTTCGATGACGTTCAATTGCGACGAGACGGTGCAGCATGCGGCACCTCTCCCGGAGGGAGAGGTCGGATCGCGCTTGCGCGATCCGGGTGAGGGGATCAGTTTCACGAGAAAGAGTTGTAGCCCCCTCACCCGGAATGGGCGCGAGGCGCCCATTCCGACCTCTCCCCTCCGGGGCGAGGTGGTCCTGCCGGCTCGGTCTCAGGCCAACATGCTGTAGCTGCCATGGCGCAAAGCACGTTCGAATATGTGCGCGACAACATCGCGGCGACACCGTTTCATCAATGGCTGCTGCCCGAGCTCGTGGAAGTCAACGACCAGGAGAGCACGGTCACCATACGTCTGCCGATCAGGCCTGAATTTTGCCGCCTGCCGGGCCGGCCAGAGCTGCACGGCGCCATCGTTGCCGCAATGGTGGATATCACCGGTCATGCGGCGATCGCTTCGAAACTTCTCCACAGCGTTGCTACCGTGGATATGCGCGTCGATTATCTGCGGCTTGCCGGCGGCAGCGAGCTCCGCGCCGTTGCGACAATCGTCAAAATGGGACGGACCATCGGGGTGGTCGACGTTCGCATCAGCGATGACCAGCAGCGGCTGGTTGCCATCGGCCGTGCCGCCTACGTCACGGCCAGCGTGTAATCGAGCAAAGAACGTTCCATGCCCCAAAAGCTTCGCCTGACCATGGCGTGCGGCCTTTATGACCGCATGCTCGACCTCTATCGCAGCGATGTTCGCCCGGACGGGATCGAGCTCAATTTCATCCCCATGGACGGCTCCGCCGGCGCGCGCGAGACCTTCGACCGGATGGCGCGTCTCGAATTCGATATTGCGGAAATGTCGAGCTCGGAATTTATTGCCCGCAAATCGGCAGGCCAATCCTCGCTCGTTGCATTGCCGGTCTTCCCGTCGCGCGTGTTTCGCCACGGAATGGTCAGCATCAACCGCCGCTCCGGCATCGCATCGCCGAAAGACCTGGAAGGCAGGCGGGTCGGCGTGCCGATCTATTCCATGAGCGCAGCGGTCTGGATGCGCGGCCATCTGCAAGACGATTACGGTGTCGATCTTGGCAAGATTCACTGGGTCGAGGGCGCCATCAATGAGCCCGGCCCGCATGGCCGTCCCAGCCTGCTGCCGCTGTTGCGGCCGCTCTCGATCGTGCAAAACACGTCCAGCAAGTCGCTGAGCGATCTTCTTGAGAGCGGCGGCATCGATGCCATTGTAGGCACCACCTTGCCGGACGCCATTCGTCACAATCCCGATATCCGTCGGCTGTTTCCGAATTACCGCGAGGTGGAGAAAGATTACTACAAACGAACGCGGATATTTCCGATCATGCATCTCATTGCGTTGCGCCGCGAGGCCTATGAGAGATATCCCTTCATCGCGAGCAGCCTGTTCGATGCCATGTGCGCCGCCAAGGAGCGGGCGCGCAAGCGCATGCGTGACCTCGGCACCCTGCCATATATGCTGCCGTGGATGACCTCCGATCTCGATGAAATCGACGAGGTGTTTGGGGGCGATGCATGGCCCTACGGCATCGAGCCAAACCGCCCGACCTTGCAAGCGCTGGTGCGGTATCTTTGCGAGCAGGGCATCATCGCCTCGCCGATTCCGATTGAGGAGCTCTTCGTTCCCACCCGCGGCCGTTATGACGGGCGCTCGGGGCGCTCTCTCTAGCTTTTTGTTTGAGCATGATCTTTTTCCGAAAACCGGTTCCCACCCCGCATCAAGTGCGGGGCAGGCATTTTCGGGATCATGCTCTAATCCTACTGCGTCACAAGTTCGTAGGGTGTGCAAAATCGCGCTGCGAAGTCTGGCAGCGTGCGCAACCGCGCGGCGCGATTTTGCGCACGCTGTCGGCCGAGAACCGCGCGGTTGCACACCCTACGCCGCGTTTGTGACGCAGTAGGACCAATCCTGCGCGGGGCTCGACCGAGGCTTCTCCTTCGGGCATTCTGTGTCGGCAGGCTCATTGGCTGGGAGGGAAAATGCGCACCGCCGCAATTGTTTTGGGGCTGATCTTTGCAGCAATTGCAGTCGTCTATTGGGTCGTGCCGGCAAGCTCGCTGCCGGGGTTTTTCCCCGGTTTTGAAGCCGGGTCGCCCCGCGTGCACGTCAAGCACGGCATCGCGTCCGCTGTGATCGCCGTCGTGCTGTTCGCCATCGCCTGGTACGCGGGCCGCTCGCGCGCCTGACTACACCATCGCGACGAGCCGTTGATTGATCTCGGGGAGGCTGGAACTGCCGGGTCTCCAGCCTCGTTTATTTTAAGAGCTATCAAGGGAGTTCCAGGACCCGTGCCATGACAGGCCCCCTCAATCTTGGATCGAAGGCTCCCGACTTCAAGCTGCGGGGAGTGGACGGAAAAACCTATTCGCTCGCCGAGGCGCGCGGGCGCAGCGGCACCGTCGTTACCTTCATCTGTAATCATTGCCCCTATGTGCGCGCGATCATCGGGCGGGCGGTATCGGAGGCGGAAGCCTTGCATGCGCTCGGCATCGGGACGATTGCCATCATGCCGAACGACACCGCGTCCTATCGCGAGGACTCCTTCGACAACATGAAGGCGTTTGCGGCAAGGCACGGCTTTACCTTCCCTTATGTGATCGACGAGACGCAAGAGGTGGCGAGGGCCTATGGCGCGCAATGCACGCCTGAGTTCTTCGGGTTCAATGCGCGCGACGAGCTGCAGTATCGCGGCAGGCTCGATGCGTCACGCACGTCACTCGTGCCCAACGCGCGGCGTGAACTGTTCGAGGCCATGCGGCAGATTGCCCAAAGCGGCCATGGGCCGGCAGAGCAGATGCCCTCGATGGGCTGCTCCATCAAGTGGAGGGATTAACGTCACGGGAGCTGCCCGGGGGATCCCTGAATAGGTAGTGAACGGCATGCTTGGCTTGCTGGCGTTGGTGTCGGCTTCCATCTTCTTCGGAGCTGCGATCTACGTTAACGTCGCAGAACAGCCTGCGAGGCTCGCTTTGGATGATATCGGCGCACTCGCGCAATGGCGCCCGGCCTACAAGCGCGGCTTTGCAATGCAAGCCCCGCTGGCTGCGGTCTCGGCATTGCTCGGTGCAGTCGCCTGGTGGACAACGGGTGATCTGTTATGGGCTCTCGGTGCCGCGCTCATGCTCGCCAACTGGCCTTATACCCTGATCGCCATCATGCCCACCAATCATCAGCTTGAGATGACCGCGTCGGAGAGTACGAGAGAGCATCTCGTGCGGTGGGGGCGCCTGCATGGCGTCAGGAGCGCTCTCGGTGCGGCAGCGACGGTGATCTATCTCATAGCGGCGGCGCGGAGCGCCTGAAATCATCCGACATCGAGGCCGATCCATGATTGGAAATATGACTTTGCGCCTCGCCACCGCCGTCCTTGCCGCGTTGATTGGCGCCGGGTCAGCGGCGGCCCAATGGCGAGATGCCACGGAGACGGACCCGAAGGGTAGGAAGATTGTGATGCAGCGCACGCCTGGCAAAGGCGCGGTGTCGAAGTCGGGCCGCGAAGCCACTGCAAACCTGTATCTGCGTTGCGACAACCCGTATGACGATCACGTCAGATATCGCGGCCACGACTATTGGTCAGTCTTCGTTTTGTTCTCCGAACCCGTGAGCACCGTCGAGGCCCGCACACGCTATAGCTTCGACGGGGGTGAAACGACGCAAGCGACGTTTATGTTCGACCAGGGCGGGACTGCGCTGTTTTTTACCCAGCAGGAAGATGAGGACAACGAGTTCATAAAGCGATTGGCTCGCTCGACCAGCTTGCAGATCAATCCCGTGCTGCGCTGGGCGGGCAGTCCGATTATCACGTTCGAGACCGAAGGCGCCGCGGCGGCATTTCATCAGATTCCCTGCAACAAGAAATTTTAGCTCACCTTGCGCGGTTATCTTTCCGAGATAGGCGCAGTCGTCGCAATGCGCCGTGCAGCAGAAACTCACCTCGTCTGCGCGCAGCAGGAACGACCCGCGATAGCCATAGCAAGCGCCTGCACCGCAAGCGGTACCTGGTCCGCTTATCCTCCAAGACTCTCCGTGATCGCGGACATCACTTCTCGTCTGCCATGTGGCCATAAGCGGCCGTGAGCAGGTGCAGCAAAAACTTCCTCGTGGGGGGCGTGGGAGCAACGTTGGTGGAACTTCGAGGCCAAGCGCCTTTCGCGATCCGGCGCTAAAGCTTGCCGGATGTATGGACGAGAGCGGTCTGGCTCGGGGCCGTGACTCCCGGGCGGGCCGACGCCTGCGCACGTGTCGGCCGCAGCGTGTGTTCGTTCATAGCCTTGAGCGTCGGGATGAAGTCGTAGGGTAGCGACAGCGTGGTCGGCGTCTGCATGCCGATGCCGCGCGCCACGTCGGCGACGAAGTCGTTGCAATTGTACCCAAGAATGCTCCAGGCGTCCCTTAGAGATGGCGTCCTTGGAGGAGGTCGCCCATGATTGTGCAACACGACAACCAAGCTCACAGACTGGCCTATAACTTGTGCGCACAAATGGCCTTGTTCACCGCTGTGGTAGTGATTCCAATTACCCTGGCATCTAAATACGTCTGGTGAACTCGCATCCGAGGCCCCGGCTCCTAGGGCGCGGCATGACGAGCCCGCATGGCAATCCCATAGTGGCTACATCTCAGGTTAGAAGCTACGGCGTCGACTCCTGGGAAAAGGTTGTAGAGATTGCGAGCTAATTGAATACTCATCTATTCCTACCTCTAAGTGCGATGGGACGTGAGCGGACTGTCCATCCATGGTTGTCTCAGAGGGCCCTTCGGTTTCCTTGGGCGAATCTACTGGCTTTTGATACGTAAGTTGGAGGACACGAGCTGCCGCCGAGCGCTTCTCATCGAGTATCGGCTTGCTCGGCAACTCGTCTAAAGCCTCATACCAAGGCT
>Ga0306920_100007682_pt1 | contig 14214 bp, 12 predicted proteins | sample flu12Cox44000170_FD_204666 | JGI IMG/M metagenome (GOLD analysis project Ga0306920, IMG submission 204666) | Lab enrichment of tropical soil microbial communities from Luquillo Experimental Forest, Puerto Rico - flux4day.12C.oxic.44.000.170 (v2)... | ecosystem: Environmental > Terrestrial >...
ACGTCTGCATGCCGAACCAGTTGCGTGAGCAGGTTCACGGCCACCGTCAACAGCGCATTGCCTTCTGCTGTCAGCGTCAGCCCTGATACATGGCGCACGAACAGCGCGCATCGATAATGGGCTTCCAGTTGCTGGACCTGACGGCTCACCGCGCCCTGCGTTCGGTACAGATGGTCGGCGGCCTTGCTGATACTGCCAAGTTCTGCCGCGGCGACGAACGCCTGGTACGCAGGCAGTGGAGGCAAAGCGCGCGTGAGTTCAGACAGAGGATATGCACGATCCGCATACCCGGGTTGCGAATTTTTCGATTGTTCGGTCATCGCTGTGTAGCTATCGTGGCTGCGTCAGATCCGCGCTCCTTCATGCGGGCTGAGCTGTCAACAAACCTTCGGAGAATGATTGTGGGTTCATCATCGGAAGCACTATACACGCGGCAGATTCGCACCTACCTAAGCGAACTGGAGCGCGGCGATGTCGCTGCGATCTGTGCCCTGTTCACACCAGACGCACAGATATTTTCTCCTTTTCTCGGCTGGATGCACCCCGCGCCTTTCTTTGCAAAGGTCGATGCGGCATCGGGAGAAAGCCGGATCACGCCCATCGATATCTGCGTCAGCACGACGGGAGCCCGGCGTGCGACCGGTTATTTCGTCTACGACTGGGGGCTGAAAGACGGCTCTGCGGTGAAATTCGAGTGTGTTGACGTATTCGAATTCGACGAAAGCGGTCGCATCGAACGAATGACCATCGTCTACGACACGCATCCTGTTCGCAACACCGTAGGCGACAAATACGCTTAACAGCAACGGCGCCTTTGCCACGCGACTGGCGCTATGTCGGCGATTCACCGCACCCGTTCACCTGGACGGGATCTCCGACGCATACGCCAAGTTGCGTCGCGGCGCTGCCGCGATTCACGGCGATCTCGACGAGCCCGATCGAGTTTTCGTACCAGAAAGCTTGACCGGCCACTGCATCGGAAAAGACCCGGGCATATTCGACATCGGCATCTGCGATGCGCAGCCGTGCGGTCCTCGGCACGGTTCCAGCCCGCAGCCCCGTCAGTGCATTGCCGTAGTGATCGACGTAAATGACCTTGGCCAGATCGCCGGCATCCAGTTGCACGCGCAAGCCTGTCGTCTCAACGAGTTTGTCGGGAGGCAACTCGCCGCGGCTGACCCATGCCGCCATCGGGGCGAACAGATCGCGACCGTGAAATGAGGCAGAGAGCGCCGCGGGACGCCATGTAATCCGCCAGGTCCGGGTACGCGCCGCGCGCGCCGCCACGACCGAAAGCAGCCCGTTGTCCGGTCCGACGAACCGCTGCCCGTCGGCTTGCAGCACGACGGCGTCCCGCTCGCTACCCACGCCGGGATCGACCACGGCCAGGAAGACACAATCCGGCGGATACCACGGCGCGAGCGCCGCGAGCAGATGCGCGCCTGCCTGCGAGTTGTAGTTCGGGGCAGTATGCAGCACATCGACAACGGGGGTGCCGGCTGCCGCGTGTCGCAGCAATGCGACCCTTACCTGCCCGACATAGATATCGTCGGCCCCGAAATCGGTAAAGAGTGCGAGCATCGCCTAGCCTGCAATGCGCCTGAAACTGGCGTAGTAGTCGTCGGTGTAATAGCAGTCGCCGGTCTGCCCGCGCGGTCCGCCACATACGATCCGGCGCTGCCCGCGATCCGTCGAGCCCGGGGTGCGAACCGTGTATGTGTGGTAGTAGCCGCGCGGATGCTTCGGCAGCAAAAGCGCAGTGTTACGGAACAATACGCCGTCATCCGCAAAAGGGAATGGGCCGCCCGCTTTGATCAGCCGCAGTGTCTCGGCGGCTTCCCCAGGCAACTGTGCCCTGGTGACGGTACCCAGCGCGCCCGCCACTTGCGAGCCGGATGCGGTGGGTGTACCGCTTGCGCCCTGGGCTGGCTGAGCCGGCGCCTGGCTCGCGGATGCGCCCGATGCCGCGGTGACGTTTTGCGAACCCTCCTTGCCGCATCCGCCGAGGATCGCGCCCAAGGCGACGATGCATGAGAAAGTCCACGCTCTCTTCACGAAACGATTCCCCCTCGTTGACCAGAACTCGACGACCAGGATAGATGGAAAGGTATCGCTAATCGCGGAGCGAATCAATGTTCGTCCGGGAACAGGCACTCGGTACACGACAACCAGGCCGATATACCCTATTGCTGCATTTGACAGGAATTGAGGAATCAAGCGATAGTTGACACAAAAAGTCAGCCATCGCTTGATTCGAGAAATAACCAGCTAACGGCTAGCACGCCAATCGCGCCTTCGTTTCGCTCGCACTACCCGTGCCAGGCTACGCGCGGCATCAGGCTTGAATTCTGCATCCGCTTTTTCGTTCGCACTCTGCGCAGGGGAAACAAGGTGGATAGATGAACGATGAGGACAACCGGACTTTCAGTCGCAGTCGTTTGCATCGGCGCGCGCGCAGCGCCTTTTGCCGCCACATGGCGGGCCAGTCTGTCACACGTGCTACATCGGTCGCTGTCCTGATCGTCCTGATCGCCCTGCTCGTCCCGCTTTCCGGGTGCACAGTCGGCCCGGACTACCGCACGCCCGCCCCGCCCGCGACCGACACCTACACGCCCACGCCGCTGCCCGGGCAAACCGCATCGTCGCCTGGCGCATCGGGCGTCGCCCAGCAGTTCGCAGCCGGCCAGGACATTCCTGCGCAATGGTGGACGCTCTTTCATTGCGAGCCGCTCGATGCGCTGATCCGCGAAGCGTTCGTCAACAGTCCCAACGTCGCCGCGGCGCAAGCGGCGCTCAGACAGGCCAGCGAAAATCTGCGCGCGCAGGTGGGCAGCACGCTGTACCCATCCGTCGATGCGAAGGCCAATGCGACGCGTGAGAAGTTCAACGGCGTCACGTTCGGCGAACCGGGGCTGACGGAGGTGCTGAACCTGTATAACGCGTCGGTGAACGTGTCGTACAACCTCGATGTGTTCGGCGGCGAAAAGCGCCAAATCGAATCGCTGCGCTCGCAAGTCGATTACCAGGGCTTCCAGTTGCAAGCCGCGTATCTCGCGTTGTCGGCCAACATCGTGACGGCGGCTGTCAAGGAAGCGTCGCTGCGCGAGCAGATCGAGGCGACCGGGCGCATCGCCGCCGACGAAGACGCGCAACTCGGCGTGCTGCGCAAGCAGTTCGAGCTAGGCGGCGTCGGCCGCACCGCTGTGCTGTCGCAGGAAACGCTGGTCGCGCAGACGCGCGCGACCTTGCCGCCGCTGCACCAGTCGCTCGACCAGACGCGCCACCAACTGGCCGTGCTTGCGGGCAAGTCGCCGGGCGATGCGGGTGTGCCCGAATTCAGGCTGTCGATGTTCACGCTGCCGCAGACTTTGCCCGTGAGCGTGCCCTCGTCGCTCGTCAGGCAGCGTCCCGACATTCTCGCCGCCGACGCCACGCTGCATCAGGCGAGCGCCCAGGTCGGCGTGGCGACGGCGAACATGTATCCGCAGCTCACGCTCTCCGCGAGCTACGGCCCGCAAGCGCTGACGCCCGCAGGCCTCCTCAAGTACGCGGACATGATCTGGAGCTTCGGCGCGGGCATCACGCAGCCGATCTTTCATGGCGGCCAGCTGAGCGCGCAAAAACGCGCGGCGCAAGCGGCATTCGATCAGGCCAACGCGCAATACCGGCAAACAGTGTTGCTCGCGTTCCAGAACGTCGCCGATACGCTGCGCGCGCTCGAACACGATGCAACGGGCCTGTCCGCGCAAACGCAGGCATGGCGCGCCGCGCGCGACTCGCTCGATCTGACGCGCGGCCAGTTTCGCGTCGGCGGCGTGAGCTATCTGGCGCTGCTCGATGCGCAGCGCCAGTACCAGCAGACCGTCGTCAATCTCGCGCAGGCGCAAGCCGCGCGCTATGCGGACACGGCGGCGCTGTTTCAGGCGCTCGGAGGCGGCTGGTGGAACAACACGACGACCAGTCAGGCCGACCAGGCGGCACCCGCCTCTGACGCCGCCAGCAAGCAGTGAATCCATGCGCAGTAGCCTCGCGTTGCATGCGAAGCGATAGCAGCGCCGCCGGACGAGTTTGTGCCTCACCTGTTTGCCGTGCAAGGACACGACGATGACGACGAAGAGACCGATGGCAAAGCGGATGATCATCATGCTGGTCTGCGTGTGTGTACTGCTCGGCGGGCTGATCGGCTTCAATCTGTTCAGGGCGCACATGATCAAGAAGTTCATGGCGAGCAACGCCGCGCCACCCGCTACCGTCACGGCCGCCGTCGCGGGCTTTCAGACGTGGCAGCCGCAGCTTGCCGCCGTGGGCAGCCTGCGCGCGGTGCGCGGCGTCGACGTGACGACGGAAGTGGCTGGGCTCGTGCGCGAAATCACGTTCAACTCGGGGCAAGAAGTGAAAGCGGGCCAGGTGCTCGTGCGCCTGAACGACGATTCCGACCGCGCGCAGCTTGCGTCGCTGAAAGCCGCGGCGGAACTCGCGCAAACCGTCTACACGCGCGACAAGGCGCAATACGACATTCAGGCCATCGCGAAGGCGCAACTCGACTCCGATGCCGCCGACCTCAAGAGCAAGCGCGCCCAGGTCGATCAACAGGCCGCGCTCGTCGACAAGAAAACGATCCGTGCGCCCTTTGCGGGACGCGTCGGCATCACGACCGTCAATCCGGGCCAGTACCTCAATCCGGGCGATGCCATCGTCACGCTGCAAGCGATCGACACGATCTACGCCGACTTCTATCTGCCGCAACAGCAGCTCGGGCAGTTGCAGGTCGGCCAGGTTGTCGTCGTCGATACGAATGCGTTCAGCAACCGCACGTTCGACGGCAAGATCCGCTCGATCAATCCACGCGTCGACAGCACGACGCGCAACGTGCAGATCGAAGCGACCGTCGACAATCGCGAGCGCAAGCTGTTGCCGGGCATGTACGCGAACGTGAAGATCGACGCAGGCGGCGCGCAACGCTACCTGACCTTGCCGCAAACGGCGATCACCTATAACCCGTATGGCGCGACGGTGTTCGTCGTCAAGCCGGGCACGCGAAAGGATGCGCACGGCAACACGATGCCCGTCGCGCAGCAGGTCTTCGTGACGCCGGGGCCAACGCGCGGCGATCAGGTCGCGATTCTCAAGGGCATCAGCGAAGGCACGCAGGTCGTGACGAGCGGGCAACTGAAACTGAAGAACGGCACGTCGCTCGTGATCGACAATCGCGTGCTGCCCGCCGACAACCCGAATCCCACGCCTCAGGAACAGTAAGAGGCCACGCGATGAAATTCACCGATATCTTCATCGAACGTCCGGTGCTCGCGTTGGTGGTGAGTCTGCTGATTCTCGTGCTCGGCTTGCGGTCGCTATCGGCGCTCAGGGTCAGCGAATATCCGCAAACCGAGAACGGTGTCGTCACGATCACCACCGCGTACTACGGGGCGAGCGCCGACACGATGGCGGGCTTCATCACGCAGCCGCTCGAATCCGCCATCGCGCAGGCGCAGGGCATCGACTACATGTCGTCGTCGAGCAGCACGGGGGTCTCGACGATCATCGCGACGCTGCGCCTGAACTACGACTCCAACCGCGCGCTCACGGAGATCAACACGCAGATCGCGTCGGTGCGCAACCAGTTGCCGCCGCAGGCGCAGCAGCCGGTGCTGACCGTGCAGGTGGGTCAAACCACCGACGCAATGTACATGGGCTTCTACAGCGACGTGCTGCCGAGCAACAACGTCACCGACTATCTGCTGCGCGTCGTGAAGCCGAAGCTCGATTCGATCCAGGGTGTGCAGACGGCCGAAATTCTCGGCGGCCGTCAGTTCGCGCTGCGTGCATGGCTCGATTCGAACAAACTGGCTGCGCACGACGTCACGGCCTCCGACGTGTTCACGGCACTCGGCAACAACAACTATCTGGCGACGCTCGGCACGACCAAAGGCCAGATGATCAGCGTCGATCTGAATGCGGGCACCGACCTGCATTCCGTCGACGACTTCAGGAAGCTGGCCGTCAAGCAGAAGAACGGCGCGATCGTGCGCCTCGAAGATGTCGCCAATGTCGTGCTCGGCGCGGACAACTATGACTTCAACGTCGCGTTCAGCGGAAAACGCTCGGTGTTCATCGGCATCAAGGTCGCGCCGGATGCGAACGTACTCGACGTCGCGAAGCGCGTGAAAGCGACCTTTCCGGATTTGCAGAAGCAGTTCCCGACGGGGATGACGGGCGACATCGTGTATGACGCGACCGATTTCATCAACACGGCCATCGCGGAAGTGGTGAAGACGCTCGTCGAAGCGCTGCTGATCGTGACGGTCGTGATCTTCCTTTTCCTCGGCAGTTTCCGCGCGGTGATCGTGCCTGTGATCGCGATGCCGCTCTCGCTGATCGGCACGTTCTTCGTGATGCAGATGCTCGGCTATTCGATCAATCTGCTGACGCTACTCGCGCTCGTGCTTGCCATCGGGCTCGTCGTCGACGATGCGATCATCGTGGTCGAGAACGTCGACCGTCATATGAAGCACGAAGGCAAGCAGCCTTTCGAAGCCGCGCTGATCGCGGCGCGCGAACTCGGCGGGCCGATTCTCGCGATGACCGTCGTGCTGATTGCCGTGTATCTGCCGATCGGCTTTCAGGGCGGACTGACGGGCGCGCTTTTCACCGAGTTCGCGTTTACGCTGGCGGGCGCCGTCGCCGTGTCGGGCTTGATCGCGCTGACGCTTTCGCCGATGATGTGCTCGCGCTTTTTCCGCACGGACCAGGAATCGGGCCGCTTCGCGCGCTTCGTCGACCGGCAGTTCGAACGCGTGCATCGCGGATACGGGCGCCTGCTGCATTCGATGCTCGACACCTGGCCCGTATTCATCGTGATGGGTGCGCTCCTGCTGGCCGGCACAGTCTATCTGTTCATGACGTCGCAATCGGAGCTTGCGCCGCAGGAAGACCAGGGCATCGTGCTGTCGCAGATACAAGGTCCGCCGAACGCGACGATCCAGCAGATGCAGACTTACTCGGACCAGGTGTTCGATATCTCGAAGCAGTTGCCCGAGTATGCGCAGATGTTCCAGCTGACAGGCACGCCGACACTGAATCAGGGCATCGGCGGCGTGCTCTTCAAGACGTGGGACCAGCGCAAGAAAGGCGCGACCAAATTGCAGCAGGAATTGCAGCAGAAGTGGAACGGCATTGCGGGCGCACGCGTCGCCGCGTTTCAGTTTCCGCCGCTGCCAGGCGCGCAGGGCTTGCCCGTGCAATTCGTCATCAGCACGACGGAGCCGTTCGAGAACCTCAACGAAGTCTCGCAAGCCGTGCTGCAGAAAGCGCGCGAAAGCGGCATGTTCTTCTTCGTCGACAGCGATCTGAAGATCGACAAGCCGGAGAGCGTGCTGCTCGTCGACCGCGACAAGGTCGCATCGCTCGGCCTCTCGCAAAGCGACGTCGGGCAGGCGTTGGGCGCGGCGCTCGGCGGCAACTACGTCAATTACTTTTCGCTTGCGGGACGCTCATACAAGGTGATTCCCAGGTGCTGCAAACCGACCGTCTGAACCCATCGCAGGTGCTCGACTACTACTTGCGCACGCCCGATGGCAGTGTGATAGCGGCATCCACCGTCACGCATCTGAAGCAGACCGTCGTGCCCGAGTCGATCAATCACTTCCAGCAGTTGAACTCGGCGACGATTTCCGGCGTGATCGCACCCGGCATCTCGCAGGGCGAAGTGCTCGACTTCCTGCGCAATGCCACCGCCGAGGCCGCGCCGACCGGCTACAGCGCCGACTATTCGGGCCTGTCGCGCCAGTTCGTGCAGGAATCGGGCGGCTTCGTGATCACGCTGATGTTCGCGACGATCATCGTGTTTCTTGCGCTCGCTGCACAGTTCGAGAGTTTCCGCGATCCTGTCGTGATTCTGGTATCGGTGCCAATGGCTTTGTTCGGTGCGCTGATTTTCATCAACATGGGGCTGTCGACGCTCAACATCTACACGCAGGTGGGTCTTGTCACGCTGATGGGGCTGGTGAGCAAGCACGGCATTCTGATCGTGCAGTTCGCCAATGAACTGCAGCGCGCGGGGCGCAGCAAGCGTGAAGCGCTTGAAGAAGCGGCCGGCGTGCGCTTGCGGCCGATCCTGATGACGACGGCCTCGATGGTGCTCGGCGTACTGCCGCTCGTGATTGCATCGGGCGCTGGCGCGGCGGGCCGCAATGCGATGGGGCTGGTGATTTTTACCGGGATGTCGATCGGCACGTTGTTTACGCTGTTTATCGTTCCCGCGATGTATATGTTCATCGCAGCGGATCATCATCGCGATCGGGAGCATCCTGCGGCGGTTTGATCTTTTCCGGCCCACTTCCGCATGATGATCAGGATGACTACAGATACGCGGCGGGTATGCAGCTCATCGCGCATGGATGCGTTGCACGAGAGGTGAGCGAACGTCGAGAAACCGGCCGGGCCACCTCTCGACTCAAAATCACCCGAACGCGCCTCGCGTCAGGTCCTTGTCGAACTCTGCGGTCCAGCCCGTGCCGTGTCCGGTCTGGTAGCCCTTTTCCCTGAGCGTTGCGCGGCGAATGATGGTGACGTAGCCGTGCAAGGGGTAGACCTCGTCCACCGCGTCCGGCGCGTCCGTCTCCTGTATCGCGAAATCGGATTCGGCCAGGTGATGACGGTGCAAGACGGCGACGAAATCTGCCCTTTCATCTGGAGCAATGACTGACATCTCGCGTCCCTCCTTACTGAACGATTCTTCCAAATTAGCACACCTGCAGGCCTTCCGGCATCATCGATGGTCCTTTGCGGCATCTGGCTGACCGCGCACGATCGTGACGGAACACGGCGCATAGGCGATCACTTGCCTCGCGACGGAACCCAGCAGCCAACGATCGAAGGCAGTACGTCCTCGATGTCCTACGACGACGTGGTCGATATTTTGTCGCTCGGCATACAGCACCAGCTCCTTGGCCGGATGCCCGACAACCAACTCATACTGGACAGTCACTCCGGATAGCCCGAGCTTTCCCTTGAGCTCAGTGAGAAGGTCCTGGCAGTGGCGTTTTTCGAACTCGAGCAGTTCAGGCCGCTCGTAGGCGAGCTTACCCCAGTCGGGCGGACGGGCAACCGTGAGAATGTGCAGCCGCGCCCCTTCCTTTTCAGCGAGATTTTTTGCGAAGTGGACTGCCTCCTGTGCGGAAACCGAGCCATCGTAACCCGCGAGAATGTCGTGCATGATTGCCTCCAAACACGCATCCGGATCTCCTGCAACCATTCCGGAACACCCTGTAGTGGCCGCATCCCAGGCCGGGCGCCCGCGAACGCCAGGTGTGGCCAACATCAGTAAACACTTCGGTAGAAGCGGTCGGTCATCGCGCCCGGCGCCGAAGTCATGGCTTTCGCATTTCTCGCCTTACCCGCTCCAGGTATTTTCCTGACGCGACCTCGATTCGCACCGTATCCCCTTCCTTGATGAACTGGGGAACGAGAACTTCCATGCCGTTCTCGAGCGTGGCCGTCTTGAACGTGGAGGTTGCATGTTCGTGCACGCCCGGCGGCGCCGACATCACGCTTAAGTCGACCGCATGCGGAAACGCGATGGTGGCCGGCTCGCCTTCATAAAGCGCGACCGGGATTCGCATATTGGGCCGAAGGAATTTTTCGTATGCGCCAATGGTTTCCGAGGGCAAACTGATCTGCTCGAAGGTGTCGGGATCCATGAAGTAAAAGGCGACACCATCCGTATATAGATATTCCATCTCCTTGTGATCGAGCGCGACCTCTTCGAGCCTGTCGCCCGGGTGTAGCCGCAACTCCCTGATGTGCCCGGTCTTCAGGTTCTTGAACCTGGCAAACACTGCGCTACCCTGCTGGCCCCCGCCCGCATGGTACCCGGCGCTGGCGACGCCATGAAGTTCACCTTCGAGCATGAACACCATGCCCGGCTTCAATCCGGAAGCTTCGACCATATCCTGTCTCCGCATGGTGTCAGAGCACATGTACGCATCCATCACCCCTTCGGTCTAAACGTCATGAGAAAGCTCGTCGGCGTACTGCCGTTGACATCCGCTGGCATTGGATTCGAATTCTCGACGGCGGTCACCACGGCGCGATCCCACCGCGGATTACCGCTCTGGCGCTGGATCGTCACACTGAGCAGCGCCCCGCTGGGGGTGCACCTGACCGCGACTACCGCAGATGGATTGCCGTCGATATCGAACGGTGCGAGGACGTTGGCGCGTACCCGACGCGCCACCATTTCGGCATAGCGCGATGAGGCGGCAACGTCGCTTTCCGGCGAAGGTCTGCCGGCGATTGCCTGCAGTGCAGCGAGCCGTGCTTCGCGCTCAAGTTCCACCGACCGGTTTCCTGGCAGTGCAATGGTCATTTCGTCCGTCAGGGGCAACCGGGACGCCCCGCCGGCGCGAGCGATTCGCGAGACGGATCCAGGCAGTCGCGAGGACTTGATGGTGTGGCTGCGATGCTGCGCGACGGACGCCTGGCCGTTCGCAGCGGAGAGCCGCACGGGCGCCGCCGTTATCCGTGATGCCCATGCCTGATTGGCCATGTGCGGGGCCGGAGCGGCCAACGGAACAGACGTAACGACTCCGGTGACCACCGTGTGCGGGGCGGCGGGCGCCAATTGCGGGTCCCGCGTGCCAACAATCACCAGCGCCAGCAGCACGGCATGCAGGGTCGCCGCCAGGCCAAACGCAGTCCCCAGGCCGTGCTCGCGCGGCGGCCGAGTCTGCAGGCTGGATTTCGTGCCCATGGCTGATCTACGCCGGCCCGTGCACCCCGTGGGGGTGTAGCGCACCGGCGCCCGGTTTGCTGCCAGTTCCAGTTTAGTCCGGTTACAGCCCGCGCGCTCGCGATGCCCAGCGTTTTGCATTCTTCGGGCACCAGTCGCATCGGCGACACCTGCGGTGCAAACCCTGCTCGCACACTTACTGTCCTGGCTCCTTGATCGTGAGGTGATTGTCCACCGAGGTTACGCCAGGCACCCCCTTGGCGGCCGTCGTCGCGAGATCGACCTGCGATGCGTCAGGGACAGTCCCATCCAGCGATACTGCGCCGCCGTGCGCCCTCACGGTGATGTTCTCGGCATGCAGATCTTTGGTTTTCGTGAGTGCAGCACGCACCTTCTTGCCGAGCGCGTGGTTTTCCGCTTTTGTGGACTTCGCCGATGTGGCAGGAGCCATCCCACCGCCTTCGCTCGACTGGGCGTAGGCCACGACTGAAGCAAGTGCGATCAGGGCACAGCTTGCCAACTTGATTAGTTTGCTTGCGTTCATCCTGGTTTCCCTCCTTTTTTACAGACTGGGCTCCCTGCAAAATCGTTCTCCATGAAAGATGTAATTCCTCTGCCGGGAACGCGGCAATCAGGCCATTTCAAGTTTGAAAACTTACCGATATTCAGGTTTGCGAACTTAATGCCATACGTTGGCTGCGTGACGAGATGCGCGCATGGAGCCTAGTCGTGTTCTCATCATAGGCGTGCATGGGCAACCGCGTCGCCGGGCTATCCATCGCTCCCCGATATTGCCTCGCATATCAATAATCTGGCGCTTTGGGCTCTTCGTCCTTCGAGGTCGCTGAAGGGACCTGAGCGACGCGTGGCATGCGGATACCGGCGTATGCGATCGCCACCGTCAGGAGCGGACTCACCACGCAAAATACCGCATAGGGTGCGTAGCTGAGCGTGGGCACGCCAAGCGTCACGGCCATGTACGCGCCACAACTGTTCCAGGGGATCAGCGAGCCTGTGGTTGTGGCCGTATCACCAACGGAACGCGATAACACGATGGGCGCGTAGCCGCGAGCCGCAAAGGCATTCTTGAACATCCGGGCCGGCAGCACGACGGCGATGAACTGGTCCGCCGTAACAATGTTCGTCGCAATGGTCGCCACGACCAGGGAGCCGACTAGCGCCCCACCGCTCTTCGCCCAATCGACTACCGGGGCGATGAGACGTTCGATCACACCGCACTTCTCGACTACCCCGCCGAAAGCCAGTGCCGTGATGATCAGCCAGATGGTATTCAACATGCTGTCCATGCCGCCGCGAGTGAGGAGCGCGTCAAGCACGAGATTTCCAGTCGTAGACTTGTAGCCGCTCGCAAGCGCAAGCCAAACGCCTTTGAGCATCGCAATCCCGGTGGGCACACCCTCTCGTGCCGCGGCAAACGCAATGACTCGCCCTGGCTCGACGAAAACAGCGACGACGCCGCCCGCCAGTGCGCCAAGAAAGATCGTGGTAAACGGCGGAAGCCGGAACAGTGTCAGGACGACGACAAGAACGAGCGGCGAGAACAACACCGGCGAGATATAGAATGCGTTCTGCATTGCCGCCACTTCGGCGCTCGCATCGAAATCTCCTGGCCTGCCAAGCAGATAAAACACGGCCAGCGTGATGACGATCGCAACGAGTGATGTCACCAGTGTCTCGCGCACATGGCGATACAGATCGACGCCCGCTGCAGCAGCTGCAAGATTCGCAGAGTCCGACAGCGGCGAAGATTTGTCGCCGAAATAGGCGCCAGAAATCACCGCACCGGCCGTAATGGCCGGACTCAGGCCCATGCTCTGGGCAATACCCATCAGGCCAATCCCGATCGTGCCCGCGACAGTCCATGACGTGCCTATGCTGAACGAGATCACCGCGCAGATCGCTGCCGCCGTGACATAGAAGTAGTCCGGACTCAGCAACTTCAGCCCGTAGTAGACCATCGCGACGATCGTGCCGCAGAGGGCCCACGTGCCGATGAGCGCACCGACTGCGAACAGGATCAGAATCGCGCCAATGCCGGAGCTGACGCTTGCGTTGGCCGCCTCGCCGAGCGATGCGAGCGAATGACCACGCCGCCAGCCGACAAATACGGCCAGCATCGTTGCCACGACAAGCGCCACCTGGTTTGGCCCGTTCGCACCGCCGTCGCCGAACAGGTAGTAGGACAAACCGACCAGCAGGACGAGGCCGGCGATTGGTATCAGTGCCTCGAACATCGTAACCGGCTGGGGTGACTCGGGCCTCTTCATAGCCGTGCTCCGTTTGCTTGCCCGGCGCTCTCGCTCCGCAAGTGCCGCCATTTCGTAAGGTGAGCCTCAGGCTCGCCACTCGAGATGCGCACTATGGTTACGTTTTCCGGGTCTTCGGGCGCAATTGGCCGCCGGGCGCATTATGCGATTGCCGGCTGTAAACCGCACGAAATCAAGGGTGGATCGGTGAATAAATCATCGCTCACGATTCCGTTTTTCAGCGTGTGAGCGCCGACGTCGACGCCAGGCCAGACCTGACTGCCCTAGCTATCCCTCTGTATGACATACAGAGCACCATATCTAGGATAAACCGCTTGTGCTCCGATTCGGGCACCTCGCGCAGCGCAGTCAAAGCTTCGATCAGTGCCGCTCCCGCTAATTCCCTCGCGATTCTTCGTGCCGAATCGATGCTGCCATGGCTGATCATCGCCTGATGAAGCCATCTGACCTCTTCAGCGGTTCGTTCCTCGCGCCGCTTCGAAAGAAAAGCCTTGAACCTGCGGCGATCCGACGACTGACAATGGTTCAGCAAGTGAATCAACATCAGCGTTCGCTTTCCCTCCCACAGGTCTCCGCAAATTTCCTTGCCATACCGCGTGTAGCTACCCTCCAGATTCAATATATCGTCCCGTATCTGAAACGCCGCTCCGAGATACCAACCGAAGGCGCAATACGCTTCTTGCGCGAGTTCTCCAGCGTCCGCGAGCAGCGCGCCTATGCGCAATGGATAGATGAACGAATACCATGCCGTCTTCTTGAGACACATGTGCAAATAATCGCTCTGCTCGAGGCTGCACACGTTGTCGCGAATCCAGCCAAGCTCGATTGCTTGCCCTTCGAGCGAGTGCTGCAGCATGCGCTCGGTTTCCGATGAAATTTTCCACGCAAGCCGGTGCCCGAGAAGCCGGTGGTTTGCCATCAGACGGCCCAGCGCCAGAAGATTGGCTGCATTGCCCACATTCACAGCGATGCCAACGCCATATTTTCGGTGCAGCGTCGCCTTGCCGCGCCGACGTTCACTGCCATCCTGAACGTCGTCCTGAATCAGAAAGCCGGTGTGAAACAGTTCGATCGCGATCGCAGAATTGATCGCTCGAGCCTCCTTGCCTCCGAGCGCGCTGCACATCGCGAGGCAAAGTGCACCGCGCAATCCCTTGCCTCCGCGTAAGGGATAATCCGGCACGAGATCGTAGAGGT
>Ga0306920_100007683_pt1 | contig 14213 bp, 15 predicted proteins | sample flu12Cox44000170_FD_204666 | JGI IMG/M metagenome (GOLD analysis project Ga0306920, IMG submission 204666) | Lab enrichment of tropical soil microbial communities from Luquillo Experimental Forest, Puerto Rico - flux4day.12C.oxic.44.000.170 (v2)... | ecosystem: Environmental > Terrestrial >...
TCAGATCGAGGCGCGCCTGCTCGTCATCGAGTGCGGTGAGCACGACCTGGTGGGTGGCGCCCGCGGCGTCGTGCAGCAGCAGGATGGCGGGGTGGTTGTACAGCCGCAGTTGCCCGAAGGAGCCGCGCTCGGCGATGCAGGCGAGGCCAAGCCCTGCGGCCTGCGTGCACGGGTCGTCGGTGCCGTTCGGCTGGTACTTCGCGCCCCAGAGGCCAAAGAGCTTGCCGAAGGCTGCGTCGGTGTCGGTATCCGCGGCGTGCTGCGCGAGCAGCTGCGCGAGCTGCGGCGGTGGCGGTCGCGGCGTTGTGGCGAGAGCGACCGGGACGGCGCCCGCGCCATCATCACGGGCCACCGTGTCGGCGCTCGCGACGGCCCGGGGTCGCGCGTGCCACGGCTGTGCCTTCCACACGGCGAAGGTGACGCCGCTCAGCACGAGCGCGATGGCGGCGGTCGCGGCCCACGGCAGCCAGTCGGGCGTGAAACGCTGGCCGAAGACCTCGGCGGCGGCAGTGCGCACGAGCGATGCGGTCACGCGGTGGCGGTCGAGCGAGTACGCCCCGAGGAGCGCCCGATCGCAGATGACGTTGATGACGCGCGGCACGCCCTGCGACAGGGAGAACACCGCATTCAGCGCCGGCGGCGCGAAGATGTCGGTGGTGGCGCCGGCGACGCGCAGCCGGTGGCGCACGTACGCGGCGGTCTCCTCGTGCGAGAGGGGATTCAGGTGGTAACGGCCGGTGATGCGCTGCGCCAGCTGCCGCAGCTCGTTGCGCGAGAGGAGCTCGCGCAGCTCCGGCTGGCCGATCAGGATGATCTGCAGGAGCTTCTGGGTGTTGGTCTCGAGGTTCGTCAGCAGGCGCACCTGCTCGAGCACCTCGGGCGAGAGGTTCTGCGCCTCGTCCACCACCAGCACCACGCGCTGCCCGGCGGCGTGCGCGCGCAGCAGGTACTCGCTCAGGATGTCCACCAGGTCCTTGAGGCTGCCGAGGGCGGAATCCGGGACGCCGATGCCGAGCTCCTCGCAGATGGTGAGCAGGAACTCGGGCGCGGTCATCTTGGGGTTCAGGATCAGGGCGATCTCGGCGTTCTTCGGGGTCTGCGCGAGGAGCGAGCGCACGATGGTGGTCTTACCGGTGCCGACCTCGCCGGTCAGCTGTACGAAGCCGCCGGCCTCGTTGATGCCGTACAGCAGGTGCGCGAGCGCCTCCGCGTGCCGCTCGCTCAGATAGAGGTAGCGCGGATCGGGTGTAATGGCGAACGGCTTTTCGTTGAGGCCGAAGAACGACAGGTACATGAAACGATGCTACTCGATCGTATTACCGCGCCGCAGCGCCCGGCTGCCGAAGCGCGCCCGCGCTTCATCGAGGGCCGCATCCAGGCGCCCGGCACGGCGCGTGTCCTCGAACAGCCCGAGCTGCGCGGCCGGCGTCAGCTCAGTGAGGACCACCCCGAGCAGACGAAGTTTCGCACCCGGGTTGGCGCTGAGCCAGCGCGCGAGCAGCTCCGCCGCCACCCCGGCGACTGCCCGTGCCTCGCAGGTGGGGGGTGAGACCGCCCGCTGGCGCGTGAAGGTGACGAAGTCCCCCCGCCGGATCTTGACCCCGATGCAGCCGGTAATGAGCCCGCGGGCGCGCAGGCGGCTCGCCGCCAGGTCCGCGAGGCGCGCCAACTGGCGGCGCAGGTCACGGGGGTCGCCGATATCGTGCTCGAAGGTCTCCTCGGCGCTGAGGGACTTCTCCTCGACCTCAGGGAGCACCGGCCGCTCATCGACCCCTGAGGCGCGCTCGCGCATCAGCGCCGTATAGCGGCCAAAGAGCGGCCACAGCACGGCGTCGGGCGCACTGCGCAACTCCCCGAGCGTGGCGATGCCGGCGGCTTCCACCTTCGCTCCGGTCTTGCGCCCGAGGCCCGGAAGGCGACGTACGGAGAGCGGATCGAGCACCGCGTGTACGCGCTCGGGCTCGACCACCGTGAGCCCGTCGGGCTTCATGAGATCGGAGGCGATCTTCGCCACCAGTTTATTGGGGGCAACCCCCACCGAGGCGGTGAGTCCGGTGAGCTCGGCGATGCGGCGCTTGATGTGGCGGGCGATCGCGACGGCGCCGCCCGGGAGGTGCCGGCTCGCCGTGACATCGAGGAAGGCCTCATCGAGCGAGAGTCCCTGGACGAGCGGCGTCACCTCGTGGAACACGCCGAACACCACGCGCGACACTTCCTGATAGCGGCGCATGCGCGGGCGCACGCAGATCGCCTGCGGGCAGAGCCGCAGCGCGGTGCGCATCGGCATCGCCGAGTGCACACCGTAGCGGCGTACTTCGTAGCTCGCCGCCGCCACCACTCCGCGCCCGCCGTCCCACCCTACGACCAGAGGCTGGCCGGCGAGGCGCGGGTCATCGTGCTGCTCGACGGATGCGTAGAACGCATCCATGTCGACGTGCAGGACGGCGCGCGTCATGAGGTCGGTCCCGGGCGAAGGCTCTGCCCTACAGCTTGACCGTGATGGTGATCTTTTGCGAGATCACCGGCGGTGAATGCGGTACGTGGTTGGCATCCGCGAGCACCATTTGCAGCGTGTGCTTGCCGGGAGTGAGATTGAGCGTGGTCTCGGTCTGCCCTTTGCCGAAGTGCACGATCTTGTCGGTCGCGGGAAGCGGCGTCGACAGGTCCGACGGCGGATCGGTGTCGATCAGCAGGTGGTGATGGCCGGTGTTTTCGTACTTCGTCCCGGCCGGCGCGACGCCCATTCCCTTGAGTCCGAACTGCACCAGAACCGGGTTGTGGACGATGGCGCCGTTCTTGGGGCTGATGATGTAGACCCCGGCGCCGGCCGGCGCGGGCGTACGTTCCTGGGCGAGCGCTACGGAGCCGGCCAGGAACGGGGTGACGAGAACCAGAGCCGCGACGGTGTAACTACGCATCGACATTTTCCCTTCACAAGGTAAAGACGCTGTACAGGCTGACGAGCCCGATCATGAGCGCGCCGCTCACCAGGTAGAAGAACGACAGCAACACGAGCTTGCCGAGCGTCAGGCTGCGGCTCTGTCCGTAAACCACCCGCATGGATCGATACGCGTACCAGGCGATGTAGAGCGCTGCCGCCGCCGAGATCCAGCCCGCGAGCGGCTTCAGCAACGCCGACGCGAGCCCCGCGAGCAGCAAAAGCAGGAACACGAACGCGTGGTTGTGCAGGAACAGCAGCAGGTGCTCGACGTAGTAGTGCCGCGGCCGCCAGTACATGAGCATCATGACGCCGGCGAGCAGCGGCAGGAAGACGAACATCGCCCGCGGCACGTTGTGCATGAACACCTCGGGGAGCGAGTGGCCCTTGTCGAGAACCAGGCGCACGCACGCGCGGTGCGCCGCGGGCTGGATCCGCTCGCGCCACGGCCCATCGTAGTTCACACCGCTCGAGCAGAAGCGCTCCGCATGTTGTTCGGCGGACTCACCGGGCAGCGCCGCGCCGAAGGTGTCCTCACCCAGTGGCGCAAGCTCGGTACGCGCGGGACCCTGGTCGGGCTCGGTGACCCGCACCACCCTCACCTGGCTGTGCATGGCGGAGGCCCACAGGAAAAACACCACCGAAATCACCAGGTACAATCGCACCGGCGGCAGGTAGCGTGCGCGGCGGCCGGCGAGAAACTCGCCTGTCAGGTGCCCGGGGCGTAACAGCAGGGCACCGAGCGTGCGCCACAGCCGTGAATCCGCGTGCGTCAGGTCCTCGGTGGCGGCTCTGGTGAAGTGCCACAACGTGTGCACCGGGGGTTCCAGGCGCTGGCCGCAGGCGGCGCAGTAGCGTCCGCTCACGGCGGCGCCGCAGTTGTCGCAGCGCGGGCTCGCGGGGCTCGCGGGGCTCGCGGCGGGAGCGTCCGCGGGTACCGCCGCTGCCGCGTCGGACACCCGTCCGGCCGCGGCAGGCGTGTTCATGCGACGTGTACGCTGGACCTCGCAGCCGGCTCCGCCCGTGCGGCGAGCTCCTGCGGCTCGAAGTCATCGACGTTGATGATGTCCATCACCTTGCGATCGTACTCGCGCAGCGCCGCGGCCTCGGTCTCCGAGACGATGCCCGCGGTGAGCGCCTGCTGGATGCGGGCGGGGAAATCGAGCGCGGTGATCCGCCCGGTGTTGACGCCCTCGACGCGAATGCGCTTCTCGAGCGGCTCGAGCTGCACCGCGAGCAGCAGTGCCTCCTGCAGGAGACCGAGCGGATTGTGCGGCTCGAGCGTGCGGTAGACGAGCTGCCCGAAGCGCTCGCGCACCTGGGTCGGCGCGGTCACGAGCGCCGCCACCTGGGTGGCGAGGCGGTCGTGCGGTGCGGAGTAGACGAGTCCGCGCGGGAAGATGAGCGCGCGCATCAACCCCGCGAGCAGTCGGTTGGGGAAGTTGCGCAGGAAGCCGTGCAGCTGCTCCTGGGCCTCGTAGAGGAGATTGCGACAGGCCCACTCCACGATCGGCAGCTCGTCCAGCTGTCGCCCCTGGTTCTCGTGGTGCTTGAGCACCATCGAGGCGAGATACATGGACGACAGCACATCGCCCAGCCGCGCCGACAGGCCCTCCTTTTTCTTCAGGTAGCCGCCGAGCGCGAGCAACGCCACATCCACGGCGAAGGCAAACGAGGCGGAGAAGCGCACCACGTGCTGGTAGTAGCGCGCCGTGGGGCCCTGCACCGGCGCGCGGGTGAAGCGTGCGTGTGTGACCGCCATGATGAAGGAGCGCACGGCGTTGGAGATCGTGAAGCCGATGTGTGCGAAGAGCGCACGGTCGAATTCATCGACCCCGACCGTGCGGTCGGGATTGCGTGCGGCGTTCATTTCGCGCAGCACGAACGGATGGCAGCGCAGCGCGCCCTGGCCGAAGATGATGAGATTGCGCGTGAGGAGGTTGGCGCCCTCGACGGTGATCGCCACCGGGACGATCTCGTAACCGCGGGCGAGATAGTTCTTGGGCCCGAGCATGATGCCCTTGCCGCCATGCACGTCCATGGCGTCGTTCGCCACCTGCCGGCCCATCTCGGTGACGTGGTACTTCAGCATCGCGGAAGGGACCGAGGGCTTCTCGCCCGCATCGATGGCGCCAACGGTGACCGAGCGTGCGGCGTCCATCGTGTAGGTGAGGCCGACCATGCGCGCGATGAGTGCCTCGACGCCTTCGAAGCGCGCGATCGGCTGGTTGAACTGCGCACGGATGCGCGCGTAGGCGCCCGCGGCCCACACGCCCGCCTTGGCGGCACCGGTGGCGTTCGAGGGCAGCGAGATACAGCGGCCGACCGAGAGCTGCTCGACCAGCATGCGCCAGCCCGAGCCCGCCATCGCCGGTCCACCGATGATGAAGTCGAGCGGCACGAACACGTCGCGTCCGTGGATGGGACCGTTCTGGAACGGGATGTTGAGCGGGAAGTGCCGCCGGCCGATGCTGACCCCGGGGGTGTTGCGCGGGATGAGCGCGCAGGTGATGCCGATGTCGGTCTTGCCGCCGAGCAGCCGCTCGGGATCGAACATGCGGAAAGCCAGGCCGATGACGGTCGCCACCGGCGCAAGCGTGATGTAGCGCTTGGAGAAATTCAGCTTGAGTCCCAGCACCTCGCGTCCCTGCCACACACCCAGCGTCACGATGCCGGTGTCGGGGATTGAGGCGGCGTCCGAGCCCGCGCGCGGACCGGTGAGCGCGAAGCACGGCACTTCCTCGCCACGCGCGAGGCGCGGCAGGAAGTAGTTCTTCTGCTCCTCGGTGCCGTAGTGGTTCAGGAGCTCCGCGGGTCCGAGAGAGTTCGGCACCGCGACCGTGGAGGAGGCGGTGGCGCTGCGGCTCGCGATCTTCGCCAGCACGCACGAGTGCGCGTAGGCCGAGAACTCGAGTCCCCCGTAGCGCTTCGGGATGATCATGGCGAAGAAGCCGCGGGTCTTGAGGAACTCCCACACCTGCGGCGGGAGATCCGCACGTTCGTGAATGATGTCCCACTCATCGAGCATGCGGCAGAGCTCCTCGCACGGGCCATCGAGGAACGCCTGCTCGGCGGGCGAGAGCTGCGGCGGCCGCGTGGCGAGCAGCTTTTCCCACTTCGGGGCGCCGGTGAACAGCTCCCCGTCCCACCACACCGTGCCCGCCTCGAGCGCCTCCTTCTCGGTCTGCGACATGCGTGGCAGCAGCTTCAGGTAGGTCTTCAGAAACGGCCGCGTGATGAGTGCCTTGCGCAGCGGCCGCACATTCAGCAGCCACAGCGCCGCGAGCAGCACCCACAGGAATCCCTTCCACAGGCCGGCGGGCGCGCCGCTCGCGCCGAGCCAGGTGTAGGCGGCGAGCAGCACCGTGAAGGTCGCCGTGAAGGCGAGCAGTGACAGGCGGCGGTAGGCGAGGAACAGCACCGCTGCCACGAACAGCAGCGTGATCACACCGCCGATCTGCGTCAGCGCATACGCGGCCGCCAGCACGACAATTAACCATATGACGGCACCTAACATCGACGCTTCCTCCATGCCGCGGGGCGTGCGCTGTGACTATAGCCCCTCATCCGAGCAGGTGCTTCACCCCATCGCGCTCCTCGCGCAGCTCGGCATGACTCGCATCCAGGCGCTGGCGGCTGAACTCATCCACCGTGAGACCCGGCACGATCCGGTAGTCGCCGTTGCTGACCGTCACCGGGTAGGAGTAGATGACGCCCGCGCCGATGCCGTAGCTGCCATCGGCCGGCACCGCCATACTCACCCAGTCGCCCTCACGTGTGCCGTGAACCCAGGTGCGCACGTGATCGATCGCGGCCGAGGCGGCCGAGGCGGCGGAGGAGGCGCCACGCGCCTTGATGACCGCCGCACCGCGCTGCTGCACGACCGGAATGAAGGTCTCGGTGATCCACTTCGCGTCCACCAGGGACTTCGCCGGCAGGCCGCCCACTTCGGCGTGCGACAGGTCGGGGTACTGCGTGGAGGAGTGGTTACCCCAGATGGTCATGCGGCGGATGTCGCTCACATGGCTGTCGGTCTTCGCCGCGAGCTGGTACAGCGCGCGATTGTGATCGAGGCGCGTCATCGCGGTGAAATTGCGTGGATCGAGATCCGGCGCGTTGGCCTGCGCGATGAGGGCGTTGGTGTTGGCGGGATTGCCAACCACCAGCACCTTCACGCGACGGTCGGCCGCCTCATTCAGCGCCTTGCCCTGGGCGGAGAATATCTGCGCGTTCGCGAGCAGCAGGTCCTTGCGCTCCATGCCGGGACCGCGCGGCCGCGCCCCGACGAGGAAGGCCGCCTGGCAATCGCGAAACGCCAGCTGCGCATCGTCGCTGGCCACGACGCGCCCGAGCGTCGGGAAGGCGCAGTCATTGAGCTCCATCACGATCCCCTGGAGCGCGCCGAGCGCGGCAGGGATCTCGAGCAGGTGCAGGTTGACACGCGTGTCGGGACCGAACACCGCCCCCGCGGCGACCCGGAAGGCGAGGGCATACCCGATCTGGCCGGCACAGCCGGTAATCGCGACGTTGACGGCTTTCATGGCGCTGCGCTTCATCCGCAGAAAAAGGGCCGGGAATTCTAGGGCACCCCACGAAATTGCGCCCGACACGATCGGCGAGCAACCGCTGATCGGCAAGATGCGCAATTTCGCGGGGACCCCGCCGGCGTGGCCTCAACGCGCTCAGGGCTTCAAACGTCCGGTGAGGTAGCGCTCTCCAACGCGGTGCCAGGAGCCGGACGGGCGGTTTCTCAAGGCCTCGGGAAGGCCACCGGACCCTTGATCGACCTCCGCTCCGGAGCCCGGTAAAAATGATTTGGTGAGATGGCTTGACACTACAGTAGTGTTCTAGTAGAGTATAACACCATGGAAGGCGGCCCTAGCAGGCCACCGGAAGCCGAGAAACAGAGCCCGAGAGACAGCGTCCAGAAACACCCCCAAACGCCCAGATCCCCTTAAGGAGCTCGCCATGAACGCAATCGTCGCCACCCTGTACCGAGACCTGACCTGCGCCGCCGCCGCCCTCGTCATCAGCTACGTCGTGGGCGCGAGCTTCGTGCAGTCCACCGCCACGGCGCCCGGCACCCCCGCAGCGGTGACCGCCCAGCAGGCCTGAAGAACGAACCCCGAAAACCGAATCCCGAGGAGCCAACCATGAACGCCTTCACTTCAGCCCTCTATCGCGACCTCACCTGCGCCGCCGCTGCATTGCTGATCACCCTCGTCATGGGCGCGAGCTTCGTGCAGTCCACCGCCGCCGCGCCCGCGGTGTTTGCGACGGTCGTCACCGCTTCGTCTGCGAGCACCTGAAGAGCCACGTGAACGATGGATCCGACCGCTCAAGGAGTGACCATGAACACCTCGCCGATGCTCTATCGCGATCTCAGCTGCGGCGCCGGCGCCGCCTTCATCACGCTGATGCTGAGTCTCACCTTCGTGCAGTCGACCGCGCACCCTCCGGGGGCGCACGTGAGAGCTGCGTTCTTCATGCAGGTGCAGCCGCAGCATGCCTGGTTCGGGCAGCCCGAGCCGGCCGTTTTGGTAGATTAGTTCGCTAGTTTTGTGTCACAGGCGCCGTGCAGACATTAATGGATCCGCAGTGGGACGACAGCTCGCCCATCTATCGGCAACTGCGGGACCGAGTGGTCGCGATGATCCTCGAAGGGGTCCTCAAGGAAGGCGACCCGCTGCCCTCGGTGCGCAGTGTGGCGGCCGACTTCCGGCTGAACCCGCTCACGGTGCTCAAGGGCTACCAGCAGCTGGTCGACGAGCAGCTGGTGGAGAAACGGCGCGGTCGCGGCATGTTCGTGAGTACCGGTGCCCGCAAGGCACTCATGAAGGACGAACGTCAGCGCTTTCTCGAGGAGGAGTGGCCGAGGATCTACGCGACGATCCAGCGCCTGCAGCTGACCGAGGACGAGTTGCAGCGCGCGGCCGCTGCGGCGCCCGCGGTCCCGTGGCCGGCCGCGAATGCCGCAGCGCCGCCTGCAGATACAGCGCCGGGTGAGGACGATGACGGCAGTCATTGAAGCGCGCGGACTGACCAAGAACTACGGCGCCACACGCGCGCTCGATGATGTGACTTTCAGCGTCGAGACGGGCCGCATCGTCGGGCTGATCGGCCCCAACGGTGCCGGCAAGACCACCGCCCTCAAGGCGATACTCGGCCTGACCCCCTTCAGCGGCGAGCTGCGCGTGCTGGGGCTCGATCCCCGCACCGAGCGCGATGCGCTGATGCGCGAGGTGTGCTTCATCGCGGATGTGGCGGTGCTGCCGCGCTGGTTGCGCGTCACCCAGGCACTGGATTTCGTCGCCGGCGTCCATCCGCGCTTCGACCGTGCCGTCGCCGAGAATTTCCTGAAAAAAACCGATATCCGCATGGCGAGCCGGGTGCGCGAGCTCTCCAAGGGCATGGTGACGCAGCTGCACCTGGCGCTCGTGCTCGCGATCGACGCGCGGCTGCTGGTGCTCGATGAGCCGACGCTCGGCCTCGATCTGCTCTACCGCCGCAACTTCTACGACACGCTCCTCAACGATTACTTCGACAAGCAGCGCACCATCCTCCTCACCACGCACCAGGTGGAGGAAGTCGAGAACCTGTTCACCGACGTGATCTTCATCAACCACGGGCGGGTGGCGCTCTGCGCTTCCGTCGAGGATCTCGGCAGCCGCTACCAGCAGCTGACCCTCGCGGCCGAGCAGGCGGCGCAGGCGCGCACGCTACAGCCCTTCTACGAGCGCGAGGTGTTCGGCCGCGTGGCGATGTTCTTCGAGGGCCGCTCGGCGGCGGAGCTCGGAGCGTTCGGCGAGCTGCGCACGCCCTCGATCGCGGACCTGTTCGTCGCCAAGATGCAGGGGACGGGTAGTCCATGAACACCACGCTCGCCGACAGCGCCCCGGACAACCCGCGCAGTGACGCCGCCCCGGCCGCCAAGCGGCCCGGCGACATCCTGCTCACGCTCGTGCGGCGCGAGTTCTGGGAGCACCGCGCGCTGTGGCTCGCGCCGCTCGTGGTCGCGGCGTTGCTGGCGCTGGTCGCCGCCATCGGCCGCGTCCACATCGATATGGATGATGCTCCGGACCTCTCGAGCGAGCAGCAGCGAGTGGCGCTCTTTTCGATCATCCAGTGGGTGCTCGCGATGCCGCTCTACATCGTGATCATCTTCGTCGGCAGCTTCTACCTGCTCGACTGCTTGTACGCCGAGCGCAAGGACCGCAGCATCCTCTTCTGGAAGTCGCTGCCGGTGTCCGATGGCCTCACCGTGTGCTCGAAGCTGCTGGTGGGGCTGGTGGTAGCTCCGTTTGGAGTGTTCGCGCTTGCGCTGCTGGCGCACCTGGTGTGCTCCGTAATCCTCGGCACACGCGTCGCGCTCGGGAGCCTGCCGCCGATTTTCACCTGGAACAGCTACGAGTGGCTGCGCACCGAAGCGGTGATGTTGCTCGCGACGTTCTTTGCCGTGCTCTGGTACGCGCCCATCGCCGGCTACCTGCTGCTGGTCTCGGCCTGGGTGCGGCGCGCGCCGATTCTGTGGGCGACGCTGCCTTTCGTGCTCGGGCCGGTGCTCGAGTGGGTCGCGTTCGGCACCCGATACCTGCTCGGCTTCATCGACTATCGCGTCAACGGCATCTGGGGGATCCTCGGAGTCGAGCGTCTGAACATCATTTCCAAGCATGGTCCGCACCGCCCCGTGGGCACAGCGCTCGAGGTGCTCGGTTTCCGTCATGCCCTTACCGCCATCGACCTGTGGCTCGGGCTCGCGGTGACCGCGGCGCTGGTGTACGCGGCGATCCGCATCCGCCGCTACCGCGACGACACCTAACCGCGCGGCATAGATCGCGCTTATCATCCCGATCCGGACAAGCGATTGGCCCGCGCAGTACGGGGGCGGTTTAATTTCGGTCCCTGCACCAGGAGACTCCCATGTTTGACACCCGCAACGACTTGCCCGCCAACGTGCGAGTAGAAGTGACCGAGCTGTTGAACGCGCGACTCGCCGACGCCATCGACCTCGGCGCGCAGAGCAAGTACGCCCACTGGAACGTCAAGGGGCCGAACTTCATCGCGCTGCACGAGCTGTTCGACCAGGTCGCCGAGAGCATCGAGGATCAGATCGACACGATCGCCGAGCGCATCTCCGCGCTCGGGGGCCGCGCCCACGGCACCATCGCGAGCGTGGCGCGCCGCAGCACGCTCAAACCGTACCCGGAGGACATCGCCGAGGGACTGGCGCATGTCGATGCGCTGTCGGCGGCGCTCGCGGACTACGCGGCGAAGGTCCGCGCCGCCATCGAGACGGCCGAGCGGCTCGGCGATGCGGACACCGCCGACCTCTTCACCGGCGTCTCGCGCGAGACCGACAAGCACCTCTGGTTCCTCGAGGCGCATCTGCACGCCAAGCGCTGAAGTCCACGCCGCCGCCGCATGGCTGTCGAGGTTCGCCGCACTGCAGCCGGACTGCAGCTCGACCTCACCGGGGAGTGGGGGATAGGCGAGGTCGAGGCGGACCTGGCGCAGCTCGCGGCGATCGACCTCGACTCGGTGCGCGAGGTGAGGATCAGCACCCGCGGCGTCGGCTCGCTCGAGCTTTCGGGCGCCTGGGCGCTGCGCGAGTTCCTGCAGCGCACACGCGCGGCGGGCGTCACGGTATCGTTCGACGGGACGCCACCCGCTCAGCTGAGCCTCCTCGATGAGACACTCAAGGCGCCCGAGGCCAACGCCGCGCCGCAACCTGCCACGGCCGCATCCGCCGAGCACCGGCTGCTCTACGAGGTCGGCCGCAATGCGGTGCGCGCCTGGCACGACCTGTACGACGGGCTCGCGTTTTTCGGCCGCACCTGCCTCACTTTCCTCGGCGGTTTCGGCAGCCTGCGCCACCTGCGGCCGATTTCCATCGCCCGCCACGTGTACGACACGGGCATCACCGCCATTCCGATCGTCTCGCTCATTGCGTTTCTCATCAGCGTCATCATCGCCTACATGAGCGCGCAGCAGCTGCGCGGACTCGGTGTCGACATCTACGTGGTGGACCTGGTGACGATCGGCGTGCTGCGGGAGCTCGGAGTTCTCCTCACCTCGATCATCGTCGCCGGCCGCACCGCGAGCAGCTTCGCCGCGGAGCTCGGCTCGATGCAGCTCAACGAAGAGGTGGATGCGCTGATCGCGACCGGCGTCGATCCGTACGAGGTGCTGGTGGTGCCGAGGCTCCTCGGCCTGGTCATCGCACTGCCGCTGCTCACCATCATCGCGGACCTCGTCGGCCTCGCCGGCGGCGCGGTCTTGTGCCGCTACCTGCTCGACATGCCCCTCACGCAGTACTTGAGCCGCGCGAGCGAGGCCATCTCACCCACCACCTTCTGGGTCGGCATCATCAAGGCGCCCGTGTTCGCGCTGCTCATCGGGTTCGCCGGCTGCCGGCACGGCCTGCGAGTGCGGGGCTCGGCGCGCGTGCTCGGGCATGAGGTGACGGTCGCGGTGGTGCAGGCGATCTTCCTCGTGATCCTGGCGGATGCCTTGTTCGCGGTGTTTTTTATGAAGCTGGACATCTGATGAGGCACCCGGTACTCGAGGTGCACGGACTCGTGAACCGCTTCGGCAGTCAGTTGGTTCACGACGGTCTCGACATGGAGGTCTTTCAGGACGAGGTGTTCGGCATCGTCGGCGGCTCGGGCTCGGGCAAGTCGGTGCTGCTGCGAAGCATCCTCGGGCTACAGCATCCGCAGGCCGGCACGGTGTGTATCGAGGGACACGACATCACGCACCTGACCGAGGCGCAGCTGCGTCCGATCAAGTGCCGCTACGGGGTGGCATTCCAGGAGGGGGCGCTGTACTCGGGTCTCACGGTGCTGCAGAACGTGCAGCTGCCCATGATGGAATTTTTCGATCTCGAGAAAGCGCTACTCGATGATCTGGCGCTGCTGAAGATCCGCCTGGTGGGCCTGCCGGCCGATGCCGCCGGCAAGTACCCCTCACAGCTCTCCGGCGGCATGATAAAGCGCGCCGCCATCGCGCGTGCACTGGCGCTCGACCCCGGACTGTTGTTTCTCGATGAGCCCACTTCCGGGCTCGACCCGGTGAGCGCGGCCGCCTTCGACGACCTGGTGCTGTTCCTGCAGAAACAGCTGAAGCTGACCATTGTCATGATCACGCACGATCTGGACAGCATCTTCCGTACCTGCAATCGTGTCGGAGTGATCGTGGACCGAAAGATGGAGTCGGACACCCTGGACCGCATCGTCGCTCACCCGAACCCGTGGATCCAGGAGTACTTCCACGGCGAACGGGCCCGCGCCCGGCTCGCGGCGCTGCCTGACGAGGGGCAACATGGAGCGTGAAGCGAACTATGCCGCGGTCGGGGCGTTCGTGCTCATCGTGGCGCTGCTCGGGGCGTTGTTCGTCTACTGGTATTCCGACACGCGCGAGCACCGCGACTACAACCGCTACGAGATCTATTTCACCGGCAGCGTCAGCGGGCTCGACAAGGGCGGGGCGGTGCGCTACCTCGGTGTCGGCGTCGGCCGCGTAGTCGATATACGCATCGATCCGCGCGACTCCACGCGCGTGGAGGTGATCGTCGACATCGATGCGCGTACCCCGATCTCTCCCCACACGGTGGCAGAACTGCAGCTGCAGGGCGTCACGGGGCTGCTGTACATCGACCTGCACGAGGACAACAAGAAGCAGCCGGCGACACCGCCGGTGGCGGGGCTCAAGTACCCGGTGATCCGCTCGGCGCCCTCCCGCTTCGATGTGTTCCTCGCGAGCCTGCCCGAGCTGGTGGCGGGGGCGAACGATATCGTGCATCGGGCTGACCAGCTCCTGAGCAACGAGAATCTGTCGGCTGTGTCAGCCGCGATCGGCAACCTCGACAAGGCGAGCAGCCGCCTGCCGCAGACGGTGCACGATCTGGACTCGCTCATCGGGCAGCTGCGCGCGGCGAGCACCGAGCTCACCGCCTCGGCGCAGAGCGCCCACCAGCTGCTCGATTCCGCACAGCCGGACGTGCGTGAAACTCTCGACCGCGTCCGTGTCATCGCCGGCAACCTGGCCGACTTCAGCCGCCAGCTCAACAAGTTGATCGGCGAGAACCGCCAGGACATCCGCGCCTTCACTCACGAGGGACTGCCGGAGATCGAGCGCTTCGTGCGCGAGGGCCGCGCCGCGGCCGAGGACATCCAGGCGCTCGCCAACAGCCTGCGCGAGAACCCGAACCAAATTCTGTATCAGCAGCCCGAGCGCGGGGTGGAGATTCCGCGGTGAAGCCGGCCAGCGCCACCCT
>Ga0306920_100007687_pt1 | contig 14210 bp, 10 predicted proteins | sample flu12Cox44000170_FD_204666 | JGI IMG/M metagenome (GOLD analysis project Ga0306920, IMG submission 204666) | Lab enrichment of tropical soil microbial communities from Luquillo Experimental Forest, Puerto Rico - flux4day.12C.oxic.44.000.170 (v2)... | ecosystem: Environmental > Terrestrial >...
AGGGAAGTTTTTCGCCGGAACAGAGACCGGGTTCCGGCATCTGCTGCCCTATCAGGGAACCACCAGGCAATCGGCAGCGCACGTCGGAGCTTTTCTCTGTTCCTGTCGGCAATCCTTCCAGTCTGGCCGAGGGCGCGACGGCGATCCTCGCCACCGCCGATCCTGCCGCCAAGGTGGCGGCGAGCCGGACGCTCGCCGCAGCGTGGCGCACAGGTGCAATGGCACTTGGACAAGCGGTGCCGCTGCGGCGTCCTGCCCGGCCGGAACGCCCGTTGCTGCGCCCGCCCAGGGAGATGCGCAAGCGCCGGGCCTTCGGCTCACGAGCGGGCCGCATCGCGCTCATTCATGCCCTGGCCCACATCGAGCTGAACGCGATCGACCTCGGCTGGGATCTCGTCGCCCGGTTCGCATCCAAGGGACTGCCGCGCGCCTTTTTCGACGATTGGGTCGAAGTCGCCGCCGAGGAAGCCTGCCATTTCGAATTACTGGCCGGCCGGCTCGCAGATTTCGACGCGGGCTATGGCGATCTGCCGGCGCATGACGGGTTGTGGGAAGCCGCGGTCGCGACGGCAAATGACCTACTCGCACGCCTCGCCGTTGTGCCGCTGGTGCTCGAAGCGCGCGGGCTGGACGTGACACCCGAGATGATGGCGCAGCTCGAGCGGGTCGGCGATACCGAAAGTGCACAGATCCTGCGCCGTATTTATCGCGACGAGATCGGTCACGTCGCAACGGGGGTGCGCTGGTTCGATCGCCTCTGCCTGGCATGCGAGTTGGACCCGGAGGCGGTGTTTCAGGAGCGCGTTCGGCGGTTCTTCAAGGGTGATCTGAAACCACCCTTCAACCATGAGGCCCGTGCTCGCGCCGGCTTTCCGAGGCATTACTACGAGCCGCTGACGCGCGAAAACGGTGCTACACCCTGATCATCCAGACATCGGCGAACGGTGCTTGGTGACACGCGGGCCGATGGCCATCAGGGCGCGGAAGTCGATGACCGGTGCTTACATGACCCGTTCGATCGAGAGCTGCTGGATCTTGTGTAGCGTCGCCGCGTAGTCACCGGCGTCGCGCCGATCCGGAATGCGCTGATCGCCAAAAGCATGATCTATCGTCCGGCGCACGGGGACACGGCTTTTACTGTACCTCTGTTCGACGGATTTATGAAACGGACGATGCCGGACTGGAACTGAAACGCCATCCTCACAGGTGTGGCAACTGCCCTCAACTGAGCTCGTCGAGCAGTGCTTTGGCGTCCTTCAGATCGGCGGTATCGAAGCCTTCAGTAAACCAGTCGTAGACCGGCGCCAATAGATCGCGCGCTTCGGCCCGCCGGCCCCGCTCGCCCCAGAGGCGCGCGAGGCTCGTCGCCGCGCACAGCTCGTAGGACCTTGCCTGCTGATGCCGCGCGACGCGCAGCGCCCCTTCGAGGGCGGTTTGTCCCTCTTCGAGCCGGTTGAGACCGAGAAGCGCGATGCCTTCGAGGCGATGAAGTTCAGCCTCCCAGCGGCGCTGTCCCGTTCGTTCTTGGACATCCAGCGCCTCTTCCACCATAGCGAGAGCCGCCCCGTGCTCACCTCGCCGTGAGAGCGCTTCAGCCAGCCTTGCCAACCCGTAGGGACGCAGTCGGAGGGCGCGGGGCCGGGTAAGCCCCTCACGCAAACAGACGATCGCCTCCTCGAATGCCCCCTGCGCCGTCATCACGGCACCGCGCAGGATCTGCGGTTCGAGGACGAGCCCAATTCGTTGCTCGACGACCAATGCCTCGGCCGCCTCAATCCCCATTGCAAAGCCACTTCCGGCTCGTCACGATCGAGGTGGAGCATGGCGATCATGGACAGGGTTGCTCCCAGGGTGAACGGGTGAGCTATCCGTTCAGCCAAGGCCAATGCCTCTCTCCCGATCGCCAATCCAGTATCGGGGTGCCCGAGCAACCAATAGACCTGCGCACCCATGTAGCCGGCGCAGGCGCCCGGGTCGTGACCGCCATAAAGCTGGCGATGGTGGCGGTGCCGTTCGGGATCGTAGAGGCGGCGGCCGGCCTCGCAGTGGCTACGCGCGGTTGCGGGCTCGCCGGAGAATAAACTCGTCGTCCACGCGCTGTGGTGTGCCTGGAGACGGAGTTCTTCGTCGGCGTCATCCGCAGTCAGTTGCTGCAGACGGTGGGAGAATTTGCGGCACTCGACCATCCCACCCCTGCCATTGGCCGATTGCCAAAGGCCGTAGACCGCCATGAACAGCTGGCGCGGATCGTCGCCCGCTCGGCGAGCTCTCTGGCCCGGCTGTAGATTTCGAGAGCCCCCGCCGCACCGAAGCCTTCGGTCGTGAACAAACACAGGCCGCGGGCCAATTGCAGTTCGATCTCGCTCCCACCCCTATCTGGCCCCTCCGGGAGTGCCGCCAGCGTTGCGAGGCCGCGGTCGAAATGGCGGATCGCTTCCAGATGCGCCAAGCGTTGGGCGGCGAAGTGGCCGGCCTTCAGCCATTGATCGACCGCGCGCTCGGTATCGATGGCAGCGGTGAGATGATGGGCAAGGAGCTCGGGCTGGCGCTCGACACGATCGGCGAAATGCTGCTCAAGCACCTCCGCGACGCGGGCGTGCATTTCCTGCCGCGTCGCGCGCAGCAAGGTGCCGTAGGCGGCGTCCTGCACCAGCGCGTGCTTGAAGATATAGGAGGATTGCGGCGCGATACCGCGGCAAAACAGCAGCCCTGCTTCGCCGAGCCGGTCGAGCCCGGCCCGCAGTTCGGCCGCGGGCCGCTGCGCCACTCGCTCGATCAGGTCGTAGCCGAACTCGCGGCCGAGCACAGCACCGATTTGCCCGACCTCCTTGGCGATCGGCCCGAGCCGATCGAGACGCGCGATCAGCGAGGCATGCAAGGTGGCGGGGATCGCCAGGTCCGGCAGCTGGCTCGCCGCCAATACCGCGGCGACGCGGTTGTCGCGATCGTCGGTTTCGAGCACCGCTTTGGTCAGCTCTTCGACGAACAATGGTACGCCGTCGGCGCGCTCGACGATCTCGTCGACGATTTCGCGAGAGAGACCAGCAGCGCCCGTTACCGCCTCTACTATTGCGGCGCCGTGGCGCCCGCCGAGCCGGTTCAGCGCCAGCACGGCCACATGCGGCTGTCCGCTCCAGGCGTGTTGAAACTCCGGGCGGAACGTAACGACGAGCAAGACGGGCATCCCCCCGACCCAAGCAAGCGTCAGGTCGAGCAACTTGCGCGAGGTCGGGTCGATCCAATGCGCGTCCTCGAACACTATCAGTGCAGGTCGGCTCCGCGCCACGGCGGCGAGTTGATGCAGGAGCGCTTCGAACAGCATCTCGCGTTTGCGCTGAGGGCTGAGGTTAAGGTCAGCGGCGGAATTCGGCAATGACAGCAGCTCGGCCAACAACTCGATTTCGTTGTCGCCGCGCGACCCGGGTGCGAGCAATTTCCGTAGCTTGTCTAGCTTGGCCTCGACCATGTCGTCACGTGCGAATCCGGCGGTCCGCTCGAGCTGAACGATGAATGGGTGAAGCGCGCTATCCTTATTGTGCGGCGAACAGAAAAAACGGAGCCGAGCATGCGGCTCACTTTTGATGCGCCGCGACAGCTCTGCGATTAGGCGCGATTTGCCGATCCCCGGCTCACCCGAGACCAGCACGACCATCCCATCGCCGTCCTTTGCCTGCTGCCAGCGCCGCAGCAGCATTTCGAGCTCTTCGTCGCGCCCGACGAGCGGCGTCGAGTCGGAGCGCAATGCCTCGAAGCGGCTGAGGACCCCGCTGTCGCCGATCACGCGCCAGGCGCGTTGCGGCTCGGCAAACCCGGCGAGCGGCTGCCGCCCGAGATCTTCGAGCTCGAATAGTCCGCCGATTTGCCGCCGCGAGCTTTCGGCAAGGACGAGCGCGCCGGGAGCGGCAAGCACCTGCAGCCGGGCGGCTAGGTTCGGCGTCTCACCCACCACCCCGCGCTCCTGTGCCGAACCTTCGCCGAGCAGATCGCCGACCACGACGATGTCGCTGGCGATGCCGAGCCGCACATTCGGCCGTTCCTCCGTTGCGAGCCCGCCGACCGCGTCGATCACAGCGAGCCCGGCGCGCACCGCCCGCTCGGCGTCGTCTTCATGCGCCTCGGGGTAGCCGAAATAAACCAGCACCCCGTCGCCCATGTACTGGCGACAAAGCCCGCGAAGCGGCCCACGGTGTCGGCGACGCAGCGATGATACGCGCCGACGATCTCGCGAAGATCCTCGGGATCAAAGCGCGTCGATAAAGGCGTGGAGCCGACCAGATCGCAGAACATCACGGTCAGCTGGCGCCGCTCGGCCTCGCCGAGTACGACAGGCGCAGTCCGGGCTAGCGGCTGCGGCGCCAGCGGCCTGAGCTCGGCGATAGCCTTGAGCATGATTTTGCGATGACCGAGCAGGACACCGATTTTCTCGAGATCGGCTTCGGTCAACTCAGGCAATACTTCCAGCTCGATGGCGTTGTCGCGAAATGCCTCGGCGTACCGCTCCAGAGACAGACCGCGCAGCCATGCGGCTATATCCATAACGAGCCCCGCCTCATGCCAGCTCGGAGAGGAGTTTTGCGGCGTCTTTCAGGTCGGCGGTGTTGAAGCCCTCGGTGCACGAGCGGTAGACGGGCGAGGCTCGTGGCGGCGCGCAATTCGTAGCCCCGCGTGCCCTCCTCGCGGGCGATCGCGACGGCGGTGCGGAACGCGTCCTCGGCCTTCGCCGGATTCGGGTATGGCAAGCGGCCGGTGAACTCGCCGCGCAAGCGATGAATTTCCGCGTCCCAGCCCCTCGCGCCGGAGACGGCCGCTTGTGCCAGTGCGTCGTCCAGGGCGGCGAGGGCGTCCTCGATTTTTCCGGCGAGCGCCAGCGCCTCGGCCAGCAGGGCGAGGAAAAACGGTGTGAATAAGCGGGAGCCGGTCGCCTCGTACGCGGCCAAACCCCGCGGATATGGGCAATTCCCGCCGTTGCTTCACCCCTCTGGGCGATGGCCCAGCCCTGGAGAATCCGGCCTACGGTCGCCCATAGGGCGAAACCGTGTTCACTCGCGAGGGCCACGCAATCGTCCCCGTAGGCGCAAGCGGTGGCGACATCCCGGGCGAAAACCGCGGCGATACCGGCGAAACAAAGGCCTGGGAAAGGGTGGGGGCATGTCCCAATCGCCGGCTCAATGCGAGCGCACGATCGGAAGCTCGGGCGGACCGATCTGGATACCCGTGATGCCAAAGCGCCCAGGACAACATGACAAAGGCGATGACGCCGATGTCCCGTCCGTAGTGAAGGACGGAATCGCGGTGCTCGTCGGGCCGGTACAACGACGCGGCGGTTTCGGCATGCGGGAGGGCTGCACGGTAATCGCCGCTATTGATCAAAGACTGAGCGAGGATGCGATGGCCGACCAGGAGCGGGCCGGACGAGGGTTGTGATTGGGCGACCGACAGGAAGTTGGTGGCGTGCTCGAGCGCGTCCGCAATCGCCCCAGCGGTGTGGTTAGAGACCCAAAGCCCCCAGAGCACGGAGAAATGGAGCGGGGTCCCGACTGCGCCGGTCTCAGTCACCAGCCGATTTGCTCGCTCTAGCGCGGTAATCACTTCCGGATCCGGGTAGCCTTTGCCGGCCATCAGTGCTGCGGTCAAGGTGACGTGGATATCGAGCTCCAGCTGGTTGCGCTCGCGAGTTTCGGGTAACCCCTCCAACAGACCGAGGCCTCGGCGTAATTGTGCGGTCGCCTCACGCACGGCTGATTTGGCCACAGACGATTTGCCCGCGAGGTGCCAATAGCCGATCGCCTTGTCGGCGATCGCGGCTTCGCCATAGTGATGCGCGAGGATCTCCGGGCGGGCTTCGACGACGTCCGGAAACTGCTGTTCCAACGCCTCGGCGATCCGGCGATGCAGGGCTTGTCGCGGGCCGCGCAGCAAGGTGCTGTAGGCGGTGTCCTGGACCAGTGCGTGCTTGAACAGATATTCGGCCGCCGGCGGCACGCCGCGCTGGAAGACCAGGCCCGCTTCGACGAGGCGGCGCAGCGCCTCCTGTAATTCGGGCTCGCCGAGTGGTGCTGCCGCTGCCAGCAGCTCGTAGGAAAAGTCGCGCCCGATGGCGGCGCCGACCTGCGCCACATTCTTGGCCGCCGGGCCGAGCCGGTCGAGGCGCCCCAGAAGCGAGGCGTGCAACGTGGCAGGTACGGCGAGCGAGAACCGCGGCACGGCGGATATCGACGCGTAGCCGCGATCGGCGCCGGCCTCGACCACCGTCTTGGTCAACTCCTCGACAAAGAGCGGCACCCCGTCGGTGCGCTCGACGATCTCGTCGACAACATCCGGCGGCAATGCCCCGAGATTGCCGGCGAGCCGATGCACGAGCGTTGCTCCCTCGCTGCGCCCGAGCCGGTTCAGCGCGATCACCATCACCTGCGACCCTCCGACCCAGGGCGGTTGGAACTCGGTGCGGTAGGTTGCGACCAACAGCACCGGCAGACCTGGGATCTTCTCGACGGTAAGGTCGAGCAGCTCGCGCGAGGTCGGATCGATCCAATGCAAATCCTCGAAGATCATCAAGACCGGCTGCCGCCGCGCCAGCGCCTGAAGCTGGCGCAGCAGTGCGGCCAATGTCCGCTCCTTCTTGCGCTGCGGGCTGAGGTCGAGCGGCGCGAAGCGCTCGCCGCCGGAAAGCGACAGCATCTCGGCGAGCAACGAGAGGTCGCCAGGTTCTGCCCCGTCGCCGAGCAGCGCCTCCAGCTTGTCCAGTTTTATTGCGGTCTTGTCGTCGCGGGTAAACCCTGCGGCGTGTTCCAGCTGGCCGATAAAGGGGTAGAGCGCGCTGTCCTGGTCGTGCGGCGAGCAGAAATAGCGCAGGCGGGTGTGCGGCTCGGTCTCGATGCGCTGCGACAGTGCCGCGGCCAAACGCGACTTGCCGATCCCCGGCTCGCCGGAGACCAGCACCACCCGCCCTTCGCCGGACTTCGCCTGGTGCCATCGCCGCAATAAGAGGTCGAGCTCCTCGTCGCGGCCGACCAGCGGTGTGGTCCCCGAACGCAAGCCCTCAAAGCGGCTGACCACCCCGCTCTCGCCGACCACACGCCAGGCGCGCTGCGGCTCGCCAAAACCGGCGAGCGGCTGGGGGCCGAGATCCTCCAGCTCGAACAATGTCCCGATCTGTCGCCGGGTGCTGTCGGCAACGACCAGGGTGCCCAGCCGGGCCAGCGCCTGCAGACGGGCAGCGAGGTTTGGGGTCTCGCCGACCACGCCCGCTCCTGCGCGGCACCCGCACCGATCAGATCGCCGCCGACGACGAGGCCAGTGGCGATGCCGATCCGCACGTTCAGCGGTTCTTGTGTGGCGAGCCGGCCGACCGCGTCGATAACCGCAAGCCCGGCGCGAGCCGCGCGCTCGGCGTCGTCCTCATGCGCCTCGGGATAGCCGAAATAAATCAGCACGCCGTCGCCCATATACTTGGCGACAAACCCACCAAAGCGGCCGACGGTCTCGGTGACGCCGCGATGGTAGGCGCCGATGATCTCGCGCAGATCCTCGGGATCGAAGCGCATCGCCAGGGATGTCCAACCGACCAGATCGCAAAACATCACGGTCAGCTGCCGTCGCTCTGCCTCCGTCCCGGCCCCCACCCTTCCCTCCCCCGCATGCGGGGGAGGGAAGGGGCTAACGCCGGCGAGCGCACTGGGTGGAATTGGATCTGGGGACGCGTCGGTGGTGTTGAGCTGGGCAATGGCTTCGAGCAGCATACGCCGGTGGCCTACCGCGGTCACGCCGATGTCCTTCAGATCATCGGCCGTCAGCTTGGGCAGCACTACCCAATATCGCTCAAGACCCAGGCTTCGCAGCCACGCCGCAATGTCCATCAGCCCCCCTTCTTTTATCCTGGGTTTGCTCACTCTCGGCCTGAGAGTCCGAAAGCCCGCTGAGGCTTGATACAGGGTGACCTATAACGACATTGATGAACAGCCGCGAACTTCTCCGGAAGCTCCGACGCCTGGGCGCGTCGGTGGATCCCAGCCGCGGCAAGGGCGGTCACGTCATGGTACGGCTGGGCGGCCGGTTCGCGATCGTACCGACCGGAAGTGGCGAAATCGCGTCCGGGACGTTCCGCGCGATCCTCCGCCAGCTCGGCTTGGGTCCGGAAGATTTGCGGTAGGAGGCGGGATGAAGGGTAAAAAACTGCGCGCGACACTCGCTTATCCGGCCTTGTTCGAGCCGGAGCCTGAAGGCGGCTTCACCGTAACCTTCCCTGAGGCAAATATCGCGGCCACTTACGGCCCGAGCTGGGACGCGGCGCGTGCACAGGCCGAGGACATGCTCGAGGAAGCGATACTCGGGATGATCGCGCATGGCGACGATGTGCCGTGGCCCGCATCGGTGCCGAAGGGAGGTCGCCTACGCCCCTCGATTCCTTTGCCCGCACCGACTGCCGCCAAGCTCGAAATCTACCGGGCGATGCGCGCCGAGGGTCTCGGGGCAGAGCAGCTCGCGCAACGATTGGGTTGGGAACCCGTCCAGGTGACTCGCTTGTTCGGGCGGCGCGCCACCCGGCTTGATCACATCGAAGCGGCGTTGCGAGCGCTCGGGCGCCGGCTTGTCGTCACCAGCGAAGCGGCTTAAAGGCTGGCCCGAGATAAATCTGCATCAAAAGGTTATTTGTCATCCCGCGAAAGCGACGCGAAAGCGGGAATCCAGAGCCGCAGGGCTGCAGCAGTTGCCTCCTGTTCAAGCCAGGGGCAGGTTCTGGCCCCCCGCTTCCGCCCTAGGGTATTCACACATTTTCTGCGGCGTTGCGAGCGGGCTAGCGGCACCGGTCGGCGTCGCTGCTAACCCCCCCTTGATGGGGAGCCCCCGGCCGCCGCCAGGGCGGGTGTTCCGGGGGTGGGAGGGGGGCGAGCCCCGACGACATCGCGGATCACCTGGAGGCGAGCCACGGGGGCCGATCTCGGCGCCGGCCCCGTGCGCTTGACGGCATCACTCACACCCCGACCCGCCCCCATCAAGGGGGCGGGAGTACCTTGCCGCGGGGCTTGCACGACTCTTCGTCGTCCCGGGATGTGTGAATACCGTAGCGCGAAAGCGGGGGTGACGAGTTAGCCATTGATATGATGCTCGCCATTAGGCATTAGGGGCGCTCAACCGAGCGCGTCGAGCAGCGCCTTCGCTTCTTTCAGATCAGCGGTGTCAAAACCCTCGGTGAACCAGCCGTAGACGGGTGCGAGCAGGTCGCGCGCCTCGCCCCGCCGGCCCTGCTCGCCCCACAATCGCGCCAGGCTCGTCGCGGTACGCAGCTCCCAGAGCTTTGCCTTCTGCTGGATCGCTAACGACAATGCAGTTCGGAAAAGTTCTTCTGCGGCGTTCGGCGTTCGTGTGAGCAATTGCGCTTTTTGCCTGATCAGCTCGGGTATCAGCCATCGTTCCCCGGTCAATTCCACGATACGGAAAGCCTCCTCGACGTGTTCCAGAGCCAAGTCAATCTGCCCCGCGAGCTCGCGTGCCCTGGCCAAAAGCGCGAGATGGTAAGGAACCCAAGCCTTTGCGCCGGTCGCCAGATAAACGGCCGAGCCTTCGCACAACAGAGACGTCCCCAAGGGTAACTCACCCGAGTTGACCTTGGCCCATCCCAGAGCGATCGTCCCCATGCCGCCCCAGAACTGCCAGCCGCGTTCAGTTGTCAGCGCGACCAGTTCACGCGCGCGCTCCTCCAAGATTGAGTAGTCGCCCATTAACGAAAGCACCCTCGTAGCGGTCGCCAAGCTCCCCGCCAGAGAGGGCGCGTGTGCCAGCCTGCGAGCCTCGTCGATTGCAGCATTGCAGCGCGACAAGGCTTGGTTCAGATAGCCCGTGCAAAAGAGGACATGCCCCAGATACCCTAGCGATGGGCATTGGACGTGCATGTTGGGGACAAGGGATCCGTGTAGAATGGGATCATATAGCTTAAGCAGTTCCTCGAGATGCGCTCGCGACAGTGCAAAATCGCCAATGTATAATAAGCTTGTTCCGGCAATATTATGTCCGAGGACGAGTCCGCCTGAAACGTTCCTCTGTCGACTTCCGTTCAACAGGCTTTCGCCTAAAGAAAGTGCCTGTGCAAACTCGCCGCGATAGACATGCCAAAAAGACTGCCCGAGAGGAACATAGAAGTATTCCGACGGCGAGTCCAAGCGCTCCCAAAGCTGGCGCGCGCATTCGTAAATAACACGGGTTTCCTCCGCAGCGTATCCCTTTTGCGGCTGTAGCGCCGCCGCCAAAGCGCTCGTGAGTTCCAGCTCCCGCGCATGTCGCTCTCGGCTTTCCGGGAGTAACTTCAACTGATCCAACCCCTCACGAAATTGGGCAGCCGCTTCCGCCATCGCGGAGCGGGTCATTGACCGAGTCCCCGCCTTGCTCCAATACGCGACAGCGTCTTGCGCTCGCCCTGCTTCGGTGTAGTGACGGGCAAGCAGCTCGGGACGGGCCTCCGCAATGTCGCCAAACTCATTTTGTAGAATAGCGGCGATGCGCGCATGTAGGTCCCGGCGACGGCTGCGCAGCAGGGTGCTGTAGGCGGTGTCCTGGACCAGGGCGTGCTTGAACAAATATTCGGCCGCCGGCGGCGTGCCGCGCTGGAAGACGAGGCCCGCTTCGACGAGGCGGAGGAGAGCCTCCTGCAGTTCGGGTTCGGCGAGCGGCACGGCCGCTGCCAGTAGCTCATGGGAAAAGTCGCGCCCGATAGCTGCGCCGACCTGCGCCACAGTCTTGGCCGCCGGGCCGAGCCGGTCGAGGCGCCCCAGCAATGAGGCGTGCAAGGTGGCAGGGACGGCGAGCGCTGGCGCCGGCACGGCGGATATCGACACGTAGCCGCGATCGGCGCCGGCCTCGACCACCGCCTTGGTCAATTCCTCGACAAAGAGCGGCACCCCATCGGTGCGCTCGACGATCTCGTCGACAATATCCGGCGGCAATGCCCCGAGATTGCCGGCGAGCTGATGCACGAGCGTCGCCCCTTCATTCCGGCCGAGCCGGTTCAGCGCGATCACCGTCACCTGCGATTGGCCGACCCAGGGCGGTTGGAACTCGGGCCGGTATGTCACGACGAGCAATACCGGCAGCTCGATGATCTTCTCGACCGTAAGATCGAGCACCTCGCGCGAGGTCGGATCGATCCAATGCAGGTCTTCGAAGATCATCAGTACGGGCTGCCGCCGCGCCAGCGCCTGAAGCTGCCGCAGCAGCGCCGCCAATGTCCGCCCCTTCTTGCGCTGTGGGCTGAGGTCGAGCGGCGCGAAGCGCTCGCCGCCGGAAAGCGACAGCATCTCGGCGATCAACGAGAGGTCGCCCGGTTCCGCCCCGTCGCCGAGCAGCGCCTCCAGCTTGTCCAGTTTCGTCATCGCCGTGTCGTCGCGGGTAAACCCTGCGGCGCGCTCCAGCTGGCCGATAAAGGGGTAGAGCGCGCTGTCCTGATGGTAGGGCGAGCAGAAGTAGCGCAGGCGGGTGTGGGGCTCGGTCTCGATGCGTTGCGACAGCGCCGCGGTCAGCCGCGATTTGCCGATGCCCGGCTCGCCGGAGACCAGCACCACCCGCCCTTCGCCGGACTTTGCCTGCTGCCAGCGCCGCAGCAGCAGATCGAGCTCTTCGTCGCGGCGACCAGTGGCGTGGTCCCCGAACGCAATGCCTCGAAGCGGCTGACGATCCCGCTCTCGCCGACCACACGCCAGGCGCGCTGTGGCTCGGCGAAACCGGCGAGCCGCTGGGGCCCGAGATCCTCGATCTCGAACAGCGTGCCGATCTGTCGCCGGGTGCTGTCGGCAACAACGAGCGTACCCGACCGGGCCAGCGCCTGCAGGCGGGCGGCGAGGTTTGGCGTCTCGCCGACGACGCCCCGCTCCTGCGCAGCACCCGCACCGATCAGATCGCCGACCACGACGAGCCCGCTGGCAATGCCGAGCCGCACATTCAGTGGCTCCGGCGTCGCCAACTTGCCGACCACGCCGATGACGGCGAGCCCGGAACGGACGGCCCGCTCGGCATCGTCCTCATGTGCTTCCGGGTAGCCGAAATAGACCAGCACACCGTCGCCCATGTACTTGGCGACAAACCCGCCGAACTGAGCGACCGTATCGGCGACGCAACGGTGATAGGCGCCAATAATCTCGCGCAGATCCTCGGGATCGAAGCGCGTGGACAGCGGCGTCGAGCCGACCAGGTCGCAGAACATCACGGTCAGCTGCCGCCGCTCGGCTTCGTTGGAGGTTGGGCCTGTCGCGGGCTTTGCCGATGCTTCGACTCCCGGCATACTCTCGCCGAGCGCGGCGATAGCGTCGAGGATTCGGCGGCGGTGGCCGATCGACGCGACCCCGAGCTCGCGCAGATCCTCGGCCGTCAGCCGGCGTAACACCTCCCCGTCGATGTCGTTGTCACGGAACCCGGACGCATATCGCTCGAGCCCGAGGCCGCGCAGCCATTCGGCCACATCCATTGTAGTTGCCCAAGAAGGATGCCGCGGACACCCCATTACAGCCCCGGTACGGTGTCCTGTCCAGACCGGCTGAGGCGTCGTCGCCTCCCTGGCCTCCTCAGGGCTTGCGGCGTTGCGGTCTATGACAGCACTTATATCTAAGGGAACATGAAGACGACCGTGGAGATCTCCGATTCGCTGTTGCGCGAGGCGCGCCGACTCGCGGCGCGGGAAGGGGTTACGCTGCGAACCCTAGTCGAACGCGGGCTGCATCGGGTCATTGCCGAAACCGAGCGCAGGGCGCCGTTCAAGCTGCGCCGAGCAAGCTTCAAGGGGAACGGTCGGCAGACCGAGCTTGAGAGAGCGCCGTGGGACACTCTGCGCGATCTGGCCTACAAAGATCGTGGCGCGTGATCGCGGTCGATACGAACATTCTCGTCTCCGCCCATCGCGAGGATTCCCATTTCACGATACTGCCCTCCGGCGCGTGGTCGAACTCGCCGAGGGGTCGGCAGTGTGGGCCATTCCCTGGCCGTGCATCCACGAATTCCTCGCGATCGTGACACATCCGCGCATTTATGCGCCGCCGACACCGCTCGACCGCGCCCTCGATCAGGTAGATGCCTGGCTCGAATCGCCGACGTTAGCAGTTTTGGCCGAGTCGGGGCACATTGGCTGACATTGCGGGCCTCCTTGCCGAGGGACGCGTCGTCGGGCCCCAGGTCCATCACGCGCGCGTCGCGGCGCTGTGTCGCCAACACGGCGTGCGTGAGCTATGGTCGGCGGACCGAGACTTCAGCCGCTTCGCCGGGCTCCGGGTCGCGAACCCGCTGCTCGGGAGTCGTTAGTGAGAGCGGCGGATGCGCTCGGCTGAAAGCGCTGGAGTCTAGGTCATCCGTCTAGAAGAGCGATTAGCCATTAAAGCGTGTGGGCGAGATTACCAATGCAATCGACCTCTCTGATCGTCAATGGCAGCACCGTCAGTGTCACCGCGGACGGGGACACGCCGCTGCTCGACATACTCCGCAATCATCTCGGGCTATTTGGAACCAAATTCGGCTGTGGCCAGGAGCAATGCGGCTGCTGCATGGTGCTGGTCGAAGGCCGCCCGGAGAAATCCTGCGGCAAGACGCTGTCGACGGTGGCGGGCAAAGCCGTCACGACGATCGAGGGGCTGGGCTCGGCGGATCGGCCGCACCCGCTGCAGCAGGCGTTTCTCGACGAGCAGGCCGGTCAGTGCGGCTATTGCCTCTCGGGCATCCTGGTCTCGGCCAAGGCATTGCTCGACCGAAACTCGGCGCCGTCACGCGCCGAGATCGCCCATGCGCTCGATGACAACATCTGCCGCTGCGGCAGCCACATCCGCATCCTGCGCGCCGTCGAACGCGCCGCCGCCCGAATGCGCGAAGGAGCTGCCCGATGAACACCCAACAGACACTTCCGCCTCTGCTGGTAGCCAACCCGCGCCTCGATCAATGGGTCGGGTTTCCGTCATCCGGCCGGGTCGCGGTCTCGACCGGCCGGGTCGAGATTGGCCAGGGCGTGCTGACGGCGATGCTGCAGATCGCCGCCGAGGAGCTCGAGGTCGCACCCGAACGGATTCTGCTGCAGACCGGCGACACCGATCTGACCCCCAATGAAGGGTATACCGCGGGCAGCCAGTCGATCCAATTCGGCGGCGTCGCCTTGCGCATGGCCTGCGCCGAGGTGCGCGCCCTGTTCCTAGACCAGGCCGCTGCGAGTTTCGGCTATACGCGGGCCGATCTGGCAGTACGCGACG
>Ga0306920_100007688_pt1 | contig 14210 bp, 18 predicted proteins | sample flu12Cox44000170_FD_204666 | JGI IMG/M metagenome (GOLD analysis project Ga0306920, IMG submission 204666) | Lab enrichment of tropical soil microbial communities from Luquillo Experimental Forest, Puerto Rico - flux4day.12C.oxic.44.000.170 (v2)... | ecosystem: Environmental > Terrestrial >...
GGGGGAGACAATTTACGCGTGGAAGTGCAGGGGCTTGCCGGCCAGCGCGAGATGCGCTTCGCCGATGATCTCGGACTGGGTTGGGTGCGGGTGGATCAGCTGGGCCACATCCGAGGGTTCCGCGTCCCAGTTATAGATCAGCTGGCCCTCCGCGATGAGCTCGCCCACCCTGCTGCCGACGAGGTGGACGCCGAGCACGCGTCCCGGCCCTGACCCATCGGAGCCTGCTTCGGCGAAAACCTTCGCCGAACCCTGCGTCTGCAAGATGACGCTCTTGCCGTTGCCGCCGAGCGGGTAGTTCACCTCGACGACCTCGAGGCCGAGCTCAGCGATCTGAGCGGAGGTCAAGCCCACCGAAGCGACCTCGGGATCGCTATAGGTGATCCGGGGCACGCCGGCGTAGTCGATCGGGTGGACGTCCAGGCCGCTCACCCGCTCCGCGACCAGGATGCCCTCGGCGAAGCCCACGTGCGCGAGCTGCGGGTGGCCCTGGCCAGGCGTGGTGACGAGGTCACCGACCGCGGAGATCGTCGGCACGCTCGTGCGGCACAGGTCATCCACGACCACGAAGCCCCGGTCGATCGTCACGCCGTTCTCCTCGTAGCCGAGGCCCGACGACACCGGCCCGCGGCCCACGGCGACGAGCAGCAGCTCGGCCTCCAGGGTCTTGCCTCCGGCCAGCGTCACGGTGACGCCGGAGTCGTTGTGCTTGACGGACTCGAACGCGGTGTTGAGCTGGAACGAGATGCCGCGACGACGGAACATCCGCTGCAGGGTCTTCGCGCTCGACTCGTCTTCGAGCGGCAAAAGCTGCGGCAACAACTCCACGATCGTCACGTCCGCGCCGAACGACCGCCACACACTCGCGAACTCGACTCCGATGACGCCGCCGCCGAGGACGATCACCGAGCTGGGCACGCGGTCCAGACGCAGCGCGTCGTCGGAGGTGATCACGCGCGTTCCGTCGATGTCCAGCCCGGGCAGGCTGCGCGGCTCCGATCCGGTGGCGAGCACCACATGGTCGGCCTCGTAGACAGTGCCGTCCACTCGCACAGACGTCGGCGAGACGAGCCGACCGTCGCCGATGACGGTGTCGATCTTCCGGCTGGCGATGGTGGACTGCAGTCCCTTCCAGAGCCGGTCGACCACGGACTCCTGGTAGGAGAGCACACCGGGCATCTGGACGCCCTCGAACGTGGTCTTGATGCCGAACTTCGCGCTTTCCTTGGCCTGGTCGGCGATCTCGGCCGCGTGCAGCAGCGCCTTGGTGGGGATGCAGCCGCGGTGCAAGCACGTTCCCCCGACCTTGTCCTTCTCGATCAGCGCCACGCGCTTGCCAAGCTCGGCCGCGCGCAGCGCGCAGGCATACCCACCGCTGCCGCCGCCGAGCACGACGAGGTCGTAGCTGCCGATACCCTCTGCCACCGCTCAAGCCTCCTTCGTAAGCCAGTCAGCCCTACCTGGCCTACCCAGTCTTTATCATTTCACTTGCCATCATCCGGGCTACCGGCAAGCTTGCCCTCCGCCATATCCGTCGCGATCTGCACCAGCGTCCTGACCGCCGCCCCGGTGCCACCCTTGGCGACGTAGCCGTACGGACCGCCGTCGTTGTAGGCCGGGCCGGCGATGTCCAGGTGGACCCACCGGACCCCGGCCGGCACGAACTCGCGCAGGAACAGCCCAGCGACCAGCATGCCGCCGCTGCGGTCTCCTGACACGTTGGCGAGGTCCGCGACGGTCGAATCGAGCCCCTTGCGGAGATCCTCGGGTAGCGGCATCGGCCACATGGCCTCACCGGCCCGCCTGGCCGCGTCCGCGATCTCCGCGGCTAGAGAATCGTCGCTGGCCATCACCCCGGCCGTGCGGTTGCCGAGCGCTACGGTCTGCGCCCCTGTCAGTGTAGCCACGTCGACGAGCAGGCTGGGTCCGTCGGCTTCGGAGCGGGCCAGCGCGTCCGCCAGCACCAGGCGGCCTTCGGCGTCCGTGTTCAGTACCTCCACGGTCTTGCCGCCGTAGATGGTGATCACGTCCGACGGGCGCTGCGCCCCCCCGCCCGGCATGTTCTCGGCGAGCGAGAGATAGCCGACCACGTTCACCGCCGGGCCGAGTTCGGCGATGGCCCGCACCGCGGCCAGCACCGCCGCCGCGCCGCTCATGTCCGCCTTCATCGTCTCCATCGCCTTCGGCGGCTTGAGCGACAGGCCACCGGAATCGAAGGTGATGCCCTTGCCCGCGAACACCACGGTGCGGTCGGCGTCCGGGTGGGTGTACTCGAGGCGGACCAGCCGGGGCGGGTGAGCCGAGCCCATGCCCACCGCGAGGATGCCGCCGAACCCCTCCTTGGCCAGTTCGTTCTCGTCAAGTACCTGCACGCCCAGGCCGTGCGCCTCGGCCGCCTGTTCGGCCACCGCGGCCAGGTCCGCGGGCACCATGTCGGCCGGGGACGTGTTCACCAGGTCGCGGACGAGCGTCATGGCGTCGGCGAGGATCCTGGCCCGGCGGACGGCGTCGTCGTGCGCGGTGTGGATGATCAGCTCGACGTCACCGGGCGCGGCGGAGGAGGTCCGGTACCGCCTGAAGGCGTAGCTGCCGAGTAGCGCGCCGAGCGCTACCGCCTCGGCCTCGTCCGGCTCGCCCGCGGGCAGCGCGATGGCGACACGCTTGGCCTTGGCCGGAGTGCCCGCGGTCAGGTCGCGGGCGGCCGCGCCCGCGGCGCGGCGCAGCCGCTCCAGGTAGGCCAGGCGCTCCGCGGGCCCGCCAGGCTCCGGGCCCAGGCCCACGGCCACGACGACCGGGGCCGCCAAACGCTGCCGACCCGGGGAGACGAACCCTTCAGCCCCCCCAGAACCCCCCGCCAGGCCTGCGGTCGGGATCTTGGTGATTTCCTCGGCCTTGCCGGTGGCGCCGAGCGCGGTGAGCGCGGCCATCAGGTCGATTTCATCGGTAATCGGTGCGAGAACCGGCCGCTCCTGGCCCTGGAACACACCGGTGACGAGGGCATCCGCATTGGTTGTCGTCGGCGCTGACTGGCTGGTAAGCAAAGTGACCGTCATCCTGCTGATCGTAGGGCATCGGCCGGCGCCTCAGCCCTTCCCCGGCGGTGACTTACTTTGCCTACCGCAAAGAGCCCGGCGGCTGCTCCCGGCCTTTTCGCCCATTACGACGATGGCGTGTATTTCGGCCGCGCCCGCGGCTGGCTCACGGCGCAATTGCACAACTGGACGTTCTACCCGGCCGGCTCGGGCGGTTATTACATGGACTACGCGAGCGGGGCGGCCTTCGTCGCCGGCCAGGCACGAGCCGGTGACGGCATCGTCTACCAGGCCGAGGAAAACGGGGACCGCTGGCTCATGGTCGGTTACGGCCTCCAGGCGGCCGGGTTCTGCACCTAGGTGACGCTCCAGGCACTTGATCTGCCGCCATACGGTGGAACGCAGCCTTGTCTGTAACCCGTATGTTGAAGCACTAGGCCTGGGAGGTGCCGCGTGACCGCGCTCCCGCTCATCCTGACCGTCTTCGTCGCCTGCGCGGTGGAGGCGGTCGAGGCGCTGACCATCGTGCTCGCCGCGGGCCTGACCCGCGAGTGGAGATCCACCTTCCAGGGCATGGCCGCGGCCCTGGTCGTGCTGGCCGCGATCGTGGCGGTGCTCGGGCCGACGATCACGCTGCTCCCGCTGACCGCGTTGCGGCTGGTGGTCGGCGCGCTGCTGGCCATCTTCGGGCTGCAGTGGCTGCGCAAGGCCATCCTGCGTGCCACCGGGTACAAGTCGCTGCACGACGAGGCCGGCGCCTACCTGCGCGAGGTGGCGGCGGCCGAGGCCGCGGGCGCCTCGTCCCGGGGCCGCGTCCACGACTGGTACGCGTTCACCCTGTCGTTCAAGGGCGTCCTGCTCGAGGGCCTGGAGGTGGTCTTTATCGTGATCACGTTCGGCGCCAGCCAGCACAACGTGGGCGCCGCGGTGATCGGCGCGGCCGCGGCGGTGCTCGTGGTCGCGGTGACGGGGATCGTGGTCCGCGCCCCGCTGGCCCGGGTGCCCGAGAACGCGCTGAAGTTCGCGGTGGGCGTCATGCTCACCTCGTTCGGCATCTTCTGGGGCGCGGAGGGAGCCGGCGTCTCCTGGCCCGGCCATGACGCGGCCCTGCTCGTGCTGGTACCGGTCGTGGCGCTGGTCTCGCTCGGCTACACGGTCCTGCTCCGGCGGCCGCGGGCGGCGCCTCCCGCGTCCGCGCCCGCATCCGAGGAGGTGACCAGCTCATGAGGCGGCTCAGGTCGATCGGCGCGTTCTGGTACGACTTCGTGGTCGGCGACGACTGGCGGGTGGCGGTCGTCGTGGTGGCCGCGCTCGCGCTGACCGCGGTGCTGGTGCACGCGGCCGGGGTCAACGCATGGTGGCTGCTGCCGGTGTGCGTCTTCGCCGCCCTGGGCTGGTCGCTGCGCCGCGCCACCCGTTCCTAGCTCAGCCGGAGCGCCCGGCCAGGCCGTGGTCGAAGGCGAAGACCACGGCCGCGGCGCGGTCACGCAGCCGCAGCTTGGTGAACAGGTGGTTGATGTGCGTCTTGACCGTGCCTTCGCTGACGAACAGCTCGGCGGCGATCTCGCCGTTGGTCTTGCCCCGGCCGATGAGCGCCAGCACCTCGAGCTCGCGGCCGGTCAGCGCGTCCAGGTCCGGGTCCCGGCCGGCCGGCCCGGCGGCCGGCGCGGACCGGTAGGTGGCCAGCACCCGGCCGGTCACGGACGGGTCGAGCCAGGCGCCGCCCTCGGCCACCATCCGCACCGCCCGCTGCAGGTCCTCGGCGGGTACGCCCTTCAGCACGAAACCGGACGCGCCGGCCCGCAGCATGCCGGCCAGCGCCTGGTCGTCGTCGAACGTGGTCAGCGCGAGCACCGGCGGGCTGCCCTGGCGCTGCCTGAGCTGGACCGTGGCCTGCACGCCATCGGTAAAGGGCATCCTGACGTCCATCAGCACCACGTCAGGTGCGGTGGCCTCAACCGCGGCGATGACCTCGCCGCCGTCCGCGCACTCGCCCACCACCTCGAAGCCGAACGGGGCACGCAGGATGCCCCGCAGACCGGTCCTGACCAGTTCCTGGTCGTCGACGAGCAGCACCCGGATCATGGTGTTCCCCCGTTCAGCGGGAGCCTGGCGCGGACCAGCCAGCCGCGTCCGCCCGGGCCGGCCTCGCAGCTGCCGCCGACCGATTCGGCCCGCTCCCGCATGCTGAGCACGCCCAGCCCGGTGCTGGTGCTTGCGCCGGTGCCCGGGCTCTTGCCCGGCGCGGCCCGGCTGTCGGCGGTCAGCGTCGCCTCGCCCGGGGAGACCCGCAGCCGGACCTCGGTCGGGGCGCCGGGCGCGTGCTTGGCCGCGTTCGTCAGCGCTTCCTGGGCGATGCGGTACACCGCCAGGCTGGTGGTGGCGGGCAGCGCGGCGGTGTCGCCCTCGACGGTGAGGGTCACCTCGGCGCCCGCCGACCGGAACTGTTCCACCAGCGCGGGCAGGCCGCCGGCGCCGGGCAGCGGCGCCGTGCGGTCCCCGGCGTCGTCCTCGCGGAGCATGCCGACCGTGGTGCGCACCTCGGCCAGGCACTCGCGGCCGAGCCGTTCGGCCTCGGCCAGGGCCCGCGCCGCGTCGGCCGGCTCGTGCTCCACGGCCAGCCGCGCGCTCTGCACGTGCAGCAAGCTGACCGTCAGGGTGTGGCCGATGACGTCGTGCAGCTCCCGGGCGATCCGGTTCCGCTCCTGTGCCCTGGCCCGCTCGGCCAGGCCCGCCTGGGCCTGCCGCAGCTGCCTGAGCAGGTCCCTGTCGTGCCGGATCAGCACGCTGAACGCCGCGGTCAGGGTGACCCCGGCCATCCAGGCGCCCCAGCCGGGGTCGGCCCGTCCCCACAGCCACTCGGCTGTGAAAAGGAGCACCACCGCGGCCCAGTAGACCAGGCCCTCAAGGCGGCTCCCGGCCAGCACGCACCACGCCGTCAGCAGGCAGATCGTGAACCACCCGACGTTGCTCGACGTGGCGTTCCCGAGCACAGCGATCCCGGCCGTGGCGACCGCGGCGTAGAGCAGCACAGGCCGCCAGCCCAGCAGGAGCAGCGCCGCCGCGCCGACCGCTACCACCGCCCCGGCCACGGCGGCCGGCGCGCTGGGGTTGAGCCGGATCACCCCCGCCGCGGTGAGCACCGCGAACACGGCCAGGGCGGCCCACCGCGCCCGGGCCGGCAGGTGTCCGGCAGGCCCGGCCGGGTCGGACGGGCGTGTCGCAGCCAGGTCGCCGCTCATGGTGCGGATTTTACGGCCGCCCGTCGCCGGGCGGCCGTAACGCGGGGCTGCCGGTGTCACAGCGCGGTACGGCGGGCCGCGACCGCCGAAGCCGCCACCGCGAGCACCGCCACCCCGATCAGCGACCCGGTCGCGGGGCCGAGGCCGAGCCACGGCGCGCGCACCGCGTTGGTCAGCAGGGTGAGCGGCAACGGGCCTGCGACCTGCTTGACGACCGAACCCATCACGTGCGGCGGCGGGCCGCCCGCGCCGAGCAGGAAGGACGGGAAGAAGAGCAGCAGGCCGACCGCCTGGGCGGCCCGGGCCGAGGGCAGCAGCGAGCCGAGCAGCACGCCGAGGCTGACGAAGGCGACGGCGCCGAGCGGCAGCGCGACCGCCACCCGCCACGGGTCGTGCACCGCGGGGATCCCGTACACCGGCGCGGCCACGGCCAGCAGCAGCGCGCAGGCCACCACGGTGGTCAGCAGGCCGACGATGAGCTGGGCGATCGCGAACGACCAGCGGGGGAAGCCGGCCGCGGCGAAGCGGCGCAGCACGCCGCGCTCCCGGTACGAGGCCAGGTGGACCGGCAGCATCACGAGCCCGGTCGCCGCGATCACCACGGTGAGGTAGGACGCCACGTACCAGTGCGAGGGGTTGGTGCCGTCGAACGCCGGATCCGGCCTGGTGCCGAACGCGCCGCCGATGATCAGCATCGTGACGATGGGAAACGCGAAGACGAACGTCAGCACGAGCGGATCGCGTGTCATCAGCCTGAGTTCGGCCCGGACCAGCCGTCCCACCGCCGTGTTCATCGCCGTCCTCCGATCAGTTCGTCGTTAACAGGTGTCTCATCTTGATCGCTGTTCAGCAGCCCGAGCAGGGCGTCCTCCAGGCCGGGCTGGGAAATGGCCAGGTCGGCCGGAACCGGCTCCCAGCGCACCAGGGCGGCGCAGACATAGGCGATGATGCGCCGGTGGCCGCGCACCGTGATCCGGGCCCCGGACCGTGACACCTCCCGCACGCCGTCGAGCCGGCGGACCTGGTCCAGCAGCTGCGCGGGGGGATCCGGCATGCTGAACCGGATCACCGCCGTGCTGGCGTGCCGTTCCACCAGGTCCGCCGGCGCCCCCGCGTCGATGACGTGGCCCGCGCGCATCACCGCGACCCGGTCGCAGAGCGCCTCGGCCTCGTCCATTTCGTGGGTGACCAGCAGCACCGTGGTGCCCTCGTCGTTCAGCTGACATACCGCGTCCCAGACGTTACGCCGCGCCGCCGGGTCCAGGCCCTGGGTCAGCTCGTCCAGGATCACCAGCCGCGGCCGGTTGAGCAGGGCGAGGACGAGGAACAGCCGCTGCCGCTCCCCGCCGCTCAGCGACGAGAACACCGACCGGCGCCGCTGCGTCAGCCCGAACTGCTCGAGCAGCTCGCCGCCGTCCCGGGCGCGCACCGTGCCGAACAGGTCGAGCGCCTCGGCCACCCTCAGCCGGTCCGGCAGCGCGGAGGACTGGAGCTGGCTGCCCACCAGCGGCCGCAGCTGCTCGGCCTGCGTCACCGGGTCGAAGCCGAGCACCCGCAGCCGCCCGGAATCGGGTTTGCGCAGCCCCTGGACGCACTCGACGGTCGTCGTCTTGCCGGCGCCGTTGGCGCCGATCAGGCCGACGATCTCACCGGCGGGGACGTCGAGGTCCAGTCCGTCCACCACCAACCTGGTCCCGTACGACTTGCGTAGACCCCGCACGGTCACTACCTGTGGCTCGCTCATGGCACGAGCGTGCCGGTTCGGCCCCGGCCAACGCGTCAGGCCAGGGGTAGAACCTCGCCTCCACCCCCGGGTAGAGAAACCGGGCTAGCCGAGGAAACGGGTCTCGAGCCGGGTCTCGATGACGCCGGGTTCCACCCGGTACGCGCTTGCGCCCGGCCGGTCCGCGATCAGCTCGGTCAGCTCGTCGTCGGTGAAGTGCGCCGCCGCACCGTCGTCGCACGCGATGCCGGCCGCCAGCGTCCCGTCCGCGATCAGCTTGTGGTACAGCGGCCGCCGCCCCGGCTCAGAGTCGTAATGCGGGCAGTAGCTCCCGGCCAGCAGCCCGAGGCCGTCGGTGAACGCGCGCAGCTCAGGGCCGAACGAATCCGTGGTTCCTCCCTCGAACCAGCAGATCCCCCCGGCGCTCGACCCGGCCAGCACGGTGCCCGCCTGCCACGCCTTGCGCAGGATCCGGTCGAGGCCGTGCACCCGCCACACCGCCATCATGTTCGCCACGCTGCCGCCGCCGACGAAGATGACATCCTGGGACAGCAGCAGGTCCTCGGGATCCGCCACGTTGGGCATCGGGAACAGGGCCAGGTGGCTGAGCCGGACCGGCCGTCCGGCGAAGCGGTCGTACATGTGCAGCGCCCAGCGCGGATCGTCGCCGGCCGCGGTGTTCAGCACGCAGATCAGCGGTTCTGGCCTGCCGGTCAGCCGCAGTGCGTAGTCCATGTGCACGGGCACCCGGCCATCGGGGACGCGCATGCCGCCACCGATCGCGATTACGTGCCGTCGCCCGTCCGCTGCCATGGTGGCACGCTAGCGTCGTTACAGGCTGCAAGCAAACCGAGGCCGCTCTGCACCCTAAGTAGCTGCATGGCCGCACAGTGCTGTCCGGTTGACTCCGGCGGGCCGCGAAGGCGTGCATGAACCCGGAAACGACATGTATCAGCGGCTGTGGTCGCTGCTCCTTCCGGTGAGGCCGCGAATCCGGCCATACCGCCACGAGGGGAGTCCGATGACCGTTACCGCCATTCCGGCCGTGACCGCGCGGCCCAGGCTGGCCCCGTACACCGCGGCCAGCGGGGATCTGGTCCGGCCCGGCTGTTATGGCGTCAGCCGCGGCGAGGGCATCACCGGCGACCTGATCAGGCACGCGTCGGGGGCGCGGCCAGGTCACGCCTTCATCTACATCGGGAACGGGCGGATCGTCGAGGTCGCGCCGCCGGCCGTGCGGATCGCCCCGGCGGCATCACACCCCGGTGCGCTGTGGAATGCTCAGCGCTCGCTGACCGGGGCCCAGCGCGAGAGAATCTGCGCCCGGGCGCTCGCCCTGGTGGGACGCCCGTACGACTACCCGGCCTATACCGGCTTCGCGCTGAAGGTGCTCAGGCCGCGCGACGGCGCCGGGCTCCACCCGGTCTTCAAGGCCGATCACTGGCAGGTCTGCGCGGCGCTGGTTGCCGACTGCTACGCGTACGCGGGCATCCGCCTCGAGCCGGGCCTGCGGGATCTCAGCGCGGTCGGCGCGGCCGGCCTGGACACCTGGGTCGCGCAGTCGGCCTGACGCAACCGGGCTAGACGGTAACGGCCCGTCCCGGCTCCCTCATCGTGCCGGGCGGGCAGTACCAGATCATGATGTCCACCGCGAGCCGCCCGGCCCGGACCGCGGGATCGGCCTCGGCGAGCCGCCGAGCCTCCTCCAGCGAGCCGGTCCGGTAGAACGTCAGCCCGCGCAGCGAAGGGTCGGGCGGATCAATCACCGGGCCGTTGGTCACGACCTGGCCGGAGGCGCGCAGCCGCGCGTGATGCGCCAGGTGCTCCCGCTGGATGCGCTCGAGGTCCGCCTCGTCGTAGTCTGGTGGATTCTCCGGCCTGCGCAGCAGTACCAGCTCAAACGCTTCGAGATCCATACGCCATTGTGGCCCCGGCTCGGTCAGCCGCTTTCCTCCAGGGCGGCCATCAGGGCCCGGGTTCCTTGCCGCAGCTTGGCCGCCTCGGCGGCGTACCCGGCGCGCTCGTACTCGTCGGCCGCGGCCTCGCGCTCGGCGGCTTCTCGCCGGACGATCGCGGCGGCGTCGACCTCGGTGAGATGGCGCCGCTCCACGTCGCCTGCGCCCAGGCCCGCCACCGCGCCGGCGAAATGAGCGCTGCCGGTCCCGGCCGGGCGGTCCGGTCCCGGCTCGATCGCCTCGGCGTTGCCGATCGCGCTCATCGCCGAGCGCAGCGCCGACACCGCTCCGGCGTCCCTGGCCTTGAGGGCGTCTCCGAGTGCCCGGCGCAACCGGGTCCTGATGTCGTCGGGCAGTGGGCACCAGCTTCCTGCTGTGACGGTGATCAGCCTGGCCTGAGGCGGCTAGAGCTCGTCCTGGCTGGCGGGGGAGTCCCGGCCGAAGAACTTGTCATCCTCTTCTACCGCCGCGACATCCTCGGCCGCCGCCTTCTCGACCGGCTCGAAGTCGGGGTCGTCGTAGCGGTACTTGATCAGGCTGCTCTGCCCATCATCGGGAGCGTCCGAGGACCTTAGAGAGCGGAACCAGGAACGGATGCCCATCAGCAACCCCCGATCAATACGGCGTGCGGCCGCCGTCGCCGCGGCTACGCCGAGCCTACGGCAGGTCGCCCCGGGAGGCGAGCGCCTCACCGTGGGTGCCGGGGTCGTACTGCATGGTTGCCGCGTTCATGTCGTAACAGCTGCCTTGCATGAAAGAGGCATCCACATCGTATAGACGGGCGGCAAATCAAGATCATCAATCCTCCGTGCCGGTTACGGTCATCGTACGGCGCGCATTCCTGGCCCGGCTGCGGTCCGATATGTGCCATGTTCGCGTGGGGGTTCCGAAAGCCGCCAATCGGGGCAAAGTCGGACGATCGTGACCCGATATCTCCGACTGTGTCCTGGATATTGCCGGCAATATTCTCGGGTGATCGCGCCACGCGGGCCGGAATGCCATTCCGCGAAACAAGGCCGATGTCATTCCCCGCCGCGCCGGACGAGCCGCGGCGGCGCGGGACATACTGGGGCGGTGGCCGCGCTGCCCCGCTTCGTCGTCCAGTTGCACGATGCGACGACGCTGCACTTCGACTTCCGTTTGCAGGCAGGCGAGATACTGCGCTCGTGGGCGGTGCCCAAGGGGCCGTCCCTCGATCCGGGCGTCCGGCGGCTGGCCGTGGAGGTCGACGACCATACCCTGGCGGCGGGTGAGTTCGAGGGCGTGCACGAGGGCCAGCGGCGCGGTAGCGGCGCGGTGATCATCTGGGATGAGGGGACCGCCGAGATCCTCCGGGACGAGCCCGGCCATGTCTCTTTCGTCTTGCACGGCCGAAAGCTATCCGGGGGCTTCGCGCTGACCAGGACCGGCACGCGGCGCTGGGTCCTGGTCAAGGTCCGCGACGATGCCGCACGTCCCGGGTCGGACATCGTGACGGAACGGCCGGCCAGCGTGCGGAGCGGCCGCACCTGGCAGGAACTGCCCCGCTCATAGGAAGCCGGGCGGGCCCTGAGGAAAAGCGTGCTGTCGCGCAAGCGCACGGCAGAAAGAGCCGGGGTCGAATAACGCCCCGGGGGAGCAGGCGCAGCTGGCTGGCTGCGTCCCTTTTCCGGTCGCTTGAAACCCTTGGAACGTTTTCGGGACGGAAAGGCATGACTGACCGAGCCGAAGTGAACACTGTATGAACATGACTGTCGCTGGTTCACGGGGAACGGGCGGGAAATACCGTCCTAGCGGACGACGCCTGAGCGCAGCCTCGGGACCAATGGGTCATCGTCGGCAAGGCCGTACCTAAACGAAGGGGTACAAGAACGGCTCATGGGCTTCGTCGTTCTCACGACAACCATCGAGGATATGTTCTCGGCACGCGATAAAATCTTTCCGCGGCTTGTTTGGTGCGGAACGCACACCGGACCATACGGAGGCATCGAGGCCGTGGGCAAGCGGGTTGAGGTCCCGGAGTCTGCTGTTTGGCCCTTCAGGGCGGAAAGTAGATGAACTCTCAACTGTACCCGATCAGTTCACACCGCTAAAGCAGATCGGCAACCTTCCTGATGAAGCCTGCCCGGCGCAGCCGGGCCGTGGGCCTGGGGCGGCGGGACGCCGCAACGTGGCCCGCACCTGCGACGGAGGCGCCCAGACTCCGGTCGGGCCCTTGCCCGCCTTATCGCCGGCGGACTCCGCCGAGCGATGCGCCCAGGCCACGCCCGCGGCCGGCATCAATGAGGACGCCTTCCCTTTTTCCCCGGGCTGAGGAGAATCTTTCCAGGGCAGAGGGGATCCTGAGGGTTCGTCCCAGCGAAACACGTGGCTCTGATGCACGTGCATCACGGTTAACGCCTAATGCGGCGTCCGCCCGGAGCAGCCTGCTAACCAGGCTTGTCCCCGTCTTAGGGCAGGCGGATGGGCATTGCGAACACCGGCCTGGCCTGGTTCGCTACAGCCATGGCCGGAATCACAGCAAACGGTTTCATATGCTAGCGGAGTGAGACCCGCTTCGGGCTCCGTTACCTGCTTTAGGTGTGCGAGCGCGCACCGTTGGTGACTTCTTCGTGGCCGGTCAGTTCGTCGGGGGAAGGCGGCGGCCGGTGTTCCGCGAACGATTTCCAATGAAATTCCGGGGCTGCTGCGCCCTTATCCGGTGATGATCCACTACGCTTATGCACTATTCAACGAGTGGAACGGAGTACACGTGGCTCAGAAGATACAAACCCTGTTCATCGATGACATCGATGGTAGTGAGGCAGAGGGTACCGTCCGCTTTGCGCTGGATGGTGCCGAGTACGAGATCGACCTGAACGCCAAGAACGCCGAGGCGCTCCGCAAGGCGATGTCGCGCTACGTCGAGGCGGCACGGCGGAGTGGTGGCACCGCGTCGCGTCGGCCCGCGCGCTCCGCACGCCGGACCGCGGCCAGCGGGCTGAACACCACGGAGGTCCGCGAATGGGCCAAGGCGCAGGGTATCGAGGTCAAGGACCGCGGCCGGGTACCGGCCGAGCTGGTCGTCAGGTTCCGGGCGGCAACGGGGAATTAGCGCGGCGCGGTTATGCGGCGGCTCATGATCGGATGAGAGGCCCATGTGTGCGCAGTGGCACTAAACCGGGGGGGTCTCTCCGCAAGTTTGCTTGCTCGTGACTTCGATACCACAGTCTGACCCGGGTATTCCCGGGGCGCGATTTCCGGAAGGCGGGTCCCGCCGGGACCCGCCTTCCGCTTTCCTGTGCCGGCCTGCCCGCCGGTCAGCCGGAAAGGGCGCCCGCGAACGCCGCCATGACCCGAGGCCAGGCGCGGCTCTCCGGGTCGATCAGGTCGAAATGACCGGCCTCGGGTATCTCGACCAGCCTGCCCACGCCGAACGCCCGGCTCATGCCCACGGGCACCTGGTCGTCGGCGGTGCCGTGGACCAGCGTGACCGGCACCGGGGGCGGCGGGAGGGCGGCCGGGTCGGCGACGGCATAGCGCTCGGGGACCTCCTCCGGCCCTCCGCCCATCAGGCTGCGGACCGCGGCCCGGCCCAGGTTCCACTCCGCGCACAGCCGCAGCGAGGCGCAGGCGGCCAGGGCGACCACATGGGCCGCGGGACACGGCCCGCGCCATGACGACCCGGTCCCGGAAAGAGGCAGGCCCGGCCGGGCCGCGGCCCACAGCGCGAGGTGACCGCCCGCGGAGTGCCCCGCCCAGGTGACCGCGCTGGTATCCGCGCCGTGCGCCCCGGCGATACCGGCCACCCGGTCGGCGGCCAGCGCGATGTCATCGAACGTGCCCGTCCAGCCCTCTTCGGCCATGCCGGCCCGGCGGTACTCCGGCACCGCGACCGCATATCCCGCGGCGGCAAGGGCGTGGCTCATGGGGCCCAGGTGCGTGCGGTCGTAGGCAGGCCGCCAGAACCCGCCGTGGATGAGCACGATCAGCGGTGCCGCCCGGCCCCGGACCGCCGGGGGGAGCCTGAGGTCCACGACGTGATCGGGCCGCGGGCCGTATCGCAGGGTCAGGTCGGGCGGCGGGGCCGTACGATCCAGGACACTGGTCACCTGCTCATCCGGCCAGGCGCGGGGTGGCGCGGCCCACGATGGCCGGGGTGTCGACGCCGGATGGGAGCGTGCCGAAGGAGTGCCCCCAGGCTCCCGGCCCGCCGTCGCCGGCCAGCCGGGACGCGGTGAACGCGTCGGCCACGGCGGGGTCGCCGTACCGGACCAGCAGGGCGCCCTGCAGGACCAGG
>Ga0306920_100007689_pt1 | contig 14209 bp, 13 predicted proteins | sample flu12Cox44000170_FD_204666 | JGI IMG/M metagenome (GOLD analysis project Ga0306920, IMG submission 204666) | Lab enrichment of tropical soil microbial communities from Luquillo Experimental Forest, Puerto Rico - flux4day.12C.oxic.44.000.170 (v2)... | ecosystem: Environmental > Terrestrial >...
TCTCGCCGGCCGAGGTGATGACGTCGGCGCGCCAGTGGCCGGGCGAGCGGTACCACACGTCCTGGTCGGTGATGCCGTCGAGCAGCGTGCTCACGTCGCCGAGGTCGGGCAGCTCCGGCAGGCCGAGCTCGACCGAGCTCTCCGCGTAGGCCTGGTACGGCACGCCGGCCGACGCCAGGATGTGCGCGCGCAGCGCGGTCGCGCTGAGCGCCGAGCCCGGCACGGGCAGCGCGGCGACGAGGCCCGGAATCCCGCACAAGAGGGCCACACCGCATGCCACAACGAGCCAGCGGCGCCATGCCTGGTGCCGGACGACGCTCACGGGCGGTGGCGGCCGCGCGTTGTCACCACCCATCCACAGTACGACGCGCCGGCCGGCCGCGGCACTGCCGTCGGCCCGGGGTGCCTTGCCCGGCGCGGCGGCGGCGGCGGAGACTTGAGGGTGGCCGGCCGGCGGGCCGGCGGCCTTGCTCGTGCCGGGCGAGGCATCAGCCAGCGGATCGTGTGGGAGGTTTTCGTGCGGATCGGCAACGTTGACGGCCGGCTGGCCATCCTGACCGGAGCCGGGGCCATCGACGTGGAACGGGCCAGCGGCGGCCGATTCGGTGCCGATCCGCAGGCGGTATACGAGCGCTGGGCGGAGTTCACGGCCTGGGCCGGATCCGCGGGCAGCGAGGCGGCGGTTCCCTACGACGGCACGCGGCTCGGCGCGCCCGCGCCGGCGCCGAGGCAGTCGTTCGGTATCGGCCTCAACTACGCCGACCACGCCGACGAGTCAGGCTTCGACGTGCCCGACCACCCGAGCGTGTTCACCAAGTTCCCCAGCTGCATCACCGGCCCCGAAACCGAGGTGATCCTGCCGCCCGGCGGCCACACCGACTGGGAGGTCGAGCTGGTCGCGGTCATCGGCGCCAGCGCCTGGCAGGCCGCCGAGGCCGACGGCTGGGGCCACGTGGCCGGGCTGTGCGTCGGGCAGGACCTGTCCGAGCGGATCACCCAGATGGCCAGCAAGCCGCCGCAGTTCAGCCTGGGCAAGTCGTTCCCGGGCTTCGGGCCGACCGGGCCGTGGCTGGTCACGCCGGACGAGTTCGCCGACCCCGACGACCTGGAGCTCGGTTGCGCGATCAACGGCGAGGAAGTGCAGAAGTCCCGCACCGGCCACCTGATCATCTCGGTGCCGCAGCTGGTCGCCAGGCTGTCGGCGATCACCCGGCTGCTGCCCGGCGACGTCATCTTCACCGGCACCCCGGCCGGGGTCGGCCAGGGCCGCAACCCGCAGCGCTGGCTGGCCCCCGGCGACGAGCTGGTCAGCTACGTCGAGGGCATCGGCGAGCTGCGGCAGCGCTTCGCCGCCGCGACCCGTACCTGACCCCGCCCGTAACCGGAAGGACCGGCCATGTCCCTGCACCAGCTCACCTCGGTGACGATCGGGGTGCCCGACGTCGCGCCGGTCGCCGCCTACTACGCCGAGTTCGGCCTCACCGACCTGGGCGACGGCTCGTTCGGCACGGCCGACGGCGGCCCCCAGCTCCGGATCATCCGGGCGCCGACGCGGCGGCTGATCGACCTCACGGTCGGCGCGGACGACCCCGACGACCTGGACCGGATCGCCGCGAACCTGGCCGGCCTCGGGCTGGCCTGCATCCGCGAGGGCGGCACGCTGCGCGCCGAGGAGCCGGTCGCCGGGTTCGCGGCCACCATCGAGGTGCGCCCGCGGCTGGAGCAGCCGGCGGTCCCGCCGACTCCCTATAACGGGCCCGGCCGGGCCGAGCGCACCGAGGACCGGGCTCCCGGCGTGCTGCGCGACGGGCCGGTGCGGCCGCGCAAGCTCGGCCACGTGGTCGTCGGCTCCACCGACCAGGCCGCCACCAGCCGGTTCTTCACCGACGGGCTCGGCTTCAAGGCCAGCGACTGGATCAAGGGCGCCGCCGCGTTCCTGCGCTGCTCCACCGACCATCACAACGTGCTGGTGCTCGGCGCGCCGGTGAACTTCCTGCACCACACCTCCTGGCAGGTGCAGGACGTCGACGAGATCGGCCGGGGCGCGTGCGCGATGCTGGAAAGCCATCCCGAACGCCACGTCTGGGGTCTCGGCCGGCACTACGCGGGCTCCAATTTCTTCTGGTACCTGAAGGACCCGGCGGGCAACTTCTCCGAGTACTACTCCGACATGGACTGCATCATCGACGACCAGCTGTGGACGCCGGAGACCCTGGAGGGGGCCAGGAGCCTGTTCAACTGGGGCCCGCCCCCGCCGCCGTCGTTCCTGCACCCCGAGGATCTCGCCGGGCTGATGACCGGCTCGCACGCGCCCGGTTCCCGCTGACCGGCTCCGTTGACCCCGGACGCGTCCGGCTCCTACGATGCCGACTGTCGCCATGTCCGGAAGGAACCGCATGTCCGTCTTTGACCTGCGCCAGTGGCGGGCAGATGCGGACAGCGCCGGGGAGCTGGAGCACGTCCGCGGGGACCAGGAGGAGGCGCCGTGACCTCATCGGGCAGCCCCGCCACCGCCATCGACGTGCACGCCCACCTGGTCCCGCCCGGCCTGCTCGACGTGGTGCGGGCCGGGGAGTTCCCCGGCGTCACCGTCGCCGAGGCCGGCGACCAGCCGGTGCTGACCGCCGGCGCCGACCGGGTCGGCCCGGCCGGAGCCGGCATCACCGACGTCGCCGACCGGCTGCGCTGGATGGCCGACCACTCGATTGCGCAGCAGTGGGTATCGCCGTGGATCGACCTGTTCAGCTGGCACGCGTTCGACTCGGCCGACGGCCGGCGCTGGGCCCGGGCGGTGAACGAGGCGCTGGCCGACTCGGTCGGCGGCAGCGAGGGGAGACTGCGGCTGGTCCCGGCGGTCGACCTGTCCGCCGGCCCGGCCGCGGCCGCGCACGACGTGATCTCCCTGGCCGAGCGGTTCAGGTCGCCGGCCGTGCTGCTGAGCACGCATCCCGCCGGGACGAAGTCTCTGGCCGACGAGTCACTCGGGCCGCTGTGGGCCCGGCTCGCCGACCTCGGCCTGCCCGTGCTGCTGCACCCGCCGGTGAACGGGCCGTCACGGGAGTTCATCCCGCCGGTGCTGCAGAACGTCGCCGGGCGGCTCATCGACACCAGCAGCGCGGTGGTGCAGCTGATGGCCGGCGGGCTGTTCGAGCGGCACCTCGGCCTGCGCGTCATCGTCGTGCACGGCGGCGGGCTGCTGCCCTACCACGCATCGCGGCTGGACGGGCTGGTCCGGGCGGGCCTGCTGCCGCGGACCAAGATGACCGAGGCCCCGTCGGTCATCTTGCGCCGGATGTTCTTCGACACGGTCACACTCGACCCGCTGAGCGTGGAGTTCCTGGTCCGGCGGGTCGGCGCCGGCCAGGTGCTGCTCGGCAGCGACGCGCCGTTCCCCATCGCGGACCCCGACCCAGTCGGGACGGTCCGCGCGGCGGACCTGTCGGCCGAGACCAAGCGCGGGATCTGCTGCGACAACGCCCGGGCGCTGGCGTGGCGGGCCTGATCCGCGCCCAGGCCCGATGAGCGCTCCCGCGCTCGCGGACTAGATCAGGACCCAGACCACCTTGCCGTGGCCTCGGCGGTAGACCCCCATTCCTTGCTGAGCGCCTCGACCAGCAGCAGGCCCCGGCCGCACTCGGAGTCCGGGTCGGCGTCCCGGCAGACCGGCAGCTCTGCGCTGCTGTCCCACACCCGGATGACGAGGTTGCTGCGGTCGGAGACCAGCCACAGGCGGATGACCGGTTCCGGCAGGCCGCATGAGGCGCGGATGGCGTTGGTGGTCAGCTCCGAGACCAGCAGCTCGGCCGTCTCGACCAGATCGGGTAGCTCCCATTCCCTGATCACCTGCTTGGTGATCATCCGGGCGCACGGTACGGCCGTCGGCCGTGCCCCCAGCTCCAGGTGACTCGTGAGTGGATAGCGCGGCGACGTGCTCGGCTCGGTGCGGCGGCGAGCAGCAGCCGTCGTCATAAGGTCAAGCCTGACAGCGACGGCCGGGATTTGGGGACCTGTAACTCCGACAAGGTAACGCTGTGTGAGATGCCACGTATGCGGGCCGAAGATAAGAACAGCCGAGACGGTCCGTTATGGCTGGTCATCGTCGAGAGCGAAGCTGAGGTACCGGTCCGCGGAACGCCGGACGGCCGCCGCGCCGTCGCCGGCGACCACGCGCCGCCACCAGGCGCCGTAGACGCGGTCGAAGCGCAGCGGCGCGATCAGGGATAGCGCGCGGCGGATCGTGCGCGGCCGCTCCGGGATCAGGTTGGGGTAGCTGTGCATGAAGCTGACCCAGCGGCGGTCCTGCACCACCGTGAAGATGTCGCCGGAGAACAGCGCGCCCTGGCCGTCGGGCCCGGCCGCCCAGTGCAGCACCTGGCCGCCGTCGAAGTGCACCCCCGCGTTGACCAGCGTCAGGCCGTCGCCGATCTCGCGGGTGTCGCCGCCCCAGAAGATCACCGAGTCATCGGGGCGGGCCACCCACTCGCGGTCCTGGCCGTGGATGTAGACGGGGGCATCGAAGGCGTGCGCCCACTCGATCATGGATCCGTAGAAGTGGGGATGACTGATCGCTATGGCGCTGACGCCGCCGAGGTCGGCCACGGCGCCGATGAGGTCGTCGTCGATATAGCTGATCATGTCCCACAGGACGTTCCCCGACGGCGCCCGGACCAGCAGCGCGCGCTGGCCGATCGCGGTCGGGGGCTGCGCGCCCACCCCGACGACGCCCGGGCCCTCCGGCCTGGTCACGCCCTGGTGGCCGGCCTTCTGCAACTCGACGAGGGTCGTCCACTGCTGCCCGTCCCAGCCGACGTACTGGCGTTCGTCGAGGCAGATCGGGCAGTCCTCGCGCGGGGCGGAGTACTGGACGCCGCAGGTGGCGCATATGGGCAGGTCCGGTTGCATGCTCCCAGGTATACCCGCAGGCCGCGGCCCGGGACCCGCGGGGGCCCGCGCCCAGGTAACGCACGGCAGGCCGGCATCGCTCTAGGGGTGTTATCACCGCCTCGGGCCTCGGGCCGAGGCCCAACCGTTCAAGGAGAATCATGCGCGCATTCCTGCTGACGCGGGCCGCATCCGTTGCCGCCGCCGCCGTGATCGCCACCACCGGGGCGATGGTCGTGACCGGTGCCGCCGATGCCTCAGTGCATTACCGCCACCGGATTCCTACGCACCTGTCGGCCTCGAAGTCCATGGTCAAGGGCTCGTCCGACACGATGCTCCACGCGCGGCTCACGACCGGGTTCCGGCACCTGCGAAACATCCCGCTCGGGGGCAGGGTCGTCTTCCTGGACACCGTCCGGTGGCAGCACGGGAAGATCGTGCTGACCAAGGTGGCCCGCGAGGTCACCAGCGCCAAGAAGGGCATGGTGGGCGACGTCTCGATGGCGGTCGACCCGATGAAGACCAAGCACTACGTGTGGGTCTTCGAGGGCACCCCTCGCCTGATATCGAGCCACAGCCGCATCCTGACCGTTAAGGGCTCATCCTGACCGTCAAGGGCTGAGGCGGCATGAGTCACACACCGGCGGACCGGCTGACCCGATCCTGGGAAATGCCTAACCAGATGCTGGGAAAAATCGTGCGCAGGCACGCCCGGCCCGCCGGAGTGGGACTCTTTCTGGCGCGATGGCGAGACAGGGTGGTGACTTGGGCGGGCTGCTGGCGCGGGCCCGGTCGGGCGACGAGGCGGCGTTCCTCGGGCTGTGGCGTGGTCTGCAGCCGCCCCTCCTGCGCTACCTTCACGTGTTCGGTTGTGACGATCCCGATGACGTCGCGAGTGAGACGTGGTTTCAGGTGCTCCGCGACCTGCACAGGTTCAGCGGCGATGACGATGACTTCCGCCGCTGGCTGTTCACCGTGGCCCGGCACCGGGCCATCGACGCCGCGCGGGCCCGCATCCGGCACCGTGTCAGCCCGGTGGCCGATGGCCTGGACGGCCTGGCCGACGGGCAGACCGTTGAGGACCAGGTCCTGGACGGGATGTCGGTCAAGACGGCGATCGCGATGCTCGCCGGCCTGTCCCGGGACCAGGCGGAAGCCGTGGCGCTGCGCGTCATCGCCGGCCTGGACACGCCCGCGGTGGCCAGCATCCTCGGCAAGTCGCCCGGTGCGGTGCGCGTGGCGCTGCACCGCGGGCTCCGGGCCCTCGCGGCCGACCCGCGGGTTCAAGCACTCGCCAGCGCCGCTGGCGCAGACCCGGGCCTGGCCGAGCCCGATCCCGGTCCGGTCCCGGCCGGGCCCGATCCAAGCCTGGCCGCACCTCACGGCCCAGGCCCGGCCGCGCCCGTTGCCGATCCGGGCCTGCTGTTCCTGGGGGGAGGTGGATCTGAGTGAGCGCTGACGTTCCTCCCGGCTGGGATGCCGATGCCCCGGACGACCGTCCCGACGCCGCCCCCGAACCTGTTCCCGGTGACCTGCTGGACGACATCGCGTCCAGCGAGCCGGGGCTTGACGCGCTGCTCGGCCTGCTGACCGCCGGCCCGATCCCCGAGGAGCACGCCGGAGAGGCGGCCGCACTAGCCATGTTCCGCAGCAGCCGGCGGGCGGCTGCTGCCCTGCCCGGGCCGTTCCCCCCCGAACCCGGCGGCCCCGGGCCGCGCGCGCCCGGGACGCATGCGCCCAGACCGCATGCGCCCGGGCGCCGCGCGTCCAGCCCGCGCCCGACCGGCTGGCGCACCGGCTCAGCACGGCGACTGGCCGCCGCCATCACCCTCGCGGCGGCGGCCGGGTTCGCCGCCGCGGCCTACACCGAGGCGCTGCCCCGGCCGTTGCAGCACGTGGCCTACGGCGTGTTCGGCTTTGCCGGCGTTCCGGATACGGCCCACCACGAGCCGGCCACGGTCAGCCCTGCTCCGGCCGGGCCCGGGGCCCGGCAGGCGCAGCCCTCACCGGGCGCGGCCCCGCCGCCCTCCGCGTCGGCCTCGCCGCCGCCGGGCGCCTCGTCGCCAGGCCCGCCGCTCCCCGCGGGACCGCAGGCCCTGTCGGTGACGGTCACGAGCGGCCGGATCGTCGCGGGCGGCAGTGGGACGTTCACCGGCCTGCTGACCGATCACGGGCGGCCCGTGGCCGGCGTGAGCCTGAGCCTGCAGGAACGTCAGGCCGGCGAGCAGGCCTGGCGTCCGGTGGGCTCGGCCACGACCGGTGCCGACGGCCGGGCGGTGGTAGCCGCCTCGGACCTGACCAGGAACGCCGGGTTCCGGCTGGCGGGCCCGCATCATGCGCTGAGCCGCCCGGTGCTGGTCATCGTGGTGCCCCCGGTGTCGGCCAGGGTCGCCAGCGGCCCGGCCGGGCCGGGCGGCCTGCTGACCGCCGGCAGCCCGCTGGCGTCACCGGGCGACAAGGTCGTGCTGCAGGTCTGGACCGGGGCGCGCTGGCGGAATGTCCAGATGCGCGGCCTGAACGGCGCCCGGCAGGTCACGTTCCTAGTGCGGACCCCGGGGACGGGCCGGGAGTACCGGATGGTGCTGCTGGCCACCGCCGCGCACGGCCTGTCGCCGAGCAACACGGTCACTATCGCGCCGCGCTAGCGCGGCGCGACCAGCAGGGTCTGGATCGCGGTGCCGCACCGGCCGCGCACGTCGGAAACAGCGGTCTCGGCCAGGCCGCTGCCCACTCCCCCGATCGTGGTGACCGCGTCGAGCAGCAGCCACTCGCCGACCGGGTCGCGCGGCAGGATGACCGTGAGGTCGACGTTGATGAACAGGAACCGCACCGGGTCCAAGGCCGCGCTGACGCCGCTGCCCGAGTCCGCGAGCAGCAGCGCCCGGCACATCGGGGATGGTTCCTCGCCGTGGATCAGCGGGATCTTCGGGCGTGCCCAGACGGCGGCCGGGCCGGGCTCTTCAAAGCCGCCGCCCGCGACGTACCTCCAGTCGATGGCGGCCAGGTAGCCGGCCGTGTGCCCGCCGGGAAAGGCGGGCGGCGGCTGCTCGGCCGGGACCGGCGGGGGCGGCGGGCTTGCGGGGGTGGACGGCCCCTGGCCGGCGGGCCTGGCTATCCGCCAGCCGCGGGCCTGCATGACCTCCTGCCCGTCGGCCTCCAGCACGGCCTCGAGCAGGGCCACCCTGCGGCCGGGCCGGACGGTCCGCGTCCGGACCGTGATCTTCCCGACCGGCACCGGCCGCAGGATGTCGACCGCCACCCGGGCCAGGCGCTGGCCCTCGTCAGGCTCGTGCAGCTCCAGCGCCCGCGCGGCGAGCGCGGACGGCGGCCCGCCGTGCTGGGACTGCGCGCTCCACGGTCCCGCGGCCGCCGGGGTTGCCACGAAGCCGTCCGTTCCGGCAGGCTCAAAGAAAGCGCTAGGCACGCACGGGACGCTACCTGAGGGCCGGGGCAGGAGCGGCCAGTGCCGCCGCCCGGCCGGTCGGCCGGCGCGGGGTGGCCGCCAATGATAACGTTTGCATCGTTCTGGTGACAGCCGGGCCGACGGCTGGCGAACCGCCTTCGGGTCGGTACGCTTCGTGCCGTGGCGCCGTCTGCGTCCGGCGCCGGGGGCGTTAGCTCAATGGTAGAGCAGCGGACTTTTAATCCGTGGGTTCTGGGTTCGAGCCCCAGGCGCCCCACCAGGCTAAACGCGACTTGTTGATCTTCGTCCGTAGAACGATTGAGTCGTCCCACGAAACAACGTTTTCCGCCGCGCCCGCAGGCGAGGCGTTCGATCACGCAGAGTCACCTGCCGGCCTGAGCCACCGGAGGACTGCCGAGTATGAGCGTTACGTGACCCCTGGGTTCGCTTGGGGTCAGGCGTCGCAGAATGGCCAGTTCGGGGCGCTGCGCATCCGGCAAGGGACCGGCCAGCTGGCCGACGTCGCAAATCCATCTTGGCGGAGCGGATTCCCTACTTCATGACAGTGAAGATCACTCCCGTGTCCGCTCCTTGAAGGGCGGCGCGCTCATGGCTGCGTCTCGGGCCGGAGTTCGTTGAGGGCCTGGGTGGTCTGGGCGAGGGCGTAGGCAACGGCTTGGTCCCAGTCCATGTCCGCGCTCGCCTCTTCCGGCTCCCCCGTGTCCCAGCCCTACCCGCCGTCAGACTCAGTCATCGTCACTTGCGGCGTACGACAATGCGGCGTCCAACGGCATGCGTTGCCCTTCTTCCCGCGCTCTTGTGACGCCCGCCTCGCCGAGCGCCTCGTAGGCGGGCGCGACGGTCCTCCAGAACCAGGCGAGGAGCGTGTCGTCTTGCCAGCCCGTCTCGGAGAGCAGCCCAACGGCGATTTCGGTCAGCACCACCGCCCGATGGGAGCGTCCACCGGCCGCGGCGATGGACGCCGCGTAACCCAGCAGGGCCAGGTGGAGGACCGCGGAGTCGGCCGGGCCGGTTTGCTTGTATGCGGTCATCCAGCGGTTCCGGGCATCGGTGATCCTGCCGTCGTCCACCACAACGGGAATACCGCTGAGCAGCGCGTATGTTGCCAGGCCGGTGTCCTGGGCCTGGTGGGCGAGGGTGGCCGCTTCGTCGAACAGCACCTCTGCGCGTGCTGGGTCGCCCGTCTTCATGGCCAGGTACGCCTGGTGGTGGCGAACCTGGGCGGCGCCGGTCAGGTCACCGTTGGCCTGGAAAGTCCGCAAGCTCTTAGCGAGGACCCTGGCAGCCTTATCGCGGTGCCCCTGCTGGAGAGCCGTGTAGCCCAGGAGTGCTTGGGCGCTGGCGACGAACTGGCTGCCCAGCTCTTCGGCCAGGCGGAGTGCCTTCTTGGCCGTGCTGGCACCGGTGTCGAAGTCACCGTGCTCGACCGCCAGCCAGCCCAGGCGTTCGAGGGCTTTCAGGCGGAGCACGGACGGCTGCGGCGCCCGCTCCAGGGCTTCAGTGAGGGCCAGCTGACCTTCAGCGAAGCGGCCCACGGCCATCCACAACGGGGCCGCCCCGACCACGAGTCCAAGCTCGGTATCGGGCGGCTGGCCCTTGCTCCATCGCAGCGCCGCCCGGAAGTTGTCGAGATCGGGGATCACATCATGGGCCCGGGGGTCAGGCCACAACATCGCAGTTGGCCAGTCTGCTGAGGTGCTGAGCGCCAGGAAATACTCGCCGTGGCGACGCTCCAGCTCGGCGAGCTCGCCGGCCTCCTCAAGCTTCTCGCGGCCGAACTCCCGTAGCGTCTCGAGCATCCCATACCGGCTCAGATTCTGCCCGTGCACGACCACGAGGGACTTATCCACGAGAGTCAGTATCAGATCCGTTATGTCATAGCCCTCGTCTGGGAACCCTTCAGCGCACACCGCCTCGGCCGAGGCCATCCGCCACCCACCGGAGAAAACAGAAAGGCGCCGGAAGAGGATTCTCTCCGACGCTTCCAGCAGCTCATAGCTCCATGTCACGGCTGCCCGAAGGGTCTGGTGACGTTTGCTTGTGGTCGTGCTGCGGCTGGTGAGCAGTCGGAACCTGTCCTGGAGGCGGTCCAGGATCTCCGATGGTGTCATGCCGCGCATCCGCGCCGCTGCCAGCTCGATGGCGAGGGGAATGCCGTCGAGCCGCTGGCAGATCGCGGCGATCGTGGTCATCTCCGGCGCGCTGAGGTGGAGATCGGGACGGACGAGAGCGGCTCGCTCCACAAACAGTTCGGTGGCATCGGCGGCTTCGAGCGGCCCTATGCGCACGACCTGCTCGCCGGCGATGGTAAGTGGCTCCCGGCTGGTTGCCAGCACCGCGATGCCAGGGCATGTCCGGAGCACCGAAGCGACCAGCTCCGCGCAGGCGCCGATCACCTGCTCACAGTTGTCCAGGACAATGAGCAGCCGCTTCGCCGCAAGCTTGCCGACATCGAACTCCGGCTGGCGGAGAACCTCTGCGACCTGCGGCGCGACCAGGCGCGGGTCCGCCAGGGCCGCCAACTCCACCAGCCACTGCCCGTCCGGAAAGCGGCCGTTCAGATCCGCTGCAACCTGAACGGCGAGGCGCGTCTTTCCGCTGCCGCCCGGGCCCATCAGAGTGATGAGCCGGTTTCCTTTCATGAGGCTGGCGATCTGAGCCAGTTCCCCTGTCCGCCCCACGAACGTTGTCACCTGGATGGGGAGATTGCTGGTGCGCTCAGAAAGCGTGTTGATCGGCGGGAAGTCGGCCCGGAGGTCAGCGTGGGTCAGCTGGTAGATGAGCTCCGGATCGGCCAGGTCGCGCAGCCGGAACTCCCCCAGCCGCCGCAGGCCGAACCCGCCGCGCAGGCCCTCTCCTGCGAGGCCGCGGGTGGCCTGGGTGACGAGCACTTGCCCGCCGTGCGCGGCGGCCTTCACCCGGGCACAGCGGTTGATCGGCGCGTGGTCGACATAGTCGCCCTCCTGTACATGCGCCTCACCGGTGTGCAACCCCATCCGAACCCGCAGCGCTGCCCCCGCCGGCCACGGCTCACTGCCCAGCCGGAGCTGGCAGGCACCGGCCGCCTCGACCGCGGAAACCGCGCTGGGAAACACCACGAAGAAACTGTCCCCCTCCCCCCGCGAGGTGACCACCACCCCGCCATGTTCCTCGATCACGCCGGTGACAAGCCGGTTGTGCCGCTCCAGTGCCACCTCCATCGCCTCCGGCACGCTCTCCCACAGCCGGGTCGAACCCTCGATATCGGTCAACAGGAACGTGACCGTGCCGGCCGGCAGCTTCACCTCGGCGGGTTCGCCCGGGCCAGCCGACGACACGGCTGGCGCCGCCATACCGGCCGCCGCGCCCGCGAAGCTTTCACTCAGCAACACCGCCAGATCGTCGGCCAGCAGCCGCTCCAGTTCCCGCGGCGTGGAAAACGTCCGGTACGACACCGTGCCGACATCGCGGATACCGTCGATCATCGCCGCCAGCCGCGGCTCGATATCCGGCGCCGGGCGCTTGAGATACAACAGCATCGGCTTGCCCGCCGCCAGCCGGAACTCATCCTCCAGCCCGGAGATCTCCATCCCCGGCGCGACCCAGCCGTAGCGCTGCCAGTAGACCCCCACGAATACCTGGCTCTGCGCCAGGTAAGCCCGGTACATGGAGCGCGGCGGGTGCGGGCGGGCGCCGGACTCATACCACACCGGCACCAGGTGCAACCGGGCGATCGCCCGCCGCGCCGCCGCCCGCTCGGCGGCCAGCTCGCCCAGCGTCGAGGAGATGAATACCCGTACTCGCTGATCCGGCGTCAAGATCATCTCAGCCCGGCCCGCGGCCGGCTCCCCGCCCGGCGAAGCGGTCGCGCTCGCCTCTTCCGGCTCCCCCATGTCCCAGCCCTTCTCGCCGAATTCGGCAGTGGAACTGGGTGATGATACCCACCGATGCCCGCGATAGGCCAGGTCACGCGGCCCCTTTTTGTACTTTCCCGTTACCCGCAGATGACCACGGGTCCCGATCACGCAGTGCCTTCAAAGATGATTTCGTTCACCCCGATCGCCCGCACGGTCTCCTGCCCAGCCTGCTGCCCGCCGGCTACAGCCAAGCCGCCCGCCTCTTCGAGCCCGGGCCCGCCTGCGCGATGGGATGGTTGGTCGGCTCAGGCCCAACCGGGTGAGGTGGGCGCCACACCGCTTCCGCGTGTACCAGGATCCGGCACCGCCCGCCCAGGAACTCCAGGTACTCATCCAGCAGCGGCACCCCAAACCGCAACACAAGCCCGCCAGTCGCGTTCCGCGACCGGTTCAGGCGCACAGCACTCACGGGCATGCGGGCCCTCCATCTCCACAAGGACAGGCCAGTCAGCCTGCCAAGATCCTTATGAAGATCACCCGCATATCATGCATGAGCGGACGACCGTTCCTGTGGACACGGCAGAAGGCGGGCAGGTTGTCCGGCTGGCGCATCTGCTCCGGCTCAACTCGCCTGATGGACGCTCATCCCATATTGAATGGCAGCCTGAAGGACATCGACGTTTATGCCTGCGAGGTGCCTGAACTTGATGCAATAGCCCGTAACACTGGCCTTGCCGATCGAGCCGCCATAGGTGCGCGCCAGGTAGGTCTTGTCGTCGAGGCCAAGCACATAGACCGAAATGCCAGTCGTGTTGGCGCTCAGGCCAATGCGATAAAACTCTCGCGACGACCCATCGGCGTAGGCGATGGTGTAGGCGCCGTAGCCAATGTTCGGGTTGGCCACAACCTTGCCGTCCGCGTTCGTGCCATCGGTGAACCACAGCCTGCATCCGGGAAATTCCGCAAGGATGTGCGCGTGCAGCCGGCGCAGGTCGGCCTGCTTGGGCCCGGGCTGGCTGGCGAGGTACGCCTCGACTTGCTCAGGTACATCCATCTCGCGCCGCATGCTAGCAACGAACTGTCCCGCGCCGGGCCGATGGGCGCCGCCCAGGCATCGCCGGTGTCCGCGCGGATGGCGTCAGCCGCGAACAGAACGACCATCCGCTCGTGCCGCGGACTGCGCTGCTACTTCTGGCTCGCGGGTACTGCGGCAGTCCCTGAGTGACGCGCTGCCGTCAGGGAGCTCCGGTAACGGTAAAGATCACGCAGCAGGCTGATCTCAGCCCCGTGGTGCACCTGCTCGCTGGTCAAGCCCGCGAGGATACGGTGCACCGGCCGCTGCCCACCTGAGGTGTGCCGACGATTCAGGCTGATCTGCACCGATACGGCATTACGCGAGAACCGGCGCTCGCCCGTCACCGGCGGGTGGGACGCCCGGTCAGCCTGCGGTCCTGGCCGCCGCGAGACCGTGGTCGGCCAGGGCCCCTACGGCCAGCCCGCGGGCCGTGCATTCATCCAGCAACCTCGGCAGCGCGCCGAGAGCCGCCGAAGCGGTCCCCGCTGGTGCGGTGCAGTCGGAGTCGTGAAGCAGGACGGTGGCGCCGCCGGTGAGACCGGCCGCCGCCGTGGCGAACACCGAGTCCGCGGTGGCGCCGGGCGCCCACTCCCTTCCCCAGCTGCTCCACAGGACCGGCGTTAGCTCCAGCCGCCGCGCGGCCAGGACCGCGCCCGAGCTGAGCACGCCGTAGGGAGGCCGGAAGAACCGGGGGCGCTGGCCGGTCGCCGCCGATACGGTGTCGCGGGCGCGGGCCAGATCGTCGAACACGTCCCCGGGTGTGCGCAAGATCGTGTACCGGTGGTCAAAGCCGTGGACGGCGATCTCGTGCCCGGCCGCGGCGATCTCGGCGGCCAGCCGCGGGGCGGCGGCCACCATGGAGCCGAGCAGGAAGAACGTGGCGCGCGCACGCCGCTCCGCCAGCAGGTCGAGGAAGGCGGGAGTGCTGGCGGGGTCCGGGCCGTCGTCGAAGGTCAGCGCCACGTGATCGGGCCTGCCCAGGCCGGCCAGCCC
>Ga0306920_100007690_pt1 | contig 14209 bp, 9 predicted proteins | sample flu12Cox44000170_FD_204666 | JGI IMG/M metagenome (GOLD analysis project Ga0306920, IMG submission 204666) | Lab enrichment of tropical soil microbial communities from Luquillo Experimental Forest, Puerto Rico - flux4day.12C.oxic.44.000.170 (v2)... | ecosystem: Environmental > Terrestrial >...
CATCAACGCCGCATCCGGTGAGACGATGCCGTGCGTCAGCCCGGTATCAGGCGAAACACTTAACCACATCGCGGCCTGCGGCGACGAGGACGTCAATCGCGCTGTCGCGGCGGCTCGCAGCGGGTTTGAGGACGGCCGCTGGTGCGACCTCGCGCCCCGTGCACGCAAGCGCCTGCTGCTCGCGTTCGCCCAGCAGTTGCTCGACCATGGCGACGAGCTGGCCGCCTTGATGACGGTCGATATGGGCAAGCCGATCACCTCGGCGGAATGGGAGGTTGGTTACAGCGCTGAATGCCTGCAGTGGTTTGCCGAGGCGCTTGACCATATATACGGGGAGGTCGCGCCGCTGGGGCCGAAGGCACTCGGCACGATCACGCGGGAGCCCGTCGGCGTGGTGGGTGCGATCACCCCGTGGAACTACCCGCTGCTGATGCCGATCTGGAAGATCGGGCCGGCGCTCGGCGCCGGCAACACCATCATCCTCAAGCCCGCCGAGCAGTCGTCGCTCGTCGCGGTCCGCCTCGGGGAGCTGGCGAGCGCCGCCGGTATCCCCGACGGGGTGTTCAACGTTGTGACCGGCACCGGTGAGGCAGCCGGCCAGGCCCTTGCCCGGCACGAGGATGTCGACGCCGTCACGTTTACCGGGTCCACCGCCGTCGGTCGGTTGATCATGGGTTATGCGGCGCAGTCGAATCTGAAGAAAGTGTCGCTCGAGCTTGGCGGCAAGTCCCCCAACATCGTGCTCGCGGATGCCGCCAGCTTGGACGCCGTCGCAACACGAGCAGCTTTCGGGATCTTCCAGAACACCGGCCAGGTCTGTAGCGCCGGCTCGCGCCTGCTTGTCGACCGGTCCGTTGCCGACGAGCTCGTCGAGAAGGTCGTGCGTGCGGCGGCCGACTGGCAGCCTGCCGACCCGTTCGATCCGCAGACCACGATGGGCTCGATGGTCGACGAAACGCAGATGCGCCGGGTCCTGTCGTACATCGACGTCGGGCGCTCCGAAGGCGCCACCGTCGGACTTGGCGGCAGCCGTGTCCTCGAGGAGACAGGTGGCTTCTACGTCGAGCCGACCGTACTCCGCAACGTCGACAACGGAATGCGAGTCGCTCGAGAGGAGATCTTCGGGCCAGTGCTATCAGTCCTCACGTTCGAGGACGAGGAGGCAGCACTGCGTCTCGCCAACGACACCGCCTACGGACTGGTCGCCGCTGTGTGGACACGCGACATCAACAAGGCACACTGGTTCGCGCGTCGCGTGCGTGCCGGCAGCGTCTGGATCAACGGATACGAAGAGGGCGATATCTCACTGCCACACGGCGGCTTCAAGCAGTCGGGGTTCGGCCGCGACACGTCGCTGCACGCATTCGACAATTACACCCAGCAGAAGGTCACAGTAATCAACCTGACCGGCTGATACGCCCGCAGGCGTCAGCAAAGCGGCGTCTGGCTCGAGGCCGGGCGCCGCCCTTGGCACGCGCGGCGCGGTCCGGACGATGACCGGGCAGCTTCGAGGCGGGAGGCGGCGTCGGTTTCTTTGACCTTGGCCTCAGCGAGAACGACGTTCGCGCCCGCGGACGGTTACGTGTGCTCGGCGGCGTAATGCCCTCGCCGCCGAGGCCGGCGCTGTAGCGATCTTGCCGATCCGCGGTCAGGCGGCCAGGCGGCAACTCGGCTGGGACCTCCGCACCGATGCGCCGGCGCGCGCCCGCCGCTGGCGGTACTCCTCCACCACCTCGAGTGCGGCCACCGTCGCGATGTCTGGTCCTGAGAGCAGGTAGCTAGACCGGCTTCCGGACCAGGGGTAACGTTTATTTGTTATGCTAGTTGCTCGCATCGCCAGACCCACGATCCTGGGTGCCGTATCTGCGGCTGACGAGATGCCGCGGTCCGACCAGGTGATGTTCGACGTGAACACGCGCGAGGGTCTAGCTTCCGTCGCCGCCGTACGTGAGCGCTTCTTGGCGGACCCTCACACCGACCTGTCGCGCATCCGTCCGCGGATCGCGCGCTCGTGGCGCCGAAGCGCGGCCATGCGCGTGGATCTGGCGGCGCCGCTCCAGATCGACAAATCGGCGCGGATCGACGAGCAGACACTTAGCTGTGCGCGACCGTTCGTGCGAGAGCTCGAGCGCATAGCGCTCGATGCCGGCGGTGACGTTACCGTAATCACGCCTAGCGGCGCTCTCGTTCACGACCTGACTCCTGCGATCGAGGATCGTTATCCGAACGGGCGGGTCCTGATCGAGGATGCGTGCGGGACCAACGGCGACGGTACCGCCCTCGAAGACGGCCACAGCGGCTGGGTGTACTCCCAAGAGCACCTCCGCGACGACTTGTCGGCGACGTCCTGCTACTCGGCCCTCATCCGCGATCCGTTCCGGGACAACGTCCGCGCGTGCGTCACCCTCACGCTCCCTGAGAGCGTCATGCTGGCGTCCGACCCTCGCGCCATCGGTCTGGTGGTGGAGGGGATGGCAGCGAAGGTCACCCGCGAGCTCGCCACTCGCTCGGCGATGCGCGAGCAGATGCTGTTCGCCGAGTATCTCAAGGTCACGCGGCGCTACCGCAACGGCGCGATCCTCGCCACGGACGGCAAGAACATCATGGTGACCGACCCGGCGTTGGAGTTGCTCCGAGAGGACGACTTCGCCGCGATCTCAAGCTACGCGCAGGACGCGCTGCGGTGGCGGCGGGCGATAGAGCACGACGTCACGCTGAGCGGCGACCGCCTCGTGCAGTTGCACATTTCCATGGCCGGTGACAGGCAAGACCCGCTGGGCGCGATCGTCGTGGTTAAACCGACAGCCTCCAAGCAGCCCGAGAGGAGCGCGCGCGGCGGCATCGCCATGACGGTGTCCGGACGCGACGTAGCCCGGCGCGTGTTCGACGATCTCGTCGGCGAGAACCAGGCGTTCCGTCAGGCGCTCGACCTGGCCACAACCGCGATCGTTCGCCGCATGCCGGCGCACGTGATGGGCGGCCCGGGCGCCGGGAAGCGCACGATCGCGCTGCGAATCGCCCACGCATGGTCGGCTGACGTCGAGACGTTTGATGGGGCGCGGTTCCAAGAAGCCGGTCCGGCGCTCCTTGAGGCCGTCCGCCTGCGCCTTCGGGCCAGCGGCGCCGTTATCCTGCGCGACGCCGACGCTGTGCCGACATCAGTCAGCGAGGCGCTCGTCGAACTGTTCCGGCAGGTGCAGGCGCCGCTGGTGCTGCTCACGCTGCGGCGGCCGACCGCCTCGGCAAGCGTCCTCATCTCCCACCTGAGCAGCGTGGAGATTGCCGTGCCCCCGCTGAAGGCGCGCCGCGAGGACATCCCGGCGCTGGCCACGGGGTTCATCGCTGACGTGACGGACAAGCGGCCGTCTGCGCGGTTGTTGTACGTCCTAGCGCAGGCCGACTGGCCGGGGAACGTCTCGCAGCTCAAGTCGGTGGTCGAGCAGGCGGCCATCGTAGCGCGCGGGCCCACGATCGGCGTGGCCGACCTCCCGCAGAGCTTCCGCAGGGGAATGGCCCGAGGTTCGCTGTCGCGGCTCGAAGAGGTCGAGCTTCACGAACTACGTGCGGCGCTCGACGAGGCCGGCGGCAACCGGAAACTCGCCGCCGACATCCTCCAGATCGGCCGGTCGACGCTGTACCGGCGGCTGGACTTGTACCGCCGCCGCGGCATCGTGATCTGAGAAACAGACGCGATGAAGCGCGGCCGGCTTCGGCCAGGTAGCTCACGTTGGCCTGCCTGCACACCCCCGACGGGCATCCAGCGACGCGCCAGTCGACACGCGGCGTACACCCTCGTGGTCGTCGGGACTTATGCGGCGGGAGGTTCTGCGCGAGAACGCGGAACAGCCACCGGGACACCTTATGTCCGGGTCCCAGATTGGGACAGTCCGCGAGGAGAACGCGAACCTAATGTACTGACAAATAGCAGCCTGCCGGCAGTGTTCCCATCGAGGACTCTACGACAGTCTGCAGATCGATAAGAGATCCGGCGATCGTGCGAGGTGTCATGTGCCCGGTGTGAAGTTTGAGGGAATCTGGAAGATGTACGGCGATGCCCCGGCCGTCCAGGATCTGAACCTCGAGATCCGCGACGGCGAGTTCCTCGTGTTCGTGGGGCCGTCGGGCTGCGGCAAGACGACATCCTTGCGCATGCTCGGCGGCCTGGAAGTCCCGTCGTTCGGGCGTATCTGGCTGGGCGATCGCGACGTGACGCTCGTGCCCCCGGGGCAGCGCGACATCGCGATGGTCTTCCAGAGCTATGCGCTCTACCCGCACATGTCAATCGAGAAGAATCTCGCCTTCGGCCCGAGCGTGCGCCACGAACCGAAGCAGCAGACAGAGAAGCGGATCCAAGAGGTAGCGGAGGTACTCGGCATCGATCACCTCCTCAAGCGGCGGCCGAGCGCACTCTCCGGAGGTCAGCGGCAGCGTGTTGCCCTCGGCCGGGCGATGATCCGCCAGCCGCAGCTGTTCTTGCTCGACGAACCCCTTTCGAATCTCGACGCCGCCCTCCGGGTCCAGATGCGGATCGAGCTTCTCCGCCTGCACAAGCTGCTGCCGGTGACCACGGCCTACGTGACCCACGACCAGGTCGAGGCGATGACAATGGGGGACCGGGTCGCGGTGTTCAACAAGGGCCAACTGCTGCAGATCGGCCCGCCAGACGAGCTGTACAACTGTCCGGTCAATCTGTTCGTGGCCGGATTCATCGGATCACCCAAGATCAACCTCGTCGACGGCGAGCTCGCGGGCATCGACGGTGACGCTGTCACCGTCCGCTTCCTCGACCAGGTCGTGACGATCCGCGGCCGGCATCCCGTTCCTGGCGCGGCGGCAGACGACAAGCTGAAAGTCGGGATTCGCCCCCATGATCTCTCATGGGATCAAGAGGCGCCGCCAAGGTGCACAGTGAAGCTCCCTATGACGATCGAGATCACCGAACACACGGGATCCGAGATGTTTGTCGTCGGCGCATTCGCACCTGACATCACCCTCATGGCACGTCTTCACCGCGGGGCGCAGGTCGCGGTCGGCGAGAGCATCACGTTTGCTCTGGACCCAGCTGATCTGCACCTCTTCGATGCGACATCCGGCGAGACGATCTTCGAGCCTACGCGGGCGCCCGATCGCGCAAGCCCCGCGAAGGTCCCGTCGATGCCGAACCCCGTCGAGACGCAAAGCCGCGAACGATGAAGCGCTCCTCTCCTGGCAGGAAGGCGCGCATCGCCGTCGCCGGCCTGATCACTTCAGTACTAGTGCTCACCGCTGCCGCCTGCGGCACCAGCTCAGCAACCTCCAATGGCAAGCAGGTTCTGACGGTTGCGTACGGGTCGGACTTCGTGTTCATCACTCCGCAGCTCGCGACCAAATGGTGGAACACAGTAGCGCAAGAGTTCGAGGCCAAGTACCCCGATGTCACCGTGAGGTTCACGCCGATCCCCGGCGGGTACAGCGATATCGTCACCAAGCTGAATCTCCTGTACCGCAGCCCGAGCACAGCGCCTGACGTGGCGGAGCTCCCAAGCGGGCAGTTCGGAAGCTGGATCCAATCCGGATACCTGCTCCCGCTGGACAGATATCTCCCAAGTGCTCCCTGGTGGAAGCGCTTCCCGGTCTCGGTCCAGCAAGAGACGACGTTCAACGGCCGCGTATACGGCGTCAATCACGGCGAGAACACTAACGCGCTCTACTACAACATGCCGATGTTCCGCAAAGCTGGCCTGCCCGTGCCGTGGCAGCCGAAGACGTGGAACGACATCCTCGCGGCCGCCCGGAGGATCCGCGCCACGCAGCCAAACGTATGGCCGGTATGGCTTCAGGGCGGCACCGCTGGCGGCACGATCTCGATCCAGTACAACGGCGGGAACCTACTGCTCGGCTCATCCAACCCGGCGATCTTCGATGCGAAAACGCAGAAATGGGTGATCGACAGCCCAGGCCTGCGTGAGACGCTTGCGTTCTACAGCGCCCTGGCGAAAGGCGGACTCCAAGCGCCAGCCTCGCAGTTGCTGGACCCCAACGCAACCGTGAACTCGTTCCAGCTGATGGCGGAGCAGAAGATCGGGATCGCTATCAGCGGCAACTTCCTGGGCTCTGCCTGGGTCCCGCAGGTGTGCGGACCGTGCTGGCCTGCCGGCCCAAGGACATACGGGGTCGCGCCCCTTCCGACGGTTAATGGCACTGGTCAGCCGAACGCCGCGAGCTCACTCGGTGGGTGGGAACTGGCGATCGGCACGACCACGCCGCATCCGAGTCTGGCCTGGGATTTCATCCAGGTCGCTCAGCAGCGGGTGAACATGATCGACGCGAGCAACTGGGCGGGCTGGGTACCGCCTGACCGCGACTACTGGAGCGATTCCCTGTTCGCCAACTTCGCGCCTCCTTATAACAGATTCTTCGCCCACCTCTTGCCCATCTCGCAGGCCCAGCCGAACACTACGGACTTCACGGTTTGGGGTACGGGCTTCAACATAGCCACGGGCGCGATCATCCAAGATCCGTCGATGAGCGTCAGTGCAGCCATCCAAACAATGGGGTCGTACATCAGCGGTCAGCTGATCAGCGGCGAGCTGGGTTCCCGCCATGTCGTGTCGCTCCCCTAGCAGGACACGTTCTCGTCGAGCCACCATGGAGCAAGTCAAATGAGCGCTGTTGCGGACACGGGCACCGTCGCGAGAGGCCGCCTAGACCTCAAACGCACCGCCCCCACTACCAACCGTCTAGACCGACAACGATTTCACTGGGGCAGCGTCCCGCTGCTCGCACCGGCGGCGGTACTGCTCGTCGTCCTGTTCCTCGCACCAGTCGCCTACTCCTTCTACCTCGGTCTCACAAACCTCGAGCTGATCGGCCCGACCTCGCGGCACTATCAGTTCACCGGCATAGATAACATCAACTACCTCATCCACGATGTGGTATTTCATCAGTCCTTGTACCTCACCGCATTCTTTGTCATCGGCTCAGGCGTGATCGGAGCAGCGGGTATCGGACTGGCGCTCGCGCTGGCAATGCAGAAGGCGCTCAACTCTGCGCGACTGCTCGTCGGCGCGATCGTCATGGTCTGCTTCATGCTCCCGCCGATCACCGCCGCTATCCTGTGGTACGCGGCAAGCACGAGCGGCGGCTCGCTGCCAACCCTCTTTGGAACGTCCAGCTCGGACTTCCTTCACAGCGCCCCAATGGTGGTCGTCTCAGCCGCCAACGCGTGGTCGGTAACCGGCCTCGCCATGATCCTGTTCGCGGCCGCATTGCGGAACATACCCGGCGAGATCATCGAAGCGGCAGAGCTGGAGAACTCCAACGGTGTGCAACGCTTCGTGCGCATCACGCTGCCTTTGCTCAAGCCGACCATCGTCACGACCATTCTGCTTATCACGCTGCTCTCGCTGGCGAACTTCACCCTCGTGTATCTCATGACGGGTGGAGGCCCGGGAAACGCGACGATGATCTTGCCCGTCTACTCCTACCAGCAGTCGTTCACGTTCAGCCATCTCGCCTACGGCGCGCTGGTCGGCAACGTGATGGTCATCATCGCAACCATCTTCAGTGCGCTGTTCGTGTACTTTTCGCGCGAGCGGCGGCAACGGGAGGATTGACCCATGAGCACTACCGCACTTGAGGCAACGGCCCCCGGGGCCGGCCGCATCGAGGTTCGGCCGCGGCGGGTGACGAGCGGCAAGACCATCAGCAACCTCGTCCTGCTTGGCTTCGGGGTTCTCTTCGCGGCCCCGCTTCTCTGGCTGCTCTTCGCCTCGGTTGACTCCCACGCCGGGGCGACCCTGCAGTGGCCTCACTTCACGCTCTCGAATTTCAGCGGCGCGGCCAGCAGCCAGAATATGCAGGCGCTCCTCAACAGCTTCTACATCTCGCTGATCGCCACGATCATCTCGACCGTGCCGGCGGCACTGGCGGCGTACGTCTTCTCTCGCCACCATATTCCGTTCAAGGGGCCGCTGCTCCTGTTCATCCTCATGCTCGCGGGCGTTCCGGTGACCATCATGATCGTTCCGGTGTACCAGGAATTCACGCAGCTCAACTATCTCTCGCTGGTGCCGGCGGCAATTTTCCTCGGTGTCACCTCGCTTCCGTTCGAGATCTGGATCATCAAGAACTTCATAGATGCCGTTCCCGCGGACCTCGAAGAGGCGGCGCGCCTCGAGCGCGCCAAGACACACCACGTTCTCATGCGCGTGGTGGTGCCGGTCGCGCTGCCCGGCATCGCCGCGGCGGCAATCTTCGGCTTCATCAACGCGTGGGGAAACTTTCTCATACCCCTGGTGCTCATGCCGGATCCGTCGCAGGCACCGAGCCCGGTGGCGCTCTTCGGCTACTTCGGCGGAAACGGCATCCACTACGGCGAGGTCGCCGCGTACTCGATCATCTACTCCGTCCCGATCGTGATTTTGTATTTGACCATGTCGCGACTGTTCGCGGGCGGATTCGCCCAGAGCGGCGCGATTCGCGGTTGAGCCGTCGTCGGCGAGAGGAGCAAAATCCAGTGACACAAGACATGGCCACCTCCAGCGCCGGGCAGCCGCGCCCAGCGGGCGGACGCCTCTGCACCAACCCGGTCAGGCTCGGCTTCATCGGCTGCGGCCATGTCAGCGCCGAATACTTCCAGAGCTGCGGCATGCACCGGGAGATCGAGCTCCTGGCGTGCACGGACCTCAACTCTGCGCTGGCCGAGCAGCAGGCGGAGCGGTTCAAGATCCCGCGGGTCCAGAGCCCCGAGGAGCTGCTGTCCGATCCGGACGTCGAGATCGTGGTCAACCTGACGCCGCCCACGGTCCACGCCGACGTCTCGGTCGCGGCGATCAGGGCGGGAAAGCACGTGTTCTCCGAGAAGCCTCTCGCAACAACACTCGTGCAAGCGGATAGAATCCTCGCCGCTGCTCGCGAGGCGGGAGTCATGGTCGGCTGTGCGCCGGCGACCTTCCTCGGCGGCCCGCTCCAGACCCTGCGGAAGGTCATCGACGACGGGTGGATCGGCGAGCCGCGAGCCGCCGCGACGTTCTTCAGCTTCCGCGGCGGCGAGTACTGGCACCCCAACATAGACCCCTTCTACGCCAAAGGCGGCGGCCCGATGCTCGACATCGGGTGCTACCTGATCTCGACATTGATCAGCGTATTCGGCCCTGCGTCGCGCGTCGCAGCAGTCGCAAAGCGCTTCTCCGACACGCGCCCGCGGCCGAACGGCACTCCTGGCGTCGATGACATCATTGTCGAGGTCTCCACGCACGCCACCGGTACGATCGAGTTCGAGTCCGGCCCGGTAGCGACAATGATCACGAGCTGGGAGATGTGGGCGTCGCGGCTGCCGTTCATCGAGATCTACGGCACCCAGGGCACCGTGAGTGTGCCCTATGACGACGTGTGGGGCGGTCAGCCGGTGGTGCGACGCGGGGAGCTCGGGGACCTGGCATACATCCCGACGAGGCCCGGCGGCGGCACGTGGCGCGAGGCTCCCGCGACGCACAACAACCAGGCCCACCGCGCCGTAGCGATCGCGGACATGGCCAGCGCCCTGCGTGCCGGAACGCCGTTCCGCGCCAACCAGGATCTGGCGTACCACACCCTTGAGATCATGCTGGCCTTCGACGAGTCGTCTGAGCGGAACGAGCACGTCCCGATCCAGAGCACTTGCGAGCGGCCACCCGCGTTGCTTCCCGTCGCAGCTGGTCAGCCGGTTCGCTTCGACTAATGGAAATGAGGGTCCAGCACCAATGGCACAAGGCACGCCCGTCTCCGAACGGCAGGATCAAAGTGTCGCAGCCGGGCACGGCGCGACTGGCCCAGCCAAGCTCGGCTTCATCGGCTGCGGTCACGTTAGCGGCGAGTACTTCGAGAGCTGCGCGCTGTACCGCGAAGTCGAGGTGCTGGCCTGCGCCGACCTCGCCCGGTCACTAGCCGAGCAGCAGGCGGAAAGGTACGAGATCCCGAAGGTTGAGACTCCGGAGGAGCTCCTGGCCGACCCAGACGTTGAGATCGTCGTCAATCTCACCCCGCCCGCCGTGCACGCCGACGTCACGCTGGCGGCGATCGGCGCTGGCAAGCACGTGTACACGGAGAAGCCGTTCGCGCCGACGCTTGAGCTCGCAGGCCAGATCGTCGCTGCCGCCCGCGAGGCGGACGTCTCGGTGGGCTGCGCTCCCGCGACGTTCATGTCCGGCGCTTTCCAGACCGCGCGTAAGCTCATCGACGACGGGTGGATCGGTGAACCGACAGCGGCGACCGCGTTCTTCACCAACCGGGGCTACGAGTACTGGCACCCGAACATCGACCCGTTTTACAGTCCGGGCGGCGGGCCCATGCTGGACATCGGGCCGTACTTGATCTCGGTGCTGATCGACTTCTTCGGTCCGGCGGTTCGCGTCGATGCGCTCACCAAACGCGTCTCCGAGACTCGGCCGCGGCCGAGCGGCGGTCGTGGCGCCGGTGATATCAACGTCCGGGTCGCCACCCATGCCGCGGGGAACATCGAGTTCGTGTCCGGCCCCGTGGCCACCGTTATCACTAGCTGGGAGATGTGGGCGTCGCGGCTGCCGTTTGTCGAGGTGTACGGCACTGAGGGCTCGGTGAGCATCCCGTACAAGGACGAGTTCGGGTCGGAACCGCTCCTGCGCCGGGGAGAGCCCGCCGACCTTGGCTATGTGCCGACCGAGCCGGGAGGCGGCGCCTGGCTTGAGGTGCCGATGACTCACCGGGCAGAGACGGGCCGGGCGGTGGCGATCGCCGACATGGCCAGCTCCCTGCGGACCGGTCATCCGTTCCGCGCCAATTGCGGCTTCGGCTATCACTCGCTCGAAGTGATGCTGGCCTTCGACGAGGCCTCACGCCGCGGGGAGCATGTTGAGATCCGGAGTACCTGCGAGCGGCCGGCCGCATTGCCGAGCGTCGCGGCAGGCGAGCCGGTCCGGTTCTGAGGCTGGCCGCATCGGCGGCTGATCATGACCCGCTAGTGCTTACGGGCGACGCACGCCAGGCAGCGTCACGCCGAGGACGACCCCGGCCGGGAGAACGAGGACGTCTCATCTTCGCCGCGTCGCTCACAACCACCGAGGTCGGTGCCTCTGCGTGCGTCGCACCAGCGGGGTGCTCTCTCCACCCGCGCTCGAGGCGAGATGTTCGACCGCCTCTAGATGCCTTCGATGGTCGTTGGCAGCGACGAGGCGATGGCGCGCTTTCACAGTCTCGGTCGACGCGAAGCATGGCACGACCAGCCACCCCTCCGTGTGCCGGAGCGTCGGGGTCTGCGGCTGACCACAGACCGGCGATGATCGATCGCTCACGTCGCCGAACGCCGACGCCCGCATGACCCGCTCGTGCGCCGAGTGCCGCATCTGTCATAGCGTCACGGCCTTTGACACCTAACGTCAGCCCTTGTCCCAGACTGGCACAGCGAGCAGGCGCCGCGGAGCGGCAGGATCTCCTGTGATGACACACGAGCGCGGTCAGGAGGAAGTATGAGGCTGGTGTCCTACTCGGCCGAGGGCGTGCTGAAGCCTGGCGCTGCGTTCGACACCCGGGTGTTCGATGTGGCGATGCTCATCTCAGCGGCGGGCGTCTCAGACGGACGGCCACACGGCTCAGTGCGCGAGCTTCTCGAGAGCTACGGCGACGACTTGCCGGCGCTCGCCGCCACGTTCCGGGCGGCTGCCGGCGATGCTGCCGAGGCGCGCGTCGGCGACCTCGCGGATGTTCGACTCGGGCCGCCGGTCCCGGACCCGGCCAAGGTCCTCTGCGTCGGACTCAACTACCGCGACCATGTGGCCGAGACGCGCAGAGCGCTGCCCGAGCATCCCGATATCTTCGCCAAGTTCGCGACGAGCCTGACGGGTCCAGCCGACGACCTCTGCCTGTCGCAGGTAAGCGCGAAGCTCGATTACGAAGGCGAGCTCGCGGTCGTGATCGGCACGGCCTGCCGTGGCGTGGCGCCCGAAGAGGCGATCGACAAGATCGCGGGCGCGATGATCCTCAACGACACCACCGCGCGCGACCTCCAGTTCAACGCGACTCAGTGGCTGCCCGGCAAGGCCGTGGACGGGTCGACGCCCTGTGGTCCTGCCCTGGTGACACTCGACGAGCTGGGCGACCTGCATCACCTCAACCTCGTCACGCGCGTCAACGGCGCGGAGGTCCAGCGTTCCAGCACAGATCGGATGATCTTCCCGATCCCGCAGATCATCTCCTACATCTCTCAGTTCCTCGAGCTCACCCCCGGGGATGTGATTAGCACCGGCACACCGGACGGCGTCGGCAGCCGCCGTGACCCGCCGTCCTTCTTGGCACCGGGCGACGTCATCGAGGTGGAGATCGACCGCCTCGGCGTCCTGCGAAACACCGTCCGGTAAGTACCTGTCACCACATGCGCCCACGACTATCAGCACGAACGAGGTCCCAGTCAATGAAACCCACTGTCGCAACCCAGCCGTCCGCCGTCGCCGCCGAAACGCGACTACGCCGCGGGCCTCGGGGCCATCTCCTTCTTCCCGGGGGCATCGGGCGCTCGACCCTCTCAGTCGGGGAATCAACGCCCCACGTGGTGCGCGGTGCGGGCTACCGCCTCTGGGACGATCGCGGTCGGGAGCTGATCGACGCCAATAACAACTTCACCGTGGCGGTACACGGGCACGCGCACCCCGAGATCGTGGAGGCGGCAGAGCGGGCGCTGTGCGCGGGGGCATGCTTCGGGCTCCCGAACCTCTACGAATGGGATCATGCTGAGCTGATGCTGGAGCGCTTTCCTGAGCTGGACCAGGTGCGTTACACGAACTCCGGCACCGAGGCGGTCATGACCGCCCTCCGAGTGGCGCGCGCCAGCACCGGCCGGGACGCCTGCATCGTAGTCCAGGACGGCTACCACGGGACCTCGGACGTTGCGCTTTGCGCTGGTGGCGATAGGTATACCCGCGGTGTGCCCCAAAGCGTGATCAACGATGTCACAGTAGTGCCGATCAACGACACGGCGGCTCTGCAGGAAGCGGTCGAGAGCCACCCCGCCCGCTACGCGGCGGTGCTCGTTGATCTGCTCCCCAACCGGGCGGGGCTCATCTCGCTCACCGACGAGTTCGTGGCGCTGGCACGCCAGCTCACCGCCACGCACGGGATCGTGCTCATCGTCGACGAAGTCATCAGCCTGCGACTCGGGCCGCGGGGTCTCAGCGGCCAGTACGACATCACTCCTGACCTCGTCACAGTCGGCAAGATCATCGGCGGAGGCTTCCCGATCGGCGCGGTCATCGGTCGCGAGGAGATCATGCGCGAGCTGGCGGTGACCTCGCCGAATTTCCTCGAGCACGGCGGGACGTTCTCGGGCAACCCCGTCAGTATGTCCGCGGGTGCCGTCTCGCTGCGACTCCTCACTGCGGACGCCATCACCCGTCTCAACAACCTCGGAGATGAAGCGCGCCGGGCGGTGGAGGCCCGCGTGGCCCACGCCGGCTGGGAGGTGCGGGGGCGCGGGTCGCTGTTCCGTCCCTTCCCGCGCGACGCGGTTCACCTTGAAGGCGAGCTGCGCAAGCGACTGTGGTGGGCGGCCTACGATCGGGGCCTTCTGCTGACGCAGGCCAACTGTGTCGCGCTCTCAACCCCGATGAGCGTCGATGTTGTGGATGACCTAGCGGACCGACTCGCCGACGCAGTGCTAGCAGTCGCCAACACGGTCGATACGTGAGGCCAACATGACCACCACCATGCAAACACAGGAATCCACCAGGACGCGCTTCCGCATCGCCGTCGACACCGGCGGCACGTTCACAGATGTCGTCGTCAGCGGTGACGACGGCACGCTGTGCGTCGGCAAGGCGCTAACAACCTACGGCCGCGTGTTCGACGGCTTCAAGGCGTCGGTCGATCGCGCGGCGCACACACTCGGGCTCACCGGCGACGATGTCCTGCGCGCCGCCGACGTCATCGTCTACGGCACCACGCACGCCACCAACGCCGTGCTGACCGGGCGGGTCGCGCGCACGGCACTCCTCGTCACCGAGGGTTTCGCCGACACCCTCACGCTGCGCGAGGGCGGCCGACGCAACGTGTTCGACTCGCGCGCCGCCTATCCACCGCCGTACATCCCGCAGCGCCTGACGTTCGAGCTGCGCGAGCGCGTGTCAGCTGAAGGTGAGATTCTCAGGCCGCTGAACGAGGACCATGCGCGCTCGGTCATCGCATCGTTGGCCGAGCACGACGTCGAGGCGGTCGCGGTCATGCT
>Ga0306920_100007691_pt1 | contig 14208 bp, 13 predicted proteins | sample flu12Cox44000170_FD_204666 | JGI IMG/M metagenome (GOLD analysis project Ga0306920, IMG submission 204666) | Lab enrichment of tropical soil microbial communities from Luquillo Experimental Forest, Puerto Rico - flux4day.12C.oxic.44.000.170 (v2)... | ecosystem: Environmental > Terrestrial >...
GTGAAGACCGCAATCATCTTTGCGCCGCCCTCGCATAACCGTCGAGATCAGCCGCTACTGTGAGTCGTTCGCCGAGGAACCCGCCTCGCTGGGAAATCGCCTCCACGAACTCGGGGTAAATCGGCAGCCGCTGCCGGAGCCGCTGCCCGGCAGCTGCCGTTCGAAGCTCTAGATCGAGCAGATGCGGCCAAGGGGCTTCCGGATTAATGTAATCCGGCGTCAGGGGAGAAACGCCACCCCAATCATTGATTCCAGCCTCCAGGAGCCGCTCATATCCTTTCTGCGTCAGGTTGGGCGGGGCCTGGATATTCATGTCGCCCAGGAGCAGGCGGGCAACAGCGATTGTCCGCAGCATGTCGTCGGTGTCGGGCTCTGGCCATGCCGCCATCGGAATACGCGGCTTCACGCGAAAGTTCTGGATGATGACCTCCTGGATGTGCCCGTACCTCGCGTGCAGATGCTTGATCGCGAGCAGCGATTCGACCCGATCCTCGATTGACTCGCCGATGCCAATCAAGATCCCGGTTGTGAAGGGCACCCCAACTTTGCCGGCATCCTCAATCGTTTTGAGCCGCAGCGACGGAAGTTTGTCCGGCGCCCTGTCATGCGCACCGCCCTTGTGCAACAAGTCTTTGCTGGTCTCCAGCATCAGGCCAAGGCTGGGATTGCTGGCGCTCAAGCGCTCGATCCAATTGCGGTTTAGCAGCCCTGGATTGGCGTGTGGCAGCAACTTCGTCTCCCGCAGTACCAATTCGCACATGGCTTCCAGGTAATGCAGCGTGCTGCGAAACCCGAGTCTTCGCAACGTCTCACGCATCGCAGGGAACAGCATCTCGGGCTTGTCGCCGAGCGAGAACAGCGCTTCGGTGCAGTCGAGCTTCTCGCCCTGGCGCGCGACGTCCAACACTTCGTCAGGCGTCATGGTATGCGCACCGGGCTCGCCTGGATCGCGGCGAAAAATGCAGTATCCGCAGTAGTCGCGGCACAGGTTGGTCAGGGGGATGAAAACCTTGCGCGAGTAAGTAATCACACCGGGCCGGAACTCTTCTTTCATCGCGCGCGCGGTCGCCAATAACGCGGGCAGAAGATCTTTGTCGCAACATAAGAGTTGGCAAGCTACGTCCTCTGAAAGTCCGCTCCCGCTCCGAGCTTCATTCAGGCGCACGACGAGATCCTCATTGGATGCGATCCTGGCCCAGCTCGGGCGGGCCGTAGGGGGAGCTGCCATTCGCGCTATGACTCCTGTTCGAGGGCGCACATGCCGTAGCGACCGCGGAAATAGAGAAGCGGAGCACCATCTGCCACCTTGGTTTCTTTCACCTCGGCGACAAAAATTGTGTGGTCGCCTCCTTCATATGCGTTTACCACTGTACAATCCAGGTTTGCCAACACGTTCTTGAGCACTGGCATACCGCTCTTCATATAGCGATATTCGATGCCGAGACGGTAAGCTGCGTCGGGATTGCGCTCAGGATCGGCAAAGAATTCCGAAAGTGCCTCCTGCTCTTCCTTCAAAATGCTGACGCCGAACCGGCCACGCTCGCGGACGTGTAGATACGTCTCGGCGAGATGGTCGATGCACACCAGCACCAGGGGTGGTTGCAGGGAGACCGAGCAAAAGGCGTTGGCCGTCATGCCATGAACCTGGTCTCCGTCCGTGGGCACAGTGATCACCGTGACGCCGCTGGCGAAGCGTCCCAGGGCGGAGCGGAAATCAGTTGGTGTGACCAAATCTACCATCTGGCGACTTTTGCTGCGCAAGCCTGCCCTGAGGAACCACGGGCCTAATCGCGAGGGTACTGCCAACTATACCTGACTCGTCGACCGCATGACGACGCCCGGACCAATCGTGCGCACGGCCAGCATGACGTGATAATCTTACGCACCGCGAGCCAAGCTCAGCTCAAACCAGGGGCATGGATGTACCCTCGAGCCTTTCAGTATCACCGTGCCAAGTCGCTGCAGGATGCGGTTTCGCTGCTGACCGAACTAGGCGAGGATGCCAAGCCCCTGGCCGGGGGTCAGAGCCTTATTCCGCTGATGAAGCTGCGCCTCTCGGCACCCGCAAACCTGGTCGACCTCAACTTCATCCCCGATACGTCCTACATTCGCGGGAGCGGCGACCTTGCCTTCGGTGCCATGACCCGGCACGCCGAAATTGCAGCTTCGTCCGAGGTTGACCGAATCCCTATCTTGCATGACTGTGCCGCAGGAATTGCTGATCCGCAGGTGCGCAACATGGGAACCATCGGTGGGTCGATTGCCGAAGCCGATCCTACGGGCGACTGGGCTCCCGTGCTGATGGCGACGGGCGCGAACGTGACGATCGTAGGCCCTAGGGGAGAACGCATGGTCGGTATCACCGAGTTCATCCAGGACGCGTTTACCACCATTCTGCAGCCAGGCGAGTTAGTAAAAGAAGTCACGGTTCCGCACCAGCCGTCGTCCAGCGGCGGCGCCTACATCGCGCTCAAGCGATGTGCTCCGGTGTACGCCAGCGCCAGCGTCGCTGTCCAGCTCAATATGTACGATGGCGAGGTATGCGCCGACGCCCGCGTGTACCTGGGCGTGCTCGGCCTTACGGCAATCCGTGTAAAGGAGGCGGAGGACGTGCTGCGTGGACAACAACTTACGGCATCGAGCCTGGAGAAGGTTCGTGCAGCCGTCACGGATGTGGCTCAGCCAGTCCCTGACATGCGCGGTTCCGCCGGGTACAAGCGCCACGCAGCCGGAGTGCTGGCGAAGCTCGCTATCGAAGCTGCCTTTAAGCGCGCTCGTGGTGAAGACGTGGAGGTCACGCACCTGTATGCCTGATCGCATTGGCGTTGCCGTGAAGGTCAATGGCAAGAGCTTCACCCGCATTGTGGAACCGCGAACCCTGCTGGTGCAATTACTACGGGAAGAGTTAAACCTAACAGGCACACACATCGGCTGCGATACCAGCTATTGCGGGGCCTGTACGGTCCTGCTCAACGGCAGGGCGGTCAAGTCGTGCACTGTCTTCGCCTTTCAGGCCGACGGAGCCGAGCTGCTTACGGTGGAAGGCCTGGAGCAGAACGGCGAGCTTCATCCGGTGCAGCAAGCCTTCTGCGACTGCCACGGCTTTCAATGTGGGTATTGCACGCCCGGATTACTGATGAGCACGCTCGAACTGTTGCGCGAGCATCCGCAGCCGACGGAGCAACAGACACGTAAAGCCATTGCCGGCAACACCTGCCGCTGTACCGGTTATCAGAACATCTTCAGAGCGATTCAGGTTGCGGCGGCGGCCGGGCCGAGGAGGCAGGATGGCGATCAAGTTCTCGGGTGAATTCACAAGCTTGCTCAGCCCCGAGCAGGTGTACGACTTTCTCTCTGATCCCAACAAGTTTGGACCGTTGCTGCCCGAGTTTCAGAGTATGACCCTGGAAGATCCCACGCACTTCACGGTGAAGGTGAATGTAGGCGTAGCACATATCCGGGGAACCGCCGAGATCAAGATGGAGCTCTGCGAAGCCGTGCGCGGGCAGCGAGCGCTCTACAGAGGCCATGGCAATGCCGTCGGCAGCCAGATCACATTACATGCGGGCTTCGATCTCTCGCCTGCAGCGAAGAGCACACACATATCTTGGCAAGGGGAAGCAACGATCTTCGGCAAGCTGGCTTCGATGGGTGGCGGACTGCTCGAACCGCTGGCAGGCAAGAACATCACGAAACTGATCGATGGATTGAAGAGTGCTCTAGGTGCGCCGCAGCTCAGGCACACTACTGCCGTGGCGCAAATGCAATCGGACCAAGCCGAGACTGCAACCGACACCGCGGCTGCGGACCAAAGAAAATCTCCGCCGGTGGTTGAACAGACGCAAGAGGGAACGGCAACTGCAGAAGGAGTCGAGGCCGCGACGGTTGAGACCGAAGGCCGAAGCGTCGGCGTGTTTCCCGGGCAAGGCGTCATGTCCGGTGCACCTGCTTCCGTCCAGGGGACCGAGTCGGGAAAGGAGGATACGAATGTCACGCGACAGCCATCCAGCGACAGTCGACAGCCCTAGGGCGACGGGGGGCTGGGTTGGGCAGCCTCTGAAGCGCAAAGAGGACTTTCGCCTGGTGCGCGGCAAGGGCAAATTTGTCGACGACATCAAGATGCTCGGCATGCTGCATCTGTGCTTTGTACGCTCGCCTTATGGCCACGCCAGCATTACTTCCGTTGATGTGTCGGGAGCAGAATCGTTGCCAGGCGTGGTCTGCACGCTGACCGGGGAGGAGATTTCGAAGCTGATGGATCCTTTCTTCGAGATCGGCCCGTCGCCCAGCAACAAGATTCTCGACTACCCGATGGCCGTGGATCGTGTACGCTACCAAGGCGAGCCGGTCGCCGCGGTGATTGCCGAGAACCCTGCCATCGCAGAGGACGCGGCAGAGTTGGTTCGCGTGGAATACGACCCGCTCGATCCGGTGATTGATGCGGTGTACGCGGCCGGCGGCAAGACCATCCTCCATGAGGCGATGGGCACCAACGTCGTGTGGCACGGCGTGTTCGAATACGGCGATGTGGAAAAAGCTTTCGCTGACGCCACACACGTTGTACACATCGACCGCCTGCACTGCCACCGCTTCTCCAGCACGCCATTGGAGAACAATGCCATCATCGCGCAGTGGGACGACAGCGACCAGCGTCTTCACTACTGGAGTAACAATTCATTCCCTACAATTGGCATCCAGTTGCTGGCACCGGCGTTGCACCTGCGTATGGACCAGGTGCGTGTGCAGACCCACGACATCGGCGGCAGCTTCGGCATCAAGATAACCAACTACCCGCAGATGGCAGTGTGTGCTCTGGCTTCGCGGAAGGCCAATGGCGCGCCCATCAAATGGGCTGAGACGCGTACCGAGCACATGCAGTCCAGCGCGCACGGCAACGAGCGCACATTCCTTGACACCCGTGTAGCGCTCGACCAGCACGGCGTCATCCTTGCCATCGATTCCAACCACATCGATGATTGCGGTGCCTATCCACGCTACGAGCCTCTGGGCTGCGTGATCTGGTCGCAGGTAACACCGGCAACCTATCGGCTGAAGAACCTGCGAATCGACTTCACACAGGTGGTCAGCAACAAGTGTCCTGTCGGTCCGAACCGCGGTTATTCACGTATGCAGCACCTGTGGTTTATGGAGCGAGTGCTCGATATCTGCGCGCATAAGCTGAGTATCCCGGCCGACGAGATGCGACTGCGCAACTACATTCGACCGGAGGAATTTCCCTACACCACGCCAAACGGATGCGTCTACGATTCGGGCAACTATCCCCGGATGCTACAAGCCACCAAGGACCTGATTGGATGGAGTAAGTGGCAAACCGAACGCGCAAGGGCCCGACAGGAGGGCCGATGGCTTGGCATCGGGATTGGAACGACCCTCGACTCTGGCACGAACAATTTTGGACAGGCGCAGATCGTGAACAATCAGGCGCCGTTTTCCGGCAATTCACAGGCCGCTTCCGCCAAACTCGATATTTATGGGGAAGTCATCGTGGCCGTAGGCTCGGTGCCACAGGGGCAGGGACATGAGACGACTGTGTCGCAAGTCGTCGCTGACATGTTAAACATCACGCCGGAGATGGTGAACGTTCGCGTCGGTTTCGATACCGAGCGCAATGTCCACACGGGGCACAGTGGTACTTATGCCAGCCAGTTCGCTGTGTCAGGTCTCTCGGCGGTGAACGGCGCGGTCCAGGCCCTCAAGGCCGAGATGAAAAAGCTTGCTGCGTATGCGCTTCAGTCGAAGGAAGAGGAGCTCGAATTCGGCGTCGGCAAGCAAGGCCCGGAAGTCCGCGTCTGTGGAACCGACAAGGCGATTCCATACATCGGGCTGGCAAATCTTGCCAACGTCAACACAGCTGTCGTCCCTGAGGACTTGCGCTCGCTCACGCTGAATTGCCGTTACACGTGGCGAGCTCCCTTCAAGGTGCCCAACGTGCACAAGAAGTACGGCAACTTGACGTTAACCTATTCGTCGCAGTTGCACATCGCCGTTATTGAGATCGACAAGGAGACATATATACCAAAGATCCTCGACTATGCGGCAATCGACGATTGCGGCCACGTGATCAACCCGATGATCGTCGCTGGGCAGGTACATGGCGCTACCGCCCATGGCATCGGGGCAGCTCTGATGGAGACGTGCGCCTACGATGAGAATGGCAACATGTTAACCAGCACCTTCAGCGATTACACACCAATCACGGCTGTCAACATTCCTAACGTCAAGTACGGCAATCTTGAGACGCCCTCGCCGCACAGCTATAACGGTGCCAAGGGTATGGGCGAAGGCGGAGGGGCGCCGCTACACGCGATCAGCGCGGCGTTGCAGGACGCACTCTGGGATGACGGAATTATCATCGATGACTCCCACAACAACGCGAGCACCCTCTATGAGCTGATCGCCAAGAAGCGTCGTGGGGAGCTACGCGCGAACCTCAGCGTTGAACGCGGTGGCAATCGATGAGCAGGCGCATCCTTGTCGTCGGAGCTGGTGCCATCGGGAGCCTCTATGCGGCACATCTGTCACGAGTTGGGGAGGTATGGGCTCTCGTGCGCCGGGAAGAGCACGCACGCAGCCTTATCCAGCGCGGCATCCGTGTCACCGGATGGAGTGAGTTTCACGCAACTGTAAGAGCCACGGCTGATCCAGGCGCCCTGCCAGAATTTGATTTCGGCATCGTCGCTACCAAAGCGGGACAGATCCGGGAAGCGTTTGCCCGAGTTGCGCATCTGTTCCCGCACAGTTCGGTACTGTCCGCGCACAACGGCCTGGGATGTGAAGAGATCATGGCCGAGTTAATGCCGTCAGGCTACGTGATTCGCGGCACAACCTTCATGAGTTGTACGCGCTTTGCCGATGATCATGTTCACTATGAGCTCAACACTCCAACCTGGATGGGACCGTTTGAGCCGACGGAGACCCCGTTCGCCATGGTGCAGGAGCTGGCCGACCTCATCAATGCCTCGGGGCTTAAGGCCCAGGCTCTGCGCGACGCACGGCCTGCCCAGTGGTCGAAGCTCATTTTCAACGCATCGGTGAACTCGGTGGCTGCGCTGACGGACCTTCCGCATTCTCCGCATTTCGCGGCCAGGCAGAATTTCGACGACCTCGGCCACTTGCTGCACGACCTGGTCGAAGAGGGCAAAAGCGTGGCCGCCGCGCTCGGCATCGAACTGCATGAGGATCCGTGGACGATGAACAGTATCGGAGCACGCACCAATCATCCGCCGTCTATGTTGTACGATGTCCGCCATCAGTTGCCGACCGAGGTGGATTTCCTCGGCGGAGCGATCGCCCGGCAGGCAGAGCGCGCCGGGGTTCCCGCGCCGCTGCATACTGCGCTCTATCGGTTGATCAAGGCGAAAGAGGCGAGCTGGACATGGAAAGAGGAACACGCACATCCGGACTTGAAACCGGTAACGCGTTGAACTGCGAGAGCCAAGCTGATGACATGGCCGATTGACGAGAAGAAGCTACAGCGTGTCCGCGATCTTATGGCGCAGCAGGATCTCGATGCCCTGGTTGTACGCGCTCCCGATAACATCGTTTACCTGACGAACTACTGGTGCATGAAGGGCTATGACATCGCGATCTTCCCGCGTGAGGGTCAACCCACGCTCATCACCATTGAGCCCCAGGAGGAAGATGCACACCGTAACTCCTGGACGAGAGATGTTCGGCTTTTCCGGGGTTACGATGATCGAGATCCGCGCCCGCCGGGGTTTCGCTCTCTTGACCTTGGGCTGGGAGTCCTGAAAGAGCGCAATCTGAACGGCCGTGTGGGCCTGGAGCTCTCGCAAGGCACACAAGGAGCCGATCGCATGGTGGGAGAGCCTACCACATGGACGCAGCCATGGTTTGACGCTTTCAAGCAGATCGCCGGGTACGTTGTAGATGCCTCGCCTCTGCTGGCGGAGGCGCGCGCGATCAAGACCACGCAGGAAATCGAGCGTATGAAAATCGCCAATGAGCTGGCGGCGCTCGCGATGGAGCACACATCGGAACGGTTAAGGCCAAGCATGAAAGAAAGCGAAGTCGCGGCGATTTTCGAAGGATTCGTGCACTCCACCGGCATCGGCTATCAGGGCAAAGTCGAAATGGCGCGCGCCTTCACGCTGGTCTGGTCGGGCAAAGGTATTCGTACCTTCACCGCAACAGGCGATCGCCCTGTCCAGGAGCACGAGCCTACCCTCTTCGAAATCTGGGTCTGCGTCGATGGCTACTGGAATGACTTGACCAAGAACCTGTGCCCCGGCGAACTCTCGCCGGAATACAACAAGCTGCTCGATCTTTTGCTGAAGATATTCCACCAGGGCGCCGCGTTCGCGAAAGACGGAGCCAGCCTACCCGATCTCGACCGCCTCATTCGTGCGCGCATCGCGGAAGGCGGATATCCTGGACAGCCCTCTCACGCCATATGTCACGGTGTGGGGGCTCGCGCGCATGAACCCCCCTATGCTCACCAGGCCGGAACCGGGACAATTCGCGAAGGTATGGTGTTAGCCATTGAGCCTGGCATCTACTGGCCCGGCGGAGGTGGACTTCGGCTGGAGGACAATTTCTGGATCACCGCCGACGGCAACGAGAAGTTGTGCTCATTCCCCGACGATTTTCGCCTGATCCACGTCCAATCCGCCAAAGGACAAAAGCGATGGGTATGACCGCCAGCAAGCCGGTATTAAACGATGGCCTGAAGGAAGCGATACTCGGCCGCATCCACGAGGATGAAATCGTCGCAATGTGCTGTGACGTGATCAACATCCCGAGCCCAACCGGCGGTGAGCTTGCAATGGCCGAATACCTGCGCAGCGCCTTCGCCAAATTAGAGCTGAAGACCATATGGCAACCGATCGAAGAAGAACGCGCAAACGTCATCGGACGCCTGGAAGGCAGCGGTAATGGCAAATGCCTGATGTTCAACGGGCACATGGACACATCGAACACGGGCGACGAAGACTTTTTGAGCGGAATTGGGTACAAGCCACATGCCGTGGTGCGCGATGGAATGATCTACGGCCTGGGCATCTACAACATGAAGGGGGCGCTGGCGTGCTATGTACATGCGGTAAAGGCGCTGGTGGAGGCTGGAGTCACCTTGGATGGCGACATTGTTCTGGGGGCCGTGTGCGGCGAAATCGAGAAGACACAATGGCGGGAATTTGCCGGCAGACAGTATCGTGGTTACGGCGCGGGCACTCACTACCTTGTGAACCACGGCATTCTGCCCGACATGTGTATCCTGGGCGAGCCCACCGACATGCAGCTGGTTTTGGAACACGCCGGCTCACTCTGGGTACGTTTGGGGCTGACCGGCAATTATGTGCACAGCGCGTTTGCTCCCGGTACCGAAGACGAGAATGCCATTCGCCGCATGCATAACGTCCTCAATGAAGTAATGCGCTGGATTCCTCAATGGCAGGATGAATCGCGGTGGTCCGGAGGCCCGGGCTTTGTGAACATAGGCTGCCTTCAGGCGGGACATCCGTGGCGTGCCAGTCGAACGCCGGAGCGTGCCGATCTGTTTCTCGACGTTCGGGTGCCGCCGACGATGAACATGACAGACGCGCGCCGCGCGTGCAAAGACATTTTCCTTGCGATCAAAGAAAAGTACTCCGACTATGGCTTGGAGTTTGAGACGTATGTTTCCGTTCCAGGCGCGACCATCGATGAGAATCACGAAATGGTGTTAGCGATCGAGCGCAACCATCAGCAGGTGATGGGGAGGCTGCCGGAGCGCGACACGGTGTTGTGGTGTTCCGACGCTTCGGTGCTTACGCGCTTCGGGTGTCCAACAGTGAATTACGGGCCGTCAAGCGGTCCGCGCGATGCCGAGGGCGAGAAAGTCGCAATCAAGACACTGGTCGAGATCACCAGGGTGTACGCGCTAACCGCTGCAGAGATTTGCGGAGCGCACTGATCGAGCTTCGTAGTTGGTGTCCTGGCCTGACTGGTAGAGCAGGCCTCCAGACCCGCGTCCAGCGTAAAGAAATGCTTTGGTGGCCGAGATTGTAGACAATGACCGCTCACGCCCCGACTTACTGGCAAAGTGAACGCCAGCCTGAAAACCCGCTCCAACCCGCCGTCAATCAGGACGTACGTTAGACCTTACTTATGCCAAGCCCCGCCGAAATTCAACGCCGCTACACCAACATTCGGGCCAAGATGGGCGTGCACGGCATCGATGCACTCATCGTGTGCGGCAACCAGTACGCAGGATTCGAAGGGGCGGTCTTCTACGCTTCTGGCTTTGAGATCGTACATCGTTACGTATACGTACTGATTCCACTCACTGACCAGCCCACGCTTCTCTTTCCTCAAGAGGCTCGCTGGATCGGCGATAAGAAGAAGCCATTTGTCCAGGATAAAGTCTGGGCGGAGGTGCCGGGGCGCTGGCTGCGCGAGCGCGCCCACGATGAGGGGTGGAGGCGCATTGCGGTTTACGGCCTCGACTACATCATGCCAGTCCGCGACTACCGCGAACTGCAACAGGGTTCGTTTGAGATCGTTCCGTTCGATTACCACTTCGACATGGCACGCGCGGTCAAAAGTGACGAGGAACTTGTCGAGGTTCGCGATGCGATGGATATCATCCACGAAGGCTTTTGGGCGATGCTTGAAGCCTACGAACCGGGTAAGACCGAGGCAGAAATCATGGCGCCCGCCGTCAAGGTCTTTTTCGCGCGCGGCGCGGGCCCGCGCATGATGAATATTGTCCTTTCCGGAGAGAATGGCGAAGCTGAGGCGCACTTCAAGATTCCAGGACACCGTATGGTGAGTGAGGGTGACCTCATGCTCTATTCCCTCGAAATTACTGGATCAGGTGGCTACTGGGTTGAGTTCTCGCGGGCCCTGATCGGTGGGCAGCCCAGTCATCGCACCCAACAAATGGCAGATGCTTACCCCGAGGCCATCGAGTCGGCGCGCAAGTTGCTACGTGAAGGCAATCTCGCCCGCGACGTGCACCAGGTGGTTGCCGACACGTTCGCACAACACGGATTTACGCTCGGCCACCTGTCCGGCCATTCGATCGGCACGACGATGATTGAGCATCCCGCGATCGGCGCCAAGAGCCATGCAGAGTTAAAAGAAAACATGATCTTCTCGTTGCATCCGCAAGTAGTGGATCAGGATGGAAAGATATGTCTATACACCCAAGATACTTTTCGCGTAGGCGAGACCGAGGGCGAGAACCTGAGCGACATTTCCTGGAGGTTCTACACGCCGAAGACTCGCGGCTAAAGGCAATAGCCACGGCGGCGAAAGCGGACTGGCGGCCGTTGAAACGGTGAAAAAGATACTCATCATTGGTTGCGGCGCAGTCGGAAGCCTGTTCGCCTCGCATCTCGCCAGGGGCGGCGAAGTCGAGGTTTACGCCTTCGATGTGTCACAGCCCCACGTGGATGCGATCAACAAGGATGGCCTGCGACTCTCGGGCGCAGCCGATCTGTACACTAGACTCGCCCAAGCCACCACCGATCCTGCGGAGCTGCCGCGTTGCGACTACGGCATCGTCGCCACCAAGGCTATCCATACCACGGCTGCGATAAAAGCGGCGGCGCGTTGCTTCGACGACGGCAGCGCCGTCTGTTCTGTACAAAATGGCGTCGGCAATGAAGAACTTATCGCTGAGCACGTCAGGTATGTCATCCGCGGCACTACCTTTCCCGCTGGACACATCATCGCACCCGGCCATGTGGGCTTTGACATCAAGGGCGATACGTGGATTGGACCGTTTGAGCCAACGAAAACGCCAATGGATCGCGTCGAGGAACTGGCGGGATTTCTTACGCGGAGCGGCATGAACACAGCCGCGCTTCCCGATGCGCGCGGCGCACAGTGGACGAAGCTGATCTTTAACGCGGCAACGAACCCGGTTGGCGCTCTCACGAGATTGCATCACGGCGCTGCAGCCCGCTTCCCGCCTACCAGCGAACTGTTTCAGGCGCTCATTGACGAAGGCAGACAGGTCGCGAAGGCGATGGGCATCGCGCTGCACGGCGACCCTCTCGAACTGGTGGCCAAAGGGGCAAACGCACCAGGCAAGCACAAAGCAAGCATGCTACAAGATGTATTGGCTTCTCGCCTCACGGAAGTCGATTTCGTGAACGGGGCAATCGTGATCTGGGGCGAAAAGTACAGCATACCGACTCCGCTAAATAAGGCGATGTGGACGATGATCAAAGGGCTGGAACATTCGTGGAGCGAGCCGTAGAAAGCCGCCGCTTTTTGATCTTCACATTTGGCTTCAGCCCTGGCCAGTAGGAGCCAGGTCGAACGCTACCGAAACGCATAAGAGGTGAGCTTATCAATGTCCATTCCCTTCCGAATCGGCGTAATCCAGTTGAGCATGGAACCGTTGCAGCAGACTGTGCGTATGGCGAAAGCTTGCGAGCGGGCAGGCTTCGACATCTTCTGGCTGGCCGAGGCTTATCCGTGGTGGCGCAAGCATTCGATGGAGGCTCGCTCGTCGACCGCCATGAGCGCCGTCATCGCCACACAGACAAAGCGCATCGCCATCGGGTGGGGCATAATCTCTCCCTACACACGCCACCCCGTGCAGATTGCCATGGAGGCACGCGTGCTGCAGGACGCTGCCGGCGATGGCCGCTTTCTCCTCGGACTGGGTGCGTCGAAGATCTTCATGAAAGAAATAGGCGAAAGCGAAAGGGGCAAGGGCGTCGGACCGGCAATAGTCATGCGCGAAAGCATCGAGATCATTCGGGCAATGCTGTCGGGTGGCACGGTTGAATATCATGGCACCGCGTTCGACGCTTTTGCTCCTCCACTACAGTCCGAGGCTCACGCCTCGCGGACCAAGGTACCGATCTATGTCGGCGCTACGGGACCGGTGCTGCAGAAGCTCGCAGGATCGCACTCCGATGGCCTGCTGACGGCCAGTATCACTACTCCGGATTTTGTACGCTACGCCCGCGCCAATATGGAGGAAGGCGCGAGGAAGACGGGGAAAGATGCTCGATTGCTTGATCTTGGTTCCGTGGTGGTGGGGAGCATCAACCGTGATGCAAAGAAAGGGCGTGTAGGCGCGCGCGAGATGGCTGCTATGTACCTGGCGAATAAGGTGCAAAACATTGGCGGCTCGGCCGATGTCCTTCTGCAGAAGGCAGGCCTCACCTTCGCGGAGATCGCACCCGTTGCGGAGGCCATGGAGCGTGGAGGCCGCGCCGCTGCTGCCAAGGCAGTCAGCGATGAGGTTCTCATGAAAGTCTGCCCAATCGCTGGAACTCCTGATGAATGTTGTGCATGTATCGAACAATATCGCCAGGCCGGCTGCACCAATATCATGCTGGAAATCTGGGGCGATGATCGCGAGAAGCAGGCTAAGTTGTTCGGCGAGGCGGTTCTGCCCCTGTTCAAAGGACAGGCTGCCGTTGCCCCACAGTGAACGACCCCCACCTCGCCTTCCGGTCATGCTCTCTGCCAGACCACCCTCCGACGTGTCTCACATCCTCATGTGACATGCCTCACAGCCCGCGTTCAGCGGCGACGCCTACACTAAAGTCGGACTTATACGGGCCCGCCAAAGTGCGGGTTTTCATGGAGGCTTTAATGAATTGCCGAATCATCGCAGTCTTGGCGGCGGTCGCTATCCTGGTGTGCGGTGCGACGTTGCTCCAGGCAAAAGATAATCCAATGGGCATTGCTCCGAAACAGACCCTGACGCTGAGCCAACCCACCGTTGTAGCTGGAACCCTGTTGCCTGCCGGGGAATACAAGGTGACGCATAAAATGCAGGGTGAGACGCACATCATGATGTTCCAGCAGATTGGCGGCAAGGCTGAGGCCAAAGCGAAGTGCAACCTAGTTTCCCTGCCCGAGAAAGCGTCGAAGACCGAATCGCGTTTCATCGAGAACGCCAAGAATGAACGTGTGCTCACGGAAATGACCTTCCGCGGAGACAAGGCAAAACACGTTCTCGAGCAGTAGAACCAAGGGGAATTCTGGCTGTGACAAGCGGCGGCTGAGAGGTCGCCCTTTGTTACCGTCGGGTCCGATAGGGCCGACGCTATAAGGCAAGGGCTTCGCGCTTGATATCTCTCCAAACTTAACAACAAGTACTCGAAGAGAGCGTTTAGAAGCTATGCTCCTGATATCTCACCACACAGGAGTTCGCCATGAACGCTTTCTACGAGCACGACCAAGATGACATTCGCTTCGGCTATCGTTGCTTTG
>Ga0306920_100007692_pt1 | contig 14208 bp, 11 predicted proteins | sample flu12Cox44000170_FD_204666 | JGI IMG/M metagenome (GOLD analysis project Ga0306920, IMG submission 204666) | Lab enrichment of tropical soil microbial communities from Luquillo Experimental Forest, Puerto Rico - flux4day.12C.oxic.44.000.170 (v2)... | ecosystem: Environmental > Terrestrial >...
TCGTGAGCGCGGCTCTCGCTTTCCTCGCGTATGCGTGCACCGCCGCGCGAACCATCACCTGGTGGGACGGCAGCAGTTACCCGCTCGCGGCGGTCACGCTGGGCATCCCCGGCGCGCCGGGGTCGCTCCTGCTCACGATCCTCGGTTGGATCGTGAGCCGGATCCCGATCGTTCATCCGGTCGCGTTTCGCCTCAACCTGTTCGCCGCGCTGCTCGCGGCGACGCTGGTCGGGCTGGTGAGCTGGCTCGGCGCCCGTCTCGCCACGCCGGAGGGGCGCGAGCCGGGCGCCGTCGAGGGCTTGGCGGGCGCGCTCGCGGGCCTCAGCTTCGCCTTCGCCCCCACCCCGTGGACCTACGCGGTCCAGTTCACGCCCTACGTGCTGAGCGCGCTATGGACCGCACTCATCCTGCTCGCCGCTCTGGCATGGTGGAGGCGGCCTACGAGCTCGAGCGGGCGGGCCGAGCTCTTCGTGCTCTTCCTCCTGCTTGGACTGGACCTCAGCGTCCACCGCACCAACTGGCTTCTATTTCCCGCGGTCCTGCTGTGGCCTTCGATCCGGAGCCCCCGCGCGAACCCCCTGCGCGACGGCCGGGCGGCCGCAGCCGGTCTGGTCCTGGGCCTCGCATTTCACCTCCTGCTCATCGCCATCGCGGCGCGGAGGCCAACCTACATGGACGAGGACCCGGGCACGTGGGCCGGGTGGTGGTCGTACGTCACGATCGAAGAAAAAGGCGGGGGCTTTCTCGTCAAGCTCCTCCCGCGAACCGCGAGCTTCTTCTCGTTCCAGATCGCCGACTACCTCAGGTTCCTCGGCCGAAGCCTGTCACCGCTGCTCTTCCTGCCCGCGGTCCTCGCGGCGCTCGGCTGGCTCCACATCGTGCGGCACCATCCCCGACGAGGTGTGGGGCTCACGGCGTTCTTCTTGTGCGCGGGCCCCGGGGCGGTCGTGTACTTCAACCTGCCGCAGCATTACATGCGCCCGATCGACCGGCATTATCTCCCGTCTCTGGTGATCCTGGCGCCGTGGATCGCGGTCGGAGCCGCAGCGCTTCTGCGCGGCGCGGCGCGTCTTCCGGCCCGCGTCGTGCTGGCGCCGGGCCTCGCGGTCGCGATGGCGCTGGCGCCGGTCGACGCCTGGCGCTCGAACCACAGGCGCTGCGATCTCTCACGCACCCGCTTCGCCGACAGCTTCGCCCGCGATCTGCTCGAGCCGCTGCCAGCGCGTGCGGTCCTGCTCACGAACGGGGACAACGACACCATCCCGCTCTGGTACCTGCAGCAGGTCGAAGGGGTGCGCCGCGACGTGACGGTGGTCAGCCTGCCGCTCTCCAGCACCGGCAGCTACGTGACCCAGCTCCGACGCGGCGACCCTGATCTCGCGACGCTGCTCGGGGGAGAGCCGCTGCCCGTCGTGCTGAAGCCGCGTCCCGTACGCGGACCGGTGACCACGGTGGTCGAACCGCGCACCGGCCTGGGCCTGCCGCCCGGCGCGCGGGCGCCGGAAATCGTGCGGTTTCAACCCGCAGGTCTGTTATACGGTCAGGACCTGGTGGCGCTCGATCTGATGCGGCTCACACGCTGGAGGCGGCCGGTCTTCATGGCGTCCACGGTCTCGCCTGACAATCTGCCCTGGCTGTGGCCGTACGTGCGCCTCGACGGCCTCGCCTGGCGTGTCGTCCCGTCGACGGATCCCTCGGTTCAGGACATGGGTCACATGCGGGAGCAGTTGCTCGAGCACGTTAGCTACGCGGGGGTCGCCGACACCACCATCGTGATGGATGTCGATTCGCGCGCGATGTGCACCAACTACCTCGCCGGACTGGTCCAGCTCGCCCTGGCCGAGTCGCGTCGCGGCCGTGCCGACGACGCGCTCGCGACGCTGCGCTTCATCGATGTCCACGCGCCGCCGGCGCGCCTGGGCTGGGACGCGGGCCAGATCGACATGATGCGCACCCAGTTCGAGGCTGAGGCGGCGAAGGCCGGCCGCGGCTCATCGCATTGATCCTCGGCCCGGGCCCGCTACCCCCAGTCCTTCTCCCCGATCTCCCCGCCCGGCGCGGGACCCAGCGCGGCGAGCGCGAACGCCGCGGGGTCGAGCAGCCGCCGTGCGGTCGCGGCGACCTGGTCGCGCGTCACGGCCATGACGCGCGCCACCTGCTCGTCGGGCGGCACGTAGGCGCCGGTCGCGATCTCCTCGTGGGCGAGCTGGACCATGCGGTTCGAGACGCTCTCCTGCCCCATCAGGATGCTGCCCTTGAGCTGCGAGCGCGCCGACTCGACCTCCTCGTCGCCCGGGCCCTCGGCACGCAGCTTCTCGAGCTCGGCGCGCACCAGCTTCAGCGCCTCGCGGCCGCGCTCGGGCGAAACGCCGAGCTGGATCGCGAGCAGGCCGGCGTCGCGGTGGAAGTCGGCGGACGAGAACACCGAGTAGGCGAGCCCGGCCTCCTCGCGCACGCTCTGAAAAAGCCGTGAGCTCATGCCGCCGCCCAGGAGCGTGCTGAGCACGACGATCGGGTAGCGCTCGGGATCGGCGTGAGAAACGCCGCGGGTGCCGAGCGCGAGATGGAGCTGCTGGAGGTCGGCGCGCACTTCGTGCCGCACCGTGGGCGTGAACGCGGGCGGCGGCTCGGAGAGCGGCAGCGCCTCGCCGCGCGGTGCGGCGAAGCGGCGCTCGATCTCGGCCGCGACCTGCCCGTGGGTGATCGCCCCGGCCACCGCGATCACCAGATGGTCGCCGCGGTGGCGGCTGGCGTGGTAGGCGCGCAGCTCGTCGGAGCCGAGCGCGTCCACGGTCTCGACGGTGCCGAGGATCGGGCGTCCCAGCGGGTGCCCCTCCCACACCTGGGCCGAGAGCATCTCGTTGATCTTGTCCTCGGGGTTGTCCTCGCACGAGAAAATCTCCTCGCGCACCACCGACTTCTCCTTCTCGATCTCGGTGGCGGCGAAGGTCGAGTGGCACACGATGTCGCTCAGCACGTCGACCACCTGGGGCAGGTGCTCGGCCAGGGCGCGGGCGTAGTAGCACACCTCCTCGCGCGCGGTGAAGGCGTCGAGATGGCCGCCGAGCGACTCGAGGCTGCTGGCGATGGCGCGTGCGTCGCGGCGCGCGGTGCCCTTGAACACCATGTGCTCGATGAAATGGGTGATGCCGAGCCGCGGCTTGGGCTCGTCGCGGGCCCCGCTCCGCACCCACACGCCCAGCGACAGCGAGGCGCGGTCGGCCATGGTCTCGGTGAGCAGGGTCAGCCCCGAGGGCAGCACGCTCTTCTGAAACGAGGTGGTGGTCATCGTCACTTGAGATGCTCCAAAACGACGGGAGGCAGGTCGCCCTGCCTCCCGTCTCGCCCGCAACCGGTCCGCCTAGCGGCGCCGGCCGCGGTCGCGGTCGCGGTCGCCACGGTCGCGGTCACGATCGCCGCGCTCGCGGTGCCCGCCGCCCGCCCCGGCCCCCGCGGGCACGCCGCCCTCGGGCTCCGGCAGCAGGGCCTTGCGCGACAGCTTGATCTTGCCGTCGCGGTCGACACCGATCACCTTGACCATCACCATGTCGCCGACGTTGAGCACGTCCTCGGTGCGTGCGACGCGATGGTGCTCGATCTCCGAGATGTGCAGCAGCCCGTCGCGGCCCGGGACGATCTCGACGAACGCCCCGAAGGTGACGACGCTGCGCACCTTGCCCTGGTACACCTTGCCGACCTCGGGGTCCTCGGTGATGTTCTTGATCAGCTCGAGTGCGCGCTTGCCGCCCTCGCTGTTGACCGCCGCGATGCGCACCTCGCCCGAATCCTCGATGTCGATCTGGGCGCCGGTCTCCTCGGTGATGCGTTTGATGATCTTGCCCCCCGGGCCGATGACCTCGCGGATCTTGTCGGGGTTGATGTGGATGATCATGATGCGCGGCGCGTAGGGCGACATCTCGGTGCGCGGCGCCGACAGCGTGCGCTCCATGATCTCGAGGATGTGGAGCCGCCCCTGGCGCGCGCGCTCCAGCGCATCACGCATGACCGCGAACGAGATCCCGCCGATCTTGGTGTCCATCTGGAAGGCGGTCACACCCTCGCGGGTGCCGGTGACCTTGAAGTCCATGTCGCCGAGGTGGTCCTCGACGCCCAGGATGTCGGTGAGCACCGCGACCTGCTGGCCCTCCTTGATCAGCCCCATCGCGATGCCGGCCACCGGCGCCTTGATCGGCACGCCGGCGTCCATCAGCGCCATCGAGCTGCCGCACACCGTGGCCATCGACGACGAGCCGTTGGACTCGAGGATGTCGCTGACCAGACGGATGGTGTACGGGAAGTGGGTGTCGGCCGGAATGACCGGCTCGATCGCGCGCTCGGCCAGCGCCCCGTGGCCGATCTCGCGCCGGCCGGGGCCGCGGATCGGGCGCACCTCACCGACGCTGAAGGGCGGGAAGTTGTAATGCAGCATGTAGCTCTTCCACGACTGTCCTTCCAGCTCCTCGATGCGCTGCTCATCGCTCTTGGTGCCGAGGGTCGCCACCGCCAGCGCCTGGGTCTCGCCGCGTGTGAACAGGCACGAGCCGTGGGTACGGGGCAGCACCCCGACCTCGACCGTGACCTTCCGGATGTCCTGGGTGCCGCGTCCGTCGGCCCGCACGCCCTCGTTGAGGATCATGCGCCGCAGCTCGTCGCGCTCGATGTCGTGGAGCAGGCGGCCGATGTACACCTCCTGGGCCGCGAAGCGCTCCTTCAGCGCCGTCACCGCCTCGGTGGTGATGCGATCGACCTCCTCCTGGCGCGCCTCCTTGCCGGGGATGCGGATCGCCTGGCGCAGCCGCTCGCGGTAGTCGCGGTCCAGCACGCCCTCGAGCTCCGAGGTGTCGGGCGGCGCGACCAGCGGGCGCTTGGTCTTGCCCCGGGCGGCGACCAGCTCGCGCTGGGCGGCCACGATGCGGCGCACGTGCTCCATCGCGAACTCGAGCGCCCCGATCAGGTCGGCCTCGCTGATCTCGCGGGTGCCGCCCTCGACCATGATGATGTTGTCGGCGGTGCCGGCCACCACCATGTCCATGTCGCTCTCGTCGAGCTGGCCGATGGTGGGGTTGACGACGAACGCGCCGTCGACGCGGCCCACCCGCACCCCGGCGATCGGCTCGGGGAACGGAATGTCGGAGAGGCACATGGCCGCCGAGGCCCCGACCAGCGCCAGCACGTCGGCGTCGTTCTCCTGGTCCGAGGAGACCACGGTGGCCATGATCTGGGTCTCATAGGGGAACGCCTTGTTGAACAGCGGCCGGATCGGGCGGTCGATCTGCCGCGACGACAGCACTTCCTTCTCGGTCGGACGCCCCTCGCGCTTGAAAAAACCGCCGGGAATCTTCCCGGCGGCGTAGGTGCGCTCGCGGTAATCGACCGTGAGCGGAACGAAGTCGCGGTTGGGACTCGCGACCTTCGAGGCGCTGGCCGCGACCAGCACCACGGTCCCGCCCAGCTGAACGACGGCCGAGCCGCCCGCCAGCTTCGCCCATTTGCCGGTGCTGATGGTGAGGGTCTGGCTCCCGAGATCGACGGATACGCGTTGCTCTTCCATTCAGTCAGTCCTGTCCCTTCGCCTGTCGCTCCGGCACACGCCGGAGCACGAACGCCGTCCCGGGAGACGATGAACGCCGGGAGGCGTGTGCGGAACCCATTGTCCGCAACCATGGAGCGCGGCGCCGGAGCGGGGCCGCGCCCCGCGAGACCCGCGCCTAGCGGCGCAGGCCCAGTTCTTTCACGACTTTGCGATACCGATCGACTTTGGTCGACTTGAGATAGTCGAGCAGGCGCCGGCGCTGGCCCACCATCCGCAACAGGCCGCGGCGCGACGCATGATCGCGCTTGTGCACTTTGAAGTGCTCGGTCAGGTAGTGAATCTTCTCGGTCAGCAGCGCGATCTGCACCTCCGGCGAGCCGGAGTCTCCCTCGTGAATCTTGAACTTACCGATGATCCCCTGCTTCTGCTCCTTGGAGAGCGTCATCAGGGTCACCTCCTGCATGGCTTGTTGGGGGGTCTGTGGCCCGGCCCGCGAGTGCAAGCTCTCGGAGGGCGGAGCGGGGGTCCGACTCGAACCCGATCCAAGCGTGACGGGGGAACTTAGCACTCCCCGGCGGCGCACTGCAAACGTTGCCGCAGCACGCTGCGGCGGCGAGGTTTGGCGGGCGCCGTCGAGAGCCCGGCACCGGCGCGCGGCGGGGCGTCAGCAACACACATGACGGCCCGGGGCGAGGCGCCCCGGGCCGCCTTGGCGCTGCGGAATATGAGCTTAGCGGTAGCGGCGCTTGATCTCGCCCCAGCTTTGGGCATGCGTCGAGGTTGCGGAGGCAGGGCTCACCTGCCGGGCCGACGACCCGCCGGATTGCGGCTTCCCGATCACCGAGCAGCGGTAGAGCTCGCCGGTTGGGGTGAGGGTGATCGCCCCGGCCGCCGCGGCCGCCAGGACGTCGTTGTCCGAGGTGAACTGCTGCACCGGGTGTCCGGTGTTGAACGCGATCTGCACCTCCTGCCACAGCGGGTTGAAGCCGTCGCCCTGGATCGCGTCGAGCACCGGGATGAACATGCCGCCGCCCGGGAGCGGCGTGTCGCTCATGTAAATATTGTTGATCGACCCGTTGTGAGCGAGGTTCGCCGACGTGCCGCCGGCGGGCACCGGCGCGAAGTTGATGAGGTGGATCACATCGTCGTAGTACGCGTCCATGGCGCCGGCGACTCCGTTGGTGCTGCCCGCCAGGGCGGGCGCGGCCGCGAGGGCAGCGGCGAGTGCGAGAGCGACAGCGAGGGTGACGGGCGCGCGGGTGTTCATGGCAGCATCCTCCAGGGGTGGTCTCGCGTGCGGCGGGCCCAGGAATGCTTGCGATGCCGCCGGCTCCGCGCGCGGTCCGTCAGGAAAAACCCTAGAGTGTATTCGATCCTGCTAAACTCGCGGTGCCGACCTGGACGTCCCGGCTTCAGGTACCGATGCCAGACGCCGGCGCACCGTCGCCACGTCCTCGCGCATCGCCTCGATCAGGGGTTCGGCGCCATCGAACCGGCGCTCCGCGCGCAGCCAGGAATCGAACTCGACCTCGAGCGAGCGCCCGACGAGATCCCCGCTCCAGTCGAGCACATGGACCTCGAGCGTCGGCACCTTGCCGCCGAAGGTGGGGCGCACACCGATGCTCATCGCCCCGGGGCGCTTGTGCGGCTCGTCCTCGAGCCGCGCCCACACCGCGTAGATCCCGTGGACGGGCACCAGCTTCTCGTCGTGGAGGCGGAGGTTGGCAGTCGGGAATCCCAGCTGCCGGCCCAGCCCCTCGCCGGTCACCACGGTGGCCTCGAGGCTGTAGCGCCGGCCGAGGAGCCGCGCCGCGCCCGCGACCTCGCCGCGCGCGAGGAGCTCGCGGATGCGGGTGCTGGTGACGTCGCCGCCCTCGAGCTGGAGCAACGGCACCGCCTCGACCTCGAAGCCCGCGTCGCGACCGATCTCGCGCAGCCGCGGCACGTTGCCGGCGCGACCCCGCCCCAGCGCGAAGTTCTCGCCCACCACCAGCGCCTGCGGCGCGAACGGCTTCACCAGGTGGCGCTGGACGAACGCCTCGGGCGAGAGCGCGGCCAGCTCGCGCGTGAACGGCAGCACCTCGAAACGAGCGACCCCGAGCGACTCGAGCCGGGCGCGCTTCTCGGGCAGCGGGGTGAGCGGCGCCAGGGCCTGGAAGGACTTGGACAGCACCACGTCGGGGTGGGGATCGAAGCTCACCACCACGCCCGGGCCGCCGGACGCACGCGCGCGCTCCAGCATGCGCTCGAGGATGCGCAGGTGCCCGAGGTGAACCCCGTCGAACACCCCGACCGCGACCGCTCCGCTCACGCGTGATCCCGTGCCATCGCCTACCAGCGGCCCTGGCGCACCGCCCACGGGAACACCACGTGGGGGCAGAAGCGCAGGCGGTCGGGCTCGCTCGCATCGGCCTCGAGTTCGCCGAGCGCCAGCGCGCGGCCGCCCGCGTCGCGCGCCACCACCGAGCGCGCGCCGGCGGCGACCGGAATGCCCGTCGCCACCGCGCCGCGCGGGAGCCCCGGGCGCTGGCCGTGGCCGATCAGCGCCACGCCCGCATCGTCGAGCGCCAGGGCGGGCAGCACCTCGAGCGCGCGATCGAGCGGAATGCCGGCCGCCGCCAGCACCTCGTCGGCCGATCGGGCGTCGAGATCGCGCAGCGTGACGGCGCGCTCGATCCCGAACGGCTCGCTGCGCAGACGGCGCAGGGTCCTGAGCGCGGCCCCGCAGCCGAGCCGCGCGCCGAGGTCGTGGACCAGCGTGCGCACGTAGGTGCCGCCCGAGCAGCGGATGCGGAACGACGCCTCCGGCAGCGCGAAGTCGAGCCAGGTCCACTCGGCGACGCGGATCGGGCGCGGCGCGCGCTCGACCACCTCGCCGCGTCGCGCCCGGCGGTACAGCCGCTCGCCGCCCACCTTGATCGCCGACACCATCGGCGGCACCTGCTGGAGCTCGCCAACCAGCGCCGGCGAGGCCGCGCGCAGCGCGACCTCGTCGACCTCGACCGCCCGGCGCTCCAGCACCTCGCCGTGGAGGTCCTGGGTCGAGGTCACGACGCCGAGGGTGAGCGTGCCCTCGTAGGTCTTCTCGCCCCCCTGCCACACCGGCGCGCAGCGGGTCGCGGCCCCGAGCGCCAGCAGCAGCAGGCCGCTCGCCCCCGGGTCGAGGGTGCCGAGGTGCCCGGCCCCCGGGGCGTGCAGACGGCGCCGCACCTTCTCGACCACGTCGTGCGAGGTGACCCCGGCCGGCTTGTCGATCGCGAGCAGCCCCGACCAGGGCGGTGCCGGGGCGGTGGCCGCCGGGTGCTCTGGGGCCGAGGCGCTCATGAGCCCTCGTCGTCGGGGACCGCCTCGCCATCCTGGATGCGGCGCAGCAGCTCCTCGACCCGCGCGCCGCGCTCGATCGAGGAGTCGTGGACGAAGCGGATCTCGGGCACCTCGCGCAGGTCGAGCCGCTCGCTCAGCAGGTGGCGCACGAAGCCGGCGGCGCTCTGGAGCGCCGCCAGCGCGCGTTCGCGCTCGGCGCCGCCCTCCAGCACGCTCACGAACACCCGGGCGAACGAGAGGTCGGGCGTGACCTCGACGTCGGTGACGCTCACCACGCGGCCGGCGAGCCGCGGGTCGTTGAGCTGGTGCTCGAGGATCTCGGCGATCTCGCGGCGCATGAACTGGGCGACGCGCTCGGGGCGGATGTTCACTGGATCTGCTCCTGCCAGTCGATGACCTCGGCGCCCGGCGCGCCGTGGACCAGGTCGCGGACCGACTGCAGCATCTCGCCGACCTGGCGGCTCTCGCCCGAGACCACCGCGACGCCCAGGGTGGCGCGCTGCCACAGATCCTGGTGATCGACCTCGGCCACCGCGGCGTGGACACGCTGGCGGATGCGGTCCTTGAGCCCGCGCACGATCGAACGCTTGCCCTTGAGCGACGAGACGCCGGGCAGGTGGAGCTCGATGCGCACGACGCCGACGAACATGATCGGGGTCCCGCCCCGGCGCGACGGCGCGCCGGCGCCTACAGGGTGCGGGCCAGCTCCTCGATCGCGTAGGCCTCGATCAGGTCCCCGACCTTGGCGTCGTTCATGCCGTCGAGGCTGATGCCGCACTCGAAGCCGCTCGCGACCTCCTTGACGTCGTCCTTGAAGCGCCGCAACGTGGCGATGCGCCCGCTCCACACCGTCTCGCCGTCGCGCATCAGCCGCACCCTGGCGGCGCGCGGGATCGTCCCCGAGATCACCATGCAGCCGCATACCGAGCCGGCCTTGGAGAGCTTGAACAGCTGGCGCACCTCGGCGGTGCCGAGCACCACCTCCTTGAGCTCGGGCTTGAGCAGCCCCTCGAGCGCCTGCTTCACGTCCTCGACCGCCTTGTAGATGATGTCGTAGTAGCGGATCTCGACCTTCTCGCGCTCCGCCAGCTCGCGCGCCCGCGGATCGGGGCGCACGTGGAAGCCGACGATGATCGCGTCCGAGGCCGCGGCCAGCAGCACGTCGGACTCCGAGATCTGTCCCACCGCCTGGCGGATGATGCGCACCGCCACCTCGCCGGTGCCGAGCTTGGTGAGCGACTCGGACAGCGCCTCGACCGAGCCGTCGACGTCGCCCTTGAGCACCATCTTGAGCTCGGTCAGCTCGCCCTGGCTCATGCGCGTGTGGAAGTCGGCGAGCGAGATGGCCTTGGCGGCGCGGAACTCGTGCTCGCGGTGCAGCGCCTGGCGCTTGTTGGCGATCTCGCGCGCCTCGCGCTCGTCGTCGAACGCGGCGAAGGTGTCGCCCGCCGCCGGCGTGCCGTTCCAGCCCAGCACCTCGGCCGGGGTCGAGGGGCCGGCGAGGCGCAGCTGGCGCTGGCGCTCGTCGAACATGGCGCGCACCCGCCCGTAGTGCTGCCCGGCCACGAACGCGTCACCCACCCGCAGCGTGCCGCCCTGCACCAGCAGGCTGGCGACGATGCCGCGCCCCTGCTCGACCCGCGCCTCGAGCACCACGCCGCGGGCGTGCTTGTCGGGATTGGCCTTGAGGTCGAGCAACTCGGCGACCAGCAGGATCATCTCGAGCAGCCGGTCGATGTTGGTGCCCTTCTTGGCCGAGATCTCGACGCACACGCTCTTGCCGCCGTACTCCTCGACCACCACGCCATGCTGCGCCAGCTCCTGCTTGACCAGATCGGGCTTGGCGGTCGGCAGATCGATTTTGTTGATCGCGACCACGATCGGCACCGAGGCCGCCTTGGCGTGGTCGATTGCCTCGATGGTCTGTGGCATGACGCGGTCGTCGGCCGCCACCACCAGCACCACGATGTCGGTGACCTGGGCGCCGCGCGCCCGCATGGCGGTGAACGCTTCGTGGCCCGGGGTGTCGAGGAAGCAGATCTTCTTGTCGCCCGGCAGCACCACCTCGTAAGCGCCGATGTGCTGGGTGATGCCGCCCGCTTCGCCGGCGATGACGTTGGTCTTGCGGATGTAGTCGAGCAGCGAGGTCTTGCCGTGGTCGACATGGCCCATGACCGTGACCACCGGCGCACGGGGCAGCAGCTGCTCCTCGGTCTCGACCACCGTGGCGGCCGATTCCTCCTCGCCGTACTCCGAGACGAACTCGACGTCGAAGCCGAACTCGTCGGCGACGGTGACGATCGAGTCCTTGTCGAGCCGCTTGTTGATGGTCGCCATGAGGCCGAGCCTCATGCACGTGGCGATCACCTCCTGGGGCTTGACCTCCATGAGGTTGGCGAGCTCGGCGACGGTGATGAATTCGTGGGCGCGGATGACCTTGAGGTCCTCGGTCGCCACCTCGCCGTTCTCGTCCTCGCGACGGTGGTGGCGCCGGCGCGCGCCGCCCGTGTCGAGGCTCGCCAGGGTTTTGCGCACGCTCTCGAGCACCAGCTTCTCGTCCACCACCTTCTTCTTCTTGCGGTCGCGGCGCCGCATCCCGGGGCCCCCGGGCCGCGCGCCGGGGGGCGCGTGGGCCGACGCGCCCGGCGCCCCGCGCTCGAGCCCGCGCCCCAACGGCGGCCGCGTCCCCGGGCGCGTGGCCCCCGGTCCGGGCGGCGCGTGCGGCGCGGCCGGCGCGGCGGCGGCGGCGGCCGCGGCGGCGGCGCGAGCGCGCTCCTCGCGGGCGCGCTGCACCTCCTGCTCGTGCTTGCGCGTCATCTCCTCGCGCACCGCGGTGCGCTCCTGCGCCATCTCGGCCTGCACCCGCGCCACCGTCTCGGGCAGCAGGGTGCTCATGTGGTTCTTGACCTCGACGCCGAGTCGCTTGACGATCTGCAGCACCGCCTCGCTCGACATGCCGAGGTCTTTCGCCACTTCATAGACGCGCAGCTTCTTGTCGGCGGTCTTACTGGGCACGATTTTCTCCGTCGTTGGTCTCGGTCACCGGCGCCTCGGGCGCCGGGGCCGGTGCGACGGCCTCGGGCGCCGGAGCCGGCGCCGCGACCGCGACCGGCGGCGCCGCCGCAGCCTCGGCGGGGACCGGCTCCATCTCGGGCGTGAACTCGAGCTCGCCATTCGCCTGCTCCGGGGCGACCGGCGGATGGGCGGCAATGTACTCCTGGGCGGCGGCCAGCAGCTTTTCGGCGGTCTTCTCGCCGAAGCCCGGAATCTCGACCAGCTTCTCGAGCGGCGTGCCGATCAGCTCCTGCACGGTTTCGATGCCGGCCGAGATCAGCTTCTCGGTGGTGGCCTCGCCGAGCTCGAGCTTCTCGACCTCGATGCGGGTGGCACGCTCGAGATCCTGGCGCTTCTTCTCGTCGCTGCGCGAGGTCAAATCGATCTTCCAGCCGGTCAGGCGCGCGGCGAGGCGCGCGTTCTGCCCGCCCTTGCCGATCGCGAGCGACAGCTGATCGTCGGCCACCACCACGTGCATGCGCTTTTCGGCCTCGTGGAAGCGCACGTCCATCACCCGCGCCGGCTGCAGCGCGCGCGACACGAACACGGTCGGATCCTGGGACCACGGCACGATGTCGATGCGCTCTCCGCCCAGCTCGCGCACCACGCCCTGGACCCGCGAGCCCTTGAGGCCCACGCACGAGCCCACCGCGTCGACGCGCGGGTCGGTCGAGAACACCGAGATCTTGGAGCGCGCCCCGGCCTCACGCGCCACCGCCTTGATCTCGACGATGCCCTCGGCGATCTCCGGCACCGCGTCCTCGAACAGGCGGCGCAGGAAATCGGGATGGGTGCGCGACAGGATGACCTGCGGCCCCTTGGCGGACTTGTCGACGTTGATCACCACCGCGCGCACGTACTCGCCCTGGCGATGGTAGGAGCGCGGGATCTGCTCGCGCGCCGGCAGGAAGCCCTCGGAATGGTCGAGCTTGACGATCACGTTGCCGCGATCGACCTGCTGGACCACGCCGCGCACCAGGGTGCCGATCTTGTCCGAGTACTCCTTGAACACCCGGTCGCGCTCGGCTTCGCGCACCCGCTGGATCAGCACCTGCTTGGCGGTCTGGATCGCGTTGCGCCCGAACTCGGCGATCGGGAGCTTGAACTCCAGCACGTCCCCGACCCTGGCGTTGGCCTTGTGGGGACGCGCCTGCTCGACGGTCAGCTGGAGCGAGGAGTCATCGACCACCTCGACCACCGTCTTGCGCAGCGCGACCGTGATCTCGCCGGTGTCGTTCGAGAACTTGACCTCGACGTCGGCGGTGGCGCCGTGCTTCTTGCGCACGGCACTGGCCAGGCCGGCTTCGAGCGTCTCGATCAGCAACGCCCGATCGACGCTCTTCTCGCGCGTGATCTGACTCAGCGCATCCAGGATCTCGTTGTTCATCGAGCCTTGTCCTCGGAACGCCGGCGGTTGCCGGCGTGCGACGCCTGCGGCGGCCGGCGATCGGCCCACGGATCGACCGCCACCAGCCGTGCCGTCTTGATTTCAACCCAGTCAAACCATTGCTCGCGACCGTCGTCCAGCCGCACCCCGACCCGTTCCGCATCGGGGCCCAACAGTACCCCCTCGTAGTGCCGGCGGCCCTCCAGGGCCTGATGCGTGGTCAGCCCCGCCCGCTGTCCGGCGAACCGCGCCACTGCCTCGAGCGAGCGCAGCGGCCGGTCCATGCCCGGCGAGCTGACCTCCAGCCGGTACGACCCGGGGAGGATCTGATTCATGTCGAGACAGTCGGACAGCCGCCGACTGAACTGCCCGCACTCCCCGACCGTGATCCCACCCGGCTTGTCGAGCAGGACCCGGATCATCCGATCCCGGCCATGCACGCCAAGCTCAATATCCACCAATTCATAGCCAGCCTCGTCCGCGAGCGGGGCGGCGAGCTGGCGAACCTCGTCTCGGACTTCCAATATAGCTCCGGGAAGGGACAAAAAACGGAGTGGTCGCGCCTGCCCCACTCCTGCGCGGCAATCTACACGCTGCGGGCCCGAACGGCAAGTGTAAAGAGAATCGACAGTCGAAAGCCCGAAGGGGCGGCCCGGCCCACCCCCTTAAGGTCTGGCGATCGGGCTGCTGTAAACAACCCAGACGGCGACACTTGCCACTTCGGCCAGGCTCTGAGCCGAGACCTGGTCGGGCAGGTCGAGGTGGGTGTGCCAGGCCGGGTAGTCGAAATCGATGATGTCGACCGCCGGCAGCCCGGCATCGAGCAGCGGGATGTGATCGTCGATGATCGAGTGGCGCGGCTGGTCGTGGAAATGGGTCGCATGGGTAGCGTGGGCGGCGTCGATCACGA
>Ga0306920_100007693_pt1 | contig 14208 bp, 11 predicted proteins | sample flu12Cox44000170_FD_204666 | JGI IMG/M metagenome (GOLD analysis project Ga0306920, IMG submission 204666) | Lab enrichment of tropical soil microbial communities from Luquillo Experimental Forest, Puerto Rico - flux4day.12C.oxic.44.000.170 (v2)... | ecosystem: Environmental > Terrestrial >...
ATACGGCTGCGCTACAGTCACAGATGGCCGGCCCCGAGGCCGCCCGCTTCACGCCATGGTTCCGGCTCGAATGGGAGCGCCTGTGGCGCGAGCACCGCGCCGAGCTGTTGGCATTGCGCTAGTCTTTCGCGTTTTAAGGAGGATCCTGTTTGGCTATCCCGCTGCTGCAGATGTATCGAGTTGGTCGTTATGTGCTCGCCCGCAAACTGCGCGGCGAGCAGCGTTATCCGCTGGTGCTCATGCTCGAGCCGCTGTTCCAGTGCAACCTCGCCTGCGCCGGCTGCGGCAAGATCGACTACCCGAAAGAGGTGCTGCAGAAGCGCATGAGCGTCGCCGACGCCCTGCACGCGGTCGATGAATGCGGCGCGCCGATCGTGTCGATCGCCGGCGGCGAGCCGCTCGTCCATCATGAGATGCCCCAGATCGTCGCCGGGATCGTCGCGCGGCGGAAATTCGTATACCTGTGCACCAATGCCATCCTGCTGGCGCGGCACATCGACGAGTATCGCCCCTCGCCCTATCTGACCCTGTCCCTGCACCTCGATGGCAACCGCGAGCGTCACGACGAGTCGGTGTGCCTGGAAGGCGTTTTCGACAAGGTGATCGATGCCATCCGCCTGGCGCGCGGCAAGGGTTTCCGCGTCACGGTCAACTGCACGCTGTTCAACAGCGCCGATCCGGACGAGGTGGCGGAATTTTTCGACATGGCCATGCAGCAGGGGATCGAGGGCATCACGGTGTCGCCCGGTTACAGCTATCAACACGCGCCACGCCAGGACGTGTTCCTCGGCCGCACCGCCAGCAAACGGCTGTTCCGTGAGATCTTCCGCCGCGGCCGCACTGCAGGGCGTCGCTGGTCGTTCAATCACTCGAGCCTGTTCCTCGACTTCCTCGCCGGCAACCAGGCCTACCAGTGCACCCCGTGGAGCAATCCCACCTACAACCTTTTCGGCTGGCAGCGACCCTGCTACCTCCTGAGTGACGAGGGCAACGCCGCGAGCTTCCGCGGTCTGATGGAGGACACGGAGTGGGATCGCTTCGGTGTCGGCCGCGACCCGCGTTGCGACAACTGCATGGCCCACTGCGGCTACGAAGGGACTGCCGTCAGCGATGCGCTCGCGCATCCCCTGAAGGCGTTGACCGTGGCGCTGCGCGGACCGCGGCTCACGGGGCCGATGGCGCCCGACCTGCCGCTGTTGTACGCGGAGCGCGCCGCGCCCGACGGTGTTTCGATCCCACTCACGGCGGTGAAACGCGCACGCGACGGCAGGGCGGAAGCGACGGAGCTGCAGTGATCGCGCACGACAGCTGCGCGGCCCAGGTCAAAGCCTGGCAGGGACGCATGGAGCACGCACTGTCCGTGCGACTGCCCGCCGCCGATGAGGTGCCGACGCGCCTGCACGCGGCCATGCGCTATTCGGTGCTGAGCGGTGGCCAGCGCGTACGCCCGCTGCTGCTGTTCGGCGCCGCGCGCGCCCTCGGACTCGACGAAACGCAGGTCGAAGCCGCAGCCTGTGCGATCGAATTCGCGCACGCCTACTCGCGCGTGCATGACGATCTGCCGGCCATCGACGATGACGATCTGCGCCATGGCCGGCCGAGCTGCCACCGCGCCTACGACGAAGGGACGGCCGTGCTGGTGGGCGATGCGCTGCAATCACTGGCGTTCCAGCTGCTGGCGAGCGACGCGGCACTGCCGGCGGCTCCCGGAGTGCGGCTCCGGCTCATCGGGCTGCTGGCCGAGGCGATCGGCGCGAGCGGCCTGGCCGGCGGTCAGGCGATCGATGTCGCGACCCAGGGCGAGCGGGTGTCGCTCGCCGAGATCGATGCCATGCATGGGCGCCGCACGGTGGCGCTGATGCGGGCGAGCGTGCTCATGGCCGCGGCCTGCGCTCCGCGGGTCGCGCCGCGCCTGCATGAGGCGCTGGCGGCGTTTGCCGCTGCGCTCGCACTCGCCTTGCAGATCCAACAGGAGCTGTTGGATGGAGCGGCCGACGCCCGCTATTCCGCCGCGCTCGGCCCGGCGGCCTCGAGGGAGCGGGTTCGCCGGCTGCACGCCGAGGCTCTCGAAGCCCTGCAACCGCTGGGCCCGGCCGCCGACCCGCTGCGCGGCCTCGCGCAGTGGCTGCTGGCGCCGGGCGACTGACATAGTCCGCAACGCTTGCCTTGGCCTGGATCGTTGCTCACACTGCAGCGCTGCGAGCGTTCTCCCGAGGTGATCGCGACGCGCGAGCTTTCCAGATGGACACCGGAAATTCCGCCGCCAACTTCCAGGACCAGATCCTGCCGCATGTCTCGCGAACCTTCGCGCTGACAATCCCGCAATTGCCGGCGCCGCTGCGTACCGCGGTCGCCAACGCCTACCTGCTGTGCCGCATCGCCGACACCATCGAGGACGAGCCGACCCTGTTGGCGGAGGAAACGCGGGTATTCCTGCAGCGTTTCACCGCGGTCGTGCGCGGCACCGAGCCGGCGGCGCCGCTCGCGCGCGAGGTGGCGCGGCGGCTCTCCGAGCGGACCCTGCCGGCGGAACGCGAGCTCGTGAGCCAGATGGAGCGCGTCATCGAGATCACCGCCGGCTTCGGCGCCGAGCGCGCCGCCATCGAGCGCTGCATCGAGGTGATGGGTCGCGGCATGCATCACTTTCAGCGCACCGCGAGTCTTGAGGGACTCCCGCGCGCCAGCGATCTCGACAGTTACTGTTATTACGTGGCGGGGGTGGTCGGCGAGATGCTCACCGACCTGTTCTGCTGCCACTCGAGTGCCATCGCGGCACAGCGCGGGGCGCTGCAGGAGCTGTCCACGTCGTTCGCGCAGGGGCTGCAGCTCACCAACATCATCAAGGATTTCTGGGAGGACCGCAGCCGCGGCGCCTGTTGGTTTCCCCGCGATGTCTTCGCCGCTCACGGGGTCGAGCTCGCACAGGTCTCGCCGCAGCGCTTGCCCGCGGGCTTCCCCGCCGGCGTGCGCGAGCTCGTCGCCGTGGCGCACGGTCACCTGCGCAACGCGTTGGCATATACCCTGCTGTTGCCGGCCGCGGAGACCGGCATCCGCCTGTTCTGCCTGTGGGCCATCGGGCTCGCCGTGCTGACGCTGCGCAAGATCGACGCACAACCGCACTTCACGCGGGGCGCGCAGGTCAAGGTCTCGCACAGCGCGGTGCTGCTGATCCGGCTGTCCACCAGCGCCGCGGTGGGCAGCGATCGGCTGCTGCGGCGGATGTTCGAGCAGGCGGCGCGCGGACTGCCACTCGCTGCGCCCCTCGCCGTGCGCCGCGCGGCGACCCGCGCGGCCGCGCTCGCGGCGGCCGGAAGCGATGACGAGCCGGCCCGGGCGCGCGCGGATCGCCGCCCCGATCTGAGCGAAAGCCGCGCCCGGTGAGCTCCCCCTGGTCCGCATCCGGCTCGCTGTCGCGCTCCGCGGACAGCGCCGATCGGCAGGCGTCCGCGCGCACTGCCCCCGATCCCACCCGGGGCGCCGCGCTCGATCAGGCCATCGTGCTCGCGCGCGAGGGGCTGATCCACCGGCAGGCCCTCGATGGCTGCTGGCAGTTCCAGCTGGAAGCCGACTGCACGATACCGGCCGAGTACATCATGATGATGCACTTCCTCGGCGACATCGATGCGCAGCTCGAGGCGAAGTTGGCCGTCTACCTGCGTGCGCGCCAGGCCGATCACGGGGGCTGGCCGCTCTATCAGGGCGGCGACTTCAACATCAGTTGCAGCGTCAAGGCCTACCTGGCCCTGAAGCTCGCCGGCGACGGGCCCGACGCGCCGCACATGGCGCGGGCGCGGGGCGCGATCCTGCAGCACGGCGGCGCAGCGGCGACCAATGTTTTCACCCGCATCGCGCTCGCGCTGTTCGGGCAGCTGCCGTGGCGAGGCGTCCCCTACATCCCGGTCGAGATCGTGCTGCTGCCGCGGTGGTTTCCCTTCAACATCCAACGGGTATCGTACTGGTCGCGCGCGGTGATGGTGCCGCTCACCATGCTGTGCACGCTCAAGCCGCGCGCCCGCAATCCGCGCGGGGTGCAGATCGATGAGCTCTTCACGATACCGCCGCAGGAGGAACGGCACTACTTCCGCCGCCCTCTCGGGCGCAGCACCGCGCTCACGCGGCTGTTTTTCGCGCTCGACCGCCTCGGCCGCGCCGCCGACCGGCTGATTCCCGCTGCGCTGCGCGCGCATGCGCTGCGGCGCGCGGAGGCGTGGACGCTCGAGCGGCTGAACGGCGAGGATGGTCTCGGCGCAATCTTTCCCGCGATGGTCAATGCGCTCGAGGTGCTCACGATCCGCGGCTATGCGAGCGACGATCCACGGCGGCGGGCCGCGAAGAAGGCGCTGGAGGACCTGCTCGTCGAGGAAGGCCCGAGCGCCTATTGTCAGCCGTGCGTCTCGCCGGTGTGGGACACGGCGCTCGCAGCTCTCGCGCTGCAGGAAGATGGCTGCGCGGAGGGGCTCGCGGCGGCCGCTCGCGGCCTGCAGTGGCTGCTGCCGCGCCAGTTGCTCGAAGAGCACGGCGACTGGCGGCGGAGCCGTCCGCGGCTGGCCGGCGGTGGCTGGGCGTTCCAGCGCGCCAACCCGCATTACCCCGACCTCGACGACACCGCGGTAGTCGCCTGGGCGATGCACAACAGGCGCGATCGCGAGCGGTACTCGACGGCGGTGGGCCGCGCGTTGGACTGGCTGGTGGGCATGCAGAGCACCAACGGCGGCTTCGCGGCCTTCGATGCGGACAACACCAACTATTACCTGAACGAGATCCCCTTCGCCGACCACGGCGCGCTGCTCGATCCGCCGACCAGCGACGTCACCGCCCGGGTCGTGACCGCGCTGGCTCTCGTGGCCCGCGAGCAGGATGCATCCGCGCTGGCGCGCGCCCTCGCCTGGCTGCGCTCGCAGCAGGAGCCTGATGGGTCGTGGTTCGGCCGCTGGGGCACGAACTACGTCTACGGCACCTGGTCCGTGTTGACGGCGTTCGCGCAGGCCGGCATCCGGACCGATGACGCCGCGGTGCGCCGCGCGGTCGCCTGGCTCGAGTCGCGGCAGAACCTCGACGGGGGCTGGGGCGAGAGCAATGACAGCTACGTGCCGGCGCGGGCCGCGCAGCGCGCGGCGAGCACTCCGCACCAGAGCGCGTGGGCGCTGCTCGGACTTCTGGCGGCCGGGGAAGTGGCCTCGGCGGCCGTGCGGCGCGGCGTCGACTACCTGCTGCGGACGCAGCAGCCGGAGGGACTGTGGAGCGATGCGAGCTTCACGGCTCCGGGATTCCCGCGGGTGTTCTACCTGCGCTATCACGGTTATTGCGCTTATTTCCCACTCTGGGCGCTGGCGACTTATCGCAGCCGCGCGCGGCCCGGCATGCTTCATTGAATGAGCTCGGGATCGTGGCGGCACTCGCTGCCGAGTCGCGCCCGCTCGGCCCCGCAAGACGCAGCGGCGCGGGCCCCGCGACGCTCGGGGATGGCACGCTGCTCGTGTTGAGCGGCATCGGACCGGCGTCAGCCGCCGAAGGTGCACGCCGGCTCGTCCTGTCGGGTGCCCGCGCGCTCATCAGCTGGGGCGTGGCCGGCGGGCTCGACCCGCAGCTCGCCGCCGGGGCACTGGTGCTCCCGGAGGCCGTCATCTCGCCCGAGAATCGGGTGTTTCCCACTGCGCGCGAGTGGCGCGAGCGGGTGCGCGCGGCGCTCGCAACGAGTCACGCGGTCTGCGGCGGCAGGCTTCTCACCCGCGCCGAGCCGCTCGCCTCGACTGCCGCCAAGGCGCGCGCCTTTCGCGAGACCGCCGCCGTCGCCGTCGACATGGAGAGCTCCGCCGTGGCCGAGGTGGCCGCCAGTCAGGGCCTTCCCTTTCTCGCCGTGCGTGCGATCGTGGACACGGCCGACGATGTGGTGCCGCGCGCGGCGCTGGTGGCCGCAAGTGCCGTCAGCGGTAGCGTCCGCCTCGGCCGACTGCTTGGCGCCCTGGCCGGCGCACCCGCGGAGCTGCCGGCGCTCGTGCGGCTCGCCCGCCGCTACCGTGCCGCGCGCCGCACGCTCGCGGCCGTCGCGCACAGCGGCGCCCTCGGCGTCATCCCATGAAAGCGCTCGTGACGGGGGCGACCGGGTTCGTCGGCTCAGCGGTCGCGAGAGCGCTGTGTAGCGCCGGCTGGCAGGTGCGTGCCCTGGCACGCGCCGGCTCCGACCGGCTCAATCTGCGGGAGCTTCCCGTCGAGATCGCGAGCGGCGACCTCGCCGATGCGCGCTCGCTCGAGGCGGCACTGCTCGGTTGCGAAGCGCTCTTTCACGTAGCGGCCGATTATCGGCTCGGGGTCGCCGAGCCCGGGCAGCTCTACCGAACCAACGTGGAGGGCACGCGGAACCTGCTCGATGCGGCACGACGCAGCGGCGTCCAGCGCATCGTATACACGAGCAGCGTCGCCACCGTCGGCCTGCCGCCCGATGGCACACCCGGCAACGAGGACACCCCGGTCACGCTCGAGGATATGGTCGGGCACTACAAACGCTCGAAATTTCTCGCCGAAGAGCTGGTGCGCGAGTTCGTCCGCGCCGGTGCGCCGGTGGTGATCGTGAATCCGTCCACACCGGTGGGACCAGGAGACCTCAAGCCCACGCCGACCGGTCGGATGGTGCTCGATGCAGCCGCCGGACGAACACCCGCCTACGTCGACACCGGACTGAACATCGTGCACGTCGACGATGTGGCCGCGGGTCATTTGCAGGCCTTCGCCCGCGGGCGCATCGGTGAGCGCTACATCCTCGGCGGTGAGAACCTGACGCTGCGCGAGATCCTCGTGCAGATCACCCGCCTGGCGGGCCGCAGCCCGCCGCGCATCCGCCTGCCGCACTCGGCGCTGCTGCCCGTTGCCTACGCCTCCGAGGCGCTCGCGCGGGTAACCGGCGCCGCGGCACGGGTAACCGTCGAAGCCGTGCGCCTGGCACGCAAGCACATGTATTTCTCGAGCGCCAAGGCGGTGCGGGAGCTCGGTTACAGCTGGCGCCCGCCCTCCGGCGCGTTCGAGGACGCGATCGCGTGGTTTCGCAAAGCAGGACTTCTCGAGCGTTGAGCGAGCTGTCCTGCCGTGGCGTGGCTATATCGGAGTCCCGTCGCGGCGCGTGAAGCGCCCGCGGGCGTGCGGCGGACTCCAGATCAGGTCGACGTCCGCGTCGCTGTAGTGAGCATTGTCGGCGCTGTCGCGATTGCTGATCTCCAGATACACCGCGTCCGCGTGGCTGCGATTGATGAGCTGATGGCCGTCCTCGCTGCCCGCCGGGAAACCGGCACACATGCCCGCCGTGAGCAGCTGCTCGCCCGCCTCCGTCCGCAGCACCAGCTCGCCCTCGAGCACGAACACGAATTCGTCCTCGTGCGTGTGCCAGTGGCGCATGGAGGATTCCTTGCCGGGCGGCAGGGTCGTGAAGTTGATGCCGATGCGGGTCAGTCCGAGTGCATCCCCGAGGCGACGTTTCGAGCGGGGCAACACCCGCGAGCGGTACGGCTCGGGGTACCCGCTGCGGCTGATTGCCTCGATGGCCCGCGGATCGAGTGCCGGTGTGCGCAGTGACATGGTCGCTCCTCCTGGCGGTGCCCCGTTGACGGACACCACGGCCCTCGGGGAGCATGCCACAAGCTGCATGCCCGAGACATTCGCTGACGTCGGCCACTGTGTCGATGCGGTGCTGCGCCGCGTGGGGCCGCGCGTGGTGCTGGCATTGCCGCTCGGCATCGGCAAACCCAACCCGCTGGCGAACGAGTTCTACCGCCGCGCGCGCCGCGACCCGCAGCTCGATCTCACCATTCTCAGCGCGCTTTCGCTGCTGAAGCCGGTGGCCCGCTCGGCACTCGAGGCGCGCCTGCTCGAGCCGCTGGCGGCGCGGGTGTTCGGCAGCTACGTCGAGCCGGAATACGCCCGCGACCTCGCCGCCGATCGCCTGCCCGGGAACGTCCGCGTCATCGAGTTCTACCTGGCGCCGGGCGCGTTCCTCCACTCCCGCCAGGCCCAACGCCATTACCTGAGCGCCAACTACACGCACGTCGCCCGCGATACGCTCGCGCGCGGTGTCAATGTCATCGCTCATCTACTCGCGCGCCGCGTGGTGCACGGCGAGACGCAGCTGAGTCTGGGCTCGAATCCCGACGTAAGCGCCGACCTGTTGCCGCTGCTGCCTGCGCTGCGGCGTGGCGGCCGCGACATCGTCGTGGTCGGCGAGACACACGCGCAAATGCCCTTCATGACCGGGCACGCACAGGTCGATGCGCAGCAATTCGATTTCCTGGTGGACGATCCGCGTTACGACTACGACCTCTTCGGTCCACCGCACGCCGCGATCGGCACGGTCGAGCATGCCATCGGCCTGCAGGTCAGCGCTCTGGTACGCGATGGGGGCACGCTGCAGGTCGGCATAGGCGAGCTCGGCGCCGCGGTGGTGTATGCGCTGCTGCTGCGTCATCAGCAGAACCCCGCCTGGCGGGCCGCGCGTGCCGCGCTGGTGCTCGACGATGACGCGGCGCTGCTCGGCGCGGAAGGGGGCGAGGAGCCCTTCGCGGCGGGCCTGTTCGCATCCTCTGAGATGTTCGTCGATGCACTGCTGGAGCTCTATCGCGCCGGCGTTCTGCGGCGCCAGGTGTACGACTGCCTCCCGCTCGAGCGGCTGCTCGCCGCGGGCAGCATCGGCGAGCGCTTCGATGCGCGCATCCTCGAGCTGCTGGCGGAAGCGGGCGCGGGACCCGGCCTCGGCGCGCAGGAATTCGCGACGCTGCAGCGCTACGGGGTGTTCCGCGAGGAAGTGCAGTACGCGGCCGGCCGCGTGCGCGTGCCGGGGGGCGAGTGGGTCGCGGGCGAGCTAGGCGATCCGCCTGGCCGCGCGCGGCTCGCGCAGTTCCTCGGGCGCGAGCTGCGCAACGGCGCGGTGCTGCACGCCGGGTTCTTCCTCGGCTCGCGGGGCTTCTACGCGGCGCTGCGCGATCTGCCCGCGGACGAGCGGGCGCGCTTCGCCATGCGCGGGGTCGGCTTCGTCAATCAGCTCTATGGCGCGGACCAGGAGCTGCGCATCCTGCAGCGGCGCGCCGCGCGCTTCATCAACACTACGATGATGGTCACCCTGCTGGGAGGTGCGGTGTCGGACACGCTCGAAAGCGGCGCCGTGGTGAGCGGGGTCGGCGGTCAATACAACTTCGTGGCCATGGCGCACGCGCTGCCCGGCGCACGCTCGATCCTGTGCGTGCGCGCCACGCGTGCGCGGCACGGCCAGGTCAGCTCCAACATCCTCTGGAGCTGCGGCAACGAGACCATCCCGCGCCACCTGCGCGATATCGTGGTCACCGAATACGGCGTCGCCGACCTGCGTGGCCGCACCGACGAGGAATGCATCGCCGCGCTGCTGAACATCGCCGACTCGCGCTTCCAGGAGTCGTTGCTCGCGCAGGCGGGCGCCGCCGGCAAGATCCGCGGCGACTATCGCATTCCCGAGGCGTTCCGCGGCAACCTGCCGGCGCGGCTCACGAAGGCGCTCGGTGACTACCGTGCGCGCGGCTTCTTCAGCGAATATCCCTTCGGTACCGATCTCACCGGGGACGAGATCGTGCTGGCAAGAGCGTTGTCGTTTCTCGAGGGCCGCACCGGCAACGCCGGGGCGCGGCTGCTGACCGCTGCACGCGCCCTCGCACTCGGCTCGCCGGCGCCCCGGCATCGGGCCGCGCTCGCGCGCATGGGGCTCGAGCGGCCGCGCGGCCTCGGCGAGCGGCTGCAGCAACGCCTGGTACTGCTCGGCCTCGATGCCACAGCATGACGAGGCATGTGCGGCGGTACGCCGGTGCCGCTGCCCGCCAGGGACTCAGCGGGCGCGGCCGCGGCCGCCGCGTGTCGGCACGCGCTTCGTGCGGCGACGCGACGCGGCTTTGCCCTTCACGCGTCTGAGCGCCTGGCGGACTGCTGCGGCGCGCACCACTTTGCGCGCCGCGCTGCGTTTCTTCTTGGCGCCGGATCCAGTCGGCCTCACCCCCCGCTTGGCCGCAGTGCGCGCTTTCCTCGCCGCGCGCGGCGCGCCCGCGGCCGCCGCAGCTCTAGCCCCGCGCGCCGCGACCACCGCTACCACTCCAGCCGCTGCGCCTGCGGTATCGACGCCCCGCAGCTGATCGAGAATCGCGGGATTCTCCAGCGTCGAGACGTCCTGCGTGATCTCCTCGCCGCGCGCGATGGCCTTCAGCAGCCGGCGCATGATCTTGCCCGAGCGCGTCTTCGGCAGGTTGTCGGCGAAGCGGATGTCGTCCGGCTTGGCGATCGGACCGAGCTGCTGGCCGACCCAGTCGCGCAGCTCCTTGGTGAGCGCCGCTACCTCCCCGCCCGGGCGCTGACCGCGGGTGACCACGTACGCGAACACCGCCTCGCCCTTGATCTCGTGCGGCCGCCCGACCACCGCCGCCTCCGCGACGCGCGGATGCGCGACCAGCGCCGACTCGATCTCCATGGTTCCGAGCCGGTGTCCGGCGACATTCAGCACGTCGTCGATGCGCCCCATGATCCAGAAGTAGCCATCCTTGTCGCGGTGGGCGCTGTCGCCGGCGACGTAATAGCGGTTGCCGAATTTCTCCCAGTAACCGGCGAGGTAGCGATCGTTGTTGCGCCAGATGGTGCGCAGCATCGAGGGCCAGGGCTTGCGGATCACCAGGTAGCCGCCGGCGTCGGCGCGCTTCACCGGATGTCCGTGGTCATCGACGATCTCCGCCTCGATGCCCGGCAGCGGCTCCGTGCAGGAGCCTGGCTTGGTGGCGGTGACACCCGGCAGTGGCGACAGCAGGATGGCTCCGGTCTCGGTCTGCCACCAGGTGTCGACGATCGGGCAGCGGCCGTTGCCGATCACGCGGTGATACCAGATCCAGGCTTCCGGATTGATCGGCTCACCGACGCTCCCGAGCAGCCGCAGCCGGCTCAGATCGTATTTGCGGGGCAGCTCGTCACCGAGCTTCATCAGCGCGCGGATCGCGGTGGGCGCGGTGTAGAAGACCGTCACGCCGTGGTTCTGGCAATTCCTCCAGAAGCGCCCGCCGTCGGGAACCGTCGGCGTGCCTTCGTACACGAGCACGGTGGCGCCCATGGCGAGCGGTCCGTAGGCGACGTAGCTGTGTCCGGTGACCCAACCGACATCCGCGGTGCACCAGAACACATCCTCGTCGCGCAGATCGAACACCCACTGCGTCGTGAGCTTCGCCTGCAGCAGATAGCCGCCGGTGGCGTGCTGCACGCCCTTGGGCTTGCCGGTGGAGCCGGAGGTGTACAGCACGAACAGCGGATGCTCGGCGTCCACCCACTCGGGCTCGCACGCTGGCGGGTGTTCGCTGATGGCGTCGTGCCACCACAGGTCTCGTCCGGGCTCCATGCCGATCGGCTTGCCGGTGCGCCGCAGCACGATGACGCGCTGCACGCTCGGACAACCTGCGCCGAGCGCCTTGTCGACAGCCGCCTTGAGCTCGATCACCTGACCGCCGCGCCAGCCGCCATCGGCGGTGATCACCACTCGCGCCTCGGTGTCTACGATGCGATCCCGCAGCGCCGGCGCCGAAAATCCGCCGAACACCACGGAGTGGATCGCGCCGATGCGGTTGCAGGCGTGCATGGCGATCACGATCTCGGGCACCAGCGGCATGTAGATGACGACACGGTCGCCGCGGCCGACCCCCTGCGCCTTGAGCGCGTTGGCGAAACGGCAGACCTCGGCGTGCAGCTCGCGGTAGCTGAGCCGCCGCACATCTCCGGGCTCGCCTTCGAAGATGAGCGCGGTCTTGTGACCGCGCTCGTTGAGATGAATGTCGAGACAATTGAACGAGGCGTTCAGACGTCCATCGGTGAACCAGCGATAGTTCGGCGCGTCGCGGTCATCGAACGCCTGGGTAAAGGGCTTCTGCCAGCTGAGCTCCTGCCTGGCCAGGTCCGCCCAGAAGCCGGCGTGATCCTCGCGGGCGCGGCGACGCAGCGCTGCGGCGTCCGCCGGCTTGATGCGGGCGCGCGCCGTGAACTCCGGCGGCGGTGGAAAGGTGCGCTCCTCGAGGAGAACCGACTTGATGTTCTTGTCCGCCATGGGTCGCTCCTGTGCGTGTCGGCGGCAGCATAGCCGAACGCGCGGGCCCAGGTCTTCAGGCGACCTGCGCGAGCAGCCGGTCGATGAGATCGCGCGCCTGGCGCGCGTAGCCACCGCCGAACAGGTTGGCGTGGTTCAGCACGTGGTACAGGTTGTACAGATCGACCCGCGAGGCGGCGCCTTGCGGCAGCGGCGCTGTCGCTTCGTAGGCGCGATAGAAGGCGGCGCCGAAGCCACCGAACAGGCGCGTCATCGCGAGGTCCGTCTCGCGGTCGCCGTAGTAGACCGCGGGATCGAACAGCACCGGCTCGCCCGTCCTCGTCGCCAGCCAGTTGCCGCCCCACAAATCGCCGTGCAGCAGCGCGGGCTGCGGCTGATGGTCCGCGAGGAGCGCGGGGAGCGCTTCGAGGAGCCGCTCGCCGCGCGCCGCGAGCGGCTCGGCAAAGCCGCGCTTGGCGGCGAGCGCCAGCTGCGGACGCAGCCGCCGCTCGCGGAAGAACTCCAGCCACTGCGGGCACCAGTCATTCGCCTGCGGGGTGGCGCCGATAGTGTTGTCACGCCACCAGCCGAAGCGGGACGTGCTCACCCCGTGCAGCGCCGCGAGCCCCGCGCCGAGGCGCCGCTCGCACGCCTCGCCCGCCGGCCCCGCCTCGAGCCACTCGAGCGCGAGAAACGCCGCCGCGCCCGCGACACCGCTCGCGAGCACCTGCGGCACGCGCAGCGCGTGCGCGGCGTGCAGCTCGCGCAGCCCGTCGGCTTCGGCCGCGAACGTGGCCGCCGACTCGCTTGGAGCGACCTTCACGAACATCGGTGCGGCGGCGGTCGGCCAGAAATAGCAGCTGTTGATGCTGCCGCCGCCCACGGCGCGCGCGGGCGCAGCGGCGCACGCCGTACCGGTGAGCGCGGCCATCTCACGCGCGAGCACCGCGAACGACTCCACGCTTCAGGCCGCCGATGCTGTCGCCTGCGTCGTAGGTAGGCCGGCGAGCCTCTCACCCTGGCGGCGCAGAAAAGGCCCGAAGCCCAGCCGATCGTACAGCGCCGCGAGCGCCGGCAGGTCGGGCGGACGCCGCCGCAGCGCGCCCGCGTTCACGCCGAGCGAGAGGTCGCAGGCAATGTGCGTGAGGCGCCGGGCGAGGTACACCGAGTCCTTGTGCGCGGCGAGCCGCGCGCCGAGGGTCGCGGCGCCGCGCAGCGGCAGGCGCGCCACGCCGGCGAGATCCGCGTACAGCGCATCGAGCGAGCCGAACGCCTTCATGAGCGACGCGGCGGTGCGGTGACCGATGCCCGGCACGCCGGGGATGTTGTCGCTGGTGTCGCCGGTGAGCGCCAGGTAGTCGGCGAAGCATTCGGGCGCCACGCCGAAGTGCCGCTCGATGTCGTGGTAGCCGAACTGCCCGCGCGCGCCGAAGTCCCACAACAGGTCGCCGTCGCGCATCAGCTGGGCGAGGTCCTTGTCGCGCGTGATGAACGCCGCGCGCACGCCCTGCGCGCGCATGAGACTCGCCAGCGTGCCGATGAGATCGTCGGCTTCGTACTCTCCGTCCACGAACATCGCCGCGCCCAGGTGCTGGCACAGCTCGCGACAGCACTCGAGCTGCGACACCAGGTCCGCCGGCGCGCGCTCGCGGTTCGCCTTGTAGGGCGGATAGATGCGGTTGCGATAGGAGGCCGGGCGGCGCGCGTCGAAGGCCACCGCCAGGTACGCGGGCCGGACGCGCTCGATGAGATCGCCGAGGAAGCGCGCGAAGCCGAACACCGCGTGCGCCGGGTTGCCGTCCCGGTCGCGCATGTCGGGGAGCACGGAGTGATAGGCGCGGAAGACGTAAACCGAAGCGTCGACTAGGAAGATCACGTGGCGCTGCGCTCCCTCCGTACGGCCGCCACTTTAGCGCCGCGCGCGGCGAGCGTCACCGGGGCTGGCACATCTGCAGGTGCTTTTGCCGATGGTTAGCCGTTTGGCTAACCATCGGCGAAACGTTCATTGAGCGCGCAGCGGTCGTTGCTGCGCTTCAGGAAAGCCAGCGCTGGATGCGATCGTGCAGCGGGCTCGAGCGCGGGAAATGCGCCACGAGATACTCCATCTGGTCGGCGAGCACGCGGCGCCCCTTGAGGAAGATATATTCCGCGTAGGT
>Ga0306920_100007694_pt1 | contig 14207 bp, 9 predicted proteins | sample flu12Cox44000170_FD_204666 | JGI IMG/M metagenome (GOLD analysis project Ga0306920, IMG submission 204666) | Lab enrichment of tropical soil microbial communities from Luquillo Experimental Forest, Puerto Rico - flux4day.12C.oxic.44.000.170 (v2)... | ecosystem: Environmental > Terrestrial >...
GCTGAAGCCATAGATCCAGTTGGGCTTGAACTCCTCGCCAACCTGCGCGTATTCGCCCGTACGCTTCGGTGTTGCGGGTCGCCTGAACCGGTTATCGCCGACGCCATTCGATTCGTTGACCTGGTTTTCGTAACGAACACCCGCAGCAAAGTGGGCCGTAGTCTCGATGGCGTTTCCGTTCCTGATGGTTACGCGAACGAAGTTGACTAGCGTTCCTTCCGGCTTGCCATCCAGCGTCGCGGCAAACATGGTGAACTGATATGAAATTCCCTGCTGCTGATAGGTGTACTCAATGATCGGAAGGTAGCCTCGCATCGGCGTTTTGACCCGCTGACGGATGGGCATCTCCGGCGATCCTGCAAAGAACATCAATTCGCCGAAGCCAGTGTAGAGATACCCTTCAGGCGTGACTTCGGTTCCCGCGCGCGCATCCATCACCCCGATCACATCCGCTGGTTGGCTGAAGTAGGAAAAAGGCTCGCCAGGCTTGTCGATCGAGGGATCGACCATTTGGGCAGGACTTTCCGGAATCCAGAGTATGCTGCCCAGCAACATGGCGCTGGAAATGAGGTTGAGGCAGCGGCACTGCCTCCGCGAGATTTTCATCCGAGACAGGGTAGTGAAGCAACGCACACTGGCGCAAGGACTGTTTCGCTATCAACCAAGCCGTTATTTGGGTTTTGCCGGCCTCAAACTCTGAGAAAGATCTTCCTCCGATACATCCACCAGACCACCAGAAAGCAGACAAAGACAAACCCCAGCGAATAGCCGAGCGAGGCGATGCCTGGGGATGGAATACGGGCGAAGATCGTTTCAAAGATGTATTGCTGTAAGTTCACTGCTTGCGAGCCAAGTTGCAGGTGCAGGTTGTCGAGTGTCGCGGATAGGGTTTCGGAGAAGACATAAGCCGTGATCGCGTTCATACCAAAGATCAGGAATGGCTTGGTCCATGAACCGCGCCGCATTTGGATGTCAGTAAGCCAGTAGCAGAATGCCAGGCACAGCAGCGCCAGTCCCGCGACCAGCAGCACGTAGGAACTGGTCCACAGCTTTTTGTTGATGGGAAACCAGCTATTCCAGATGTAGCCGGCAATGACTCCTATAAGGCCAGCGAAGACCATGCCAACAACTTTTTCTCTCTGGCCGCGATTGGTACGCAGCCATTCCCCCGTCAATACGCCAAGCAGAGCACTCGCAATTGCAGGCAACGTACTGAGCACACCCTCGGGGTCGCGCGTGCCTTCGTACAAGTGGCCGAGCATCAGCTTGCGATCGATGTACGCGGCCAGGTTCCAGTCAGGATGAAGCAGGAGAATGTCACGTCCTGGTACGCCATGCCCCGGTACCGGCACAAAGCGCATCAGGATGTAATAGCCGGCCAGCAATCCGACAATCCAGACGATCCGCGTCGCCGTTCTCGCATACAACGTAAGCAGGGCGGCCACGAGATACGCTACCGCGATGCGTTGCAGAACGCCGGGAATGCGCCAGGTCGCGAGGTGAAAGTGGGGATAGGCGTTCACGAACAGCCCGAGCGCGAAAAGAATCGCGCTGCGTTTCAGGCTGTGCAGCATGATCGCGTGCCTGGAGCCACCGTGCTTCAGCCTCGACTGGAACGAGAATAACAACGACACGCCAACAATAAAGACAAAGAAGGGAAAGATCAGGTCAGTTGGTGTCCAACCGTTCCAACGCGCGTGCTTCAGGGGCCAGTATGCGGCATCACTACCGTTGTTGTTCACCAGGATCATCGCAGCGATGGTGGCGCCGCGGAATATATCGAGCGACATCAGCCGCCCTATTCCTGCTTTGGCCGCCGTAAGCTCTACGGGCTTTGTCGAGGTTAGTGTTGCCATCGCTCTCCCGCCCCGCAAGCGATTCTACAGGTTGCGAGGCTGTGTAGAAGCCGCATCTCTGCCCCTGTCCGGAATCGGACACTTTAATCCGGTACGGGACACCGGGCTGCTTCCGGGCCTTCTCTGATCGAATCTAACCCATTGTTGCTCAACGGCTAAGCCGATTTGTAAATGGCTTCCGACTTGCACTTCTCAACCTGCAATGGACATCGAGCGTCCCGAATTTAAGAAACAAAAGCGCCGCCGCCAGATCATCTGGATGAGCGTCGCCGCCATCGTATTAGGTGCTGTCACGCTTGGTATCTCGCGGCTGAAACCCGCTGCCCCGACTGTGGAACGCGCGACCATCTGGACCGACACGGTGAAGCGGGGCTCTATGCTTCGGCAAGTCCGCGGTCTTGGCTCCCTTATTCCCAGCCACGAAGACGTGCAGCAGATTCCCGCCGAAACCGAAGCCACGGTCATCCGCATTCTCCAATTGCCAGGCTCGCAGGTGAAACCCGACACCGTTCTGGTCGAGATGACCAACCCGCAGCTCGAGCAGGAAGCGCTCGACGCGCAGTTGCAGGTAAGGGCCGCCCAGGCCGAGTACGACAGCCTGAAGGTGAAGCTGCAAAGTGATCTCATGACCCAGAAGGCAGGAGCAGCAACCGTCAACGCCGATTACAACGAAGCGCAGCGGCAGGCGCAGACGGACAAATCACTCTATGATCTCGGCGTGATCTCGGGCCTCGCAGCCAAGGCCTCCGCAGGAAAAGCACAGGAATTAGTCACCCGCAACCAGATCGAAGACGACCGCCTCAAGATCAATGAGCAGGCCATCAAGTCAGAGTTGGCCGTGCAGCAGGCGAAGGCCGACCAGATGCGTGCTCTGGCAGAGCTGAAGCAGAAACAGCTGGATCGTCTCCGGGTGCGGGCCGGGGTAGAGGGGGTGCTCGTCGAGTTGCCTCTGAACGTCGGGCAGCACGTCCTGCCGGGCACCGAGCTGGCGAAGATCGTGCAGCCGAACCACCTGATGGCCGAGCTCAAAATTCCCGAAACTCAAGCCCGCGATGTAACGATCGGCGAGCCGGCCTCTATCGATACTCACAATGGGGTCATCGCCGGCACAGTTTCACGGGTCGATCCTGCGGTACAGAACGGAACCGTCACGGTTGACGTAAAACTCACTGGGGAGTTGCCCAAGGGAGCGCGTCCCGATTTGAGTGTGGACGGAACGATCGACCTGGAGCGGCTGGAGAACGTGCTTTATGTCGGGCGTCCGGCGTTTGGTCAGGAAAATAGCACAATCTCGATGTTCAAGCTCGATCCCGACGGCAACACAGCGAGCCGAGTGCAGGTGAAGACCGGACGCGCGTCGGTCAACCTGATTCAGATCGACTCAGGGCTGCACGAGGGTGACAGCGTCATTCTCTCCGACATGTCGCGGTGGGACAACACTGACCGGGTGCGACTGGAGTAAGGACGCACTTTGCCGTTCGCCTTTCGACGTTCGCTACGGAGGTGCGTACGACTAGTGACACAGGAACGGATACGCAGCTAGCGGACATCGGGGCGATAAGTCAGGCCCTCCAAGCGGACGAGAGATGGCATCCCAGTGCTTCACCGCTGGGTTGATGGGAAGAATAGGGATTTGAGCCCCGTGCTGACCACAGAACAGTTCCTTCGGCGGATGCGCCGGCTTGAGCGCATCCCGGTCGGGATGACGAAGACAGTCTCCAGTTCATAGAGGCAAAAGCGAAACGCGAATCAAGAAAGCGGCTTAACCACACAGAATGGACAACAACATGAATGATGCACCGTCGTTGATCGAGATCGAAAATCTTACCAAGATCTTCTACACCGATGAAGTCGAGACGCACGCCCTTTCTGGCGTCCATCTGATGGTTCGCAAAGGCGAGTACGTTGCTATGTCGGGTCCTTCGGGCTGCGGCAAGTCGACGCTGCTGTCGATCATTGGCCTGCTCGATACGCCAACTGCGGGCAACTACAAGCTGAATGGGCAGCCGGTCGAAAATCTCGATTTCGCCGATCGCTCGCGCATCCGCAATCGCGAGATCGGATTCATCTTCCAAAGTTTCAACCTTATTGGCGACCTCACGGTTTATGAGAACGTCGAGCTGCCCTTGACCTATCGTGACGGCATGCCCTCGGCGGAGCGCAAAAGGCGCGTTTTGGAATCGCTGGAACGCGTGGGTATGGCACACCGGTTGCGTCACTATCCGTCACAGCTCTCGGGTGGTCAGCAGCAACGCGTGGCCGTGGCGCGCGCGCTGGCGGGCTCACCGTCGATCCTGCTGGCGGACGAGCCCACCGGAAACCTGGATTCGCGCAACGGTGAAGCGGTGATGGAACTTCTGCAGAAGTTGCATCGCGAGGGTGCCACGATCTGCATGGTGACACACGATCCCCGCTTTGCCGCGCATGCGCAGCGCGAAATTCATCTGTTTGACGGAAAAGTCGTTGCCGAAGAAGAGCTGCGCAGGCTGATGCAGGAGGCGCAATAGGCAGCTGGCAACCAGCAATTAGCTTGCTCGGGAATTCCCGGCTTTGTCAACCGCCACGGTAGCCGTCGGCTTCCGCAGCTCGGCAGGAACCCGGGACAAATTGCGAGGGCTGGCTCGCTGGCTGACAGCTGTAATTACTCATTACTGGTCGCTAATTGCCAGCTGCTAGTTGCTAATCATTACACATGATCCAATTCAAGAATGTCGAACGCAGTTACAAAACCGGAGCGGGCCAGACGTGGGTGCTGCGGCGCATCGATCTCACGATCAATGAAGGTGAGTTTGTCACCATCATGGGGCCTTCGGGTGCAGGCAAGTCGTCGCTGCTGAACGTGCTTGCACTGCTTGATGACCAATGGGCAGGTGAATACTGGTTCAAGGAAAACCCTGTCCATGAGATGAAGCGCAAGGACCGCAGCGAGCTGGCCAAGCGCAACATCGGAATGGTCTTCCAGAGCTACCACCTGCTCGACGACCTGACCGTTCAGGAAAACATTGACCTGCCGCTGTCCTACAAGGACATTCCGAAATCGGAGCGGCAAGGCATGGTGGCTGACGCACTGGACAAGTTCCAGATCGTTGCCAAAAAAGATCTCTATCCCAGCCAGCTCTCGGGCGGGCAGCAGCAATTGGTCGGCATCGCGCGCGCTGTGATTCACAAGCCAGCTCTGTTGCTGGCAGATGAGCCCACGGGCAATCTGCACTCCAGCCAGGCCAAAGAGATCATGGAGCTCTTCACCACGCTCAATCGTCAGGGAACGACGATCGTGCAGGTGACACATTCTGACGTGAACGCCTCGTATGGTTCGCGCACAATTCAACTGCGTGACGGCTGGATTGTTGGCGACATACCGACTACCCCGGTGCAATCGGGAGAGGTGGTCTCCTCATGATGCCGCGATCCTCCCGTTCGCCGGTCCTGGCGTTGTTGTTGTCGTTGATGATGGTGAGAGCGGAAGCGCAGACGCAGAACCCACCGGCCCAGCAGCAACCGTCCGAACCGTCATCGCCGCCGCAAACCGCAAGTGGTACTGCGCCCATGCCCAACGCGCCGACGCCAAGCTCGTCAACCCTGCAACAGCAGGAGAATATGACGATCCCGTCCCTGGGAATCCGCACCCCAGCGCAGCTGGCAATGCCTCACTCGTACAGTCCGTTTGCCCCTTACAGAGCCAGCAACGTGCCGGAGCCCAACTTGTCCAACTCACCCCGGCTGGATCAGCTGATCCGCGAGGGCAAGCTCTATCTTTCGCTGCGCGACGCAACCTCGTTGGCGCTGGAAAACAACCTCGATCTTGCCATCGCGCGGTATAACCTCCCCATCGCAGACACGGACATGCTGCGTACCAAGGCAGGTGCGTCCTTCCGCGGTGTGAATACCGGCATCGTTGGAGGCACGCCCGGCGGTGGCATCGGTGGCTTTGGAACGGGCGCACCAGGAGCAGGTGCCGGCGGCACCACGGGCGGCGCGGGCGGTGCAGGCGCGGGAGCGGCAGGTCTGGTGCAATCCACGCTCGGCACTGGCACTCCGGTGCAGTCGTACGACCCGGCAGTCAACGTCAATTCGAATCTGGAGCACTTTACCAGCCCGGTCTCCAACCTGCAGATCTACGGTGTACCGTTTCTGCACCAGAATACGCTGATGGTAAACCTCAACTATCAGCAGGCATTTCCTACCGGTACGAGCTTAGCCTTCGAGGTAGACAACAATCGACAGACCACAAACAGTATCTTCAACAGTCTTACGCCCCAGCTAGGCACTTACTATCGCGTCACGTTTCAGCAACAGCTCCTTGCCGGATTTGGCCTTGGCCCGAATACGCGTTACATCAGGATCGCAAGGAATAACAAGAAAATCTCTGACATCGCCTTCAAGAGCCAGGTCATTGCCACGGTTACACAGATCGGCAATATGTATTGGGATCTGGTCAGCGCTTACGAAGAGGAGCGCGTCAACGAGCAATCTTTTGCTTTCGCGCGGCAAAGCCTCAGCAACGCGCAAAAACAGTTGCAGCTCGAAGCGATTCCCGCAATGGACGTCATGCGGGCGGAGGCCGAAGTCTCACGTCGTGACCAGGAACTCACAGTAGCGAAGACCAACCTGCAGCTGCAGGAGTCGCTTATCAAGAACGCGCTTACCAAAAACCTGGACGACCCTGTGCTGGAAGCGATGCCGGTGATCCCTACGGACCGCCTGGAATCCATCGGAAGGGAGCCTTTACCAACCGTGCCGGAGCTGATCGACCGTGCTCTGCAAGACCGCGCGGAGTTGTCGGAGTCCACCATCGACCTGCAGAACCGGCAGATCAGTCGACAAGCCGCCAAGAACGCGTTGCTGCCGCAGCTTAGCGCGATCGGATTCTACGCTGGGACCGGGCTGGCGGGCGAACCTAATCCGTTCTACTACACGAGTCCGAACCCCGTGCTCGTACCCGCCGATTTCTGGAGTGCATTCAGCAACGCATTCAACAACAGCTCGCCCGATTATCTTGTCGGCCTGAACCTGAGCCTCCCGATCCGCAACCGGGTCGCCAAGGCCGATCAGTATCGCTCCGAGCTCGAGTACCGCCAGGCGGAGCTGCGTATGCAGCAGTTGAAGAAGCAGATTCGCATCGAGGTGCGCAATGCCGAGTATGCCCTGGAGCAGGGGCGCGCTCGTGTGCAGGCAGCACAAAAAGCCCGTGACCTCGCACAAAGAACCTTTTCCATCATGCAGAAAGAGCAGGAGCTGGGAGCGGGATCAACCTATCAGACGCTCACAGCACAGCGTGACCTCGCCCTGGCTGAGCTGGATTTGTTGAACGCGTCGAGCGCTTACCAGAAGTCAAGATTGGAGTTGCAGCGCGCAACCGGCACGACATTGGAAGATAATGGCATTCAAATTCAGGACGCGGTGAACGGCGTCGCGCCCTGACGCTGTCGAAGAACGCGCCAGAGCGAACAGGGAAATCCGGATCCCACCTTTATTGGGAGCGGTTGGAGCGGAACAACCGAGGCGCAAGACAGTGCACGCAAATGAAGGAAGCATCATGATGGCAAGCATGCTGAATCCGGCAAGGAAGTTTACTGCAGCTTCCTGAGGGGGACCCATTGCCTCGGACTCAAGCGCAAGCGAATCCGGAAACGACTCGTGAATCGGGCACCGAACCGCGCCACCACAGGACTGCCGGCCGCATCCTCGCGGCCGACGATCAACAGCACATTCTGGAGGCCATCGAGCTGCTGCTTCGGCCCGAAGGCTACGAAGTCAACACCGCCAAGAGCCCGGCGGCCGTCCGGGAAGCTCTGGCCAGTGAGTTCTACGATGTCGTGCTGATCGATCTGAACTACACCCGAGACACGACGTCCGGCCAAGAGGGGCTTGATTTGCTCTCGGAGATTGTCGCATTCGACAGCAGCCTTCCGGTGATCGTGATGACGGCCTGGGGCAACGTCGGACTTGCGGTAGAAGCCATGCGCCGCGGTGCACGCGACTTCATCCAGAAACCCTGGGAGAACGAGCGGCTGCTGGCAATCCTCCGCACACAGACCGAACTGCACCGCGCCCTGCAAAGAACGCAGCAGCTGGAAGCGGAGGCCAGACTGTTGCGCACCGAGCGCCGTCCCGATTTCATCGCAACTGCTCCGGCGATGCAGCCTGTGTTGCAAACTATTGCGCGCATTGGGCCGTCGGACGCGAATGTCTTGATTACGGGCGAGCACGGCACAGGAAAAGAGGTGGTGGCTCAGACGCTGCACGCCTTATCGCATCGTTCCAACATGCCCATGGTTGCCGTGAATACTGGAGCGCTGTCGGAAGGCGTGTTCGAGAGCGAACTCTTCGGCCACGTAAAAGGAGCGTTCACCGACGCGCGCACCGATCGTATCGGTCGTTTCGAGCTGGCCGACAATGGGACCATCTTCCTCGACGAGATCGGTAATATACCCTACCGGCAACAAGCGAAGTTGCTGCGCGTGCTGGAGACGGGCGAAGTCGAACGAGTCGGCTCGTCCCGCGCCAAGCATGTGAATGTGCGTGTCGTCTCGGCAACCAACACCGACCTGCAGGCGGCCATCGCCGCCGGTCAATTTCGCGAAGATCTGCTCTTCCGCCTGAATACCGTCGAGATTCACCTGCCTGCTTTGCGCGAGCGTCGCGAAGACATTCCTGCGCTGGCGGCGCATTTCCTGTCACGCTATGCCGGACGTTACCGCGTGCAGGTTCGCGGCTTCGCCCCGGCGGCACTCCAGGCCATGATGCAGTACCCTTGGCCCGGCAACGTTCGCGAGCTGGAGCACACGCTGGAACGGGCGGTGCTGATGTGCCGTAACGAAGAGATCCACGTGTCGGATCTGGGACTCAATGTGCAGCGTCCTCAAGGCCAGAATCTCGAAGAGCTCAGCCTGGAAGAGGTGGAAGGCATTCTGGTGCGCAAGGCTTTGCAGCGTTTTCACGGCAACGTGAGCCAGGCGGCGGAGGCGCTGGGCTTGAGCCGCGGCGCCCTGTACCGTCGAATGGAACGCTATGGACTCTAGCTCCGGCAGCGAAATCAGACCCGTTGCCCGGACTCCAAAGGCTCGATTCAGACTGTCACGGCTCCTGTTTGAGAGGCGCATAGCGGTTTTCGCTGTCGTCGCGGCTCTTCCCGGAATCGTGTTCGGTACCGTCCTGATCTGGACCCATGCTTGGCCAACCGACGTGAGAGTCGCGCTCACTGTGCTGGAGTTCTTTCTTTGGTTTGTCCTCACGCTGGCACTGCTTGATCAGGTGGTGCGCCCCCTGCAAACGCTGGCAAACGTGGTGGGCGCGCTCCGGGAAGAAGACTACTCGTTTCGCGCGCGCGGCGCTGCTCGCGGCGACGCCATGGGAGAGTTGGCGCTCGAAATCAACGCGCTGGCTGACATCCTGACCGACCAGCGTATCCAGTCAATCGAAGCGACCGCCTTGCTGCGCCGCGTGGTGGAGGAAATCAACGATCCTCTGTTCACCTTCGATCCGCTTCATCAACTGCGCCTGGTGAACGCCGCCGGCGAACGACTCTTGCAGCAGCCTTCCGCCAGGCTTTTGGGCAAGACCGCGACAGAGCTTGGACTTGACTCCTGCTTTGAAGCGCGCAGTGAAGCCCTGGTCGTGCTGCCGTACTCAACCCCCAATGCCCGCTGGATGGTGCGCCGTAGTTCGTTCCGCCAGGAGGGCGTGCCACATACGCTGGTTGTGCTCTCCGACGTCAGTCGAGCCCTCCGCGAAGAGGAACGCAGTGCATGGCAGCGGCTGATCCGTGTACTGGGTCACGAGCTTAACAACTCACTGGCGCCCATCATGTCGATTGCAGGCAGCCTCTCGATGCGCATCCCTGAATTGGAGTTGACCGAGACGAATCGCGAAGACTTCCAGCGGGGACTGGGCATCATCGAGTCCCGCACCGCAGCGCTGCACCGCTTCCTTCAGTCGTACCGACGGCTGGCCCAGATGCCTTCTCCCACGCTGCAACAGGTGCAACTGCGCACCATCTTGGAACGCGTCGCCGCCCTGGAGACACGGTTGAAGGTCGAGATTTCACCGGGACCCGATATCGAAGCCATGATCGATCCGGATCTCGTCGAGCAGATGCTGATCAACCTGGTACGTAACGCAGTTGATGCGGCGCTGGAGCAGGCGCAGACCACCAATCAATCTGTGCCGGGCGTAACCGCTGTTGCTCCCCATGTGGGGATGCGATGGGAGCAACAGGACCGCAAGATCAACTTATTCGTCGAGGACAATGGTATCGGGCTGCTGAACCCGAGCAATGTGTTCGTGCCTTTCTACACTACCAAGCCAGGGGGTTCTGGCATCGGACTGGTGTTGTGCCAGCAGATCGCCGAGGCGCATGGCGGAACGATTGAATTGGCCAACCGTACCGACACTCGAGGGTGCCTCGTAAAGGTGCAACTGCCCTATCGGCAGTCGGTGGGCTAAAGCGACGAGCTCTCCTGTGGTTCTTTCGATCAACTCGTTCAGGCAAACCCTTCTGCTACCCGTGTGCGGCTCGGGCGCTTCGGCTTGGACTCACACCAAGTTGCCGGTTGCGTCGACAGCGTCTTCTCAACGGGGCGCTCGTGAGCGCGAAACACCGGTGAAGGGCCAAAGGCCGTCCGATTTGCGCAGGTCCTGGCCGGCAAAGCCCCGACCTCAGCTACCTGATCGGGACGCAGTCTATTTCCTGCTTGTGTTGTCGCGTGGCATTGCGATCCGCTTGGGCGCCTGACTTTGCTGGGTCAGCAGAACAAGCAATTCGTGGCCCCCGTTTGTGGTTACGCTTGGGCACGTTCTCCCGGTGAGGGTGAGGTCCCCAGCCGTTTGAGAGGATGGCTTGGTCAGCCGCCAAGAAACCTTGTCACGAAGCTGCAGTCAGGTTCCTATGTCGGCAAGGGAAGGGGAAAGTTTTGCCTCGACGCGGGTTAGGGACGCTGTCCGCTGTTCCATTCCGGTGTGAAGTCACTGTTGGCGAGCCACGTCACGGGCCCGATCATCGAGCCGATGGCTTGGTCCAGATGCTTCCAGTCGACTTTGTCCAAGGTGTCGGTGGGCCGATGATAATCCTTGTGAAGTCCATAACTGGATATGGTCTGCGCGATGATGCCCTGCTGGGCCAGCGCATAGTTATCGGAACGCTGAAAGAATTCCTCCTCCGGATGCGGATCGCCGACCAGATCCGCTCCGTGTGCCACCAATTCCTCGCCAAGATTGGTGCGATCCCAGCCGGTTAGCCAGACTTGATCCGCCTTGAGCTTCGGATCTGGCCGGGCAATCATCTCGAATTCCAGGTTGGCGACAATACTGTTCAAGTCAAAACTGGGGTACTGCAAGAAGTAGCGCGCCCCGAGCTTGCCCAACTCTTCGCTCCCCCACAGCGCGAATACCACGGTGCGTGCAGGTGTCGGTTCCCTCGCCATGGCCCGCGCCAGTTCCATCACCGCAGCCGTGCCGGACGCGTCGTCGTCAGCTCCATAGTAGGTCTCGCCCCGGCGGATTCCCAAATGGTCAAGATGTGCGCTCAGCAGGATAACCTGATCCTTCTCGCGTGTGCCCTCCAGTTTGGCAAGCACATTCCAGGTGTGCCTCACCTTCCACCGGGATGTCTCGGCCTGCAGCTTGATCGTGGTGTCATCCGGCAGCGCCCACAGTTGAGCAAAGGCCGAAGACCCGGCCACAACGATAGTTGGCTTCCACTGTGGTCTGTCGTTACCAAACTGTAGCGGCAGTCGCGGCAGCTTCGGCGCTTGGCTCAAATGGCCGGTTGACACCACCGATTGCGAGACGATCAGCATCGCTGCCTTACTACCGCTGAATCCCGTAATTGCCGCCTGTGCCGCGTTCCATTCCAAGCCCGATTTGAGCTTCAGGAGCACGACGGTTCCCTGCACCACCTGAGCCGCGGTTACGCCAGGATCGCCCGCATTCAGTTTTTTCAACGGCCCAGAGATATCCGGCTGGGACAATGCCTGCACCACAATTTCTTTGCCGTGCGTCCAGGCGATGAGGCGGGACGGGTTCCCTTGCCCCACTTCGAACGAAAGTACCGGCGGGGCTGTGACCGTTCGCGATTGGATGGTCGCCGTCTGGATGTAGTGGTCATTTTCGGCGGCTGGCGCCAGGCCATAGCTCCTTAGCCTGGCAGCGATGAATTCAGCGGCACGATATTCGTCAGCCGTTTCGCTGCCGCGACCGTGCAATTCCGGACCGGCAAGATATTCCAGGTTGCTGCGAATGCAAGGCACGCATTCCGCGGGAGAGGTGGTTGCCGGCCCCACGACAGCCGCACGTTGCCCGGAGGCCGCCAACGCGGCCTCCGCTGGCACCAGTACCGGACTGGTTTGAGCCCAGGCTGGAAATGCCACCAAGCGAAAGCACAGGGCCGCTACAACGGCGCGATTGCGATCCATTTCACTTCAAACCCACAATAGCCCTGATCGCCGCTCCACGCTTGGGACCCGCTTGGACGTTCTTGGTTGCTGCAGGACTACCCTCACGCTGTCGTCGGCGGGGTAATCTCGAATTGCGGTTGCAGCACATGGCTTTACCCACTGTTTTTGCGGGGCCCTGATCAGTTGTTCAGGCGGGCTGGCGTGTAAACAAATTGTCAACAGCTTGTCGACTTTTCGTATATTTCCCGCCTTGTGTTAGGTATGGCTTGTTCTCACCCTCGTGAATTGCGTTATAGTACGAAGGCGCTGCTTTGGCTACTCCTAACCTAGCTGCTCTCGAGGAAAGCCCCACTTGAATCGGGAGTAAGCCTCAACCTCAACGTGCTTACTACGGGAGGAGCCATTCCATGTCTGTCACCCGTTCCTTTTGTCGACAAGCCGGACTGTGCGCCGCGCTTCTGCTTTACGCCTTTTCCCAGTGCCTGAGCGCCGGCACGATCTACTCTCAAGACAATCTCGTATCAGACGTGTCCGGGCTTGCGAACACTCTCGATCCTAATTTGAAGAATCCCTGGGGCGTATCTTTCGCGCCCCAATCACCGTTCTGGGTCTCCGATCAAGCGACCAGTGTTTCAACTCTCTACGATGGAGCCGGGAATGTTGTGCCGCTCGTCGTTACGATCCCAAAAACCGGCTTCCCAAACGGACCGACAGGACAGGTATTCAACGGAAACCGCAACAGCTTCATCTTGCCTGACAACAGCGCAGCCCTGTTCCTCTTCGTCACCCTCGACGGGCAGCTCACGGGATGGAACCCGGGCACCGGCACAGCTGCAGTGAACGTTGCCACGACAGCCGGCGCCGTCTACACCGGGTTGGCGCTCGGCAACGTAGGACCCGCTAATTACCTCTATGCAGCAGACCAGACCGGGCACATCGATGTATTCGACAGCGGCTTCAAGAACGTCACGAATACCATCTTTGCCGGCAAGTTCGTGGATAAAAACGCGCTACCGGGGTTCAATCCGTTCAACATTCAAGATATCAACGGCGACCTGTATGTGACCTATGCAAAGACCGTCCTGGGGATCGGGCAGCCGGGTGGCTTTGTCGATGAGTTTGACAGCAGGGGGAACTTGCTGAAGCGCATCGCGACAAGTGGTTCGCTCTATGCTCCGTGGGGAATTACCTTGGCACCTTCCAAGTTCGGCAGCTTCAGCGGCGACCTGCTGATTGGCCAGTTCGGTAATGGCGAAATCCTTGCCTACAACCCATCCAACGATGCGTTTTTGGGTACCTTGAATGGGAAGAACGGTCAACCGATCATCAATCCCTTCCTTTGGGCGCTCGATGTTCGAACCGGCGGGACCGCTGTCAATCTCAATGCTGTGTATTTCACCTCCGGCTATAACAATCAGAAGGATGGTTTGTTCGGCGCGATCACGGTGGCGCCTGAACCGGGAACCATAACCTTGTTCCTCGCCGCAGTGGGTTCGTTGGGAACGGGACACCTGGTGAGAAGAAGGAAGCGCCTCAGCAGCCATTCGGCATAACTAATCTGCGCAATTGCCCCGCTCAGGTTGGTCTCGCCTGCGTGGGGCATTTTATTGCTGGCAATCTCTGGCTCACTCGCATATTGCGAAGGCACGAACTACGAACGAAGTGCCTTTGGCAATGGCAGGAGGAGCAGCAAAGAAGCGAAATGGTCGTGTCCCAAGCGTACTTAGATTAGTGAGGTTCTCCACAATCGGGATACCGGCCCGCAATAGCACTGTATGTGCTGGCCGGGAAGGATCCTGCATGTCGTCGATATTGGCGCAATCGATCCCGACCAACACCGGGTGCTGCTCAACCAGGTAGTCACAAGCCTCGCGGGTTAGAAATGGCCCAGAACGAAAGTAGTCAGCCGCGTTCGGCCATCGCTCGCTCCAACCGGTATAAAGCAGCACAGCCGTAC